>CAJHYB010000528.1_pt1 | contig 9689 bp, 3 predicted proteins | sample 9198631 | NCBI WGS metagenome assembly CAJHYB01 (sample SAMEA7708354, study PRJEB35096) | sediment metagenome | biome: marine neritic benthic zone biome [ENVO:01000025]; feature: sediment [ENVO:00002007]; material: shallow marine sediment [ENVO:03000034] sea grass bed [ENVO_01000059] ... | reverse complement strand
TTCAGCTCCCGCTGGATGGCCCGGGAGAATGCGCTTTTCAGCAACCTGCGCTTCTCATTCGGGATCGAGATCGACACTGCAAACCTGATGTTCTTCGATATCGCCGACCAGGTCGGACTCGGTCAGATCGCGCTGGACTACATCGGTTGGGGCACCTTCTTCTTCGACTATGATAACGATGGGCGCCAGGACCTCTTCGTCGCGAACGGCAGCACTTTCCAGACGGACTCGGAACCGAAGAGACTCATTGGAATGAAAGACCTTCTGTTCTGGAACCGAGGTGACGACGACGGGTTCTTCGAAGTCGCGGCAGTCACCGGCGACCATCTGAAATCGGAAGTCGTGGGCCGAGGAGCCGCCTTCGCCGACTATGACCTCGACGGGGATCTGGATTTTGTCGTCGTGAACCACGGCAGCGCTTGCCAGCTCTTCCGAAACGACGGCGGGAACTCTCTGAACTGGATCAGAGTTCGCGCCGTTTCGGAAAGCGCCAATACAGGTGCAGTGGGTGCGAGAGTTGAAGTCTTCGTCAAAGATTCACATCAGACTCAGGAGGTCGGTTCGCAGTCATCCTATCTCTCCCAGATGCCGCACGAGCTTCACTTCGGACTCGGTCAGGCGACAATCGTGGACCGAATCGTGGTGACGTTTCCCAGCGGGACATCTCGATCGCTCAGCGGCATAGAGGTCAATCAGACGATCCAGGTGAAAGAGGGCGAAGGATGAATCGGAGCATTCTGTTGCTCGGGTCCATCCTCCTGCTCCTGGGAGTTGTCGCGCTCTGGCGGGCACTCGGCCCTGCAGCTGAGGCTCTTCCGGAACCCGAGAACCTGACCGATACGGAGAAGAACCGGCTCAAGGAGTTCTGGCGCGTCTATCATGAGGCCACGGCCTCTCGCATTGCCGGGGATTACCTCGGCGCCACAGAACTCTACCAGCGGGCTCTCGAAACCGATCCGAACCACGAAGATTCCCTCTACTACCTGGGGAGCTGCTACCTCCAACTCGGCGAGTACTCCCGGGCGTCCGAAATCTACCGGAGGATCACCGAGATCAACCCTTCGAGCAACAGGGCTTTTGCCCAACTCGGAAGCGTCCTCTCCACACCTCAGCCGGGGCATCCGCTCCAGCTCGATGCAGCCGACAGGGCTCTCCAACGTTGCGTCGAACTCTATCCGGAGGAATCCGGTGCCTTCGTCCGACTCGGGCTTGTAGCCCTGGCATCGGGAAGGCGGGATGATGCCAGAGTCTACTTCGACCAGGCCGCCGGCTTCGGCTCACCGGAGGCGATCGTGTGGTCCGGATTCGTGCGGCTCCGGCAAGGCGACACCGACGGGGCGACGACCCGCTTTGAAAGAGTCCTCGATATCGCGGAGCGGGAGCGCCAGATCTCACGGCGAGGGATGGTGTCTGAAGGGGACGTGCGAGCGAAGACCGAGGCGTCCGGATCGGCTGAAGCCGCGCCTCTCCGCTCGAAGCGGTCATCGCTGGAGTCTGCCGTGCTCCGTGCCCGCGCATTCCTGAAATGGACTCGAATCGACGATACTGGATCGACGACCGAACCATCCGCAGCCGGCCCCGGACAGACGGGGGGCGCAACCCGAAACATCGCGGCGACTCTGCCTCTGAAGCCGCATGACCGGGGCCGTGGGGCCTGGGCCGACTTCGACCGAGACGGCGATATCGATCTCGCTATCACCACTCCAGGGGTCGGCCTTTCTCTCTACCGATGGATCGACGAGACTCTCGATCCTGTGGATCTGTCGGAAGCGGGTTCCTTCGTCGATTCCTCTGACCTGGCCTGGGGTGACTTTGACGGCGACAACCTGCCGGATCTCTACCTCGTGAAGTCCGCTTCTCTCGGACCAGGCCGAAATCATCTGCTTCGCAACCGGAGTTCGTCGCACTCTTCCTCGGCTCGATTCCACGACGTGACCGAGTCTTCGGGTCTGGGTGGCAGCAGAACGACCAACCGGGCGCACTTCTCGGATTTGGACCTCGACGGTCGGATGGATCTCGTCGAGGTAGGCCCGAATCGGCATGGAGCCCCGGCCCTTCGCCTGTTCTTCAATCAGGGCAAGGGGACGTTCCTCGAGGGCAGTTCGGAAGCAGGCATCGAACTGGACGGACAGGCTGTCGACGTCGCCATCGACGACTACGATTCTGATGGGTCGCCGGATCTGCTGGTGCTCCGCTGGATGCACCCTCTGGCTCTCTACCGAAACCTGGGCGAGAGACACTTCGTCGATGTGACCGCCCAAGCGGGACTGGCGGGAGTCGGGGGTGCAGGGCTGTCGGTGCTGTCAGTCGACTATGATCGGGACGGCCACCGCGACCTGCTTGTCACACGAAGAGCCGACTACGAAGAAGTGCTGGCCGAGTTGCTCGGCTCAGAGCCGATCGGAGGCTCACTCAGACTCTTCCGCAACCAGGGCGATCTGAGCTTCCGAGAGGTCACTGAATCGATGGGACTCTCCCATTCCTATGGGATCATGCAAGCCGTGGGTGGAGACATCGATGCGGATGGTTGGCCGGACCTCGTCCTTGCAAACGGTGGCCTCGAAGCCCACCGTCTCGAACCGAGTGTGGTGTTGCGGAATCAGAATGGGCGGAGCTTCATGCCCGCGATCATCCTCCCGGCAACCGGCCTTCCATCCAACTCCCAGGGATCAGCATTCGTTCAAAACCCCGACGGCAGCCGTCTTCTCTACATGTCGGGTCAGGGTGTTTTCCGGTTCCACTGATCGCAGCAATGTGATTCGGGCCCTCAACATTGCTTCGAAGTGCTACCTTTGATTCTCGAACAGGATTCTGCTCCGTTTGGCTCAGACGCGTTTCGGACACTGTCCTGCAGGGCTTTCTGGAGGACGCACCACGATGGAACGACAACCGGCCGGCGATGACTTGGAACTCACACCCGAGAGGAAGTTCTATCTTCCAGTGGTTTTGATCGTGTTGACGGGCGTCGCGATCTCTGTTCTGGCCTGTGTTGGTTTGAGGAAGTGGGAAGAGCGAGAACTCGAAGTCGAATTCGCGCGCGGCTCGAGATACCGAGCTTTGGCCATCCAGAGCGCTGTCGAAAGCAAGCTCGTCATTCTCGAAGCGATGCGGGCCCTCTACGTCGAGTCTGATGGTCTCGTCCGCGGCGGTTTCAATCATTTCTCCAAACCCCTTCTCTCGCATATGAAAGGTATCCGGGACTTGGAATGGATCCCCCGGGTCCTCGCCGAAGATCGCGAACAATTCGAACGCTTGATGAGGGCTCGCGGGCTTTCCCAATTTGAGATCAGGGAGCGGAACGCCGATGGCCTGATGGTCCCGGCCCAGGCCCGGGACGAGTACTTCCCGGTTTCCGGTACGGCTCCGGGAGAATCCGGCCAGCCCTCAACGGGCTTTGATCTGGGTTCAGAGCCTGTTCGGCTCGAGGCCATCAACCGAGCTCGGGACACGGGTGAGACGGCTGCGACCGAGCGGATCCGATTGGTCCAGGAGACCGAGGATCAGTTTGGATTCCTCGTGCTGGTGCCCGCCTACCGGAAAGGAGCCGGCATCGACTCGGTCGAGGATCGTCGACGCAACCTCGACGGGTTCCTCTGCGGCGTCTCCAGAGTCTCCACTCTCGTCGAGGAGGAAATCCAACACCTGCAGCCTCTGGGTCTGGACCTCAAGGTTTCCGACATGAGTGCACCGGAGGGCCAACGGACTCTCTATTACCACCCCTCGAGAACGAGAATGCCGGGATCTTTTGATGAAGCTGGGGAGCAGCAGAGAGTTTTTCGAACCGTCTCGACGTTCGAAGTCGGTGGTCGTCAGTGGACAGTTTCGGCCGCCCCGGCTCCGGGCTTCCTGTCCGAGCATCTGACGAACCAACCCTATTTTGCTCTCGGCCTTGGGCTCGCGATCACTGCCCTGTTGGTCGGCTACTCCTTGTCCAGGTTGAAGCGTGTGCGGACGACCGCTCTGGTCAACGCCCAACTCCAGCATGAAATCGCTGAGCGCAAACAGATCGCTGAGGAACTGACGGCGAGTGAGAGAAAGCACCGCCTCGTTGCAGAGACTGCGTCCGATTTGATCGTCACGATCAGGGGTGACGGCAATGTCATCTACGCCAATCCAGTCCTCGAGAGGACTTTCGGGTGGAGACCGGAGGAACTGATCGGCAAGTCTCTCGCAGTGTTGATTCCGGAATCGAGGGCATCTCTTCGCCAGGCAGCGAGGACCCAGGGTCACCGCGGAGATGAGTCGGCGATTCCCTGGGAATCCAGCGAACTCACTGCAATCCACAAAGACGGCCACCGGGTTCCGATCGAGGCCTCATTCGGGACCCTCAAAAAGAGTCGAAGCGAGGTCCTGTTCACGGCGATCATCCGGGACATCAGCAGTCGAAAGCAGGTCCAGTTGGAGCGGGACCGCCTTGCGGCAGTCTTGGAGGCGACTCCCGATTTCGTCGGAATGGCGGACGCGAGCCTGCAGCCCGTGTATCTGAATCGAAGTCTCAGGGAGGCGGCTGGAGTCGGTCAGACGGACAATATCGGCAGCGTGCCTCTAGACGAATTCCATCCTGCCTGGGTTCGGGGCATACTCCTCGAAGAGGCCATTCCCACAGCACTTGAAGAGGGATCCTGGTCCGGAGAAACCTCTCTTCTCACGAAGGACGGCGAGGTTCCCGTCTCACAGCTCGTCCTGGCGCACAAGAACAAGAACGGCGAAACGGAGTTCCTCTCCACTATCATGCGTGATATCAGCGAGCTCCAACAGAGTGACCAGGAGCGTCATGCTCTTCAGGCTCAGCTGAGACAAGCGCAGAAGCTGGAAACGATCGGGACGCTGGCGGGCGGAATCGCCCACGATTTCAACAATATCCTCACACCCATCCTCGGCTACACACAGCTGGTCATCGACGACAAGAAAGTCGACGCTTCGTCACGGGACCTGCTGAAGGAAGTCACGCGGGCAGCGTCCCGTGCGAGAGATCTGGTCAAGCAACTGCTCACCTTCAGTCGGCAGATTGAGCAGGAGCGGATGCCAGTCCAACTCGGTCCCCTGATCACAGAGACGGCAAGCCTCCTGCGGGCCTCATTGCCTTCCACAATCGAAGTCCGACTCCGGATCGAGATACCGGAGGTCACCGTGATGGCGGACCCGACCCAGATGCATCAGGTCGTACTCAACCTCTGCACGAACGCCTACCAGGCGATGAGAGGGAAGAGCGGAATCGTCGAAGTCGGGCTCTCCGAAGCGGATTCCGCCTTCGTCGAAACCCAACAAGACCTCGAAAGCGGACGCCTGGTCAGACTGACGGTCCGGGACACAGGTCACGGGATGGCTCCTGAAACCATGGAACGTATCTTCGAGCCTTTCTACACGACCAAGGGGACCGGCGAAGGAACGGGACTCGGGCTCTCGGTCGTTCACGGTATCGTGACGGGCCACGCGGGGAAAATCACGGTTGAGAGCCACGTCGGCCAGGGCACTCTGTTCTCGGTCTACCTTCCGACAACCGACCTGCCCGTCCAGGGAGCGACGCTGATCGAGGAGGCGATCGAGACGACCCGGGGTCGTGTGCTCTTCGTTGACGACGAACGAATGATCGTCCGGATGGGAGCGCAAATGTTGCAGCGACTGGGTTACAAGGTCACCGCAACTCAGGACAGTCAGGAAGCGCGATCCACTTTCATCTCAGACCCCGATGCCTTCGACCTCGTCATCACAGATACGACGATGCCGGCCCTCACTGGAACCGAACTGGCAAAAGAACTGAAAGAGGCCCGCTCTAACATTCCCATCCTATTGACGACCGGTTTCAGTGAAACTGTTACGTCGGAGAGGCTCGCCGAGTGCGGCATTCGGGCACTCCTCAAGAAACCATTCACTCTGAACGACTTAAAGAAAGGGATCCGGAGGGCGATCGAAGAATCGGCGCATCTGAGTTCCTGATCGTGTCACGGAGTCCGCGACGCTCGTGTCCATTGGGGTATACCGTAGGGGCGCCAACCATGGCGCCCGAACTGTCCCCGCCGCACCACTTCAGCAGCAACGCCAACCACTGCGTTCGTCTCAATTCAGGCATCGCCCCGCACCGAGCGGCGGAGTGAGTCAGCATCTTCGAGAAACAACGAACCTCTCCAGATCTTTTCCGTTGGGAGGGTCGCCGATACCTGGTACCGCGAGTAGAATATGACTCGCTCGCAGCAGAGAGATCATCGTTTTTTTCTACAAATGGAGCCTGCCATGAAGAGTCTCAAGGGATTCCTGTTCGTATCCGTCCTGATCGCATTCACGGTCTTTTCGCTCGCCGAGATCGACATGACCAAGCTCGCCGGCATGAAGGCCCGAGCTATCGGCCCTGCCGGAATGAGTGGTCGAGTGACTGCAATCGATGTCGTGCTGAGCGACACGCGGACGATCTATCTCGGGACGGCATCCGGTGGACTCTGGAAGTCGACCGACGGAGGAGTGACCTGGGACCCGATCTTTGACGATCAGCCGGCGACGTCCATCGGAGCCCTGGCGATCGACCAGAGAAATCCGGATGTCATCTGGGCCGGGACGGGCGAGGGAAACCCGCGCAACAGTCAGACGAGCGGGACAGGACTCTACAAGAGCTTCGACGGAGGTCGTCACTGGACCCGGATCGGCTTCGAAAAGTCGAGCAACATTCACCGAGTTCTGATTCATCCACAGGACTCCAACACGGTCTACGTGGGGGTTCAGGGCAGCGCCTGGGGCGAGCATGACGGACGCGGAGTCTTCAAGACGACCGATGGCGGAAAGAACTGGAAGCACGTCCTGGCCGGCGACGAAAAAACCGGGATCGCAGATCTGATCATCGATCCACGGAACCCCGACAAACTCCTGGCCTCGATGTGGGAATTCAGGCGCTGGCCATGGTTTATGAAGTCCGGTGGCCCGGGGTCAGGGATCTTTGTGACCTTCGACGGCGGAGAGACGTGGAGCCGCAGGACGTCCGAAGACGGCTTGCCGAAGGGCGAACTGGGACGAATCGGTCTGGCCATCGCCCAGAGCAATCCGAACATCGTTTACGCAATGGTCGAGGCCAAAAAGAACGGTCTTTACCGATCGAACGATGGAGGGTTCAAGTGGGAGTTGGTGAGCGATGCGAACAATGTCAACCCCCGGCCCTTTTACTACGCCGAAATCTACGTCGACCCTGGGAATGAGAATCGAATCTTCAGCCTGCACAGCCGGTTGACCATGAGCGAGGACGGCGGCAAGACTTTCAACAACATCTCGGGAAGCCTGCACGCCGACCATCAGGCCTTGTGGATTCATCCCGACGATCCATCGTTCATGATCGACGGCAATGACGGTGGAGCCGGAATCTCCTACAACGGAGGGAAGACCTGGCGGTACATCGAGAATCTGCCTCTGGGGCAGTTTTACCACATCCGCGTCGACAACCAGACACCCTACAACGTCTACGGTGGCCTGCAGGACAACGGATCCTGGCGCGGTCCCGCTTACCTGTGGCGACGCGGCGGGCTGGGGAACCATGAATGGGTCGGCGTCGGCGGCGGGGACGGCTTCGACGTTCTTCCGGATCCCCTGGATCCTCGCCACGGTTATTCAATGTCGCAGGGAGGAAACCTCTCTCGCTACGATCTCCAGACAGGCTCTCAGGTCGGCATTCGACCGCCGGGTCCAAACGACACCCGGCTTCGATTCAACTGGAACGCTGCACTGGCGATCGATCCGTTCGACAAGAGGACGATCTACTACGGAAGCCAGTTTGTCCACAACAGCTCCGATCACGGCCGCTCGTGGAGAATTATCAGTCCCGACCTCACGACAAACGACGCCGACAAGCAGAAGCAGATCGACAGCGGAGGCCTGACCTACGATGTGACCGGTGCCGAGAACTTCACGACGATCACAACGATCGCACCGAGCCCGGTCGAAAGAGGGGTCATCTGGGTGGGCACCGATGACGGAAACGTTCAGATGACCCAGGACGGAGGAAAGACCTGGAGTCTCGTCAGCACGAACATCAGCGACGTCGCCGAAGGAACCTGGGTACCCCAGATCCAGGCATCCGCGTTCGAAGCTGGTGAGGCTTTCGTCGTCTTCGAGGACCACCGGCGCAACAACTGGACCCCCTACCTTTACAGGACAACTGATTACGGCAAGACCTGGACCCGACTCGTGTCCGAGGGAGACGTCGAAGGCTACGTCCTGTCGGTCGTTCAGGATCCAGTCGAGCCCAAACTGATGTTTGTCGGGACCGAACTCGGTCTCTACTTCAGCGTCGATGCCGGCGCCAGCTGGACTCGTTGGACAAGCGGATTCCCGACAGCCTCAACGATGGATCTGGCGATTCATCCCACCGAACACGACCTCGTCATCGGAACCTTCGGTCGATCGGTGTACGTGCTCGACGACATCCGCCCGCTGCGCGAACTGGCTCGTCGTGGAACGGAAACTCTCGATGCAATGGTCCACGTCTTCGAACCTCCGGAAGCCGTTCAGTTCTCCAGTGGGCAAGCAGGTGGAGTCCGCTACGGAGATGACCGGTTCAGAGGAACCAACCGGCCCGCCGGCGCCATGATCTCTTACGTTGTCAACCGGCCGGAAGGGCGGGGTCCCAACCTCGACGAGATGGACGAAGATGAACGGGAAGCTCGCATTGAGAGAATGCGCGCGCGGTTCGGCGATCGGGCCGACGAGATGATCGAGAGAAGGCAGGCTCGCGACGCAAACCAGATCCGAGTCCAGATCCTCGACGAAAACGACAACGTCGTGAGCACCATTCAAGGTCCCGCTGAGCCCGGTCTCAATCGAGTGAGCTGGAACTTGAGGCAGCAGGCTCCGCAGCGTCCCGGTCAACGAGGACAAAGCGGCGGAGGCTTTGCGGCTCGCTTTGCGCGCCGTGGGCCGCTCGCGGTTCCCGGAGACTACACCGTCAAGATCAGCGTCGGCCGCGAGTCTTCAACTGCCAGATTGCGAGTGGTTCCCGATCCTCGGACGCCGGTCACTCCAGAGGCGATCCTGGCTCGATCGAACTTCGTCAAGCGAGCCCGGGACGATATGCAGATCGCCTTTCAGGCGACCGCGCGTCTCACCTCCACGAGGGACCGCATCCGAGAAGTGACCCAGAAGCTCTCCGGCCTGGATGACAAGGAGCATGCTCGAGAGTTGCAAGGGCAAGCTCGCAAGCTCCAGGGCGAAATCCGCGTGCTGCAGGAGATGTTCAGTGGAAACAGAGACGTCCAGGGGATCCGAAGAGATCCGAACGTCATCACGAGCGGCTTTTTCTTTCTGATGCGATCCTCCGGTTGGGAGGCTCCTTCCGCCAGCGAGCAGATTGTCCTGGAACAGGCTGAGGCTCGGCTGCAAAAAGGTCTCATCAAAGTGAACGAGTTCTTCGAAAAGAGCTTTCCGCCGTTTCAGAAGGCCGTGGAGAAAGCTGATCTTCCTCTCTTTGAAACCCACAAGCCTTTGACGCTTCCGGTAACCACGACTCCAAGCGGTGGGAAGGGGCGGTAGAAAAACCGAAGAAGGTCTCAGGCCCTGAGGTGAGCCGATCATGGCGATCCCAGTCCTTCGAACTGCGAGCCGGGACCGTCAGGCTCCAGGTATGAGCTTCTCGATCAACTCGTTGCTCGGCAGCCAAGGTTCCAGTATTTTCCGAGCCGTTTCCGCGCCCGCTACGGGCAACGATTCGGGCTCGA
>CAJHYB010000469.1_pt1 | contig 9754 bp, 5 predicted proteins | sample 9198631 | NCBI WGS metagenome assembly CAJHYB01 (sample SAMEA7708354, study PRJEB35096) | sediment metagenome | biome: marine neritic benthic zone biome [ENVO:01000025]; feature: sediment [ENVO:00002007]; material: shallow marine sediment [ENVO:03000034] sea grass bed [ENVO_01000059] ... | reverse complement strand
CCGGCTGCTCGAACACGTGGGTGGGCCGGGCATCTGTGGACCTCTCCCCATCAGTGAAGTCCCACTCATACGAGATCGCCGTTTCTTCGAAATCGAGGCTGAATCCAGCGTCGAAGTCGACGCTGAGGGGTGCCGGTCCACGGGCCACGCTGGCTTCGATGGCCGCCAGGGGAGGCCGGTTGTCGAGCGGAGCCACGGCAAGATTGTTCGCCTCGCTGAACTCGATCACGACGTCGCTCGAGTCGATGCTGACAAACAGTGTCGGTGTTGCTTCCTCGGGAAGAACGAACTCCACCTCGACCATTGTCGAGCCACCACCCCGCAGTCCATCGACCGTCACGCTGCCGACGCTGACTCCCCCATCTGAGGGATCTCCCAGGAAGAACCCGACCGAAAACTCTTCCACCGGGAAGTCGCCCGCGTTGAAAACTTGCAAGGCAGCCGCTGTGGTCTGGCCCGGGAGAGGTGAGGGTGGAGTGATCTGCAGTTCCGAATCCGAAGTCGCCAGGTCGGTGATCAGGGTGTGTTCCAGCAGCAGCAGGTCGGTGCGGCCCCGTTCCGGGATATCGTCGATGGTCACCTCCGATCCATCGACCATAAATGTCTCAGAAACCGGCATGGTCTCGTAAGCCAGATAGGTCGCCTGCAGGTCCCCATCTGAACCGAAGTAGCCCTGGACGTCGTAGGCGACCTCTTCGTCCGCGGTGAGACGACGGTCGCCGCTCCAACTTCCGTCCGCCGGATTGCGCACCAATGTGAAGACGTCGGCCGCACCGTCCTCGGATACTTCCTGCCAGAGCAGCGCGATTGCACCTTCAGGCCCCTCCAGGAGTTGCGTCGAGTAGAAGCTAGCCGACGCACCGGAGGAGCGAACGACTTCAACGACGTCGCTATCGAGTGTGGAGTGAACGAGCTGCCCGTCGCGGACCCAAACCACGTGCCCGGTCCCGTCGCTGTCGTAGGCAGCGGCGGGAAGACGGTCGCCCATCCCAGTGGCGAAAAGTCTTCCTTCCCAGGAATCACCGTCCCAGGTGTAGAGATCGATCGTTTCGTCTCCGTCAAATTCCGGATCGGGATCCAGCGGAATCAGGACCATGAACCGATCCTCTCGGCCGGCCGTGACATGTCGGGAGACCCCGACCAGACCGTCCGCCACTTCGTTGGGCGACGTCCATGTCTGGCCGTCCCAGAACGCGAAAGTGATCCGCGAAGGGGATTCCGGGCTCGACTCGAGATCGCCGCGGGCGTTGTCGAGCCAGCTCACGAGGATCGGACCGTCCTTGCCGGAGAGTTGCAGATCACTCTTGGCCGACCCGCTGGGCGAGAGCGAACTGATCTCCGACCAGGCCCCCATCTGCGGATCGAAGACCGATGAAACGACCTCCAGACGGGAATAGAACCCGCTGATCTCGCCGACGTCGGCGGGAGCGGTCTCCAGGGCCGGGTCGGCGATTCTCAACCAGGCCGCGATCGCATTCCCCTGGGCGTCTTGACGGGCCTTGGGCGAGAATTCCGCCTGTTTGTCGTCGCGAATCAGAAGGGGCTCGCTGAGTCCTTCTCCGCTGTCGTAGGAGAAGGCGATCTCGGTGGACTGCTGAACCGGATCGGACTCGTCCTGATGTTCCCACAGCAGCAGGCGTCCACCTTCCAGTTTCGAGATGTTCGGAGAGGCTCCGGAGAAAATGTTGGAGGTGACCAGCACCTGGCTCGTGGTCATGGGGATCTTCGGCGTGGATTTCCTCGGCATTACCTTGTTGTGAAAGCGGGCGTATTCACCGAAGTCCGAGTAGCGGGGCTCGATCACGCTCAAGGGAATCTGTCCTCCTCCGATGAGCACGTTGTTCCCTTCTTCGGTGCTCCGGCAGCGGACCGACTGCCCTGTCCAATACGCCGTGCAGGTGAAGTTAACGACCGCTCCCACTCCGGCGGACCCGGAACCGAACAGGCCGCCGAACTGCAGTTTGGCGCCCGCCTGCAGGCCCAGCTCGAGGCGACGAGCCAGCGGCGGAGGAACCCCCACGGTCAACCGGCCGTTTCCAGCCACCCACATCTCGGCTGACAGCACATCCGAGAAAAGCTTGGTCAGGAGCTTGGCCTCGACCTTCAGACCGGCATCGCCTGTTGAACTCGAGAATTGGAGTCGTCCGGATCGCGCCTGCCTCCAGTAGGCATTCATACCCAAGTCGGCTGCGACGGTTCCCTTCAATTTCGCAATGCGGTTGAATGTCCTCACGCCGGGAAACCGCGAAAGGGGTGCCAGTTGGGGTATGGCCTCCAGGACTCCGATTTCCCGGCTGATCTCCTGCGACAGTTGGAGCCGAGCCTGAGCCGAGGTGAGCTCGAGCCCGCGAGAGTTTAATCTCAGATCTCCCTGGCCCGACGCCTTACCCTTGAATGCCTGGCCGCCGACCTCAAATCCGAGTTCAGCGCCGATTTCCAGTTGCCCTTTCCCCAGCCCACTGTCGACGCTTCCCGCAAGGGAAAACTGTGTCTGAGTGAGACGCGTCTTCCCTCCCAGAAACGGAACAAAAGAGGGAATCGAAAACCCGCAGTTCGGCTTCGGATTGTCGTCGGAGCAACCCAGCGGCGGATCGGGAAACTGCGTCTCGAACTCATAGTCCAATGAGCCGTCCTGGCCGATCAACGTCGAGATGTTTCCCCGAAACCATTCAGGCACGGGAAAGACCCAGAAGGAGTGTTCGTACTCGGGTCCACGGACGCCGTTGGCTCCCACCGGACGTATTCCGAGAACGGACGGCTCGAAACGCCCCGGGAAGTCCGCCATCTTGAACGTTCGGAAGTCGGGCTGAAACGCCACCGAGTTCGCCGGAACCGTATAGAGAGGCTTGCCATCCAGTCGGTATTCCAGCACCCCGGGCGGGTTCCCTCCCCAATGGACAAAGAACTCGAGGGTGTTATCGACCTCGGTCCCCTCCAGAACGGCTCCTCGTACCGAGGGATTGACGAATGACACGTAGGGGGCACCAAATGAGAATGGCGCATTCTGATCAAAATCTGCGGGAAACACGAACAAGTGTGAAGCCCGTTGTCTCTGGCCGACCGGACAGTTCCAGGTCACGTTCAGAAAATGCTGGCCGGGTCTCGAAAAACGGAACGGCGCCACGAAGATCTTGAGCCGAGGCCCGATGTTCGGTTGGATAGGGGGTCCATAGCTCCCCGGCTCCGGAACACCGTCGCCGTTGACATCGACCTCGACAGTCATGTCCTCGAACAGAAGAATTCGCAGATTGTAGGGTTGGCCCACCTTGAAGGGTCGGTCCCCCTCAATACCCAAACTGACCTGATTCGAAAAGTATCGACCCGTGCCGGGCGGATGCTCGAAACTCCGCCGCTCGCACCCGCTCGAACTGAGCTCACCGCTCGTTCCGTCTCCCCTCAGGTCGACTTCGACGCGGGGGCGATCCGGATCATCACTGTCGATAACCAGAACAGCCGGTTTCGGACCGAGAGTCAAAGGTCTGAATAGCACCGGCACATTGAGGGTTTCGCCTGGCTGGACAAAGGACGGGTAGTTCAGCCCTTCGAGTCTCCAGCCAGCCGCTCGGAGTTGTGCTGTTATCTCGAGGACCTCCGTGCCCGTGTTCGACACAGCCACGGTGGCCCCTTCCATCGAGTAGACCGGCACGATTCCAACATCGATCGCCGTCTCATCGACTTCGATCCTGGGACGTCTCTCAGGGGCAACCCCCTCGCCGCGAAGGGTGACGACAGAATTCGACATCTCCGGGTCGTTGCTTTCGATCGTCAAGACGGCTGAATCGAAGCCGGTCCTCTCAGGCTGGAAGGGGATATCGAGAATCCTCTCCTGGCCTGGAAACAGACCCGATGAGAAAAGCGTCTTAGAACGAACCGACCGTGACTGGCCTGGATCGAACCGATTTCCAGCGGCTCCTCCCCACCGTTGCGCAGGATGATGAAATCGTCTCTCGATTCCCCGACCATCACGGATCCGAACTCGACCGGACCTCCCACGACCACCAGCGCCGGAGCCGGCTCGGTCGGCTCCTGGAGCCCGGTGCCGCTGAAGTCGAACTTGCTCAGCTCGGGCAGGTTGAGCACAGACCGAGGAATGACTCCCATCAGCTTCGGATTGTCCTGGACGCAGAGGGATTGCAGCTTCCGCAGGCTCCCGAACTCAATCGGGATGGGACCGCTCAAGTCGACGTTCGAGTTCAGAGCCAGAAAGGTCAGGCTGGAGATCGAACCCAGGGCGGGCGTAATCGGACCGCTCAGCGAGTTGAGAGACAAATCCAGGAAGGAGAGCTTGCTCAGAAGTCCCAGGTTGTCCGGAATCTGCCCGTTCAGCAGGTTCTGCCCAAGGAAGAGGAACTCGACATTGAAGAGAAACCCGAACTCCTCCGGGATGGAGCCCTCCAGAGAATTCCCGGTCAGGTCGAGGAGGAAGATGTTGTGAAGGAAGCCCAGCTCGGGCGGAATCGAACCGGTGAGGACGTTTCGTCCCAACGCCAGGGTCTCCAACGCCAGCAGGTCTCCCAGTTCGGAAGGGATGGATCCGCTCAGTTGGTTTTGCTGAAGCTGAAGTTCCCTCAAAGCCGAAAGTTCACCCAACTCATCAGGGATCTCTCCCTGTAGCTGATTATCGCCCAACGACAGGGTCTGCAGCTTCCTCAAATCACCCAGTTCGTCAGGTATCTCTCCGTTGAGTTGATTCCCGAAGAGGGTCAAGTTCTCCAGGTTCGTCAGGTCACAGAGGGTGACGGGAATGGTGCCGGTCAGCTGGTTCCTGGCGATCTGCAGAAACACCAGTCGAGTCAGCTGTCCCAGTTCCGGAGGAATCGATCCAGTCAGGTTGTTGTTGTTGAGAAGCAGGATCTCGAGGTTCTCGAGTTGTCCCAGTTCCGGCGGAACGGGTCCGCTCAACTGATTCAAGGTGAGTGTGAGGGTCTGGAGCTGCCCCAGGTTACCAAGTTCCGGAGGGATACTCCCGGAGAGCTCGTTGAAGGCCAGGATCGTCTCCTCGAGTCGCGAGAGCTGTCCCAGTTCCGAAGGAATCGGCCCCGACAGCTGGTTGCTGAACAGGAAAAGCGTCCTCAGGTTGAGAAAGAGCCCCAGCTCCGGAGGAATTTCTCCGGTCAATCCGTTGCGGCTGAGATCGAGCACGGCCAACCCACCCAGGCCCTCCAGTTCGGAAGGGATCGCCCCGACCAGGTTGTTGCGGGAGAGTTCGAGTCGAGTCACTCGGACACCGTCGCAACTGATTCCCTGCCAGCTGCATTCAGTACCCGGCTGGCCCAACCAGCCGTCGTTGTTCGTCCAGTCCTCGCCTTGCGTCGCGTTAAATAGCGCGATCAACGCCTGCCGGTCCGAATCGGGAACCTGGGAGAGCAGAGTCGATCCGAACAGGACACATAATAGAATTCCGAATCGGCAGAGCGAACTATTGAACATGGACATTTCCTTGCGATTTCGAGCGCCGAAGCCTACACGCGTCGTCGAGAAGAGTCCAGTAGGGAGCACGCTCACACTTGTCACCGTCGCCTCGATCGCCCACGACACAGCGAACAAAGTTCGGCAAGCGACCTGAATGCGGCCGATTCCGACGCCGGAGTTGACAAAGGACCTTCCGTTTGTTCTAGACTGTTGTCGTGAACGACGCGCTCCACCTCCTACGATCCACGAACACATATCCAGTGCCCGTCGCCACTTCGCTGTCCGCTCACTCTTCCTGTTGTTGCTGTTGTCACGACAAGTACAAAGCGCAGGAGACTTGTCCCGACGGCTGCAGAAACTAGCGAACCACCAACACCTCGATAGATAGCAGCCCGTGGGAATGCTCCCATGGGCTTTTTTTATGCCCGGAGTGCCCCGCCTTCGAAGGGGTTCCAGGCTTCGCCGACGACAGGACCGTAGGGCTGGAACATGAATTGCGCCGAGGTCGAGAAATCGCCAGCAAGATCTCCACTGCTGGGCAGAGTCGGGAACACCCCGCTGGTGCGTTTGAAACGGATACTGGAATCCGGACAGGTGAGCATCCTTGCGAAACTCGAGTCGTTCAATCCAGGCGGGTCCGTCAAAGATCGAGCGGCCCTGAGGATGGTCGAGTCGGCCGAAAAGACCGGGATTCTGAGCCCCGGAAAAACGATCATCGATGCGACCAGCGGAAACACGGGGATCGCCCTAGCGATGATCGGAGCCGTCAAGGGATACAAAGTGCTTCTGGCCCTCCCGGGTAACCTCGGCCGGGAGCGCAGGAAGATCCTGTCGGCCTCCGGGGCCGACCTGCTCCCCACAGACCCTTTGGAGGGTTCCGACGGAGCGGTTCGAGCCGTCCAGGAATTGCACGCCTCCGATCCGGACAGGTACTTCTATGTCGACCAATTCAACAACCCGTCGAACTGGAAAGCTCACTACGATACGACGGCACCGGAGATCCTTCGTGACCTCCCAAATGGACTGACCCATTTCGTTGCCGGCCGAGGAACGTCGGGAACCTTTGTCGGCAACTCTCGAAGACTGAAGGCGGCGGACGCTTCGGTCCAGGCGATCACATACGCTCCCGATTCCCCTTTTCACGGAATCGAGGGAATCAAACACATGGAAACATCATTAACTCCCGGCATTCACGATCCATCTCTCATCGACCTGGAACTCGAGATCAGTACTGAAGATGCCCAGAAGCGGACGGTCGAACTCGCTCGTCGAGAGGGGCTCTTCGTCGGAGTCTCGTCTGGCGCGGCTCTAGCCGCAGCCATCGAGGTGGCGAGTAACATCGACCGCGGTACGATTGTCGTCATCTTCCCTGATGGTGGCGATCGGTATGTTTCGGAGGGACTTTGGGAGACGGGCACGGGCACGTTTACGGGCACGTTTACGGGCACGAACGGTCATGCGCGTGGCGCGCCCGGATGCGACAACCCTGTGTGATTCCGAGAGACAACGATGAATGACAGGACCAGACTGCTGATCTCAAAAGACCATCTGGCTGAGATTCGCAGGATCGCTGAAGACGCTTATCCGAACGAGTGTTGCGGGATTCTGGGCGGATCCGCTGAGGGCGGTCATAAGAGTGTCAGTGAAGTGGTCTCAGCGCCGAATCAACGCTCGGACAGCGCTCACAATCGCTACCTGATCTCTCCACAGTTCTTTTACCAGGTGGACAAAGATTTCAGAAAGCGAGGTGTCGAGATCATCGGGATCTTCCACAGTCATCCCGATTGCCCGGCCAACCCGTCGGAAGTCGATCGGAAATACGCCTGGCCCTGGCTATCGTATCTGATCATAACCGTGGCGAACTCAAAGGCGACCGAACAACTGAGTTGGACTCTCCGCGATGATCGCTCGGGGTTCGACCCCGAGGAAGTCAAGACTGAAGAGGGGGATCCGATCACATGAGCCAGGTTCTTATACCGACTCCGCTTCGATCCTAGACGGGGAACGCGGCCTCAATCGAGGTCCAGGGCCGCACCGTCGCTGCGGTCCTGGAAGGGCTGACAAGTCAACACGAAGCGGTGAAAGGCACCTGTTTCGCGAAAGCGCCGAGTTGCGGAACTTCGTCAACGTCTATCTCAACGACGAGGACATACGATATCTTCGGGGCCGGGAGACGCCCGTCAAGAACGGTGACGTCATCACCATCGTCCCCTCGATCGCCGGAGGTTCGATCATGGCCCGCGAGCGAACTTCAGAACTTACCCAAGCGGAGATTCAGCGTTACAGCCGCCACCTGATCATGCCTGAGGTCGGGCTCGAAGGTCAGAAGAAGCTGAAAAGCGCTAGCGTACTTTGTGTCGGCGCCGGGGGACTCGGCTCGCCTCTGACGCTTTACCTGGCAGCCGCGGGCGTCGGACGCCTGGGTATCGTCGACTTCGACGTGGTCGACTTCAGCAACCTCCAAAGGCAGGTTATCCACTCGACCGCCGATGTCGGGAAGCCCAAGCTGGTGTCGGCGCTCCAGACTCTGGAGGCCTTGAATCCGGAGGTCGAGATCGAGACTTTCGAGACGAAACTCACCTCGGCAAACGCGCTGCAACTCTTCGCAGACTACGACTTTGTCGCCGACGGAACGGACAACTTCCCCACGAGATATCTCGTGAATGACGCTTGTGTTCTGACCGGTAAACCGAACGTGTACGGGAGTATCTTCCGGTTTGAAGGACAGGCGTCAGTATTCGGAGCGCCAGGCGGCCCCTGTTATCGCTGCCTCTATCCGGAACCACCGCCTCCCGGACTCGTTCCGTCGTGTGCGGAAGGGGGAGTGCTGGGGATCCTCCCCGGCCTTGTCGGCTTGATCCAGGCGACCGAGGTGATCAAGCTGATCCTTGGAAAAGGGGAGCCACTCGTCAATCGCCTGCTGATCGTCGACGCACTGGGCATGCACTTCCGAGACCTGAAGATCCGACGCGACCCGAACTGCCCCGTGTGTGGGGATCATCCGACGGTGTCCGAACTGATCGACTACGATGGGTTCTGCGGTCTGAGCGAGCCAGAAGAGCCCGTTCGGGTTGAGGAAGTCTCGGCCATCGCACTCAAGGAAGAACTGGACTCGGGACGCGACGTTCTCGTCCTGGACGTGCGCAATCCGTACGAACTGGACATCAGCAGGATCGAAGGTTCAATGCTGATCCCGCTCGGGGAAGTCCGTGACAGGGCCAACGAACTCGATCCGACGAAAGACATCGTGGTGCACTGCCGTTCGGGCGTCCGAAGCGCCGAGGCGATCGGCATTCTCGAAGGGCTCGGGTTCCGGAAACTGAGGAACCTCCAGGGGGGAATTCTGGCCTGGTCCAGGGACGTCGATCCTTCGCTGCCGACCTATTGACCCGAAGCGAAGTCCCTCGTTCGATTTCCGGGTCCCGATTCATGCGATAGTGCAGCGCACCAGCTTGGCTCTATTGACATGTCAGGAGTGCGGTTGTCCCGGAGGGACGGGCGAACGGCCGCATGAGAAATGGCAGTCCGCCCGCGTTCCAAACGAAGGAGGATGCTTCGTCTTTCAAAGGGTATGATGGTTGAATTCCGCGAAAGTTGAAAGGCGGAACATTCTCGTGTCGATGGTCCCGGGGACGTCGTCAGCGAGCGGGACAACGGATCTGCAGCTGACCGGACCGGGAGGAGCCTGTCGGATCCCCGAGCGTGCCCTTGGGCGTGTAGCCTGATCTCCTCCCGACCTGAATCGACTTCAGGAATTCGACTAACTCCCGCACCCTGGCGCTCGGTTCGTCTCCGTCCTGGCCTTCGAACAGGTCTCCCCAGAGAGGCATCTCGCGACGTCCATGCGGGAGAATCTCGAACCGTCCGTCAATGATCTGATAAAGGCGCTCCGCCGGGAACTCACCGGCGCTGTTGTTCGCGATTCGGGTCAGGTCACTCGGCGGCACCGTCAACACCTCGGCCAGAGGTCCGTTTCCCTGGCCTTTTGGGCCGTGGCAGTTTGCACAATAGATGGCATATACGGCCTTTCCCCGTTCCACGATCTCGCGGAGTTCCTGCCCCAGGACAGGGGAATCGCCCGCCGTGAGCGCAACCGTCCAAAGCATCAGGACAAGGGCCGCCCCCGAACTGACGAGGTCTCTTTCACGACAAAGGATCATCCTGGCCTCCAGTGACAGACGGCATAGAGGCGTTGGCGCCCCTATCTCCTGAAGCAAATTAAGAACCGCCGATCCTGCGCCGTGCCCCTCAAGAATGGAGGCTACTTCGCAGCCCTGAGACCGGGGGTCCAAATGGCGACCTCCGGGGCACTTGCTTCAGTCATACCTGGATGCCAGACTTG
>CAJHYB010000521.1_pt1 | contig 9799 bp, 3 predicted proteins | sample 9198631 | NCBI WGS metagenome assembly CAJHYB01 (sample SAMEA7708354, study PRJEB35096) | sediment metagenome | biome: marine neritic benthic zone biome [ENVO:01000025]; feature: sediment [ENVO:00002007]; material: shallow marine sediment [ENVO:03000034] sea grass bed [ENVO_01000059] ... | reverse complement strand
GGATCCGGACCTGGCCACCAGCTACGTCCACTCCATCTTCTTTGGAGGCCAGCGCGAGGTCTTCGGCGACTGGCTGCTGGAAGCCAACTACGTCTCGACACTGGGTCGAAAACTGTACGCTCAGGAGCACTACAATCGCTTCACAGGTGACGGTTGTGAAGGCGGAACCGGTCTGGGCAACTGCTCCACCGCCAACCTGGAAGGCCGTAACCCGAGCTACGGAGTTGGCCTGGACGACTTCCTGACGGCATCGATCCAGCAGGCCTACCACAGTGGCCAGTTCTCCGTGAACAAGCGGTTCAGCGGCGGCCTCGGATTCCGCATCAACTACACCTGGTCCAAGAACATCGATGACGACAGCGATGTTTTCGGAACGACTTCAGAAGATTCGGGCTCAACGGTGATCGAGAACCGCAAGCTCGATCGGGGTCTCTCCTCGATCCATGTCGGCAATCGGTTCGCGGCCAACTGGGTGTGGGACATTCCTTTTGGAAGGGACCATGACAACTGGTTCGTCCGCAACGTGCTGGGTGGCTGGCAGCTCAACGGCCTGATCGCCTTGCAGGACGGTTCGCCGGCCAGCATCAACTCCGACACCGGTTCCTGTGGACAGACGACCGACGGAGTGATCCGCAGCGATTTCAACTGCGACGGTCACAACAGCGATCGACCGGACGCGGGGTCATTCAACCATACAGACATAAGCCCTGCGGATGCACGCCTAGGAACGAGCATTTTCGCGCCGTTCTCGCCGACCTCCAACCCGCGTCTCGCGTTCCCCAGGCCGACCCTGGGAACGATCGGCGACCTGGGTCGGAATACGTTCTTCTACCAGGGCTTCAACTCGGTAGACCTGTCCCTGTTCAAGAACATCCGGATGCCTTGGTTCGGAGGTGAGGAGGCCACCTGGCAATTCCGCTGGGAGGTCTTCAACGTCTTCAACCGCGTCAACACCAATCCTTGGGAAGAAGACATTTCGTCCGGTAACTTCGGCCGAACCTTCTCGACCCAGGATGCCCGCGAGATGCAACTCGCTCTGAAACTCATATTTTAGAAAGAAAGCTCAACTCGGACCGGACACGGAAATCAGGAAAAAACGCCAAGGCGGGGGATCACGCTCCTCAGCTGGGAACAGGCCGGGGAACCAAGCCAAAAGCTGCCACGAGGCGATCTTCGACGAGTAGTCCCCGTCCATCGGGCGAGCACCAAGGTGGCTCCGACCTGAAAAATGAAGGAAGTCGATCGCGGCATCGAAAATCGCCCGGAACTGGCGGCAAGAACAATCACTGCGGAGTCCACCTCCCAGGAAAGGGCCAGACGAACAGCCGAAGCGTTTACTCTGCTTTGACCGTCTCGAGGGGGTCCACCCTCGACGCCCGCCAGGCTGGGATCAGCGAGGCCAGCTGAGCGGCACCCAGCAACAGGAGGGTCACCACCACAAAGACACGGAGGTCAAACGGTTCGACATCGGCCAGCTTTGAGCCCACACTCTGGCTGATGATCAGGGTCAGCCCGAGCCCGAAGGCCAGTCCGACGAGAGTTCTCAAACCGCCGTACAGCATGTAGTGGCGAATGACATCGACCGGCCGGGCTCCGAGAGCGAGCCGGATGCCGACTTCGGCCCGCGCCTGCGCCGTTGTGAAGGCCATCACGCCGTACACCCCGACGGTTGCCAGCAGCAGCGCAGCGGCTGCGAACAACGTTGTCAGCAGCGCCAGCAGGCGCGTACTGGCAAAAGTCTGGGCAACGAGAGTCTCCATGGAAGTGACCTGGAAAATCGGAATCTCGGAATCCACGCCCTGAATGGTCGGGCGGAGTGTGGAAACGACGAGGTCTGGCTGGGGGCTGCGAACCATCAGCGCCCGACTCCAGAGCCCTCCCTGGCTCAGTGAATAGTAGAGCTGGTTCGGTGCGGCAGCGCCGCCTCTGCGAGTCTTCACGTCGTCGACCACGCCAACCACTGTGGCTGCATTCTCGGCGCTGCGGCCGGTGCGAATGACCTTGCCCACCGCACTCTCGCCGGGCCAGGCCTCCCGAGCGAAGTTGCGATTGATGATGACGACGCGCGGGGAGTCGGCGCGATCCGAGAAGGAGAAGTCACGTCCCGCGTGCAGCTGAATCCCGAGCGTCTGGTAGAAGCCGGGGGACACCCACATCATCTGGGTCGGCAATTCGGTCTCATCGGGCGCAGGCTTCGGAAAAACCTCGCCGGTCATGTATCCGCCGCCGAAGTACAGGTGCGAGCTGAGTGACGCACCCTCGACTCCCGGGAGCGCCCGGACTTTCTCCAGCACCCGGTTCAGCAGCTGTTCCTGTTCGTCCTCAGAAAACTTGTACACAGGCAGATCGAAACTGGCTGTGATCAGCCCACCGGGGTCGTAGCCGGGATCGAATGACGTCGCCCTCTGCAATCCCTGAAGCATCACGCCGGAGCCAGCCAGCAGAGCCATACTCAAGGCCACCTCGGCCACGACGAGCGAGGAGGTCATCCGCCGGCGTCCGCGAGTGGCCACGAGGTTGGCGGAGTTCTGTTTCAAGGCCTCACCGGCTCCCCTTCGGACCGCCAGCAGAGCGGGTGCGAGACCGAAAGCAACGCCGACGACAATCGAAAGCAGGATCGAAAAAACCAGGACGCCTCCGTCGAGTCCGGGGGTCACGTAGCTGGGCAGGCCCTCCGGAAGCAGGTCCAGGGTTCGCGCAAGAGCGATCCGCGCCAGACCGATCCCGACAACTCCACCAGCCAACGAAAGCAGAAGGCTCTCGGTCAGCAGGTGTCGAATCATGCGTGGCGCCTGGGCCCCGAGGGCCGTGCGGATCGCCACCTCCCGCACTCTCTGTACGGACCGGGCTAACGAGAGATGGGCCAGGTTTGCCACGGCGATGAGTAGAACAAGACCCACGGCGCCCATCAGCCAGAGGACGGGAGTCCGGAAATCTCCCCGGATGACCTCGCTGAGAGCCTCGGCTCGTAGCGCCTTGTCGGCGTTCGTACGCGGGAAATCGGCTGTCAGGCGCTCGGCGACGCCGTCCAACTGCTGCTGCAGCGCTGCTGTGGTTGCGCCGGAAGCTCGACGCCCGACCACGATCAGGAACCGGGTTCCGCGGCTCTCGAGAAGTTTGTATTGCTTGAGGTCGGGATGCAGGACGTCTATCTGTGTCAACGGGACCCAGAGTTGGGCCAGTCCTTCGAGGCCTCGGAATCCGGGCGGCATGACACCCACGACTTCGAAGGGCAGTCCGTTCAATCGGAGCTCGGACCCGACGACGTCCTCCGTTGCACCCAGCTTGCTCCTCCAGAAGTCGTGACTGACAACGACCACAGCGTTGGGCTGGGTTCCGTCCGACTCGCTGGTGAGTATTGGTCGGCCGAGCAGAGGAGCGACCCCGAGTGCAGAAAAGAAGGGGGCGGTGACCAGCTCTGCTGAGACCCGTTCCGCGCCATTCGCTCCAACCCAGGTCAGATCGTCGGCATTGATGGCCGAAACCGACTCGAGAGTCCCTACTTCGGCGGATATGTCGATGTAGTCTTGGTAGGAAATCCTCCCAAGCGTTCGGCCTTGGTTACGGACCGACCAGAGGTAGACGATCTCGTTCGGTTCACTGAAAGGCAGCGGCTGCAGCAGGATCCCGTTGACCAGGGTGAAAATCGCCGTGTTTGCGCCGACACCGAGGGCGATCGTAGCCATGACCAGCGCTGCGTAAACGGGCTGCCTCTTCAGGGCCCGCACTGTCTGACGGACATCTCCGGTCCAGCCGCGCGTCAATGACGGTGTCCACTGACTGGCTGCTCGGCGGAGTTTGTACCCAACTCTCTGCCATCTGGTCCGCGGAGGTGGAGCACCTTCGATCTCGAACAACTCTTCAAAGGCGAGTCCCAGGCCATTCAACAGGCGTTCCCGTGTCTCCGGTCCGGGATAGGGGCGCTGTCCGTTGGTGAGTCGGGACAGATGGCCCTTGTGCAGGCCCAGTTTCTGGGCCCAGCGGTTCTGGCTCATTCTACTGCGAGCCAGGTGGGCAGCAAGGCGATGGTGCTTCAGTCGAATCCTCACGACCTCACTCCACCGCAGCCACCTCTTCGGTGTCAAGCATCGGCTGGAGCCGGCTGCGGAAAGCGTTGCCGGGTGTTGCCACTCTGTTCGGAGCCGGACAACTCCCGGTCGCGACGAGTCCTGCGTCCCGGATTCGAACAGTCACTCAATCTCGAGTTCCTCCTCTCACAGGGCAGTCTCCGCTCACCCGTCCTGCGCAGCAGCGTGTCCGAATTGCCTAATTGAGCACAGATATCACTTCGAAGAAAAGGAGATTCGCTCAGTTTCCTGGGCCGGTCCAGGCGGAAATATCACCCGACTCAAATCCGTCCGTGAAGATCAGTTGGTCAAACTGGACCGTTCCCTCCCGGAGTTGATTGACTCGAATGACAGTCAAGTCCATCTTGTATTCTGCATCCGAACTCTCCAGGCAGAAGATCATCGTGCCGTCCCCGACTTGTTCCACCAGAGCTCCGGGGAAGAAGGCTGTGTGAGAGCCGTCCACAAGTAAATCGCGCGAAGCAAAGAGTCTTCCGTCCGCGTCATAGACGAAGAATCTCAGTTGGGCACCTTCGGGAGCTGACTGGCCCGGGACCACACTGGAAACGGCGACTCCCAGGCGTTGCCGAATTGATGCAGGCCCCACCCCTTCCGTTGTCGAGATTGCCCAACAGAATCCTGAACACAGCCATGAGTCAGCACCATTGACGGCGCTGGAAAAGGCCTCCGACAAGTCACGGGGCGTGCTGCCGCGTGAAGGGATCTTCGCTCCAGGGTCTTCGTTGGGGAGGGTCGTAATGAAGGAGGTCGACGCAACGGACAAGATCACATCCTCCACGACGGGCGAACCGTCGTCTCGAAACCCCAGAGCGATCGCACCCTGGGAGAACTCGCCTGCAGTCAGTTCAAAACGCCTGACGCCGCCACTGGGAATCGTCTCAGAAAAAAACGCTCCCTCTTCTCCGTTGATGAACACCGGGAATTCCTCCGGGACGTTGACTCCGTGGTGGAAGAGAATCCCCAAGTCGCGGGCCTGGAGGCTCACGTTGGTGACCAGCAGGCTCGTGACCGCCTGATGGCCTCCTCCCAGTGGCCCCATAAAGGCCTGGCCCACACTGGCAAACGGGATGTAGTCCTCCAGGAAAGTCTCGAGACCATTCTGATTGCCTTGAGCAAGGACGGGCGAAAAGGCGATGATCATCAGCACCAGGAAAGATATCTGTCCACGAAGCATTGAAGCCCTCCTCTGCCTGGACACACGGGAAGCCCGATATTTGAAACCAACGGCTCCTCTGCCGTTTCGTACCCATTTCAACGGGGTTCCTGATTGTATCCAAGGGTGTCACATCCGGATACGCCCATAGGATACAGGGATACCAAAGTCCCGAGTTCGGAACCTACGATCCAGTCAGGGTCTTCTTCGCCCTGCAGGCTGAGAACTGGGCGCACCATCATACGGACGACGCCGACACCCGGCTCAGCGACCTTCTTCGGCCTTTACTGCCTTTAGGCGGAGCACTTCCTGCACCGCCGCGAAGGCGTCGATCTTCCCGGATCCCCACTCCGGATTCGGGACTGGGCCGGTGAAGGCGTCCTGACGTGCTGTTCGCCCGAGTATGTCCTGAACCTCAGCAGCGTCCAACGTGGGGTCGGACTCCAGCATCAGTGCCACAATTCCTGTGACCACGGGGTTGGCGCCGCTCACGAAGCCGAGCGTTCCATACAACCCACCTCCTCCCTGGACGAGACTCGATCGGAACGATGCAAAGAAGGAACGGGTCGCGTAGGCGCCGATATTCGAATTGCCCGGTGCGCTCACGGTCACTCCGCGACGGCCATCATCTGTCGGGCCGACTCCACTTCCGGGCCAGAGAGCTCCGGGTCCGACTCCATTTCCAATATCTGTACGTGGGAATCCATCGATGTCGGTCCAGAACGGCTGCAGGACATAGGAGTTAGGACTGATGTTGCTGAAGGCTGTAGCCCACTCCCAGACGGTGTGGCCTGGCTCCACGAAGGTCTCGAAGCCATTGTTGGGTGCCGAGAAGATGTTTGCCGGATTCAGGACGGCGTCAAAGCGCCCATTCGTGATTGTCGTACCTCTGAGGCGGACGATGTAATCACCGGTCGGACCACCAAAGTCGATCAGAATCTCACGCCTCGCACTGGTGGCGCCGAAGAAGTCGACCGCCGCTCCGTTGTGAAAGTAGCTGAAGTCGGCCTCGAAGGAGCTGGCTTGAATGGCGTTCGTTGCTGGTGGGTCGAAAGGGCCGAACGTGCCCGAAGGTGTCACGATTGTCACTTCGAAGCGATCGCTCTCGGGATACCAGAGGTTGAAACGGAGGTTCCCGGGGTGCCCCTTGCTGATCTCCAGGTCGATGGTCTGTCCCTGGCCCACCGTTCCGCCGGCGTGATTGGAAGCGCCTCCATCATCGCTCGTGCCCGTCAGGAAAACGCGTCCCGGCCGCCCGGGGCCGAAGCGAGCATCAATCTGCCGAGCCGCAGTACTCGTGCCGTCGGCCGGTCCCTGAATCGATCCGAAATTGGCACTCACTACAACGGGCATTTCGAGCTCCTCGGACTGATTCAGGATGTAATCCAGGACCTCGGCCAATCGTTGGGACGCAAAGAACGGTGTTTCCGCAGGTTCGCCGTCATGTGGCGGCGCGCCTTCGCTGGTGAACTTGACGATGATGAAAGTGGCGTCTGGAGCGATCCCCAGGAAGCGTCCCCTGCTGGCCCGGCCGTTCCCGCCGGCGATTCCTGCGGTCACAGTTCCGTGTCCCACGGCATCGCGCGTATCGAGCCTTGTCTCGCTGGTCAGCGCGGCGTTGATCTGCTCGCCGGTGTAGATGGTCCCGGCCCCGATGGTGTTGCCGGGAGCCGCGGCGCCGCTATCGTCCGAGAGATCGACGATGGAATGGATCCGGCTCGTCCCGTCGGCTCGAATGAAGTCGGGATGCTCGTAGTCTATCCCTCGGTCCATGACCGCGATGAGGACCCCCTTTCCAGTGGTTCCGAACTCCACTTGGGCCAGGTCCACTCCCGTCTCGGTGCGAACGAGATCGTTGGAGCCGCCCGCAACGCCCTCGGACACTGGAAGCGTGGTGAGGGTGTTCGCGCCCTGCCTCAGGGTGAGAGCCGAGATGGGAACGTCCGAAGTGATCGCAAGCTGGCCGGTCTTCCCCGCGGCCGCCGGCACGAGTTCACTCACGAATCGCGCAGTATGTCCAAGCGCAGCGAGGTTCGGGATCGCGTTCGCCGAGACCTCCGCTTTCGGCAGATCCGCTTTCCTGGTGTCCGTGCTGGTCGCAACGTCGTCCGGGCCTTCAATAAACTCGAAATCGATAGTGGCCAGCTGGCCACTGTTGTTGAAAAAGGCGACTCCGGTCCCGAGGTCTCCGGTCTGATCGACCGGTAGCGTGAACGCTGTCGTTGCCGGCGAATCTCCCACGCCGGCCTCGGTGATCACGTTGGACGAATCGTCCAGCAACCGAAAGACAGCCGTCACTCCAATAGGAATCGTGGATTCGACTCGGGCAGCGCCTGTACGGACCTCCGCAGCAAGGGCGGTTTCGAGGAACAGTGCGCCCGTAGATTCCAGTGGGAAGTCAAACCTGCTGCCACTCTGGCCGTTCTTTAGACTCACCGAAAAAGGCACACCGTCATCGTCGGTCAGTTGCAGATTGACCGTGCCGGCGTTTGCCCTGGGCGCTCCCTGGCTGAGCGAGGGCGTGTCTGAGTCGATGCCGAAGATAATGAATTGAGTCGAGATCGTACTTCCGATCGCCACCTGAGGGAGTTCGAAGGATGTCTGAGTTGAATCTGTCGGGACGACGGGGAAGGTGGTCAAAGGAGCCCCGGTTGAGCCCTGCCTGAGCGTAACGGCGGCCACCGGACCCTCCGAGCCGACGGTCATCCGCCCCTGAACTTCTTGAAGGTTGGGAAACAGACCGCCGGGGCCGGCAACGAATACTGATAAGTGGCCGGAAGCTGGAAGTGTCCGGGTCGTTTTCTGTCCCGACCCGATGCTGAATGTCACCTCGTTGCTGGTGCCGCTGAGGTCCTGGATGGCGATTCCGGTGTTGAAGGGGGCAACTGTGTCTACTGAGATGACAAAACTCTGAGTGGGCTCTGATGCTCCGATGCCGGCTTCAGTGAGCACGCCTTGAGGGCCGATGATCGAGAAGATCGTCGACAGACCGATTGGTGCGGTCGACGTGGCTGTGGCCGCACCGACCTGCAGGTCGCCTTGGCCGGTCGTTTTCAGGAAGCGCGTCTCGCCGGGCTCGAGTCCGAATCGGAGCCGGTCCTTCAGGCCCTCTCCGACGAAGTCGAGCTGCAGAGCGCCTCCGTCGTCACCCTTGAAATCGATCGCGACCTCAGCCCGCCGGTTGGAATTATTGAAGGCTACGATCGTGGTCGTGATCAAACCACCGCCGTTGGCCACCTGAGGGAGATTGAAGGTCATCTGCGCGACGGCGGAACATAGGAAGAGCTGAAGCCAGGCGAACAAAAAGAGGAAGGGGAACCGTGTCATGGGCGAAGATCTCCGGAGTAGCGTCGACTCTCGTTGGTTTGAGGCGGATCCGGCCTGAAGCAAGGACATCTCAAGGCAGGCCGAGCCGCTGACCGTCGGATCCTCTTATTACCATAGTTCTTGTGCAGCTTGGTAATCAGCCGAGGACACCCGGTGACCTGACATAGGAGCAGATTTCCTGAGTCGCCCGTGAGCGGTTCTGTCCAGGTTTGGGGTCGCTCATGAGGCGGCTCCGGGTCAACAAGGCACACTTCAACTCGAGGAGAAGAAACTTCTCCCAAGTCGAACTCATTCCCTTCTCATGAGCCGCTTCCAGAGCCTCGGCGATCTGAAGGGCAATCGTGAGAGCCTCGTCGACAGGGAGGGGTCCTCGGGAGATGCGTTCGGCTAGTGCACTCCCCTTCGATCAATTCCAAGACAAGTACTTGGGACGAGCCTGACTCCTCCAGTCCGTAGATGGCTCCGATGTTGGAGTGATTGAAAGACGCGCCAGGACTTCGGCTTCCCGACGGAAGCGCGCGACACGCTGCTCGTCCTGAGAAAACGACTCGGGAAGCACCTTCGTAGCAAAGTCTCGTTTCAGCTTGGTGTCGGTGGCCCGGTACACCTCTCCCATTCCTCCTTCGCCGATCTTGGAGGTGATAGTGCAGTGAGCGATAGATTGACCGATCACGTCCTCAGGATGCTAGGTCACCCGAGTCGCGAAGGCAATCTGTCCAGTGAAGGAAGGTGCTCTCGATTCTGATGAGAGTGAGTTGGGATTCTGGCGCCTCCGTGGCCCCCGGGATCGCTGCCAACAGGGACACAGTCTGCTCTCATGCAAAGACTACACCGCTTCGACCACGGCCCCTTGCACAGACACTTGGCACCAAAGACTCAAAGCAAGTTCAAACTTCCTTCAAGACTTCCTCAAAGACAGTGTAAGACCGTTTGAGCCAACCCAGGGGAGTCTGAACCGTGAGGGAATCTCGGACATGTGCCGGGGGCCTTTGGACTTTTCAGCCCCCCTGAGCGTTTCTTCATCCGCTGACCAAACCTCGCGAAGGAGCAAACACAACACTGACTGGAGGACCATGCACATGAGACAGAACAGACTTCGACGCGTCATGAAAACAACCCAAGGGCGAGGGCTATCCAGAAGACGATCCGTCTTCCCAGGCCTTTTATTGGCGGTCTTCCTGTTGTCCCAACCGTCGGGCACTTCCCTAGCCTTCGGCCAGGGCAGTGTGAG
>CAJHYB010000111.1_pt1 | contig 9802 bp, 6 predicted proteins | sample 9198631 | NCBI WGS metagenome assembly CAJHYB01 (sample SAMEA7708354, study PRJEB35096) | sediment metagenome | biome: marine neritic benthic zone biome [ENVO:01000025]; feature: sediment [ENVO:00002007]; material: shallow marine sediment [ENVO:03000034] sea grass bed [ENVO_01000059] ... | reverse complement strand
CGTCCTTCCTTTCAGCGATGCTGATCAGATCGGACGTCGTCGCTCCCGGAAGCTCGCGCAGAGGGATCTCCATTCGGGCATTCAGCCACCTGGCGTAAAACCAGCCCCCCAGAAGACCCGGGAGCAGGCTGAAAGCGATTCCGGCCAGGATCGTGACACCCAGGTCCAGTTTCAGATTGTCCGCCATGATCAACGGTCCTGGCGTGGGAGCGACAAGGGAGTGGGTGAGTCCCGCACCCAGGCAGATTGCCATGATGTAGAGGACATAATCCTTCCCGGTCCGCATTCTCAGAGCTCGGGCGAGGGGCACAAGCAAATAGAAGACCGTGTCGAAGAAGACAGGGATCGAGAGCAGGTACCCGCTCGACAGGAGGGCCAGTGGGGCACGCTCAACTCCAAGAAGCCGCAGAAAGCGTCTCGTGATCACGTCCGCGGCTCCGCTGTCCATCAGGCACTTTCCGATGATCGACGCCAGGACGATCACGATGCCGATCCCGGCTGCCGTGTGACCGAACTCGGACGCCGTCTCTTCGATTGCGGTCACGGCCTGGGAACGCCCGTCTCCCTCGACCAGGGGTACCGGCGACAAGATGCCCACCAGTACAGCCGCCAGGATCAGAGCCAGAAAAGCGTGAAGTCGCAGGAAAATGACTCCGACGACGACAACCGCGACGCCGATGATGAGGACTACGAACGGGGACATTGGTGACAATGGTGGGGGAGAAAGTCGAAAGTTGAAAGTCGAAAGTCTGAAGGTCGATCGGAATCGGTGGAATCCGCGACGACCCCGAGCCTGCCCTTGCCCCTGCCCTTGCCCCTGCCCCTGCCCTTGCCCTCTTCCTCCTCAGTTAATACTCACCTCTCCCCGGACGTCCTTGACTTATACACCTGACCTCAGGCCATCCAGGGAGAGTGACAATGCCGTTTTACCAGGACGTCCGTTACGGGCTCAGAATGCTCCTCAAGAATCCAGGATTCACGTTGCTCGCCGTCGGAGTCCTCGCACTGGGAATCGGCGCAAACAGCGCCATCTTCAACCTCGTGAACAGCTTCCTTTTGAGACCGTTGGACGTTCACGAACCGGATCGTCTCGTCGGATGCTACTCGAAAGACACCGGGCAGGCCGGGAGCTTTCGGGCGTTCTCGTATCCGAACTATCGCGACCTGCGGGAATCCGGGGTCGGCTTCTCCCACCTTGCTGCTCACAACCCCAGTCTGGCGGGCCTCAGGGAAGGGGACAATACGCGCCGGATCATGGTTGATCTGGTTTCAGCGAACTACCTTTCGACCTTCGGAGTCGCGCCCGCCCTGGGCAGAGACTTTCAACAGTCGGAAGAGATTCCCGGCGCCAATGTCCAGGTCGCCATAGTCAGTCAGCAGTTGTGGAAACGAAACGGGGGGAGTCCTGATTTCGTCGGCAGCACGATCGAGATCAACGGTTCGATCTACACCGTCATCGGAATCGCTCCTCGCGGCTTTACAGGGACCAGCGCCTTGCTGTCGCCGGACGTCTGGCTTCCCCTTGGAGTGGAGGAGTTGATGACGTCGAACTTCCGTACGACCCAGCCCCGCCCGCTCGATGCCAGAGACAACCACCGGTTCATTCTGATCGGGCGGCTGCAGGGAGATCTCACTCTGTCCCAGGTGAACGAACGGTTGTCCGTCGTCGCCTCCAACCTCGAATCGGCGTATCCCGAGGTGAATGAGAATCAGGAGTTGGTCGCTCACCCGCTGTCCCGGATTTCGGTCAGCACGGCACCTCGGGACGACCGGGAAATGGGAGCCCTTTTCGCCCTGCTGGCCGGTATGGCCGGCATCGTCCTTCTCATCGCCAGCCTGAACCTCGCCAACATGCAGGCCGCCCGAGTCTCCGCACGGACCCATGAATTCGCGGTCCGGCTCGCACTCGGAAGCGGGAGATCGAGAGTCGTCCGTCAGCTCCTGGTGGAGGGGCTCATGCTCTCGTTTGTGGGAGGCTCAGTGGCTCTGGTCCTCGCCTATTGGGCGCCCTCGCTGTTGGCCGCATCGATGATGAGAATCGCTCCCTTCAACCTGGTTTTCAACCTTGTGCCGGACTGGCGTGTGATGGCTGCGACGCTTGGCTTCTGCGTCCTCAGTTCAATGGTTTTCACGCTTGGACCCGTCTGGAAGCTGTTCCGCAGCGATTTCATGGGTGATCTGAAGGAGCAGCGAGGGAGCGGGCTGGACGGCGCCGCCGGCCGACGCTTGTTCTCGAGGCGAAACCTGCCGGTGCTGGCCGAGATCGCCCTTTCGATGGTGTTGCTCACCGCCGGCGGACTGTTCGCTCGTGGGGCTTTCGAGGCCGCTCTACTCGACCCGGGCTTCAGTATCGACGATGGGATCATGGCGGAGGTCGATCCGGGCTTGATCGGCTACGAAGAAACAGAGTCCCGCCTTCTTTACGAAGACATGGTGAGCCGTCTGCGCCGGCTTCCTGGTGTGAGGGCGGCCAGCCTCGCGGCCACGATTCCTTTTGGAAACGTCTCTTTGGGACGAACCGTACTTCGCGCCGAGGATCTGGCAGCCGGGCTGGAGGAGACTGCCGAAAGCGTCTCTTCCGGCTACAACATAGTCGGCGCCCAGTACTTCGAGGCGCTCGGGATTCCCCTGATCTATGGACGAACGTTCAGCCTGGCCGAGGAGCAGCCCTCGGAGCGGCCTCCAGTAGCTGTCGTCGATGAGTTGCTGGCGAAGCAGTTGTGGCCCGACGGGGACGTTCTCGGTCGCCGGATCGCGTTTAACAGGAACCGGCCAGCCGGCCAGCCGGCCCAGGAGTTGGAGATCGTTGGTGTCGTCTCGTCGGTCAAGTCGACGCTTTTCGATCCGGATGATGACGATGCCAGAGTCTATGTCCCGTGGAGTCAGGCCTACGTGGCCAATATGAACCTTCACATTCGCCTGGAACCGGGGCTCTCGAGCGATCCGTCCGGCATCCTGGGGCAGGTTCGGGACGAACTCAAGGCAGTCCACCCGAGTCTGCCCATCCTGGCGATTAAGACGCTGGCTCATCACTTCGATGAGAGCATCGAACTCTGGGTGGTGAGGACCGGGGCCTACGTCTTCTCGATCTTCGGACTTCTGGCCGTTTTCCTGGCCGCCATCGGCGTCTACGGGGTCCGCGCCTACAGCGTTGCCCGTCGGACTCACGAAATCGGAATTCGCCTGGCTCTGGGCGCCAGCCTGCAGCAGGTCGGCCGCCTGGTCCTCGGGGAGGGGCTCAAGCTCAGCGTTCTCGGCGTCTCCATAGGTTTACTGCTCTCGTTGGCGACCTCCCGTCTGTTGAGTCTTTTCCTCTACAGAGTCAGCCCGACCGATCCTGTTGTCTTCGGCCTGGCCGGGCTGATCCTTTGCTCGGTCGTTCTGCTCGCGTGTTACGTCCCGGCGAGGCGAGCCTCACGAGTCGATCCGATGGTGGCCTTGCGTTACGAGTAGAACGTGAGTCGCAAGTCGAAAGTTGCCAGTCGCAGTCGCAGAAGAGTCCGCAGGGCTTCCTGGTTCCAATGTCAGATTGAGATCTCGATCGCCGCAGATGGGTCCACGAACGGAACGGGCAGTAGTCGCTTGTGGAGACACCACGCACAATGATGAGGTGAGCAGTCTGGCCGAGAATCGCGATCTAAGTTTCCCACCAGGTTTCGGCGGGTTCCGGATCGAGTCGCTCCTGAGGTGGGTGGCCCAGGCGGTTCAGTTCGCGTACGACCTCCCGGCAGGCCTCCCGGGTTGCGCGCCGGACCGCAGGGCTCAACCCGATTCCTCTCTCGACCTGATTGGCGATGACGCCGATGAGGAGAACACTTCCAGGTGCCCGTTTCTGGAAATCCAGGGTGAGCAGGGTCCTCTCGAGACCGGCATCGTGAGGCCCGAGACGGTCTGTCGAGAGCGAACCGCGCAGCTCATCCCCACGGAACAGCTGAACGCTCCCCGGATCTCCCTCGGCCGTGACGGTGTCGAGGACGATCACGGCCTCCGCTCCGGCCAGTTGGGTGGTCAGATTGAGTCCAAGCGTCCCGGCGTCTTCGACCAGGACGCACGGGTCGAATCGATAGGATGCTCTGAGGATCTGGACAGCGTAGGGACCGAATCCGTCGTCGCCCATGAGGAGGTTGCCGAACCCCAGGACCTGGATCTTGGGCTGTCCCTCCAGCTGCTTGTCTCTCTCGTCGGTCATGGAGACTCCCAGGGGCTAGAGCGCCTTGATCCGCGCGATCTCCTCGCCTCCGGGAGAAACGGTATGAATTGCGCAGGCCATGCAGGGATCGAATGAGTGAATCGTTCGAAGAACCTCGAGAGGCTTTTCCGGATCGGCCACTGGATTACCGATCAGTGAGGCCTCATAGGGACCCATCTGATTCTTCTCGTCGCGCGGTCCCGCGTTCCAGGTGGAAGGGACGACCGCCTGGTAGTTGTCTATCTTGCCGTCGCGGATCACGACCCAATGCGAAAGTGTTCCGCGCGGAGCCTCATGGAATCCGAACCCTCGCTGTTCGCCCTTGGGAAAGACGGGCTTCACGTGAGTCTGGAAGTCTCCTCGACCGATGTTTTCGAGGAGCAGTTTCCAGTGTTTGAGTCCCACCTCCGTGAAGAGAGCGGCTCGGATGGCTCGGGCCAGATGCCTCCCGAGCGTCGAGTGGAGGGCGGCAATCCCGACTTTCCTCTGAGCGAGCGAGGAAACCCGCTTCAGCGCTTCGCGTGTCCAGCGACGCGTCGGCTCGTGACCGAGAGCGTTCCCAACCAGCACTTGAGCAAGTGGCCCGACCTGCATGGGCAGTCCTTGAAAGCGGGGAGACTTGACCCAGGAATACTTCTTCCGGGGCTCGAAGTCGGTGTAGTCGGGGACCGTTTCCTCGTCCCACGGGTGCTTCGACCAGTCGCCCTCGTACCAGGAGTGTGTAATCGATTCGGTAATGCTGTCGCGGAAGTACGGGTCTTCGAACGACTCAAAGCTTCGAACGTCACTCAAATCGCCGTCGAAGACAGTACCGCCGGGAAGCTCGAATTCAGTCGCCGCCGAGTTCAGGGGGACGTCCGGGACGGAGAGATAGTTCTTGACGCCTGCGCCGTACGCGAGCCAGTCTGGATAGAGAGCTCCAATGGCGGCGACGTCCGGGGAGTAGACCTGCTGCACGAAGTTTTTTACGTCCTCGAAGAGGTCCTTGATCCAGTACAGCTTCTCCATGTTGAGGGCGGCCTGGTTGTCCAGATTGATCGGGTTTGCCACGCCTCCGACCGCCAGATTCTGAATGTTAGGAGTCTTGCCTCCCAGAATCGCGACGATCTGATTGGCTTTTCGCTGGTACTCCAGGGCCTGCAGGTAGTGCGAAACGGCCAGCAGATTGACCTCGGGAGAGAGCGTCATCGCCGGATGGCCCCAGTAGCCGTTCGAGAAGATCCCTAATTGACCGCTTTCCACCAGCGCGTTGACACGGTCCCTCACTCGCTGCATTTCGAGTCGGCTGTTTCCGGGCCAGTCCGAGAGACTTTCGGCAAGGCGGGAGGCCTTCGCGGGGTCCGCCTTCAGGGCCGCAGTCATGTCGACCCAGTCCAACGCCGACAGGTGATAGAAGTGCACGACGTGGTCGTGAAGTGCGTGCGCCAGCAGAATGATGTTGCGGATGTACTGCGCATTCAGCGGAATATGCAGCCCGATAGCGTTCTCGACCGCACGGACTGACGTGATGGCATGAACGGTTGTGCAGACGCCACAAATCCTTTGCGCGAACAGCCACGCTTCGCGCGGATCCCGGTCTTTGAGAATCAGTTCCAGGCCACGCCACATTTGCCCGGAGGCCCAGGAGTCCTTGACGATGCCAGCATCGACTTCGACGTCGATGCGCAGGTGCCCTTCAATGCGGGTAATCGGGTCGATGACGATTCTCCTGCTCATTTCGCTATCCTCCTGAGGCGGCCACTCCTCTGAGAATTGGGAACCTCTTGACGATCAGAACGTACGCAGCGATCTCCGCGGACACCAGACCCACCGTGATCAGAGTCTCGGTTGCAGCGGGAAAGTAGCTCCATGTGGGACCGGGATCATAGGCGAGTAAGTAGGTGGAGAATCGATAGAGTGCCCCTCCGGCGATGACCAGCATCGCGCTCTGGAACAGCAACTCGAGGTGGAGACGCTTGCGATGCTTCAAAAGGATCAGGGCAGGAATCAGCAAAAGCACTATCTCCAGCACGAACAGGGAGCGGTACCAGCCCAACTCCAGGATCAGGCCCATACGGCCGCGCAGTGCCACGTCCCCAACACGCAGTCCCACGAAGGCGAGAAGGGCGACGGAGATAACGACCGAGAGGGAGGCCAACATGGGTGTTTCGAATGGCCGGCCGAAGTTTCTGGCTGACAGGCACGATTCGATAACGACAACTGCGTAGCCCATGCCGACGCACGAAATCAGGAAGAGTAGCGGTAGGAGCGGCGTATGCCAAAGCGGGTGGAGCTTGTGCCCGGCCAGCAGCATCAGGCTGCCGAGCGACGATTGATGCATGGTCGGAAGCAGCAGTCCTAGCGCGATGATCCAGATCAGGATCCGGTCCAGACGCGGTGAGACCCAGAGGGCAAAACGACGCAGATTCCGTCTGGGACTTTCCTTCCAGGTCTCGAGGAAGGCCGGCGAGAGTTCGATCCAGAGCACCATCATGTAGGCCATGATGCAGAGGGCCACTTCGAGCAGAATCGAGTTAAAGTTCCAGCGCCAAAAAGCCAACGGAACCTTGTAGGTGTACCAGAATCTGCCCAGGTCGATGACCACCGAGATCCCGCCAAGTGTGTAGCCCAGGGCGCTGGTGAGGATGGCGGGTCGAACCAGTGGATGATAGCGCCCCCGGTTGAAGATGTAGACGAGGATCGCTACCGCGTAGCCACCGCAAGCGAGCGCGGTGCCCGTCACAACGTCGAAAGCGATCCAGAGCCCCCAGGGATACCCATCGTTCAGGGCGGTGACGGCTCCCAGGCCGCTGACGAATCGCCAGCCCAACAGGATGAATCCTATCGCCGCCAGAGCTAAGAGGACCTGCATGGGTCGGGTCAGCAGAGGGCCACCGATGGGCGTCGCGCGTTCGCTCATGACGGCTCCTGCTTTTCTGCCGGTCGCTCGTTGTCAGCGTTGGCGGACGCAGACGTATCGGCTCCTTTCTTTCCGTTCTTGTGGTTCCCGTTTCGCCAGAGCATAGCTCCCAGTGCGGTGTAGAGAGCGGCGGGAGCCAGAAAGCCGGAGTAGATTCCGTGTTGAATCATTTCGGGCAGGGACGGGACGGACTCTTCCCCCAGCTCGGGAAGTCCCAGCTTTTGGAACGGAACGTCCGAGGGGGCCAGGTAGAGCACTTGCGTCCCGCCGCCGTCCTTCTCACCATAGACCTTGGGGTAGTAGCGTTCCGGATGCCGGGCCAGGCGCTCCTTGGCATCCGCCAGAAGTTCCTTGTAGTTCCCGAAAACAATCGCGCCTCTCGGGCAAGCGGAGCAGCAAGCCGGTATCTGGCCTTTCGCCAGGAGATGATTACACAGCTCGCACTTGACGATCTTTGGAAGACTCTTATCCCACTCAAACTTGGGGACGTTAAACGGGCACGCGACCTGGCAGTATCGGCAACCGATGCAGACATCCGGTTTCCATGTGACGATGCCGAATTCCCGCTTCTTGAAAGCGCCCAGCATGCAGGCGCTGACGCAGGCCGGATCGATGCAATGCATGCACTGGACCTTCACGAAGGAGGAAGTCTTCCCGTCGTTGTAGGACTTGATGACGTTTTTCGTTCGAGCTGAAAGGTCGGAGGGCGCGTCGTACAGTCCTCTCGATTCCTCATAATCGAGGTTGTTTGCCTTTCGGCAGGCTGCCACACAAGCCTGGCAACCGATGCAGCTTGTTCCGTCATAGAGCATTCCGACCGCATTTGGTGGTGCTTTCCTTGGTTCACGAGCTCGTACGTTTCGTGTAGTCGCCATCGCCACGCCGGCTGCTGCTATAGTTTTCAGGGCTTGGCGTCGATCGAGTGACATGACTAGCCCCCTTTCTCGGTCGGCGGTTCGTCCGCACCGCCACCGTTCTGCAGATCTCTTCGTTTCGTGTCCAACGTCCTTGAAGCCATGACCCCGGCTCCGATCAGGGCGCCGCCGACGATGCCGGCGACACCGGTAGCCAGCGGGCTGATTCCTTCAGGCTCGGTTTCGATGGGCGGCACCGCCTCAGGCGGAGTCGGGTGGGGGATTTCAACGGTCTGGTGCAAGGGCACGCGGAAAGCGAGGTGCTGTTCGGTGCACCCGACGCAAGGATGTCCGATGCCGATGGACCAGGCTCCTGGAACTTCCCCGAAATGCTGACTCGGGCAATTGGCGTGCGTCTGAGGACCCTTGCAGCCGAACTCGTAGAGACAGTATCCCAAGCGGTGCCCCTCGTCTCCGTAGGCCCGGGCGAACCGCCCCGCGTCGAAATGGGGCCGTCGCGGGCAGTGGTTATGTATCGTTCGTCCGTAGGCGAAGAGAGGCCGCCCTTTTTCGTCCAGTTCGGGCAGTGTGCCGAAGGTCGCGAACTGCAAGACCGTCCCCAGGAAATTGTAGGGGTTGGCGGGGCAACCTGGAATCGTCACCACAGGTCTGTCCGTCAGGACCTTCCCGACGCCGACGGCTCCCGTCGGGTTCGGTTCCGCCGCGGCGATACCGCCAAAGGACGCGCACGATCCGATGGATATGATCAGTCCCGCCGTTTCGGCGGTCTCTCTCAGGATTTCGACGGCGGAGCGTCCGCCGATCAGGCAGTAGATTCCATTGTCTTTGGTGGGAATGGCGCCCTCGACCACACAGACGAATTGGCCGGCATGCGCGTCCATCGCAGCCTGTCGGGCTTCTTCCGCCTGATGGCCTGCTGCCGCGCTCAGGGCTTCGTGATAGTCGAGTGAGATCAGGTCGAGAAGGAGTTCTCCCAATCCGGGATGGTCGGTTCTCAGCAACGACTCGGTACAGCCGGTGCACTCTTGAAATGAGAGCCAGATGACCGACGGTTTCAGGCCGCTTCGAGCCGCCTGGGCGAATCGCATGCCGACTGAAGCCGGCAGGCCGACTGAGGCCGCCGCCATCATGCAGACCTTAAGAAAACTCCTTCGTCCGAGGGAATGCGGAAGAGAAAGAGAACCGCGAGAAGAAAGGAACACGCCTGGCACAGCACACCTCCCTCCTGCTGAGGGTCGTCACGCAGTATTCGACTGTTAGTAGCGCAAGAAGCGAGCCAGAATCGGTTCCGGAAGACCATTTTTCAACACATTCGTCACGTCACTCCATCTCATTGTATCCAGGAGAGATAGAGGTCTTCGTGAACGCAGATCCCTGTGCGACCGAGAGGCCCTGCACAGGGTTCTTCGACGAGGCGTCAGGGACTGAGTGATCTACCCCAGACTCGGCGCCAATTACCCCTGTTCTTCGGGCTCGACACGACGACCAAGTCCTGCCCCTGGAGTCCGGGGTCGGTGTCCCCGGTCACTGATGTTAGACTCGTCTCGTAGCGAACTCAGGAGACTTTCATACATGTGCCTCGGAATTCCAGGACAGGTTCTCGACATCCGAAAAGACATGGAACTCGGCCTTGTCGAAGGGAAGGTCCGGTTCGGCGGAATCTCGAAGGAGGTCAACCTCTCCTATACTCCCGAGGTCGAAGTGGGCGACTACGTCATTGTCCACGTCGGGTTTTCCATCAGCCGTGTGGACGAAGCGGAGGCGCTACGGACCTTCGAATACCTGGAAGAGATCGGAGGGCTGGGGGACGTCAGCCCCCGGGGTGCGCCACCCCACAGT
>CAJHYB010000584.1_pt1 | contig 9830 bp, 9 predicted proteins | sample 9198631 | NCBI WGS metagenome assembly CAJHYB01 (sample SAMEA7708354, study PRJEB35096) | sediment metagenome | biome: marine neritic benthic zone biome [ENVO:01000025]; feature: sediment [ENVO:00002007]; material: shallow marine sediment [ENVO:03000034] sea grass bed [ENVO_01000059] ... | reverse complement strand
CCGATGCTTCCTGAAGAATGCCGTGACGCCGTCTTTGGCCACCTCTCGGCTGAGACTGTTGGCGAGCCCCAGAAGGCCGGCTCGCAAGCCGTTCGATACAGTCAAGCCCGGAACCGGTTCTCTTGCCGCGACCGAAGTCACCAGCAGGATCCGGCCCCAACCCCGCTCCTGCATCGAAGGAAGCGCAGCACGAATCGCATCGGTTGCGCTCATCCAGAGGTTCTGGAATCCCTCCATCCACTGTTCATTGCTGATGTCCATAAAAGAGCCGGCTGGAGGTCCGCCGGTGTTGGTGACCAGGATGTCCAGCCGGCCCAACTGTTCCTGGGCTGCTGTCACGAGGTGTTCACCCGCCTCGGGTTCGAGCAGATCGCACATGAGAGGATAGGCACCGATACCGGTGGCTGCTTTCTCGAGCCTCGCGCGGCTTCGGGCACAGATAGCGACCTCCGCCCCCTCTTGAATCAATGCCTTTGCTATGGCCCGGCCCAGTCCGCTCGATGCCCCCATTACAAGGGCTTTCCTACCGTCGATACCTAGGTTCATGTTTTCCAGATCTCAGATGTCAAAGTTGAGTTGTTCGTCGAGAGACCGATTGGGCGCCTCTGACGCTGTACGATTCCTGATCGGGATTTGGAGGCTGATTGAAGCACCTGGACGGCTCAATGCTCCCGCAACTCTTCGGCAAGTCTTCTCGCGTAGGTTTCGTCGAGTGGACCGCTATCGGACGCAGGGGTTTTGATCTCGGGTTTCCGATGCTTCCTGAAGAATGCCGTGACGCCGATGCCTCCGATAATGAGGGCAGCGATCGGAAGCAGGTATGACATGAGGTGGATTCCCTTTTTTGGCGGAGCCGAGAGGATCCGGTCGCCATGTTGTGCGACGTAGTAATCAAGAATCTCTTGCCGCTTCATGCCCTTGCCGAGCATCTCGCGAACCTCGGTTCGGATCTGGTCAGCGGCCCCGGAGTAATGTTCCGAGACAGGGGAGCGCCAGCAGCAGTTGGCGATGAGCATGTTCTCGATGACCCTGGCCTCAGCTTCGTTCGGGTCTGACGGTTGCGGAGCGGCCAGGAAGAAGAGAAGAACAAAGCTCATCGATGTCATAGTGCCCTCCAGGGATCAGTACATTCTAGCATCGGTCGCCGGGAAGGGACATCGGATGGCGTTCTGGTCGCGGCCGGGTTTCACGACCGGCAGGAGCAAGGGGAAACTGGCGACTGACAGACTGACAGACTGACAGGCTGACAAAGCGACAAACTGACAGACTGACAACGGGCAACGGGCATCCGCGAACTAATTCCAGCGAAACCACTTCAAGGCCAGAGCGTACGAGACCGTCCCCCACAAAAGCAGAGCCACAATCGGAACAAGCTGTGATGAAAAAGGATCGCCATCCAGGATCAGGGCGCGGAGGGCGTTGATGAGTTGAGTGAGAGGAAGGGCCTGGATGAAAGGCTGCATGAAGTCAGGGAATCTCTCTGATGAGAAGAAGATCCCCGAGCAGAGCCACATCGGAATCATCACGACGTTCATCAGACCCGAGATACTTTCGATACGACGCGCGCGGCACGCTGTCAGAAGCCCCAGGCCGGCGAAGGAGAGGGCCCCGATGAACGCGATCAGAAGAATTGCCGCGAGGCTTCCGGCTACCGGGACGTCGAATACGAGCCAGGCCGCCAGCATCAGGAACACGACCTCGGGGATAAAGAAGACCACGCGGCTCCCGATCAGCGAGGCCAGGAAGTCTCTTCTCTTCATCGGTGTCGCCAGGAGCCGTTTCAGGAGGTTTTTGACGCGCATGTCCACCAGGACGAACCCGATTCCCCACATTCCTCCGCCCATGATGTTCATCCCGATCAGTCCAGGGACGAGGAAGTCGACATAGCGGGAACCGCGGGCCGTGACTTCGACATCACTCCCCGGAATTGGGTCGACTCGACCGGCGGCGCGTTGCAGGGCCTCGTGAACAGTGGCCCGGGCTGCCTGGCTTTCCGGGTTAGTCGGGTCGAAATGGTAGACATACTGTCCATCTGTCCAGGTGACCACGAGCGCGGTCTTGTTTCTCCGCAGGCGTTCGAAGGCCTGCTCCCGGTCGTGGACGGACAGTCGAAATCGCCCGTCCTGGGAAAGGGCCTCTTCGATGCGATCCGCGGCCTCTCCGCTGACGATGTCGAACCCGATCGCATCCGGACTCTTGTTGCTGAAAGCGAGGCCGAGGCCAACGATCATGATCACCGGGAACCCGTAGGTCCAGAAGATCGCCTCGGGTTCTCGGATGTAGAGTCTCACGTGGCTGAGGATCAACTGGGCGAGCGGCATGCTTTCAAGCATCTCTGAGGTGCCTCCCGGTGAGGCTCACGAAAACGTCCTCCAGGTTCACGTGGCGTGTCGTCAAGCTCCGAAGTTGGAGTTGTTCACTCTCCAGGAAGGCCAATAGCGCCGGAATGGACAGATGAGGCTTTGAGACGGTCAGAAGAAAACCACTCGCCTCTCTGCTGGCGGAGGTCACCGTCGGCAAGTGGAGAAATCGCCGGGCCTCGATCTGGGCTGAGTCATCCGCTTCCACGGTGAACTCGATTATGTGTTCACCTCCCAATCTCGAGATCAGCTCGTGCGGCGATCCCATGGCGATCACCTGGCCGTGGTCGATCACCGCGACCCGGTCACAGAGTTTCTCGGCTTCGTCCATGTAGTGAGTCGTCAGGACGATCGTGTTGCCTTCCTGCTTGAGGTTGTTGACCACTTCCCACAGTTGGCGCCGAGCCTGCGGGTCGAGACCGGTTGTCGGTTCGTCCAGGAAGAGCAACTCCGGCTGACCCACGAGAGCACAGGCGACCGTCAGCCGCTGCTTCTGGCCGCCGGAAAGCTTACGTACCCACGCGTCGGATTTCTCCTGAAGCGAGACCAGTTCCATCGCGACATTCGGAGAGAGGCCGCGAGGGTAAAAACTTCGGAAGAGCTGCAAAGTTTCACGCACGCTCAGCTTTTCCGGCAGCTTGGATTCCTGAAGCGTGATGCCGAGACGTTCCCGAAGCTCCTGATCACGGCCCTCGCCCCAGGACGATCCGAGCACCCGGACTTCGCCTGACGTCGGTTCCAGCAGTCCCTCGAGAATCTCGACCGTCGTGGTCTTCCCGGCTCCGTTAGGTCCGAGAAGCCCGAAACACTCGCCGCGAGCCACCTCGAGGGTCAAGCCGGCGAGGGCCCTGACAGGATTCTTCCCGGTGTCATAGGTTTTGTGGAGGTCTTGACAGAGGACGGCGTGCTGCACGGCTGACTCTATGGATCACACGAAACGGTTGAGCTGAAAGTCCCGAGAATACCAGACGGGTCGTTTTCGAGATGAGTCAGTCGTAGCTGCCGATTTGGCGTCGACATGGAGCGAAGCTGGCCCTCATGATTCTCTCGATCCGACACCTCGGTCGAAGAGGATCCTGGCCTCAGCCTTTGCCTTCCCGGTTTTTCGAGGGTCTCGGGCGTCTCGGTCCTGGCTCGCCGGTTCGCTCCTGTCCATTTGAGCGAAGTGCCCTCCTTTTCGTCGCTAAAGATTTAGATGAATACCTTCCCCGAGACCCTCCGGTTCGGATCCGTTGCCGGTAGTGCGCCGCTGCACTTCGCGCTCCAAGCGTCGGAACTTCCACGGATCGGGCCCCTCCGCGGACTTACGGCCCCCGATCGGGAAGGCAGCCCGTGAAAAGTCCTTGGTTTACGACGACAAAAGTCCGGACATCTTCGGGACTGAGGACGGTGTTTCGAGCCGCCTCCTGCGTCGCCGCCTCGGAGGCTTCAATCAGATGAGTGAGACCGAGGATCTATAATGCAGGGTGGAATGACCGGACCGCCGGTTTCGACCAGACGACGGATCATCCTCGGCAGCGCTCGTTTCGCTGGCGTGGGGTCATGCTCGCCTGAGATGGGACTGGATCGGAGAACCGACAACCCGCGGCGGTCCCGACGGCTGCTCCGGTGTCGACTCCCGGCTCGGGGTTTTGTTCCGGGTCAGGCTCGACGAGAGAAGGTGTCCTCGATCGGCATCGGATTCGTCTTTTTGAATTGGTATGCATCTGAAGATGAGTGAGGGGAGGATGGAGCGAACCGACGAGCAGCTCTTGCAACTCGCCCTCCAGGGCGACGGCGCCTGTTTCGGCGAGTTGACGGAACGCTGGCAGGATCGGATCTTCCGCTTCATCTGCCGATATGTCGGGAGCACTGAAGATGCAAGGGACCTGACGCAGGACACATTTACCAAGGCTTACGCGAATCTGGGCCGATTGTCTGATCACGGGCGATTCTCATCCTGGCTCTACAAGATTGCACTGAACGAGTGCCGGATGAGATTCAGGAAGAATCAGAACGTCGTCGCAGTTCCCTTTGTCGATGAACATGCCGGTTCGGATGCGACGGACCCGGAGCGTGATCTCGTCACGAAGGAGCGGTCGAGGGTTCTGCGACGGGCATTCATCGACCTTCCTGAGGAGCAGCGCGCCGTGATCGTTATGAAGGAATATCAGGGACTGAAGTTTCAGGAGATTGCTGACGTGCTCGAAGTTCCGATCTCGACGGTCAAGTCACGAATGTATCTGGGTCTGAAGACTCTTCGAAGATTGATGGAGAGAAGGCTATGAATTGTGATTCGCTGCGTGAGTGCATGATGGATGTTCTCTACGGAGAAGAGCGGGATTCTCGCGTCTGTTTCGAATTCTTTCGCCACCTCGAGGGCTGCTCGGATTGTAAGAACGAGTACCTGGAGTTGATCGAAACTCGTGAGATCCTTTCGGACTGGCGCATCGGCGAGTCGTCCGCGCCACTCGAGAAACCCGATCGAAGCCATCGGACAGAGCTCGCACCCGTCGCGATGCCAAGCTCGACGGCTGCTCGGGAGAGCTGGTTCAACCAGACGTGGGCGATCGCACAGAGAATCGCGGCGATTGTCCTTGTCGTCGAGGGAGCGATCTCACTCCTCGGGCAGGCCGGACTGGAGATCGGCGGCGGAGAGAAGCTTCGCGTATCGCAGGACGATCTGGTTGTTCTGGTCAGCGACATGATGGAGTCCAAGTTGATTCGTGAACGAGATCAGGTCAACCGATCCGTTTTGCGGACATATGAGAGCTGGGATCTGGGTCAGCGGGAAGCGTTTATGGAACTGGCCACCTCGGTCGGCTATCTGCAGAGAGCCCTGGATGATCTGCGGGGGGCGTCCGAGGAAGAAGGTCTTGAAAGACTGGAACGAATCCGCTCACAGTGAGGGAGTACCGATGTCTCTACGGATTATCGTCATTCTGGCAGTTTTGATTTCGACACCGATTCTTGGGCAGCAAAGAATGAACATGTCCCTGTTGAAGCAGGACACTCGAATCTTCGAGGGGATTGTCGGGAATGTTCTGAATCAGAAGTTCACTCACCCGTACGCTCTCGAAAGCGAGCCGATGGCGACTTATGTGCAGGGCTACGGGATCGTTGTGACGTTTCACCTGAACATCAACCGAGCCACTATCCGGCTTCCGTTCGGCGATGTCATCCAATCGCGGGCCGTTGTGGAGGAGGCTGAGAAGAGAAGCCGGGATGAGCAGATCGAAACTCTCCAGGAGGCGATGAGCGAATGTCTGGCAGCCTACGCCAGTGCGATCAAGCAACTGAGCGGGCATGACCGGGTCACGGTCAACGCCCACGTCGAGGACCGAAGCGAGAGAGATCCGAAAAGGAAGAAGACGATACTCGTTCTTTCGTCGTTGAAAGATGACATCGACCTGCTGGCGATGCGAAAGATCACTCCAGAGGAGTTCCGCTCGCGGCTGAGCAAGGTTCGCTACTGATCGTCGCGTCGGGAACCGGGAGCGCCTGATGATCGAATTGGCACAACTCAAAGTCCAGGATCTCTTTGGAGAGACCCTTGTCTCCCAGGGACTTGTGTCTCAAGACGAGATGTCGACGGCTCTGAATCTGCAGAGGCAGTCGAACGAGAAGATTGGGAAGCTGCTCATCGACATAGGCGCTCTTTCAGAGGGCGACCTCGTGAAACAGCTGGCCCGATATCTCGGGCTTCCCTGTGTCGGAACGGACGATCTTCCTCAGGTTCCGGCGGTCGAAGACACATTCTCAGTCCGTTTCATGAGGGAGTGCAGGTTTCTTCCGATTCGGGTTGAAGACAATGGTCGCCTGGTGGTCGCGATGTCCGATCCCCTGGATCGTGCGACTCTCGAATCGATCCGTCTCTACACGGAGTTCCAGGATGTGGAAGTCGTTCTGGCTCCGGAAAGCGAGATCCTCGATCTCATCGAGAAGTTCTATGGGAGTCAGTCATCGAGCCTCGGGCGAATCGTCGAAGGGATGGATGAGGGAGACGTCGACGCTCTGGGCGACGACGAAGACATTGAACACCTGAAGGACCTCGCATCCGAGGCGCCGGTTATCCGCCTCGTGAACCTGATCATTTCACGCGCCATTGAATCGAGAGCGTCGGATATACACATCGAGCCTTTCGAGAAAGATCTCAAGGTGCGCTACAGGATCGACGGCATTCTCTATGACGTCGAGTCTCCTCCGAAGCGTCTGAAAGCTGCGGTCATCTCCCGGATCAAGATTATGGCCCGTCTCAACATTGCCGAAAGGCGAGTCCCTCAGGACGGCCGGATCAAGATGAAGGTCCTCGGAAAAGACCTGGATCTGAGAGTCTCCACTCTGCCGACGATGTACGGCGAAAGCGTGGTCATGCGGGTCCTCGACAAGAGCAATACGCAGATCTACGATCTGGGCAAGCTGGGGTTTTCGAGGCGGATGTACGACGAGTTCGAGGATCTGATCAAGAGACCCTACGGCGTCGTGCTGGTGACAGGTCCCACGGGCGCCGGCAAGACCACGACCCTCTATGGGGCTCTGACGCAGATCAACCTGCCCGACAAGAAGATCATTACGATCGAAGATCCGGTCGAGTATCAGATCTCGGGAATCAACCAGATCCACGTCAATCCGAAAATCGGACTGACTTTCGCGGCGGGCCTGAGATCGATCGTCCGACAAGATCCGGACGTCATCATGGTCGGTGAGATTCGCGATCTGGAAACGGCTGAGATCGCCATCAGAGCAGCTCTGACCGGACACCTCGTCTTCAGCACCCTCCACACCAACGACGCCCCCTCGGCCATCGCTCGACTGACGGACATGGGAGCCGAGGACTATCTGCTGGCCTCATCCATCCTGGGTGTGATGGCTCAACGCCTGGTCCGGGTGATCTGCCCATCCTGCCGGGTGGAGCAGGATGTTTCAGCGGACTTTCTGAGGGAGATCGGCTTTCCGGAGGACTTGGAGCCGAGAGCGTTCGAAGGGAAGGGCTGCAAAGAGTGCAGTGAGAAGGGCTACCTCGGACGGCTCGGCATCTTTGAACTGATGATCATGGATGACGAGGTGCGCCGATTGACGATGTCGAGCTCTGATGCAACCCAACTGCGCAAGACTGCGGCGGCTGGGGGAATGATCACTTTGCGTCGCGACGGCTTCGAGAAGGTTGCCGCGGGCAAGACCACGATAGCGGAAGTCCTGCGAGTGACGCAGGATATCTGACGACTGACGGAGACACGAAAGGAAGCGGCCTCAAGATGCCCATCTTCGAGTACAAAGCAGTGACGCCGGACGGGAAGGTGGTCGAGGGGAACCTCGAGGCGCCGAGCCATGACGACGTTATCGCTCGACTTCAGGAGCAGGGACAGCTGCCGATCAATATCGGCTCAGGTGGATCCCAGGGCCTGCTGAGCAGACAGTTCGAGTTGCCCTGGAAGAGAAAGAAGGTTCCCCGGAAGGACCTCCTGATCTTCACCCAGGAGTTGTCGACTCTCATCAAGGCGGGGTTGCCGCTCGACAGGAGTCTCAGCATTCTCGGCGACCTGACCGAGAACGAGACTCTGGCGGAGATCGTTCGCCAGGCTCTGCGTGAGATCAAAGGCGGGAAATCCCTGTCGGAGGCGCTCAGCGCTTATCCTCAGGTCTTTCCCAAGGTTTTCGTTAATCTCGTGAAGGCGGGTGAGACCGGAGGAGTTCTCGATCATATTCTCGAACGGCTCGTCGAGTACATGGAAAACGCCGAAGAGTTGAAGGAATACATGGTCACGGCGTTGATCTATCCGATCATCTTGAGCTTCGTGAGTCTGAGTTCCATCGTCGTGATGCTGACTTTCGTGATTCCCAAGTTCGCCGGAATTTTCGAAAACGCGGGGGCGCCGATTCCGCTGCCGATGCAGATCATGCTGGCCGGGAGCGGGTTCGTCACGAGCTTCTGGTGGTTGATGATCGGAATCGTGGGGTTGTCCTACTACTTGTTTCGACGGTGGCTGGCTACGCCTGAGGGCAAGTTGTCCTGGGACCGACGCCTTCTCAAGACACCCCTGCTCGGGAGTCTCCTGCAGAGACTCGAAGTCAGCCGATTCAGCCGGACACTGGGGACTCTTCTGGGAAGCGCCGTTCCTTTGATCCAGTCCATCAACATCGTGAAGGAAACGGTTGGAAACCAGTTTATCGCGGAGTCCATCGAGCCGATCAAATCCGGTGTCAAGAAGGGAGAGGGTCTGGCGAAGCCGTTTCGCGAGGCTCAGGTCTTCCCGTCCTTTGCAGTGCACCTCCTGGAGGTTGGCGAGGAAACAGGCCGACTGGACGTGATGCTCATTCAGATCGCCGAGGCCTACGATCGCGAGCTGAGAACCGCGATGAAGAGGCTTCTCAGTTTTGCCGAGCCCGCAATCATCCTGTTCATGGGGCTCGTGATCGGTCTGATGGTGGTCTCGATGCTCTATTCGATTTTCAGTATCAACAACGTAGCTATCTAGGAGTTGGAAAGGGCGCTCTTCGAACCGAAAAGGAGAAACTGGCCATCGGTCCATCACATCGCTCGATGGCGCGGGAGACCCGCAGGGGCTTCGAGGAGCAGACGGAAATGAACGCGAATGTTAGTGGGGACGAAGATGAAGAGGAATAAACGCGACAGGCAGAGAGGTTTTTCGCTCATTGAATTGATCGTGGTTCTGGTCATTCTCGGACTGCTGGCCACGGTCGTGGGGCCGCAGGTCGTCAAGCGGCTGGGACAGGGAAAAAGGGATATCGCCAAAGTGCAGATCAAGGATCTGGAGGGCGCTCTGGACCTTTTCAGATTCGATGTCGGCCGCTATCCGTCGACCGCGGAAGGCCTTCATGGCCTGATCGAGAACAGCGGAGTGGACAACTGGAACGGTCCTTATCTGAGCAAGAACAAGATCCCGAAGGATCCTTGGAATCGGGACTACGAGTACCGTTCACCGGGACAATTCGGCGACTTTGACCTCTGGTCGCATGGTGCCGATGGTCAGAACGGTGGCGAAGAGGACGATGAAGACATCACTTCGTGGTAGACGCGGTTTCAGCCTGCTGGAAATCCTGATCGTGCTCGTGCTGCTCGCTTTCGCCGCCCTGTTGGTCACACCGTCCTTCACACGTGGCCTCGGAGGGCTGGAGATGAAAACTGCGGCGCGCGACATGATCACACGAATGAAGCAGGCGCGCACGAAAGCTATCTCGAAGCAGGTTGTCCACCGGATGCTGCTCGATCTCGATGAGGAGCAGAAACCGTATTACTCGTTGACCAACGATTATGAGGAGGTTCTGGAAACTTTCCCGCTTCCGAAGGGAGTGACCTTCCAGACGGAAGAGGAACTCCCGGTCAAGATCAGTTTCTATCCCAATGGACGAAGCTCAGGTGCCGTCTTTGTGATGGTCCGAGAGGAAGGCATGAGACTTGCCGTTGCGGTCGACGCCGTGACGGGTTTCGGGCGAGTACTCGACAATGATGATCCGGAAAACCCGATCGGG
>CAJHYB010000503.1_pt1 | contig 9855 bp, 6 predicted proteins | sample 9198631 | NCBI WGS metagenome assembly CAJHYB01 (sample SAMEA7708354, study PRJEB35096) | sediment metagenome | biome: marine neritic benthic zone biome [ENVO:01000025]; feature: sediment [ENVO:00002007]; material: shallow marine sediment [ENVO:03000034] sea grass bed [ENVO_01000059] ... | reverse complement strand
TGTGAGTTTCTACCTGATGAGAGGGCTGGTGGGATTCCCTCTTGGAGAGTTGGACGCCTTCCTGCCTCCCCGGGACTACGGGAGCTATTCAGGAGCAGCCGGTTTCGCACCCGGGGCAACTCAGGACCGGGAACGCCTGACCTGGCACTCCAACTCTCCAAGAGGGAATCCCACCAGCCCTCTCATCAGGTAGAAACTCACAGCCAGGAAGAGCACGGCCGAGAGAACCCTGAAGGCCCCGATCGATTCGGTCTTCGTCTCGTGCGGAAAGCGAAACCAACCCAGGAGATAGACCGACGTGACAAGGGCCAGCGAGAGCCAGACGGTAATGAATACAGGTCTTGTCAGAAACTCCCATTGAAAGACGAGGTCAATGTTGCTGATGAACTTCATGGCAGCAGCCAGTTCCAGGAAGCCCATCGTGATCTTGACCGAGTTCATCCAATTGCCGCTCTTCGGGAGCGATTGCAGCCAGGAGGGAAAAATGGCCAGCATAAAGAAAGGAGCCGCGAAGACGCACGCAAAAGACGTGACGCCCACAAGCGACCACAACCAGTCGCCTTGAAGGGCAGCAACCATCACCGTTCCGACGAAGGGTACGGTGCAGGTGAACGAAGTCAGTGAGAAGGTGAGGGCCATCAGCAGAATGCCCAGGATCCCCCTGGCGCCGGCCGACTTTCGATCGATGGCGTTCACCCAGCGACTCGGCAATCCAATCTCGAGCACTCCGAAGAGGCTGAGTGCGAACAGGATGAAGACGGCCGCGATGATGAGGTTGATGACCGGGCTGGCGGCGAGCCGGTTGATCCCTCCGGCGCCGAGCAGGAATGTCAGCGCGAACCCCAGGACGGTGAATGTCAGAACGATGCCGCCTGCGTAGAGGCCGGCTTCTTTGATTGCCCGGCCGCGGCTCACTGCCTCGCGTTTCGTGAAGTAGGAAACGGTAATCGGGATCATCGGAAACACGCAGGGCGTGAGCAGAGCCAGGCCGCCCATCGCCATGGCGAACGCGATGTATCCGAAGACCGAAGTCGGAATCTCCCCGCTCGAATCTGAGGAATCCTCCTCAGTGATCGTATTGTCCGCACCGGCCTCCTGCCCGCTGGGAACAGCCAGCGTCTGACCCGGCGCAGATGCCGCCGGACTCACCCGGGCGATCTCGACCAGAGTCGTCAGGCGACGCGTTTGCGGAGGCAGGCACATCGTGTCGCTACACACCATGAATCGAACCTGCACGGGAAGCTCGAAGTTTCCCAGGGCAGTCCCGGGTTTCGGTTCGAAGGGAATCAGGAATTCGCCGGTCCCGTCGATGTACTCGGCATCGATCTCGAAAGTCTTGTCAAAAACGATGCTGAATTCCGGTTGCTGAATCGGTCCCGCCAGTTGGAAGGAGGGATTGTCCGGGATCTCGATCGTTGTCGGGATCGGTCCCCCAGCGGGCTGAGTCAGCGAATAGAGGTGCCACCCTTCCTGGACGAAAACGCTCAATATGGCCTGTGCCGGAGTGCCTGACGATACGGCTTCACCCGAGTAGGACAGTTCGAATTCGATCTTCGCTCCCGGCGCTCCCGAGGAAAGGCCGAGCGACAAGGGGGGCAGGGACGCAGCCGTTTTCCCGGAAGGAGGTGCTGAGATCTCTAAGCTCAGCTCGACGGTCCTGGTCTGCGGAGGCAGACACATCGTGTCACTGCAGAGCATAAAACGGACCGCGGCCGTTAATGGTGCTGTACCGGCTCGGGCGTTGTCCGCAACTCGAACAGGAATCAGGAACTCGACATCGCCTTTGACCCACTCGGTCTCCAATTCAAAGTTCGGATCGAAGGTCGTTTCCAGTGGCGGCTGGATCACGCTCCCTGCCAGGCTGAACACAGGGTTCGAAGGAATCTCGATAGTGGTCGGAATGGGTCCGCCTTCCGGCTGAGTCATCGAGTAGAGCTTCCACCCGGGACTGATCCGGGCCTCCAGGGCGACTTCGAAATCGGAACCCGCCGGAACTCTCGACACCTCAGAACTCAGTGAAAACTGAATCTGGTCTTGAGCCTGGATCGCGGATGTTGCCACGATCGGCAGGAGGAGGAAGATCCCCAGGTATCGGTAGCACTTATTGATTTGAGTAGACATTCTCGACGGCCCCCGGTCAGACGTCTCTAAGACGGCCATTATAGAGAGAAAGTTTCCAATCTGGAGTCGCAGAGGCGACAAGTCTTGAGAGGAGATCCACCTCAAAAAGCCGAGGACGCGGGCCGGAGACCCTCAGCGGGGCATTCGACTGAAGACGACACGCCCCCCGACGATCGTGGCGACCGCGGCTCCTGTCAGCTTCCATCCATCGAAAGGGGAGTTGCGGCTCTTGGTCCGGAACGAGTCAGCGCGGACGGTAACTTCCAGCGCGGGGTCGATGATAGTGACGTCCGCGACTGCACCGGCCTTGAGGGTTCCTCTGTCGAGCCGAAGCAGCCTGCTCGGGTTCAGGCTCATCAACTCGACGATTCTTGAAACAGCGAGTCCCAACTTGTTGACCAGATGCGTCCAGGCCAGGGGGACCGATGTTTCGAGTCCGACAATGCCCGGAGCCGCCTCGTCGAAAGTGGTCTCTTTCTCGATCGCCGTATGAGGAGCGTGATCGGTCGCGATACAGTCGATCGTGCCGTCGGCCAGCCCCTCCAGCATGGCTCTGACATCGGCGGGAGTGCGCAGCGGTGGATGCATCTTGTAGTTGGTGCCGTAGTCCCTGATGTCCTCGTCGCTCAAGACGAAATGATGGGGTGTGATCTCGCAGCTCACCTCGATGCCGTCCTGCTTGCCTCGCCTGACCTGCTCCAGGGACTCCGCCGTCGAAATGTGAGCGATGTGTGAACGTCCCCCTGTGATTCGGCTGAGGATGACGTCTCGGGCCACCTGGATCTCTTCCGCGGCCCGGCTCATGCCCGGAAGTCCTAGGGCGGTTGAGACTCCGCTTTCATTCATGCAGCCGCCGGCGGCCAGATCACTGTCCTCGCAATGGTCGATGACTGGAATGTCGAAGAGTCTGGAATACTCCAGGGCGCGCCGCATGACCTGGTTGTTCATGACGGGAAGCCCGTCGTCCGTAATGGCAACGGCACCGGCCTTGACCATCTCGCCGATTTCGGCGAGCTCCTTGCCCTTCTGTCCTTTCGTCACGGCTCCCGCGGGCCAGACGTTGGCGAGTCCGGCTTTCTGAGCACGTTCGATGATGAAGCGTGTCACGGCGTCGTTGTCGTTGACCGGTGCGGTATTCGGCATCGAGACGACTCCGGTGAACCCTCCGGCCACAGCTGCTCTCGCTCCACTTTCAATAGTTTCCTTGTCTTCACGGCCGGGCTCTCGCAGGTGAACATGCATATCCACGAATCCGGGTGCCACGATGAGACCGGTCGCATCGAGTTCTTCCAGACCTGAATTGTCGGAGGTGAGATCTTTCCCGGTTCGGGTGACGAGCCCATCTTCTATGAGAAGATCAGTGACCTCGTCGATGTTCTGGCTGGGGTCGACGACCCGACCACAGCGAATCAGTAGTCTCATTGTGCCTGGCCTTCCTCGCTCCCAATCAACAGGTAGAGCACCGCCATCCTGAGGGCCACGCCGTTGGTGACCTGCTCGAGGATCACAGAGTACTCGCCGTCCGCCAGTTCAGGATCGATCTCGACGCCCCGATTGATCGGTCCAGGGTGCATGACAATCGCATCCGGCGAAGCTGCTCTCATCTTTTCTTTGTTGAGGCCGTAAAAGTCGAAGTATTCGCGAATCGATGGGTAGAAAACTTCCGACTGGCGCTCGAGTTGAACGCGAAGCATCATCACGACATCCGCTTCGCTCAGGGCTCGCCGCATGTCGTACTCGACCTTGACACCCAGTCTCTCGAAGTCTTCAGGGATCAGCGTGGGAGGGCCACAGACGGTCACATCAGCCTGCATTTTCGTGAGAAGGCGAGCGTTTGAACGGGCGACACGGCTGTGCCTGATGTCTCCGACCACAGCGACCCGAAGTCCCGCCAGCGTTCCCTTGTGATCGACGATGGTGAGAGCATCCAGCAGGGCCTGAGTCGGATGCTCATGCGTGCCGTCGCCGGCATTCACGAACCGAGCCTCTTTACAGTACTTCGTGAGCAGTTGGGCGGCTCCGGCCGCCGGATGCCGGACCACAATCAGGTCCGGGTTCATCGACTCGAGTGTCAGTCCCGTGTCCACGAGTGTTTCGCCCTTGGTCACGCTGCTTGCAGACGCACTCACGTTGATAGAGTCTGCGCTCAGCCTCTTGGCGGCGAGTTCGAAAGATGAACGAGTCCGAGTCGACGGCTCGAAAAAGAGATTGATAACGGATCGGCCGCGGAGAGTGGGGACTTTCTTGATCGGACGACGGTTGATCTCTCGAAAACTGCGGGCGGTTTCGAGAACAGACTCGATGTCGTCGACGCCAAGGTCTTCGATACTGAGGATGTGTCTACAGCTCAGAGCCATGAGTTTCTAAGCCAACATCGCCCTGGATGTGAGATTTCCGGGCGGTGACGATCATCAATTGTCTCCCGAGCCTTCTCCGAAGAGGAGTTCGCGATTCGTCAGATAGACGGCCTCGTCCTCATCGATCGGCGGAAGTCGGACGTCGATCACTTCCTCCCTGGCGGTGTCGACATGCTGGCCGACATAGTCGGCCTGAATCGGGAGTTCACGGTTCCCTCTGTCGATCAGCGCGACGAGTTCGACTCGCGCGGCTCGTCCATAGTCCAGCAGGCTCTCCAGGGCAGCCCGCGTCGTCCGGCCGGTGAACAGGACGTCGTCCACGAGAAGAAGTTCTCGATCTCTGACATCGAAGTCCAGTTCCGACTGGCCGACCTTGGGATGTGGCCCGACCAGGGAGAGATCGTCCCTGTAAAAATTGATATCGAGGATGCCCAGATCCACCACAATGCCGGTCTGTTCTTCGATTTTCTGTCGGAGTCTTTCGGCCAGCGGAACGCCACGTCGACGAATTCCGATGAGAGCGACCCTCGCCAGATCTTCATGGGCTTCGACAATCTCGCCGGCCATCCGGGACAAAGCCAGATCGATATCCTGGTCTGTCATGAGTCGCCGCAAGTGACGGGTCTTCAATCTACCCTCCATTCTGCGGAATCATGACAAGAATCGCGGACTCAGGCAATCGGCTCTTCCGGATCCTGAGGTTGTTCGATCGGCATCGGACCGGCACTCGTCGAGCCGGGTGTTCCAGGTGTGCTCGAGACCGCTTCGACCCGAGACGGCTCCGGGGCCGTCGTCAGGGCTCGACACAGCTCCATCTGGCTGGCGTAGAACAGCATCCGGGTCCAGATTCTGCTGGCGATGTAGAGCTGTCCAACGAGCAAGGCTGCCAGGACCCCCAGCCAGCTCGACTGTCCGACTCCAGGAGCCGCGGCACTATAGATCAGGAAGAAAAGGATCCCGATCAGCACCAGTGCGCCATAGAGTCCGAGCACTTTGACGGGATTCTTTATCGCCAGCCCAAGGGCTTTCGCGGCGACCAGCAGGGAACTTCTCCGGCTCTCGAGAACCATCAATGACTTGGCGTAGTCGCTTGTCAGATTGAGGACGGCCAGGAGAAGCAGAACCAGAGCGGTGGCGGCGAGGTTCCAGAGGAAATCAACCCTTTCGTCGATCGTCTCTCGATTGAGGGTCTCGACCAGGTTGCCCAGTCGGGGTCCGACCTGTTGGTACACGACCCAGTATCCGATCCCCACCAGAAATGCGAGCCTGAGGAATCTCCAGAACAGGTCGGCGGAGTCATTGGCGAACTCGGCAAGAGTCGACGGGATTCCTTTCTTGAACGCACGGAAGATTCCTCCTGACAAGAACGTCCAGAGGATCGCATACATGACTCCAAAGGCGAAGAGAGCTGAATTGATTCCGAAAAGCTGGCCCGTGAAGAACCGGTCAAAGCTGTCGAGCAGAGCGCCCCAACCCGCGGTTGTAGGATGAAACGTCGAGGCCAGGTCGCCGGCATCGGCACTGAACTCGCGAAACCAGATATCGTCATATCCGTTCGCGAGTCGTTCAGCCATCAGGCTCTCACCGAGCGAATCTTCGATCGCAATCGAAATCAGACTCGTGGGAATCAGGGCCAGCAGGAAATTGGCGACCAGGATCCAGAAGACCACTCTCCTGTTCTTGTTGACCTGTCTTATCCCTGTTCTGAGTGCCGCTCGTAAGCTCATCTCTCGTGTGTACGTCAAACGGCGGCCCTGGAGCCGCCCCTGTCTATCGCCTGCCGGTCAACTACGTATGAAAAGCGTACAGCTCCATCAGATTCTGGAGCCAGATCATCCACTTCAGAGCCCATTTCTTGGAGGCGAAGGAAGCCGGTGCCGATCTCGACCAGGAGTTGTTGGTCCGGTTCACGTCGAGCGCGAGCGTCTCGTCGGGGTCGATCTCTACACGCTCAATCTTGTCCGAGCTATCGTAGAAGAATTCATGCCAACGCCCTTTTCCGTCCCATTGCTCCTCGACGACTTCTCCGTTCTCAAAGGTCACTCGGACTTCGACCGGGAACAGTCCTTCACCTCGCCGTCTGACGAGAAGAGATTGTCGGTCTCCCACTGTGGCCACTTCACCTACGGCATAGTCGAAAAGGCTCGAACTGTAATAGGTCTGGTCCCAGAACCAGGAGAGATCCTGCTGGCTGACCTCCTGAACGACTGCGAAGAAATCCTGCGGCTCAGGGTGCTTGAACTTCCAGCGGTCGAAGTATGTCGACATGACCTTCTGGAAAGTCTCCCATCCCAGGTAGCGCTCGAGTGTCAGGAGCATCATCGCCGGCTTCGTGTAGGAGTTGACGCCGTAGGCCCCTGGACCCTGCTGCCAGGAGGGGTTGGACATGATGTCCGCCTCGAGGGACGAGTCGGGACCACCAAGACCGGCGACGGATCGAGGTGCCCTCGTCAGTCCAGGGAAGGGAACCGGCAGGAAGGATTTGAAGTAACGTCGCTCGAGCGGTGAGTTCCCGAAGGCCGTCAACATCGTACGCCGAGTGGAATAGGTGTTGAAGCCTTCGTCCAGCCAGGCGTGCTCGAACTCGTTGTTGGCGACGATGCCGTACCAGAACTGGTGTCCGGCCTCGTGGACGGTCACGCCCTCGGGCCTCCCGGAACCGCCTGGGTTGAGCCACCGTGTTCCACCCGTGAAGAAGGTCGGATATTCCATCCCCCCCGATCCGGATTTATACGCCGGGTCTACGACTGTGACGTGGCCGTAGGGATACTCCCCCCACCACTCGCCGTAGTATCGCAAGGCCGCCTCGGTGGCGGCGAAGTAGCGGTCCTCCTGTCCCCGGTGATCCGACATCAGGAGGAGTCTCATGGTCACCGGCTTCAGTCCCGGATGCTCGAACTCTCGAACGTGTTCGGTGAAGAGGGGACTGGCGGTCCATGCGAATTCGTGGACATTGGCCTGTGAATATCTGTGGGTAACGGTGCCGTCGCCGTGATCCTCCTTCTCCTGCAGGGTGCCGGTAGCTCCCATGACCCAATTCTCGGGGATGCGGATCCTGGCATCGTAGTCTCCGAACTCGCTGAAGAATTCTGTCTGAATGAACTGGTGGCAATTCCAGGTCCCGTCCTCCTGAAAGACGCCGAGCTTCGGAAACCAGTGAGCCAGAAAGACGTAGTTGCCCCGTATTCCCGTCCGAGCGAAAGTGCGCGGGATCTTTGTCTCGAAATCGATTTCGATTCGAACTCGGACTCCTGGAGGAATCGGTTGGGCGAGAGGAACTCGCATCACCGTTCTGTCCTGAGGATTCGAGTCGTCCGGCTGAACGAACTCGATTTTCTGGGTCAGATCCGTGTGTTGTGTGCTGGTGACCTCGGGATCGTCCGAGGGAAGTTCCGTGACCAGGATCAACGAGGTGATCTCGTTCCCTCCCCAGTCGTCATCTCTCCATTCATCGAATTCTCTGTCACGCGTCCTGTGCGACCTCAGGAAAGAGGTGTTCCTGTCGCGCCAGGCATTGAAGTAGAGATGAAACCGCAGGTCCTGTGCCGGAACCGTTTGCGAGTTCGTCCACGCGACGACCGCCTGTCCGCCCACGGTCTTGGTCTCAGGATCGAAGCGCACATCCAGGCTGTAGTCGGCAGCGGCGATCCCGCACGGCGCCAGAAGCAGAACGGCGAAAAGCGCTGTCTGGGCTCGGAGAACTTTCCCAATCATGAGATTCTCAGCGATGAGCTTAATCGTTGGCAGTTGTCCGTTCCTGGGACCGGGTCGATTGTCCTCCTCTTGTTGAGAAAAAAGCCCCCGTCCCTTCGGTATGGCGAATATCTTAAAGACTTTGATTGGAAACACAAGGGGCAACGCGACGAGAAACCCTCAGGACGGCTCTTTACGACTCGCTGACAGGAACCCGGATTCGTCTTCACGCAGGCCCCCGGACCCGGTCACTTCTTCTTCTTGTTTCCCTGAGTTGGCTTTTTCTTCTGTTCCCGCGGAGGATCTGGAGGAGGATCGGCCGGTGTGCCGAACTTCATCTTGGCGAGCTGAATGGTATCGAGTTCCAGGTGAGGTTGCTCGAACGTTCCCTTGATGTCCAGAGGCAGGATGAGCCGGCCAAAATCGTCCTTGAAGAGTCCGCTCAAGAGTCCGAGAGGCCCTCTGGGAGAGAGGTTCTTACTCATCTCCGGCGTGAAAGCGCCTGTGGCCTGCAGTTCGAGTGCCCCCTCGAGACTGAAGCGCCCCTTAGCGATGATCGCCACATCGGGAGTCCGAATTCGAAGGGCTTCCGTGTGGACCCACTCATCCGCCAGCTGAAAGTCACTCGACATCTCTTCCAGCTCAGTGTCGTCACTTGGCAGCGGAGATCTCGCGAACTTGTTCAAGGCCGCGAGCTTTCTGCTGAGATCGAAGCTCGCCATCTTCCCGTCGACGATTCGGAAACTCCCGGTGCCTTTCACATTCTTGCGCAGGGCATCCGGGTCGCTTCCTCGAGTGCGCAAATCAACGGCGGCCGTCAGTGTTCCGAAAATCAGATCCTTCGCCTCGGAGGTGGCGTTGGCCAGACGATTCACATTGACTTTGTTGAGGCTGCCTTTGAAGTGGCTCGAAGGTTGGGCACCCGAGAGATCGGCAACAAGTCGTCCAGATCCGCTCCCTCCGTAGAGTCCGAATCGCATGGGCTGAAAGACGATCGAGCTCTTTCGGAGTCGAATCTGCGCATCGAACGGTGCCATCGTGACCGATCCCTGAACAAACTTGTCAAAATGCACCTTGCCGGTCCCGCGGACAGGCAGTGAAGCGTTCTGCCCGCCGGAAGGTCGACGGGGCTTCCCGTCTGTCTTCGAACCGTCGACTCCCACAGCGGCCTGAAGTTTCTCGACGTTGAGTGAAGTCCCGGAGAGGTCGAATTCGACGGTCGGATCGTCGAAGTCCTCGAGCTTCAGGGACCCCTTCAGCTTCGTTCCTCCGATCGAAGCGACGAGGTTGTCCAACTCCGCCTTTTCCGGCTCCACCCGGAGGTCGACGCCGGTCACAACGAGGGGCTCTTTCCAGCCGGCGGGTTGGATCGTCCCCTCCGTCAATCTGGCTTGGGCCTTTGGCTGCATTGAAATGGTGTCGCTATCCAAGGGGCCGGACACCGAAACTTCGCCATCGATCAGGCCGGTCAGAGCTACTCCTTCAGGAACGGGCAGACCGAGTTTCCCTGCCAGCGAGATCAGCGCCTGAAGTGGGAGTGCCTTGCCTCCCGCACTGCCGACGAGGGACGGGGATGCGCGGTAACCGTCCACTCGGCCTTCAACTTTGAGAGCGACTTCAGGGCTGAGGTCGACTGAGAATTCTCCGACACTGAGATTCCCGTCCTTGACCGAGATTCGGGCAC
>CAJHYB010000073.1_pt1 | contig 9939 bp, 9 predicted proteins | sample 9198631 | NCBI WGS metagenome assembly CAJHYB01 (sample SAMEA7708354, study PRJEB35096) | sediment metagenome | biome: marine neritic benthic zone biome [ENVO:01000025]; feature: sediment [ENVO:00002007]; material: shallow marine sediment [ENVO:03000034] sea grass bed [ENVO_01000059] ... | reverse complement strand
GTAATACTCTCGGGGCTCTCACGACTCACATAGCCAACACCATGCCGCAGGACCGTCCAAGCAGCCTCAAGCCTCGTCAATACGCTGACTTCATGGCGTACCTCCTGCAACTCAACGGATTTCCATCCGGCGACCAGGAACTTCCGAGCGACGACTCCTCCCTCGCCAGGATCAGAATCGAAAGGAGCAAGAAATGAGAAGACTCGTTCGACTCACCATGACTGGATGTTTGTGGCTCTCCGTCTCGGCTCCGCTTCTGCCTCAGCAACACAAAGGGACGGAGAATGGCGAATGGCGCTACTGGGGTGGAGACGAAAAGAGCACGCGGTATTCACCCCTCGATCAGATTGACCGGGACAACGTCGGCGATCTCGAGGTGGCCTGGAGATGGAAGGCCGCGAACTACGGTCCCGCTCCTGATTTCATCTATCGTGCCACCCCGATCAAGGTCGGCAACAAGCTCTTTACGGTGGCCGGATCCCGGCGCGCTGTGGTCGCGATCGACCCCGAAACCGGAGAGACCCTCTGGATGTATCGGATGAAGGAGAACCCCCGCTGGGCGGAATCGAGCCGCCAGAGCTACGGGAAGGGCGTGGCTCATGCCAAGGTCGATGGCCGTGACGTCATCTTTCTGATCACTCCCGGCTTCTGGCTGATCGCGCTCGACGCCGAGACAGGGCATCCCATCCCCTACTTCGGAATTCACGGCGTGGTCGACCTGATGCTTGGTCTGGGTCCCTATCCCGTCGATCCGGAGCGAGGTGTTCTCGATTCCGGAGACATCACTTCATCGGCACCGCCGATCATCGTCAACGGAGTTGTGGTCGTCGGCAATTCCCACGAACAGGGCTATCAGCCAGCCAGCCCGAACAACATTCCAGGACATATCCGCGGCTACGACGCCAAAACGGGACGCCACCTCTGGACCTTTCACGTCCTTCCGCAACCGGGCGAGCCGGGGCACGATACCTGGGAGGGCGACTCCTGGAAATACACGGGAAACATCTCGTCCTGGCCACCGCTCTCGGCCGACTCGGATCGCAATCTGGTCTTTATTCCGACCGACACTCCCACCGGCGACTACTACGGAGGCCATCGGCACGGAGCGAATCTCTACAGCACGAGCATCCTCGCTCTCGATACTCAAACGGGCAAAAAGAAGTGGCACTTCCAGATGGTTCATCACGACATCTGGAACATGGACAATCCAGTCGCACCAAAAGTCGTCGACGTCAACATGACTGACGGACGGCGAATGCCGATGGTCGTCCAGGGCACCAAGCAAGGGTGGCTCTACGCATTCAATCGAGAAACGGGAGAGCCGGTCTGGCCGATCGAAGAACGACCGGTACCGCAGACCGATGTTCCGGGAGAAAAGACCTGGCCGACTCAACCGTTCGTGACCAAGCCTCCAGCGTTCGAGATGCAAGGCCTGACCGAGGACGATCTCATCGACTTCACCCCCGAACTCCGGCAGCAGGCCATCGAAGCGCTCAAAGATTACCGTCTGGCTCCACACCCGTTTATCCCCCCGTCGGTCTACGATCCCGAGAACGGGCAGAAAGGATCCATCGTCATGCCCGGAGCCAATGGAGGCGCCAACATTCCGGGTGGCCTCGCCGTCGACCCTGAGACCGGAATCCTTTACGCGGCAACCACACGAGGGGGCAGCGTGTACTCGCTGGTCCCGGGATCTGAGCGGAACATCGCAGGTCGCTACCGGGGAGCCAAAGCGGGGACATCGACGATGGACTACGTCCAGGGCCCGGGAGGGCGTCCGCTCGTATCCGGCCTGCCGGTCTGGAAGCCTCCCTACGGAGCCGTGGTCGCGACCGATCTCAAGTCGGGCGAGCAACTCTGGACGCTCCCGAACGGAGACACCCCGGACTCGATCAAGAATCACCCCGCTCTGAAAGATGTCGAAATCCGCAGGACCGGCCAACGCTCACACGCCAATGTGCTGGTGACCAAGACCCTTCTCTTCTACGGTGAGGGGCGCTCGGGGAAGCCCATCTTCCACGCCGTCGACAAGCTGACCGGAGAAGAGATCGCCGAGATCGAACTCCCGGCACAGACGAACACTGCTCCGATGACCTACTCCCACAACGGAAAGCAGTACATCGTTTGTGCCGTCGCCGGCCGAGGGGTCGAGGCCGAACTGGTGGCTCTCAGCCTGCCGGACGATCTGGACGAGGAAGACGAAGACTAGAGGCATGATTTCGTGCAGGGTCTGACGCTTGCGAGTCACCGAAAGACTCCACGTCTCGAACGCCTGTATATGAATCTCAGAATCCGTCAAGGAGGATAAAGGTGCAACAAAGTGCAACTCGGACGAGCCTTTTCACTATCGTAGCGCTGGCCCTGCTCGCTGGATGCTCGGGCGGCGGAGATCCCGCGAACACCGAACCAGTATCCGCACCTGAGCCGTATTCGATCGACGCCGGTTGGGCGAAACTCCCCGCAGGTCGCACCTGGGGCGCAACCAGCGCCGTCTACCCAGCCGGCGATGGAAATCTCTGGGTCGGCGAACGGTGCGGACAGAATTCCTGCGTCGATCGAGACGACGTCGACTCGGTCCTCCTCTTCGACCCCACCGGGACGTTGGTTAAGAGCTTCGGAGCGGGACAGATCGTCTGGCCGCACGGCATTTGCGTCGACAGCGAGGGCAACGTGTGGATCGCCGACGCTCGTGGGGAGGGTGACAGAGGACACCAGGTGATCAAGTTCAGCCCCGAAGGTGAAGTCCTGATGAGGCTTGGGAGAGCCGGCGTCGCCGGGGACGGTGAGGATACTTTCAATCAGCCATCGGATGTTCTCGTCGCGCCGAATGGCGACATCTTCGTCGCGGACGGTCACGGTCGAGAGGGAAACAATCGGATCGTGAAGTTCTCGTCTGACGGCACTTTCATCAAGGCCTGGGGCCAGACGGGCTACGGCCCCGGCGAATTCAGGGATCCGCATGCGCTGGCTATGGACTCACAAGGGAGACTGTTCGTCGGAGACCGCGCCAACAGCCGGATTCAACTCTTCGATCAGGAGGGAGAGTTCCTGGCACAGTGGACCCAGTTCGGCCGCCCGAGCGGTATTTTCATCGATGAGAACGACATCATGTATGTCGCCGACTCCGAGTCGAACACCGATCGGAATCCCGGCTGGAAGCGCGGCATTCGGATCGGAAGTGCGCGGGACGGCTGGGTGACCCACCTCATCGAGGATCCTGAGCCGGATCCCGACGACTCAGCCACGAGCGGAGCGGAAGGGGTCGCAGCCGATGCATCCGGGAACATCTACGGAGCCCAAGTCGGTCCCCGTCGGCTCGTGAGGTACGCGAAGCATTGAGCAGCGACCAGTGATCGGTGAGCACAGTTACCGATCACCGCGCCCACTTCCGCTCGAAGATATCCACGGGGAGAATGGCGACGGCGCCGACGTTGGGAGAATCGACGAGCTGCCCGATTCGAAGGTCCACAGCGACGCTGCAAACGAGATAGGCCTGCTGGCGAGTCAGACCGTATGTCCTTGAGATGTGATCAATCATCTCGAGCAAGGCATTCCGCGCGGCCAGGGACACGTCCTTGGACAGGTTCCGCAACGGACCGACCTCCGTGGAATCGAGGTACTCCATATCCGGCGGCACTTCTCCTGCCGCCTTCAAAGGAAACCCGGTCGTCGCATAGAAGCGTCGCGAAGGGATGTCGAGCAGTCGGACAGGACCCTCGAAGTGCGGACCGCGCGGAAGCTCCGGGCCATCCTTGACGATCCGGGTCGTCAGAGTGACCGTGGCATCCATTTCGATCGCCGTCCCCGAAACCTCTCCGTCGCCCTGGGCATAGTGCAGGTCACCGACCGCGAGTCCGCAGCCGTCGATGTAGCAGGGCAGATAGACGGTGACTCCAGTCTGCATGTAACGGATGTCCATATTCCCGCCATGCTCGCGCGGAGGTCCCGTACGCAGGCACTCGCTTGCAGCACTCCCACCGGCGCCACAGACGTCCTCGGGGCTCGCGTTCGCCTCGAGAGGGAGATTGACTGTGCCTCCAGCCTCTCTCAACTCGGTTTCTCGCGCCAGCATTTCCCGGGTCTGTTTCGGTCCGGGGAGAGTCGTCAGAATCCCCGGGAAGCTGGCGTTCGGGATCCTTACTCCGGGCAGGTCATCTGAGACCGCAAAATCGCGATCGAGCTTCCACAACACTCGCAACGGACCCTCGATCTTGTCGGCCAGGAATCCGATCGAACTCAGAACCGTGTATCCGTAGCGAGCAGGGGCGATATCGGTCAGCGTAACGGCCAGGACATCCCCGGCTCGGGCCCCTTCGATCCGAACCGGTCCCGTCAGAGGGTGCACCGTGCTGCCTCGCGGGCCGGAGCGCCGAGGATCCTCGAAGGTACTGTCGGGATCGAGGTCGAAGTCACTGGCGTTCCTCGTTCGCAGGACGATGGTCTGTCCCGCTCGGGCCGTCGCGACCATCGGTATTTCGGGGTGCAGCCGATTGATGCATTCCCGGTCTTCGTTGCAGGTCCGTCCCTGACCGCCGATGAAAAGGGTGTCGTTGCTTGCGAGGGCACTCGCCGACATGCTGGCAAGCGTCATGATGCGCAGAATCCATCGGACCAAGTGACCACTCTTTTGTAGAAATCTGATCATCCTCATAACGCCATCTGATACCGGCTGCAGGAGGAAGTCAAACACCAATTCTCAATGGTCGCCGGAGCAGACTCCTCCTGCCTACTCAGGAACCACCCGGACGACCGGAAGTTCCTCCCATCGTCCCTCTGGAAGAAGGACCTGGACACCTCCGACGGCGATCGGCTTGTCGGAACGGAAGCGGATCGAGCCGTGGAACATGTCGGGTGGAGGAATTGGAGGCTGGATGACCGCCGGGCACGCCTGCCAGGCGGGGTCGCAGTTCGAGAAGAACTCCCAGGCGAGGAAACTCAGACTCTGGAGAGGTCCCAGCGTTCCTCCCGCCACGGCTGGTCCGAGTCCTTCGACAGGAACGATCTGGCCGGCGCTGTCCAGCAGCGTGACCTCGATGGTCGCTGTCTCGAGTCCTGAAGGATTGACCAGCGTGAAAGCGCTGTGGCGATTCGGGTTGATGAACGTCGCCGAGGCGAACTCCAGTCCCGGGCGGACGGCGGCGACCCGCACCGACGTCACGATCTCATTCGATGGACGTACACAGATCGGCGCTGGAGGGCACTCGAACGGCTTGGCGTTGATGAACGCCACTTCGGCTCCCACTTGAACATTCGCGTGTTCGGTCCACGAGAAGCGCGCCCAGCCGCTGAAGAAAGGCAAGACGGGACCCGTCGAACGGTGAACCAGACCCTGAGGCAGAATGTCCAGAGGCATTGGCAAAATCGAAATGGGCGACTCAGGACAGAACGGATCGCCGACCACAGTCCCGCCGTTTCCATCGAAAACAAGCAGGCTGCCCGTGATCGTGGAATCGGACGCGTTGAAAAAGGTCAACGTCGACTGAAAGTGATCAGGGCCCATGCCGATCCGCCCATTTGAGATCAAAGGCAGGATCAGTTCCTGAGCCTCTTCGGTCCCAGTCCCGGTTTCCGCTCCGGAAACGGGCGGCATCCCGAGCTGAGGGATAACGAAGGAAGAGAGAACGACCGATAACATGAAGGGCAGAGAGGTTTTCATTTGAACAGTTCTCCGGCTCCGGCGCGTACCTTGCGGCGGGAAGGCGAATCCACTAAATGCTAAAATTTTAACATAAACCGAAAGCCCTTCACAGCTGCGACCTGAGAACGGAGACCTTGTTCCTGTCTCCGACTCACATCCGGGGCCATGTCACAAACCCGGTTGGTTGGCCGAAGAAGTGAGTTTATTCTGAGGTTGTGGTTCTGTCCCAGTCGAAGTTCACGATGGAGGTGCCGGGACCCGATTTCCTTGTGTTGCAGGCAACCTGAAGCTCCCGATACCCCACATCTCTAACGATGGAGAATTCGCGATGTATGCAACGACTCAGACAGCTGCGAAAGAAGACTTGAACCCGTTTCACATTGCCAGGAGGCAGTTCGATCACGCGATCGCCTACCTCCCGGAACTCAAGGAGGGCCTCGTCGAGCTTCTCGTGCGACCCGAGAGGGTCATCATTATCGAGTTTCCGATCCAGACTGACGATGGAGACGTTCACAACTTCGTCGGCTACCGCGTGCTCCACAACAGCATGCGAGGACCTGGGAAAGGCGGCATTCGCTACCACCCTTCCGTGACCGCCGACGAGGTGAGGGCGCTGGCCTCATGGATGACATGGAAGTGCGCTGTTGTCGACGTTCCCTTCGGGGGCGCCAAGGGTGGAATCGTCTGCGACCCGAAAAAGCTGACGAAAAGCGACGTCCGAAAGATCACTCGGCGTTTCATCGCCGAGCTTGGAAACAACATCGGTCCCTTCACGGACGTCCCCGCCCCGGACGTGAACACGGGAGCCGAGACGATGGCCTGGATTTATGACACCTACGAAATGATGCATCCAGGTCAGAACAACCTGCCAGTCGTGACCGGAAAGCCCCTGAATATCGGCGGATCGCACGGCAGGCGCGAGGCGACGGCTCGAGGATGTCTCTTTTCCGCCCAGCGAGCACTCGAGGCGGACATCGTTCCCGGACTGAAGACGATCGAAGGAGCCACGGTTGTGGTCCAGGGTTACGGAAACGCCGGTTTCATTGCGGCTCAACTCTTCGCGGAGGCCGGAGCCAGGATCATCGCGGTCAGCGATTCCAGGGGAGCGATACACGCCGAGTCCGGGATGGACCCCCTGTCCGTTCAGGAGCACAAAGCCGAAACCGGATCGGTCGTGGGGTTCCCGGGTTCCGAGCAGATCTCCGCCGAGTCACTCCTTGAGCTTCCGTGCGACATCCTGATACCGGCGGCGCTGGAGAATCAGATCCGAGCCGACAATGCCGGACGCGTCAGAGCGCGCCTCATCGTGGAAGCCGCCAACGGCCCGACCACGCCCACAGCCGATGAGATTCTCCAGGAGATGGGGGTTCCCGTACTGCCCGATATTCTGGCGAATTCCGGAGGTGTGACCGTCAGCTACTTCGAGTGGGTCCAGAACACGGAAAACCAGCAGTGGGACGAAGAGGATGTGAACGCGAAGCTGCTCCGAAAAATGAACCTGGCGACCGACGCGGTGATCGAAACTCAGCGGGCCACCAACCGGGACCTGCCCGCGATCGAGAGCCGCCGAAAGAACGGTCTCGAGGGAAAACTCCCGACCGTAGACTTGCGCACCGCGGCCTACATTCGGGCCATCAAGCAGGTGGCGGACGTGTCTCTGGAACGGGGCATCTGGCCCTAGCCCGAGGAAGAGTATCCGTTTCGGCCCGGCCATTGAGCCGGGCCGATCCGACTGTCCGGGGTGCGGTGCCCCGGTCCTCGGTCGCCTGATCGCAGCCCTCGCCAGGGGCGAGCACGTCTCCCTCTCTTTGCGGTCACGAAGACATCCAAGCGATTCAGGCGTAGAATCTCCGTAACTCGTCTCGACGTCGATTGTCTTGATCACTAAGCCTCACCTCGGGACTGAGCCTGAGATATGGAAAGGAAAAAAGGCATCGATTCAGGACGGGTCGCACTGCTGGGACTCTCATTTGCCTTGATCGCGATCACTGTTGCCGGCTGGTCGATCTGGTCGACCTTCGCTGATCTCGAGGACCAGCTCGACAATGCCGAGCAGCAGTTCAAGGACAATCAGGAACAGCTCCAGAAGATCGATGGGGTCCTGCGGGACCACTTCGCGGCCGAAATCGATTCAGAATCTGTTGGAAGTTCGGACTCAGAGAAATCCAGCGACTGACAATCGGCAACAGATGACACCGGCTGGACAACGACCGGTCAAGGGCCAGCCTCCGAATCCGTGCGAATCGGAGAAATCCGTGGCTCACTTCCGCCCAAAACAGGAGAGCAGAATGAGGCAGAGGAACGCTGTTTCGACCGACGTATTCTCGGCCCGTCGTATCCCGACGAGGAGACTGAATGCCATGACCTCCATTGCACTCGCGCTGACCGTTCTGGCGCTCACCACCGCACGCTCTCAGGACGCGGAACCGAAGGGGGTCTTCCTAGGCCAGCTGTCCTGGCCTGAGGCCGAGAAGTGGATCGCCGAGGTGCCCATCGTCATCATTCCCTTCGGAGCGGGAGCGAAGGAACACGGCCCCCATCTGCCGATGAACGCGGACCAGGTCGTCATGGAGCACCTTCTCGAGCGCGCGGTGCAAGAAGAAAGGGTGCTTGCCATTCCCCCGGTGCTGCACGGGTGGTTCCCAGCCTTTCGAGGCTTTCCCGGCACCGAGGTGCGGGACCCTGAGGTTTTCCGGGAATACGTGTTCGAAGTCGCCCGCTCGCTCGCCGATCAGGGAGCGAGGCGCCTGGTCTTCCTGAATACCGGCATTTCAAAGGCCACCGGGCTTCCGCTCTCGATCGTAGCGAGGGAGATCCGGACCAACTTCGGAGTTCCCACGCTGGTCGTTTCCTGGGACGATCTCGAAACGGAGGAGATCGCTGCACTCGAAGAGCAGCGAGCCGGAGGACACGGCGGGGAAATCGAGACCTCGATTCACCTCTTCCTGCAGCCGAACCTGGTTCGACTCGAAAGAGCGGTCACCGACATGCGCTCGGGGGGGTCTCGAGACCATCCCGGCTACAGCCCAGGTCTCTTTTCACGAGACCCGAACGACCCGGCGTATTCAAAAACCGGTCTCTATGGGGATCCGAAGCTGGCGACCGCGGAGAAAGGTCAGAAGGCCCTGCAGATCCTCGAGGCTCAGTGGCTCAAGGCTCTGCGCGGATTCGCCAAGGCTCCTCTCGCGCGGAGGTAAGCCTACCAGCCGGCCGTAGGGGAAGCTGACGCTCCCCCCTCGCCACACTCTGCGCCTCTGATTCGGAACTTCGCGTTCGGGCGATCGACTGTGTTCTTGCCAGCGTCGAGGCCCTTTTGCTCAGCCCTCGAGTTTCGACTCTACTCTTGAGCTTCCAGAGTTCCGAGCCAATCGATGATCGCCTGCAGCTCTTCGTCCGAGCCTTTGAATTCCTTCTTGTGCGCTTTGCCCTCGACCTTCGACTCCTTGCGCAGGTAGCTTGCGACCTTGGCGAAATCGTCTGCCTTGTATCCGGACAAGTCCGGTCCTTTCATTGCGGCCATCTTGACTTTCGCCACGATCTCGACGGCACCGACCGAGTGGCACATCGCGCACCCTGCCGCGTCGTACGCGTCCCTTCCGTCGACGGCCGCGGTCGAAGTAGCCGTCAGACCTGATGAAACGGGCATGAGAATAAGAATCAGAGCCGCGATACCGAACATGGGCATGAGTAATCGCATCTTCATTGTCTAACCTCCGCTCTAGATTCTACAACGGTGTATGGCTTTGATGCTGCCTGGATAAACCCAAAAGAACAGTCGAGGTCACGGCGAAGGTGCGGAGCCACCGGGCTCCTGTTTCTCGTGCTCCCGGTCCTTAGTGGTTCTGAGTGAGGAATCAGTCCTTGCCCGTCAGCCTCTCAACGGCAGCCCTGGCGGTCTCAATGCTGGGATCGAGTTCCAGCGCCCTGCGGTAGTTCTCCAGCGCCCGGCCCGTGTCTCCTTTCTTGAGGTAGGCCTCACCCAGGCTGTCGTAGCAGTTGGCGACCTCGGGAAAGAGGTCCAGGTTGAACTCGAAGACTTCGATCGCGGCATCGATTTGTTCTCGTTGGAGAAAAGCGTAGCCAAGGCGGTTGAGCTGCCCGTCGCTGAATTGATACTCGTCGGCTGCCTCTGATTTGAGCTTGTCATAGAGCCTGGTTTTAGACGAACGATCAACCTCGAAGGTTGTCAGAGAATGGAAATCCGCAGTCTGCACTCAGTCAAAGAATGGAGAAAGTGACAGACTCGATCTGACGGCTCCTGCAGGCTGAGGCTCGCGGGTCTGATGCGCTTTGGCTCGCTG
>CAJHYB010000549.1_pt1 | contig 9947 bp, 9 predicted proteins | sample 9198631 | NCBI WGS metagenome assembly CAJHYB01 (sample SAMEA7708354, study PRJEB35096) | sediment metagenome | biome: marine neritic benthic zone biome [ENVO:01000025]; feature: sediment [ENVO:00002007]; material: shallow marine sediment [ENVO:03000034] sea grass bed [ENVO_01000059] ... | reverse complement strand
TCAATCCCACAGAAACCGCTCGTCGGACTCGATCCCGTGGGCCTCCAGGAGCTCGCGAAGCTCCGTCTTGAAATCCTTCTTCCGATGGTGCTCCTTCTGATTCTCGATGTACCTTTCGACCGCTTTCCGTTGAGACGGGCTGACTGAGAAAGCGCCGTACCCGGCTTGCCAGGCGAACCGGTTGGACCCTTTCTTTTCTCGGATCCAGGCGGTTGAGTTCGATTTCACCGTCCGGATCAAGTCTGCGACCGAGGTCGTACGACCGAGAGAGGCGAGGAAATGGATGTGGTCGGGCATGCCTCCGATCTTGAGCAGGCGGGAGTTCTGGTTGTCGACAATCCCTTTGATATATCCATGAATGGTGCTCTCGATGTCGGGGGTTATGAGGGGTTTACGGGCTTTCGTGCTGAAGACCACGTGGATGAGGAAAAGGCAGAGAGATTGTGGCATACGCCTAATAACGTCGAGGTTTCCAGGTTTACGAGATTTCCGAGGGTTTCGCCCTCTCAGGGCTCCCGCGTGTACCGTGCCCGACCCGGGGCTTACGCCCCGGGCTATTACGGTTCCGCCCCTACGGGGCTCAAGAGGTTCCCGCCCCTACGGGGCTCAAGAGGTTCCCGCCCCTACGGGGCTCAAGAGGTTCCCGCCCCTACGGGCCACGGAGTTCCTGCCCCTGCGGGGCTCAGAGATCCTGGCGTCTACGGACCTCTTGGTCGGGCTACCGTGACCTGAATCTTCGAGCTCCGAAGGAGCGACACACCAATAGCCCAGGGCGTGAGCCCTGGGTAACCGGGCCGTCGACGCGTGAGCCCTGAAAGGGCGAAACGACCGGGCCCATCCGCGGAAAGCGAGGTACACTTCTCGTGTGAGTTCGCCCGTCAAACAGCCACGCGTTCGTGCCCCGGAACTCGACTCGTCCAAGGACTGGCTCAATACGGACCGACCCGTCCTCCTCAGCCAACTGCGCGGGAAGATTGTCCTGCTCGATTTCTGGACCTACTGCTGCATCAATTGCCTGAACATCCTTCCTCGGCTGAAGGCACTCGAAGAGAAGTACGCCGACGAACTGGTCGTGATCGGAGTCCACTCGGCCAAGTTCACCAACGAACGGGACACCGAGAACCTCCGACAGGCCGTCCGGCGATACGAGATCAGCCATCCTGTCGTCAACGACCTCGACTTCGGCATCTGGCAGCAATACGCCGTCAAGGGCTGGCCGACTCTCGTTCTGATCGATCCCGAGGGCTATGTCGTCGGGGGCGTGTCGGGCGAGAGTGCGGTCGATCAACTCGATGAGGCGATCGGGAAGCTGATCGAGATCTTCCAGGCGCAGGGAACGCTCGATTCCGAGCCGCTGAACTTCCGGACCGAGGAACCCAAGGTCGATCTGACGCGACTCCACTATCCGGGGAAGATTCTGGCCGATGAGGATTCGAGCCGTCTCTTTATCTCGGACACGAACAACAACCGAATCGTCGTTACGGATCTGGAAGGCCTCGTTGAGAGAACGATCGGAAGCGGCGCGGCCGGAGCGAGCGATGGGACATTCGGAGAGGCAAGTCTTCGTCATCCTCAAGGATTGGTGTTGGCTCCAGTCCACCCCAGGACTGACGTCCGAGGCTCGCTTTTCGTGGCGGATACGGGGAATCATCTGATTCGACGGTGCGATCTCGAAGCGAACACAGTCGAAACGGTCGCGGGAACGGGTGAGCAGAGTCGGCAGATGGGGTACTACGGAGGCGGTCCGGCGTTGGGAATCGCGCTCAATTCGCCCTGGGACCTGACTCTCGTCAAAGGCGAACTCTACATTGCGATGGCGGGGCCTCACCAGATCTGGTTCTTCAACATCGAGAAGGGCGAGATCGGACCTTACGCCGGCAGCAGCGCTGAAGCGTGCCTGGACGGGATTCTCCCGGAGTGCGGCCTGGCCCAGCCGAGCGGAATCACGAGCGACGGTGAATTCCTCTACGTCGCCGACAGTGAAGCGAGCGCCGTTCGGGCGGTACCGCTCGATCCGGCTGCAGAGGTCGAGACGATCGTCGGCGAGGGACTCTTTCAGTTCGGGGATCGGGACGGCCGGACAGCCAAGGCCCGCTTCCAGCATCCACTCGGGATCGAATATCACAACAGATGTCTTTTCGTGGCTGATACCTATAATCACAAGATCAAGCGAATCGACCTGAAGAGTCGGAAGGTCAAGACCCTGGCCGGTACGGGTTCCGCCGGTCGACAAGATGGGAAGAGGGCGCGCTTCAGCGAGCCTTCGGGGCTGTCCGTCGCGGCCGATTCGATCTACGCGTCCGACACCAACAACCATGCGATTCGGCGACTGCCGTTATCGGGCCGGTCGGCCGAAACACTGAAGATTGACTTTGGTTGAGAGTCTCCGTATGGGCCGCCAAGTTCGGGCGCGAACTGTGCCCGCTGGTTGAGTTGCGAGTTGCCGGCCACCCCGAAAGGTCCGCCCTTTCGAGACGTTGGCGAACTCAGTGCTGCCCCTGCCTTCCTCAATAGCGTTCCTCCCGGACTTCGTTTATTCTGTTCCGCCGAACATGAGCAAACAGAGAGAATCGGGCCTCGTCGGACAGTTTCTCGCGATCGTTGAGAAAATCGGGAACGCGCTGCCCCACCCCGCCAGCCTCTTCGCGATCTTCGGGATCCTCACTATCCTTCTTTCCGGACTGGCCGATGTCCTCGGCGTTGCTGTCACTCATCCAGGAACAGGCGAAACCGTCCGGCCGTTCAGTCTTCTGTCCCTCGAAGGTCTCCACAAGATTCTGACCGAAATGGTCCGGAACTTCACCGGGTTCGCGCCCCTCGGGACGGTCTGCGTGGCGATGCTGGGAATCGGCATAGCTGAGCGGAGCGGCCTCATCGGAACGGTTCTACGCCTTCTCGTTATCTCGGCGCCGAAGCGGCTTCTGACGTTCGTGATCGTATTTTCGGGAGTCCTCTCCAATACCGCCAGCGAAGTAGGTTACGTGCTTCTCGTTCCTCTTGGGGCGATCATCTTTCTGGCAGTCGGACGCCATCCGATCGCCGGGATGGCAGCAGCCTTCGCCGGAGTTTCAGGCGGGTACAGCGCCAACCTCCTTCTGGGGACTATCGACCCTCTTCTCTCGGGGCTTTCCGAAGAGTCTGCGCGAATCATCGATGCCGCCTACCAGGTGAATCCGTCCTGTAACTACTACTTCATGTTCGTCTCGACCTTCTTTATCGCCGCCGCCGGGACGTGGGTGACCGAAAGAATGGTCATTCCTCGGCTCGGGGACTACACAGGCGATGAGAAACCAGAGGAACTTCATCCCATGACCAGGGCGGAGAAGCGCGGGCTTCTCTGGGGCGGCATCGCGGCCCTGCTCTTTCTCATTTTTCTTTTGGCCGGAACCGTCCCGACTGATGGCTTTCTTCGCAACCCGGACACCGGAGACCTTCTCAGATCGCCCTTCATGTCCAGTATCGTCGCCTTCATTTTCCTCGGTTCCGTCATCGTTGGTGTGGCCTACGGTTGCGGAGCAGGGACCCTCAAGAACGACGGGGATGTCATGCGGGGGATGGGGAAGACGATGGAAACGCTGGGCGTCTACTTCGTGCTCGTTTTCTTCGCAGCCCAATTCGTCGCTTACTTCAAGTGGACGAACCTGGGGTTGATCATGGCCATCAAAGGAGCGGACTTCTTGAAAGCATCCGGGATGGACGGTCCATTTCTCCTGATTGCCTTCGTCTTTCTCTCGGCGATCATCAACCTGATCATGGGAAGCGCTTCTGCAAAGTGGGCAATCATGGCTCCCGTGTTCATTCCCATGTTCATGCTGTTGGGATACTCGCCCGAAGCCGTCCAAGCCACCTACAGGATCGGAGACAGCACCACCAACATCATCTCGCCCATGATGTCGTACTTTCCCCTGATCGTCGCCTTCATGGAGAAGTACGACAAGAAAGCCGGTATCGGCACCGTAGTCTCCACGATGCTTCCCTACACGGTGGTGTTTCTGCTCGTCTGGTCCGTGATGCTGGCGGTTTGGCTGATCTTCGGACTGCCGGTGGGTCCCGGCGCGGGACTGTATCTTCCGGTCGGGAGCTAGTCACCATAAAGGGCGCTGAGAGACAGAGCTCCGCCACCCCGTGGTGAGTCTTAGCCGGTCTTACTTGAAGCGGTAGGTGAGTCGTCCCCGGGTCAGGTCGTAGGGAGACAACTCGACGATGACGCGATCACCGCGGAGAATGCGGATATAATGGCGACGCATCTTGCCGGAAATATGGGCCAAGACGACATGACCGTTCTCGAGTTCAACCCGGAACATTGCATTCGGAAGGGGCTCGGTCACCACGCCCGTCACCTCAATCGCATCGGACTGCTTCTCTTTGGCCTCTCCGGGCGGTCCCCTTCTCTTTCTCTTTTTCCTCGGGCGATGCCGCATCGGCCGGGCACGTCGTCTTGCCATAATCCAGGTCTCTATTCCCTGTAAAACACGTCGGTTAGAGGGGGACCGTAGCACAGACCCCACTCTCTGATCAACAAACCGCCCGGGCGAGAGACCGCCTCAAAATGCCTCTTCAGTCGGTCGCTCAGAGCCTGAATCATACATTCGTGTGCTCCCTCAGAAGCTCTGGGAAGGTCTTCTGGGCGTGTGATAAGAAAGCCTGTTCGACGCGTTCGGCGACGTGACTCTCACCCGAACAGTCGGACAGCTCGACAGGCGTTCCGATCGCGATCTTTATCCTGCCATGCTGGGGCCGGACGTGGTGGACCGAGTAGATCTCGAAAGGGCCCGAGAGGGCGATCGGAACCACCGGGATCTGAAGCCGGAGCGCCATCAGTCCGACCCCCTTCTGGAAGCTGAGCAGCTTACCGTCTGGACTCCGACGACCCTCCGGAAAGAGCAGAATGTTGTATCCCCGGTCGACGAGCTCTCCGAGTCGCTCGAGGGCCTCACGAATCCCTCCCAACCTCTGCGGGAGAGGCACCCCGGCAAAGAGCCCGGCAGCGCCCAGGTACTCGAAATGTGAGGCCCAGCGTTCTCTGAAACGGTAGCTCTTGGAACGAAAGTGGGCGAGAAAGTATTCCTTCCGCATCGCCGGGGCGAGTCGACGATTCCAGGGAGCGGGCAGTCCGGACAGGACAGCCACCGTGTCGAAGTGGCTCGTGTGGTTGGCTACGAAGAGGACCGGGCCCTGAAGCGCAGCGAGGTTCTCTTCGCCACTCACCTCGAACTCGGCCAGCCTTCCAAAAAGCGGAAAGATCATCGTTCGGAGAATCGCGTTGCGGAGTAACCGGATCGGAGGACCGTGCCAGTCAAAAAAACGAAACACCTTTCTTCGACCTGTGAAGAGAGTCACTGAACTGGATCTTGGGGACCGGTCGGGAGTCTCATCAGCGAGTTCGGTCCTCGACTTCTCTTCATCGATGAGGGCGGACAGGTCTCCTACCGACCGGACAGAAGCGAAGCTCTCCTCTTCCAGAGTCATGTCATGCACTTCTTCGAGGCGGGACATCAGTTCGACCCGATCGAGTGAAGACAGGCCGAGATCCTCGTCGAGTCGGACTTTGCTGTCGAGGGCGAGGAGGCTTCTCCCGGCCGCCGCGCTCAGGATGGACTCCAGCGAGGTCGCTTGGGTCCCTGTCTCGAGTTCTGTGTCTGGTGAAGACAGCTTTTCGATCACCAGGTGCCGTTTGATCTTGAAGGTCGAGGACGTTCGAGGAAAGTCCTCCTCGGGCCAGACCGACCATCCTCGGATGCGCTGATGCGGCTCAAGACGGCTGTTCGTACGCTGGACGATCATTTCTCCGTCGACGCCATCCCGATCCATCAACAACACTGCATGGGTAGATTCGGCGTCTCCACGCTTCCGTCCGAACACGACGGACGCTTTGATGCCCGGGAACGAGTTGAGGACTTCCTCCACATCCTGTGGATAAACGTTGAGGCCGTCGGACGTCACGATGAGATCCTTCTTTCGGCCTTTGAAGTAAAGGCGTCCTTCGGAATCGAGTTCTCCGACGTCTCCAGAGTGCAGCCACCCATCCTCATCGACGAGAGGTTCCTCGTGTCCTGAGATCAGCGCCGTGACGACGTTTTCGCCGCGAACGAGAATCTCGCCGTCGGCGGCGACCTTGACTTCCTGTCCGGGAAGCACCTTCCCGATCGAACCCCGTCCCGGGTTCAGCGGATGGTTTGCCGCCACCACGGGACTGGTTTCGGTCATTCCGTACCCCTGAATGACCGCATACCCGAGATTCGACCAGAAGTCCTCGGCGCCTCGGCTGACCTCAGCTCCGCCCACGCAGAGGGCCCAGAACTTCCATCCCAGCTTGGAATGAATGCGTCTGTATCGCCAGAATCTCTGCAGGATGCCGAGCTTCCCCTTGACGGTCGGACGCGGCGGAGCCGGAACGAATTGCCTCTTGACTTCCTGCCTCAGCGTCGTCATGAGGCGCGGGACAGCCACCAGGACGGAGACGCGTTCGGATCGGATGGCGCGCAGCACCGAACCAGGTCTGAGGTCCGAGACGAAGACCGTCGCCCCGCCCAGGAGAACCGGAACGAACAGTCCCAGGGCTTGACCGAAAAGATGGCTGAGTGGAAGCAGATCGAGAATCCGAATGGGTTGGAAGGGCCGAGCGTAGGCCTTGTAGGACACTATCTCGCGGGCCACCGGCGTCAGGTTGGCACAGATATTCCTATGGCGATGGACCATCCCTTTGGGCTTTCCGGTCGTGCCCGACGTATAGACGATCTGGACGATATCATCAGGTGCGATCGAAGGATGAAGTCTGATTTCAGCTGCGTGCAGGCTTCGGTGCTCGTCGAAAAGCAAGCGAGGGCCCGAGAGTTCACAGGCATCGGTGGCTGCACCGCACACGAGCAAGCAAGCATCGACCTCGTCGCGGATTCGGTTGACGAAGTCGGCGGAAGAGCTGTGGTCGATCGGGACAACCTGAATGCCAGACGAGACACACGCCCAGAAGCAAGAGACCCATTCCGGCCGGTTCTCGGACCAGATGATGAGCCGGTCACCAGCTCCGAGGCCATTCTCGCGAAGGAGTTCGCTCCATCCCCCGATCTGACCCAGGAGGGTGCGATAATCGAGAACCCACCTACGGTAGCCGTTGAAGAACCGCAATGCCTCGCGCCCGCCGAGACGACGCATCTCGTCGATCAGTTCGAGCAGGGTGTCCACGAGCCCCCCGATTGCAGCCGCAACAGTTTCACGACAGAATCACGGAGACTGGCGGTTCTCACTCCGTTGCTTCTTCGTGGCCTTGAGGTTCGTTTCTTGCGTCCCGGCCGCAATATCTGTTCAGAGGGAATCGGCGAAGGGATGTCTCAGATTGATCCCTTCAAACCTGAGGGACAGGTGACCGTCAGGTTCGGTGGCTCAGCGGCCCCAATTGGACTTGTCGATCTCGGAGCCGTCTTCGAGATACCAGATGTTGGGTCCGTATTTCTTGGATACAAAGACGTAGAATTTGCCCAGGCGATCAGCGACAGGCCGCGGGAAGGTGACCTTCATCGTGACGCGACGGTCACCTGAGAACTTGCTGCCCAGCGTGTATCCCTTCGCCTCGACTTCGTCGACCTCGAACCAACTCGACATGTAACCCTGCTTGAAGTCCACAATTCCGAGCGGAACATCATCTCCTTCTTCTTTCAGAGTGATTTCGAGGTTATCCATGGGACCCGAGGCTCCGACACCAATCCTGAACTCGGCACCCGGCTCAAAAGCAGAAAAACTTGTTGTAACCGAAATGAGCTCAGGAGTCGTTTTCAGAATCGGAACACTCATCTCGGCAGCCAGAAGGGAGACGGTCAGCGCGGTCAGGACGACAGTGATTCTCAAAACAGCTTTTTTCATAATTCCAACCTCAGAATCCCGATGCCGAAGTTAGGCTGTCGTTTGACAGTTTTGAAAACAGCCCGACGAAAAGCTCGCTACAACCCAATGTTATACTGGATTTTCGAGTACGGCACAAAGGCCGCTTTCGCTGAAAGGCTTCCGTCCAAGATGCAGAGCCGTGCAATCCCCGGGGTCGAATGATGCCAAGATCGATTGTCTGCCTGCTGGCCAGCTTCTGGTTGTTGGCGGCACCCGCGACAGCCCAGAAGAAGATCGCGCTCACATTCAACGATCTGCCGGCCAGGGGCCCTTTCGGCTACTGGACCCACCGCGAAATCAGCAACATCATCCTTCGAACCCTGAATCGTCATGAGATCCAGGCCGCCGGGTTCGTGGTTCAGGAAAAGATCGACGATGCCCCGATGACCTATGTCGTCCTCGACGACTGGGCTTCGCGAGGACATCTGCTGGGGAATGAAACCTATTCCCGGGTCGACTACAACGAATTGGGTTACGACGATCTTCTGGAACACATGCGGGACGGGCAAAAGGACATCCGCAGGCTCGGACGACAGTACAAGTTCAACTACCGGTACCTCCGTTTCCCTCAGCTCCATCAGGGAAACACGGAAAGAAAGCGCAACAAAATCAGAAAGTTCTTTGAAGGATCCACTTACCAGATCGCCCATGTATCGGTGAAGACTTCGGATCACAGGTTCATAAGGGCTTACCTGGAGTATGGGCAGAACGCTGGTGTCCTCGAACGAGTCAAGGCGTTCTTTCTGGGACATGTGAGTGAGAATCTCGACTACGCAGAGAGCCAGTCCCAAAAAGTCTTCGGAAGAAACATCCATCATATTCTTCTGCTCCGCTGCAACATCGCGACGGCGTCGTTCCTCAATGACGTCATCCTGTTGCTGAAGGAAAGGGGTTACGAGTTCATCTCTCTTCCTGATGCACTGGCCGACACGGCCTATCGCACAGAAGAGGAATACGTCGGCCCCCTCGGGCTTTCCTTCATCGATCGTGTCGCCTCCGATCGAGGGATCCCGTTTGATGGTCGGCAAGGCGACCTGCGGGAAGGCGACGTCGAGAGATGGCTGGACAGCGGTTCGGGACAACGGTAGGACAATCATCTCGGCATCGGGCACGGGCACGTTTACGGGCACGGGCACGTTGGGAGAGTGCTTCGTCCCGGCAGTCGCGCTCGTGAACGTGCCCGTTACCCGGCCCGACTCGTCTTCACGCTAACCAACCCCTCCCGAGCGTGTCTTAACAGGCGGAGGACGATTCTTGGAATACACCGATCAGACGCTGGTCGAAGAGATCCGAGGTGGCTCGAGCATCGCGTTCGAGCACCTGATGCGCCGCTACGAGCGGGTCGTGTATAGAATCGCATTCTCCCACACTCGAAATCCTGAAAACGCGCTGGACATCACGCAGAACGTCTTCATCAAGGTCCACCAGAAGCTTCCCTCCCTGAGGAAGCAGCAACACTTCAAAGCCTGGGTCGTTCGGATCACCTACAACGAGAGCCTCAACTGGATTCGGAGTCAGTCGCGGCACGAAGGCCACGATGAATTGCACGAGAGTTTCTCCACAAAAGACTCGGATCAGGAGGACCGTCTGTTGCGTCGCGAGTGGAAAGAGAAGCTACTCGACGAGATGGTCGAATTGAACCCGAAGCAGAGACTGGCTGTCGCGTTACGCTACTTCGAGTCGATGTCGATTCGTGAGATCTCGCAGGTCCTGAAGTGCAGTGAGGGCGTGGTGAAGAACATCCTCTTCCGCAGCCTCCGCAAGCTCCGAGCACAACTGGTCTCGATGGAGATGCCGATATGAGCGATTGTGAACTATTTGAAGAACAGCTCAAGCAGTACCTGACCGAAGAAATCGGTCAGGAGCACCTGGCGACATTGCGCCGACATTGCCATACCTGCGGCGATTGCCGGAAGCTGGCGGAGCTCCACCTGGACCTCCAGGAACTGGGTTCCAGTCTTCCTGAGCCGGATGCGGTGGACTTTCAGCGGATGACTCAGGTCGTTACCGAGATCCGCCGACAGGACTCGGCCCGCGCCGGGTCCTTCCGAGAAGCGCTTGGCGCTCTT
>CAJHYB010000128.1_pt1 | contig 9961 bp, 5 predicted proteins | sample 9198631 | NCBI WGS metagenome assembly CAJHYB01 (sample SAMEA7708354, study PRJEB35096) | sediment metagenome | biome: marine neritic benthic zone biome [ENVO:01000025]; feature: sediment [ENVO:00002007]; material: shallow marine sediment [ENVO:03000034] sea grass bed [ENVO_01000059] ... | reverse complement strand
CTCGAACCGATACTGGACTCCGATCCGGCCATAGAATCCCGGATCAGGGAACCCGACAAATTCGTGATAGTGCACGTCGAACAGATTGTCGATTCGACCGAATATCTCGAACCGGTTCGGGAAGCGATAACCGACTGCCAGCGAGCTCGTCGAGTATCCGTCGACCTGATCGAGATCCGGCACAGGGAGTTGAAAGTCGAACCTCCGACCCACCCACAGGGTCTTGAAAACGACGTCGATCCGCCGCGTCGGATACCAGTCGAGACTCACGCCTCCACGCCAGCGAGGGCGGTCACGCAGGGGCTCGTCCATACCCTCGATTTCTGCATCGAGATACCCCAGATACCCACCCAGACGCAAACCATCCGTTACTCGTGCCCGAAGCTCGAGTTCCACGCCCTGAGTGGTCGCCTCCGATCTGTTCACGAGCCGGAACTCATCCGGACTGAAGTCGATCAGATCGTGAAACCGATTCCTGAAATACGTCACCCCTGCGAAGACGCGGTCCCCCCCGAGCTGTTGTTCGTAACCGACATCGAATCCACGACTTCGCTCCGGGACGAGGCCAGGATTGCCGGTATTAGGCTCTCCAAGAGCGAAGAAAGAGGGGAGCTTGTAGCCTTCTCCCCAGCTCGTTCGGAACCGGCCGTTCGCTGCACGGATCGTATAGGCGACTCCCACTCGTGGCGACAACTCGGAATCGAAGTCGTCGCTGTTGTCCCAGCCGGCCCCGAGTGTCACGTGCAGATCTCCGGCGTCGTACCTGAGCTCCGCACCGAGCGAGACACGGTCTCGCCGCAATGCGAATTCGGACGGGAGGAAGTCGGCGATGAGTCCATCGCTGGTCCCATTTTCCCGGCGAATTGCCAGCCCGACGTCGGTCGTCCAGCGGGTGCCGATGTCCCAGCTGCTCGAGATTCCAAAGCGGAGCCGGTCGAATCGGGTCTCTGTTCGAAACGACGGAAGCGAGTTGAATCCGGGGGGAATCGAATCGAGGATGGGCGGAGTGAACGCTCTTTCGTCGCGATCGAAGTAGTCCAGGCCAACCTCGAGTCGCCCCCGATCTCCGAGTCTCCGATCGTACCGGACGTCCAGGACGATTTCCCTGGCGTCGACGGTCTTGGGGTCGCGCAACAGAGAGAATTCGGGTCCGCCTCCGTTCTCAGGAAAGCCTGAAGAATCGCGGTCGCTGAGCCGGAATCTGAACTCGAGATTCTGGTTGCCGTCGATCAGGACTCCAGAGTTCCAGGCCAGCGTTCCGAGGGAGAAGGTGTCACTTTCGACCTGCTCTCCAACCTCCAGAAGGGAGCCGGAAAACGCATAGCTGAAGTCTCGGACCCTGCCGCTCGAAGCTCCGCCGACCTGCCATGTTCCAAAGTTACCTCCAAGTGCAGAAACCGTGACAGAGGGGCGACCCTCGCCCTTTCGGGAAACAAGGTTGACCACGCCACCGATGGCCTCCGATCCGTAAAGCGAAGAAAGCGGTCCCCGAACGATCTCGATCCGTTCCAGGTTGTCGAGACTGACGCTGGAGAAGTCGAAAGATCCGCCGAGCAGATTCGTGGGGTCGTTGACGGCCACGCCGTCCATCTGAACGAGGGTGAAGTTCGGGTCGCCTCCTCGGATACTGACCGAGGCCAGTCCGCCCGCTCCCCCCGTTCGCGAGAGATAGAGAAAGGGGACCTCGCGGAGGAGCTCGACGACGGTCTGGGCCCGGCTTTCCTCGATCTCCTGACGCGTCACCAGGGTGACCGATGCGGAGACAGCAGATACCGGCAAGGCTCTCGCGGAGACCGTCACGATCTCCGGTTCCGGCGGCGGAGCGGGTTGCTGCCCGACTTGGCCGAACAGGGCAGAAACCGATCCTGCCAGGGCGGCCAGTCTCATGTTCCGAATATATCGGAGGCGAAGTGAAAATCAAGGAGTGAAGCCAACATGCGTTCCCGATCGAGGTCGAAAGCCGGTTGCCTCGGCGCCATCGGCCGAATCTCTCAGGTGTCGCTCCTCAAGAGGACGGCGGGCAGGAAAAACGTGTGCTGCTCCGTGAGATCCGTGACTCTCAGGCGCTCCAAAAGCGATGTTCATTCCGTAGGAGCCTGCAGCTCCGCCGCGACACGTTCATTCTCGCGCCAGACGCGCAGCAGGTTGCCTCCCCACAGCTTGGCGATATCTTCCTCGCTGTAGCCGCGCCGGACGAGTTCGAGGGTGACGTTGAAAGTCTCGGAAGCGTCGTCCCAACCGTCGACTCCGCCTCCACCGTCGAAATCCGAGCTGATCCCCACGTGATCGATCCCGATCAACTCGACCGCGTGGTCGATATGATCGACGAAGTCGCTGACGTTGGGTCGAGGCCACTTCTTGTCCAGTTCGGCACGACGCTCGTTGTACGTAGCTCGGGTTTCCGGAGTGACTTGTCCCCGCCGGCCGCGAGTGATGCCCAACTCTTCGCGAAGAGCCGTGAGCGCAGCGTCCTTTTCCGGTGGGTTCTTCTTCACGAACGATCCAAGGGCCACCGTCTGGATCACGCCCCCGTTCTCTTTCAGGGCCAGCAGCTGCTCGTCGTCCATGTTTCGGGCATGGTCGCAGAGGGCCTTGGTACTCGAGTGCGATCCGATGACGGGTGCCTTCGAGAGCTTCGCTGCCTGGAGCATGGCGTCCTTGGAGATGTGGGACACATCCACCATGATGCCCAGCCGGTTCATCTCGGCGATGACTTCCGCGCCGAAATCGCTGATGCCGCCGTGCTCAGCCTCTTCATTACCAAGGGTTTCACGGGGGGTCGACGAGTCTGAAATGTCGTTGTGGCCTCCGTGAGCCAGAGTGATATAGCGTGCGCCCAGGCCGTGGTATTTCTCGAGCAGGGACAGGTCCTTGCCGATGACGTATCCGTTCTCAATCCCGATGGTGGCCACGAGCTTGCCGCTCTGGTTGATCCGCTCGACGTCGTCAGCGGTATAGGCAAACTCGATCTGGTCGGGATACATCTGTTCCGTCATGCGGTGGATGGCGTTGAACTTCGTCATCGCGTCCGCTTTCGCTTTTTCGTAGTTTTCCGGCGTCCGTGCCGTCTGACCGACATAGACCACAAAGAATCCGACATCGAGTTTCCCTTCCCTCATCTTCTCGATGTTGACCTGGCGATCCGCATTCAGGGGATCGACCTCTTCGGTCGCGAAATTGAAGGGAATATCGTCATGAGTGTCGATCGTCAGCACTCGATCATGGATCTCACGCGCCTTGGCGGCGATTTCTTCCTCTGTCGGGGCAGGCGCTTCTTGAGCTTGTTGCCCGCAGGCGGCCAAGGACAGCCCAATCAGGCACGAGAGAATCGTTCTTGAATTCACGGGTATCTCCTTTTGTCCAGAGAATGGTGGGACGACATCCTAAGGTGAAGAGCACCGAATCGCAAGGTGCCGTCATCGGGCTCGGGCTCGGGAAGAGTGAACACGGATCTATCGGATTTCGCTGATTTCGCGGATGTCCAGGTGTGCCGGGACCCTCTGGCGCCGACAACTCAAAACTGATAACCGGCAACTCCGCTATCCGTCGTCTGTCATCTGCTATCTACTTGTACCTGTCGTAAAGATCCTCTTGCCAGGTCCGCAGGTCGATCTCGACTCCCTCGATGAAAAGCTTCTTGACGCGCGACCTCGGCTGCAGGAGCAGGCCATCGGCGACGACGACGCTGGCGGTCTTGCCCTTTTCGAGACTCCCGTAACGTTCGGACACGCCGAGAATCTCGGCGGGATACAGCGTCAGTGACTTGAGCGCTTCGTCGCGGTCCAGTCCGTAGGCTGCAGCGATTCCCGCCTCGTAGGGGAGACGGCCGGCCTGCTGAGAACCGCCAGTGATGATCGCGAACTTGACGCCGGCTTTCGACAGTCGCGCCGCGTTCTCGTAGATAGCGCCCCTGGTTTCCAGCGAAGCGGGTTGCGTGGTCACCGGGCCTAACAGGACGGTGATCTTCTCTTTCGCGAGACGATCGGCGACTTTGTAGGCGTCCGTCGCGTGACTCAGAATCATCCGAAGTCCGAACTCCTCTCGGATCCGCAAGGCGGTGAGGATGTCGTCCAGGCGCTTGGCCCTCACGATCACTGGAAGCTCTCCCCGGATGACCGGAACGAGCGAGTCGAGCTTGTAATCGGAGGGATGACTGGAGTCCTTCTGTTTCTTGTCGCTGTACTCCCGCGCCTTGATGAGCGTCTGCCGGACCAGCGCCGCGACGCCCATGCGGGTCATGGGCATCTTGTTCCTCGATCCGTAGACACTTCGCGCAGGCTCACCGAGATTGATGTGAGACGCGACAGGACTCTTCAGAACCACCTGGGGCAGTCGCCCGCCTCCGAGCGAAACGAAGGCGCTCTGCCCAGCGAAGACGTTGTTCTCACCTGGAGTCGTGAGCGCTTGGGTCACTCCATAGCGCCGGACCACAGGGATATTCCGACTGTCGAGATGAAACCCATCGGTGACTCGCAACTGTGGAGTGACCGGATCGGACCCTTCATCGGTGTCGACACTGGACGCGACAAGACCACCGTATTCTCTCAGCCCCAGAACCGTGTAGGCATTGATCAGGCCGGGAAAAACAGAGTGTCCCGAAACGTCCACCCGCCGATAGCCGGAAGGTATCGCCAGGCCGACCCCGACATCCGCGATGACATCGCCATCGATCAGCAGCACTCCATTCTCGACAGGAGCCGAGGACACCGGGTAGATCTTTCCTCCGACCAGTGCAACCTTCTCGGCCATGAGTCCGGCGAAGAGACAGCAGGCGATCAGAAAAGAGAGGCAGAATCTTCGAGTCATTTCAGTCCTCCTCCAGCGAGTTCCAGTCAGCCCAGTCGCGGTTCCGATCGAAAACCACTTGTCCGTCGATGATCGTCTTCTGGACGAGCGAGAAAACGTCGAAAGGGTGTCCGTTGAAAATCGCGAGGTCGGCGTCCTTGCCGACCTCTAATGAGCCGGTCTGACCTTCCACGCCGGCGATCCAGGCGGCGTTCCAGGTGATCGACCTGATCGCCGTCTCTTCATTAACCCCGTATCCAACCGTCCGGGCTGCCTCGTGGAAGAGGCGCTGAATCGTGTCGGCACTGTCTGAATGAACGGCGTAGGTCACTCCGCGACTGGCCATCACGGCACAGTTGTAGGGAATTCCCTCCTCCATCTCCAGCTTGCCTCCGAAGACGTCGGGCCACGTCGACGCTCCGACATCGGAGGCAGCGAGAAGGTCCGCTACCTTGTACCCTTCGATCGTGTGCTGAAAGGACCGGATCCTGAAGCCGTATTCTCGGGCCAGATCGATCATGTTCTGCATTTCGTCCTGCCGGTAGCAGTGAACGTGGACGTTTCGTTTTCCATCCATGATCTCGACGAGCGCCTCGAGCTTCAGGTCACGGGCAGGAGCCTCACCGCTCTGATCTGCTTCCCACTTCTTCCATTTTGCCCGGTAGTCCGTCGCTTTGGTGAACGCCTCTCTCAGGACTGCAAAGCTCCCCATTCGTGTGGAAGGCGCCTGACGCCGGCCGCCGTAGACTCGTTTCGGATTCTCACCCATCGCCATCTTCATTCCGGGCGGGGCCGCTTCGAAGAGTGTCGCGAGTGAGGCTCCCTCCGGCTTCAGCTTCAGGACAGCACTCTGTCCGCCGACAAGGTTTCCGCTTCCGGGAAAAACCTGGATCGTCGTAACGCCTCCGGCCACCGCTCTCAAGATCGCAGGGTCTTCAAAATTGAACGAATCGATGGCCCTGACCTGAGAGGTGACGGGATTCGTCATCTCGTTGCCGTCAGAGTTCGCGTCGACGCCGGGCCAGGAGTAGACCCCGAGATGGGAATGAGTGTCGATGATCCCGGGCATCACATAGGTTCCGGCGGCATCGATGACGTCCGCTCCAGCGGGCATGGACAGACCACTACCGATCGCCGTGATCTTCCCGTTCTGAATAACGATGGAGCCCTGCTCGATGACGGCCGGTTGGGCGGCTGTGAGCAGCGTGGCACCCCGTATGACTAGGGGCCGGTCCTGCGAACAGAGGGGACCGGTCACGAGGCACACCAGCGCTGCGAATCGAAAAGCATTCTTCTTCATTCGGCATCTCCTCGAGCTTGGCAGGTCGAATGCGATCGCCTCCCGATAAGGCTCGATTCTGGGATTTCCAACACACTACAGCCGCGCTCGGAAAAATGTCAAAACCAATTCAACGTCGGGACAGTCCTACCTGGTCCACACGCGATACGCCGACAACGGGCTATACTCAGTCGTCGAGATCGCGGCGCCAATACCCTCGATCGGAGACTGTTGATCGGGACTTCCCGAGGGACCTCACACATGAAACATCTACGCACTGCCGCTTTGATTCTTCTTCCCCTGACGGTGTTTGCCGCCGGATCCATCAAATTCAAGACAACCTGGAAGAATCCTGCCGCCGCTCCGATCGGTCAGGCGGAGAAGATCGCGATCTTCGTCGTCAATCCCGACCTTTCCATGAGAACCGGACCGGAAGAGACCCTGGCGCGAGAGATTCGAAAAGGAGGTCGAGACTGTGTTGCCGGCTACACCTTCCTGCCCGTCGAGCTGAACGACGATCACAAGAGAGCCAAGGAGTTCCTGAAGCAGGCCGGCATTACGAGAGCCATCCTGATTCGCCTCCTGAGCGATGAGGAGCGAGAAACCTACGTCCCGGGAACGGCATGGTACACCAGCGCCTACTATCCGACTTTTTCCGGATATTGGGTCCACGGATGGTCGACGTTCTACTCCCCCGGCTACATGAGATCCGACCGGGTCGTCTCGATGGAGACGGTGGTCTATTCGATCGAGACAGACGAGCTGCTCTGGGCCGGTTTGAGCGAAACCAAGAATCCGAAGAACGACATCCGCAAGCTCGTCCATCAGTTCGTCAAGGAAGCCGTCAAGAAAATGCGCAAGGACGGGTTGATTCCGGACTAGGGGAACACGATCTGGAGAGCTGAGGCCACGCCTCAGCTTTCTCACCGGTCGGCTATGTCACCGGATCGGAGGCATGAGCCTCCAAGAAAAGGGTGGTATGACCGCCCCACCCAAGTGCGATTCCAAGGCTCTCGAGCTCGGCACGCCTCTGGCATCGACCCGACCCGGTCGCTACACTCGGCACCAACTTGAAATATTTTCGCGAGAGGTGCGCCATGAAGCTGAGCCTTCGAACCGTCTCCGTTCTGAGTGCCTTGCTGTTCCTGATGAGTCTGACGTCCGGGGTCGCGCAGACGGGGACTACAAACAACGCCATCACTGCCCCTGAAGACTTCTTTGGATTCCCCCTCGGAACCGACAAGAAACTCGCCCGCTGGGACAAGATCGTTGAGTATTTCCAGATTCTGGACCGGCAAAGCGACAGGCTCCGGGTGATCGACCTGGGACCGTCAACCGAAGGTCACCCCTACCTTCTGGCGATCATCACATCGTCCCGGAATCACGCGAACCTGGAGCGGCTGCGAGAGGTCAATCTCAGACTTCACGATCCGAAGACACCGGAAGCCGAGGTCAGGCGACTGATCGAAGAGGGAAAGGCGGTCGTCAGCCAATCCTATGGACTTCATTCGACGGAGGTCGCGGGTGCTCAGGCGGCCCCACAACTGACCTACGAAATGCTGACCCGGAACGACCCTGAGGCGATTCGGATCCTGGACGAGACGATTCTGCTCCTCTTTCCCTGTTTCAATCCGGACGGCCAGATCATGGTTACCGACTGGTATCGTGAGCAACTCGGCACCGAATTCGAAGGCGTGGGCCTGCCCTGGCTCTACCACAAGTATGTCGGCCACGATAACAACCGGGACGCCGATTTCCTCAACATGGTTGAGGCGGTCTACACCGCGAAGGTTCTGTACGTCGACTGGAAGCCGCAGGCCTACGTCGACCATCATCAGATGGGGAGCTACGGGGCCCGAATGTTCGTCCCTCCCTACAGCGAGCCGATCCGTCCCTACGCCGATCCCCTGATGTGGCGCGAACTCAGCTGGTACGGAGCCCATATCGCCTACAAGCTTGAAGAGAACGGAATCGGAGGCGTACTCAACGCCGGTCAGTACCCTGGGTGGGGACATTTCGGATGGCATTGGATAACGCCCTTCCACAACATCGCAGGAATGCTCACCGAGTCGGCCAGCGCCAGCCTGGCGACTCCCCTCTACCTGCATCCCGATCAACTCAGCGGTGGAGCGCGGGGACTACCCGAATATAAGGCCCAGTCCACGATGCCAAACCCCTGGCCCGGGGGATGGTGGAGAGTGTCGGACATCGTCAAGCAGCAGAACATCTCGGCCTGGGCGCTCCAGGATCTGGCGGCCCGCAATCGCGAAACCGTTCTCTGGAACGGATACCTCAAATCCAAGCGGCAGACGGAGCGGGGGGCGATGGGCTCGCCGAAGACCTACGTCATTCCGGCGAAGCAGCACGATCCGCTGACCACCCTCAAGATGATCAATACTCTGCTTCAGTCCGACATTGAGATTCAAAGGGCGAGGCAGCCCTTGGTGGCCTCTGGCATGACCTATGAGCCCGGGACGTTTCTGGTCTCTCTGGCGCAGCCCAAGATGGGCCTCGTCCGGAACCTGCTCGGGCGCACGCTCTACCCCGACAACGAGTGGACCCGTGCCCGAGACGGCTCGCCGCTCAGGCCCTACGACACCTCGACGCACACCATGGCCGAACTGATGGGCGTCCGGGTCGACCCGCTGGACGAGATCCCCGACGGTGATTTCGAAACGCTCGAAGCAGCGGTTCCGACCCCAGGTCATGTCGATCCCGGCTCTACCCTCGTCCTCGACGGCAAACAGAACGCCAGCTTCAAGGCCGTCAACCTGCTGCTCGACGGCGGCACGACGGTTCGCCGGGTCGACGACCCGAGCCAAGGCCGGGAGAGAGGTGATTTCATCTTCACGGGAGGCTCAGCCGACCTCGTTCGGCAGGTCGCGGTCGAGACAGGCGTCCGTTTCGCCGGCGTCTCCAATACATCCACCGAGGGAACACATGAGGTCCAGCGGATGCGGGCCGGCATGTACCACCGATATCGAGGCGGCAATATGGACGAGGGCTGGACGCGCTTTCTGCTCGAGCAGTTCTCTTTCCCTTACACCTCATTGAAGGATGACGAGATCAAGAAAGGGGGTCTGAACTCCAACTACGACGTCATCGTCTTCCCGCACGATTCAACGGCGATGATCACAGGTGAACGCGAGCAGAGCAGACGGGGGAGGCCTCCGCAGAACTACCCTCCGGAATATATGAGCGGCATCGGCGATGAAGGGGTGGAGGCGCTCAAGGAATTCGTGAAGGCCGGTGGGACACTCGTCGCCCTCGGTGGAGCCAGCCAGTTCGCTATCGACAAGTTCGAGCTCCGAGTGCGAAACGTCGTTCAGAACATCGATTCGAAGGAGTTCTTCTGTCCCGGTTCGACGCTCAAAGTCACCTTCGACAACACCAAACCGCTCGCCTACGGAATGCCCTCGAGCGGACTGGTTCTGTTCTGGCAAAGTCCGGCCTTCGAAATCCTGCCCTCGAGGGAAAACGACCACTACGAGCGGATCGTCGAGTATGTCGACCGGGACATCCTGCAGAGCGGCTGGCTCATCGGAGAGAAACACCTGTCCAGGAAAGCTGCGGTGGTTTCAGCGCGGTGGGGTGACGGACAGGTCGTGCTGATCGGAATACGGACCCAACACCGTGCTCAGACTCACGGAACTTTCAAGTTGCTGTTCAACGCGATTCTGAAGTAAGCGAGAGGGTCTGAAAGTCAGAACGGTTCGCAGGTCTCAAGACAAAAGCCATAAAGTTTCCGGAATTGTGCACTTGATGCAAGTCAGGGCAGAAAGTGTAGATGCGGTTTGCGACCCACACCGTAATCCGACCCTCATGGCACCATGGGTCAGCCCGGCACAAGAGTTCTTCAAAGTGGCCGTTTTCAGGATCCTTCTCGGTTCAATCCCG
>CAJHYB010000680.1_pt1 | contig 10072 bp, 9 predicted proteins | sample 9198631 | NCBI WGS metagenome assembly CAJHYB01 (sample SAMEA7708354, study PRJEB35096) | sediment metagenome | biome: marine neritic benthic zone biome [ENVO:01000025]; feature: sediment [ENVO:00002007]; material: shallow marine sediment [ENVO:03000034] sea grass bed [ENVO_01000059] ... | reverse complement strand
TAAGGAGAGACCGAATGACTGAAAGCACTCATACCCCGACCGAAGCAGCGCCGGACACCACCGTCCGGGAAGATACCAAGTACGTCTACCTCTTTCACGAGATCGCCGCCGTCGAGGAAAGGGTGGGCGAATGGGAAAATGTCCGATCCTTGCTCGGCGGCAAGGGCGCCGGTCTGGCCGACATGACGCGCATCGGCGTTCCCGTTCCGCCGGGGTTCACCGTCACGACTGACGCTTGTAAGGCGTATCTCGCCGAAGGCGGGATGCCCGAGGCTGTCTGGGCCCAGGAGGTCGAGGCGATTCGACTTCTGGAAGAGGTCACCGGGAAGGAATTCGGGGGGCTCGAGAATTCCCTGCTTCTCTCCTGCCGCTCGGGAGCGAAACTTTCCATGCCCGGCATGATGGATACCATTCTGAACATTGGCCTGAACGATGAAGTGGCTCGAAAGCGTGTCGAGAAGGGGCAGGACGCTCGTTTTGTGTATGACTGCTATCGACGCCTGATTCAGATGTTCGGCAGTGTGGTGCTCGGCGTCGATGACGATTTCTTTGAGCACCTGATCGAGGCCCAGCGGCGCCAGGCCGGAGTTACAGAAGATGCGAAACTGACCGCCGAGGACTGGAAGGTCTTGGTCGACAAATTCAAGGAACTTGTTCGTGTCCACAGTGGTCAGGAGTTTCCTGAGGATCCCTACGAGCAGCTCAAAAGGTCGACCCAGGCCGTCTTCAATTCCTGGAACAGCAAGAGAGCGGGCGACTATCGGAGAGCCTCTGGGATTCCCGACGACCTCGGAACAGCGGTCAACATTCAGTCGATGGTCTTCGGAAACACAGGGGAGGACAGTGGAACCGGAGTCGTGATGTCTCGGCATCCGTCGACCGGAGCTCCTCAAATCGACGGTGATTTTCTCGTGAACGCGCAGGGCGAGGATGTCGTCGCCGGAATCCGACAGACCGAACCGATCAGCCAGATGCAGGTCAAGATGCCCGAAGGCTACCGGCAGTTGGTCGAGATCTCTCATCGTCTCGAGAAGCACTACCGCAACATGCAGGATATGGAGTTCACCATCGAGCATGGGAAGCTCTGGCTGCTCCAGACTCGTGATGGCAAGCGGACTGCTCAGTCCGAAGTCCGTATCGCTGTCGACATGGTCAAAGAGGGCATGATCAGCAAGGCTGAGGCGGTGCGGCGCGTCAGTCCGGACCAGATCGATTTCTTCCTGCATCCTCAGTTCGAGTCGCGAGCACGCCAGTCGGCTCAGCTGATCGCAAGAGGTCTCAACGTGTCGCCGGGAGCCGGGGTGGGAGTCATAGCATTCCACGCCGATATGGCGGAGAAATGGGCGGAGCAGGGCCGTGACGTCATCCTGGTTCGACCCGAGACAAAACCCGACGACGTTCATGGGATGCTCGCGGCCAAGGGAATCCTCACGAGCCGGGGAGGGCGGACAAGCCATGCGGCACTTGTCGCCCGACAGTTCGGAAAGCCCGCGGTTGTGGGGGTTTCGAACATGGACCTGTCGCTCGAAGACCGGACGCTGACCGTCGGAGAAATCGTCCTCAAGGAAGGGGACTGGATTTCGATCGACGGCGCGACTGGAGATGTCTTTCTGGGACAGCTTCCGACTCAGGTCCCCGACTTCAGTGACAGCAACCTGCTGCAGGTCCTGGAGTGGGCCGACGATATCCGCTCGCTCGGGGTCTGGGCCAACGCCGACAATCCCGCTGACGCTGCGCGGGCTCGAGGTGTCGGCGCCGAGGGGATCGGGCTGTGCCGCACCGAGCACATGTTCTTCGAAGCGGAACGGTTGCCGATCATGCAGCAGATGATCATGGCATCCAACAAGAGCGAGAGGAACGAGGCACTCGAAAAACTCCTTCCGCTGCAGACGCAGGATTTCGAAGGCTTGTTCAGATCGATGGATGGACTGCCTCTGACGATCCGACTCCTCGATCCGCCGCTTCATGAGTTCCTTCCTTCTTTCGACGAACTCACCGACGAACTCGCCAACCTCAAGCTCAAACTGCAGCATCAGGGAGAGTTCCGGCAGATCGACAACATCCTCGCCGAGATTCGGGTCAAGACAGATCATCTCGAGCGCGTCAGTGCGCTCAGAGAGGCCAACCCGATGCTGGGGACACGAGGTGTCCGGCTCGCCATTCTGTTTCCCGAGCTGACAAAGATGCAGGTCAAGGCGATTTTTGACGCAGCGTGTACTTGCGCCGCCGACGGCGTCGACGCCCGACCTCACGTGATGATCCCGCTCACCTGTCATGCCAACGAGTTGAAGTCCCAACAGACAGACCTGACTCAGGTGGCCCTCAAGGTCATGAAGAATCGAGGGGTCGAGGTCCCTTACCAGTTCGGAACCATGATCGAGATCCCGCGCGCGGCGGTCACAGCCGGAGAACTCGCCGAGTTCGCCGAGTTCTTTTCCTTCGGCACCAACGACCTGACACAGACCGTCTTCGGTATCTCACGCGACGACGCCGAGGCCGGGTTCCTCATCGAGTACATATCGCAGGGGATCCTGGATGAGAATCCCTTCGAGACGATCGATCAGGAGGGCGTCGGAACGCTCATGCGCTGGGCCGTCCAACAAGGCAAGCGGACGCGACCCGATATCGAAATCGGTATCTGCGGAGAGCACGGCGGAGACCCCAGGACGATCGCTTTCTGCCATCACCTCGGGATGGACTATGTGTCGTGCTCGCCCTTCCGCGTACCGGTTGCCCGGCTGGCGGCCGCCCACGCCGCACTCGACGCGAAGGCGGCCCAGGCCTGAGTCGCCAGTGTGAGAATAAGGCCGGCGGGAGCCTCAGTCCGCCGGCTCAGTTTTCAAATTCAGGACTCCCCTGTCCCGGTTCCACCTGGGTCGCCCGTTGACGCCCTTCTCTGGTAATCTTGCAGGGTTTCCCGACATCACTAAACAGGATCGTCAGTCGGCGCTCAATGGGGCTCCGACTCAACCCCGAAAGGTCCTCCATTCACCAAGGAGTTCAGAAGGTGAAGAAGAGACGTCAAGTCACCGTATTCGTACTCTCGCTGTCTCTGTTGATTTCGTTTGCATGGGCCGAGAACGAGAAGGATCGGCTCAAGAACTGTGCAGTGGTCCTGGATGAGATTCTGAACATTCCTGAAGGGATGCCACCAGATCTGCTGGACAAAGCCGAATGCGTCGCCGTGATGCCGAACGTCATCAAGGCCGCTTTCGTGTTCGGCGGGAGCGCCGGCAAGGGAGCTCTCATCTGTCGGACGGAAGACGATTTCACCGGTCCCTGGGGACCTCCCGCCATGTACCGACTCGAGGGGGGCAGCTTCGGCTTCCAGATCGGGGGCTCCGCGACCGACTTTCTTCTGCTGATTATGAACCGCAAGGGCGCGGAGTCGATCCTCAGCAGCAAAGTGAAGCTTGGCGGGGATGCGTCTGACGCAGCGGGACCCAAAGGACGGACCGCCTCCGCCGAGACGGATGCCTATATGGCCGCAGAGATCCTGACCTACTCGAGAGCCAGAGGAGTTTTTGCGGGTGTCTCGCTCAAGGGCTCGACACTGCGCCAGGACAGCGGTGCCAACAAGAAGATCTACGGCAAGAAGATCAGCGCCAAAGAGATCGTCCGAGAAGTGTCAGTGGACGTCCCGGACGCCGGGAAGAATCTGGTCGACCTGCTGCAGAAGAGATCTCCTGACAACAAGTCGAACTAGAGTTCCCGAGGGATTTCCGTCAGATTATCGGGGCCGTCTACTGGAGTGCGAGAGTTCGCTCTCGCTCGGACTCGGGCCAGTTCGCTGGCCGTCGCTCGTGAGTTTTTTCGCCTCATGGAGCGTTTCGGCGCCGACCCGACATTTCAGCGGAGCTGAGGCTCTTCAGAGACCGTTTACTAGAACGGCTGCTCCAGATTCCGGCGGAATCACTCCGTTATCGTAAGCGGCGCGGCTTTCTCGCGCACCACGATTTCCGTCTCACGGATCTCGACCTCGAAAACCTCCAAAGGCACTTTCAGAGGTCCGGCCACGGGTCGACCTGCGAGGTCGAAAAGGCCGTCGTGGCAAGGGCACAGCAGCATCTCGTCGTCTGGGCTGTACTCGACAGAGCACGCTCCGTGGGTGCAGTCGGCCGCCACGGCCCGGTAGGTCCGACTCGTGTGAATCAGTAATCCCCGGGTGTCCCCAAACATGAAATTGCGGGTCTGGCCCGGGGCGAGATCACCCACCCTGGCCGCCACGACAGAATCCGGGCGCGGCTGACGGCACGAGCCCGTGAAGGTCAGAAGGGACAGTACGCTCCCCGTGAAGGCGCCGACAAGCACCTGACGGCGTGGTATCTTCCTGTCCCCTTCGGCGAGTCGCGGCTCTGATGTTCGGTCTGTTCCTTTTCGTGCTCGTTTTTCTCTCATCCGATTCTTCCCTGAAGCCTCCGATAGTACCAGTACAAGCCACCCTGATAGAGGAACGAGGCCAGCAGCAGGGTCGGGTAGGTCAGCATCGCCGTCAGGTAGAGAAGATCTCCCAGGATCGACTCGTCGACCTGGTAGAGTTCCATCAGGAACCTCTTCGAAGCTGGTGAGACGAGGTCGACCGCCCGTTCCCGAGAGAGCACAGAGAGCTGAGCCAGGCAATAGGCCGCTATCGACGAGAAGACGCCGACCTGGCTCCAGAGGGCCCAACGGATCCCCTGCAGTTCGTTCCGTTTCAGAATCCGATGGCTGTGATACTCCAGAAAGCCGGCGCACGAAATCGCAATTCCGGCAATGAAACCCACCCAGTGGGAGGAGACCGCTGCTGCCAGAGCACCGGCCAAAGCCACTGCCGTGATGCTCAAGCCGTTCAACCCGGTCATCCAGGTCAGCCTCTTCAGGTCTCGGTGTGCTGGTGTCTCAGACACAAGTCTGCGGCCCTTTCGATTCCCGACTCTGACGTTCAGTCTTGCGAGATCCTGTAGAGGAAACTGCTTCCCCGGAGATAAAGTTCGTTTCCGACGACGGCCGGCGAGGCGTCGAAGCCGTCGTCAAGTCTGTTGATCGCCAGGACTTTGTATTCGTTGCCGTGTTCCAGGACCATCGTGGTTCCTTCTCGTCCCGCCATATAGACCCGGCCGTCAGCGCCCACGGGCGACGCGTACACTCCCTTGAGTTCGCCGATTCTCACGGGACCGTAGTTCCTCTTCCCACTTCCGGTATCGAGGCTTGTCAGTATCCCCCTGAGATGCTTGACGAAATAGATCGAGTCTCCATACAGGAGCGGCGAGGCGACATACGGTGTGTCCCGGTCGTACCTCCACAGTATCGCTCCCGCTGCTTCGATATCGCCCTCAGCGCGAGCGAGATCGACTGCCAGGAGAACGTTTCTCCGGTAGCCGCTGGTCAGGTAGACGCGCCCCTTGTCGAAAACGGGAGTCGGGATCGAGTTGACGGTCAGTCCCGGGCCGTGCCAGAGGAGGGCACCTGTCTCCAGGTCATATCCCCGGACCTGGCCGGCGCCACCTGTGATGATCTGGCGGCGACCTTCGAAGGTGACGACCAGGGGCGTGAACCATGAGGTGACCTCCTCCCGTGATTGGCGCCATTTTTCCTGGCCCGTGCGCTTGTCGAAGGCCGCCAGGAACGACCCGCCCTCGTGGTCCCAGTTGACGACTACAGTGTTGCCGGAGAGTGCGGGAGACGTGCCCTCGCCCCAACCGTTCCGAGTCGTCATGCTTCCAAGGTCCTTGCTCCAGAGGACATTTCCATCCAGGTCCAGGCAGTAGAGGCCCCAGGATCCGAAGAACGCGACGAGATGCTCCCCGTCGGTGACAGGCGAGCCTGAAGCCCACGTATTTGTCGGGTGGATACCTTCGTGTGGCTGTTCCTTGTTGAGTGTCCGCTCCCAGAGAGTCCGGCCGGTTCCTCTGTCATAGGCGATGATCACGAAACGCTGCCGTTTGTCGGCTGGAAGATAGCTTTCCCCCTGACTTCGTCCAGCGCGTTGCGCGCTGTAGATCGAGCGGCCGTCGCGCTGCCAGTCCTGCAGTTCTTGTCTGGACTCCAGGTCACTCCCGGCGGGAACGGCGCTCTGAATGAAGATGCGGTCTTGCCAGATGATCGGCGTTGACGAACCACGACCGGGTATCGGGACCTTCCAGGCCACGTTCCGATCTTCGCTCCACTCGACGGGCGGAGAGCCATGAAGCGCGATTCCGTTCATTTGTGGTCCGCGCCACTGGGGCCAATTCCGTTCGGCCTCTCCGCTGTCGCCTCCGAGCGCGGGCGTGAGAATCAGGCAGGTCATGAGGAAGAAGGAAGCGCGGACTCTGATGCGAAGGGGCATAGCGATTATCAGACGGTTATCAGTTCGGAGAAATCGGTGGGATCCCTCTTTCCAGTTTCTTCGGCGTCGAAGGAATCCGGTTGGCTCAGGTGACCTTCAATCCGTTCACTGAAAGAGGGTTTTCTCTCTCGTGTCGGGAGTCGCGGCGAGGGCCCTCCTCAGGTAGATCTTGCCGCCAAGTACTTGCTGCCCGATCCCGATGATCCTCTCCATCTGCTCCGGGGGCCACTGAGTTTCGTGACAGCGCACGGAATTGGCAGCTTGCTCCATGTGAGCGGACGCATCGATCTCCGTCGTGATCCATTCATCCGCAACCAAGCCTCCATCGCCGAATCCCTGAGCAGCGATGGGGAGATTCGCAAAGACGGATTCCGGGTAAGCGACGTAGTAGAGCCTCGACGGTTTGTGGCTGAGCTTGGAGCGTTGCTGATAAACCTCCGTCGTGACGTTTGAGGCGGTTCGATGGTCCGGGTGCCCCGTCAAGCCGTCAGGTCCCCATGTGATCAGCACGTCCGGTTTCACCCTCTCGATCAGGCTCCGGACCTGCGATCGAATCTTGGGAATCGTCGTCCAATCGGAGATGCTCCCGTCCATGAAACGAAGCAGGAACGGTTCGTTTATCCCGAGAGCCTGACACGAGCAACGGGCCTCGATCTCGCGAGCAGCACCGAGTTGGTCTCCGGCCGGGATGTCAGTGTTTGCCGTCCCCATCTGGCCCGAAGTGAGGATCGCGAGATAGACCGTGTGCCCTTCCGCTGCAGACTTTGCGAGGAGAGCTCCGACCGTCGATTCGTCGTCCGGGTGAGCGAAGACCGCCAGAATGGTGCCGGCGCACAAGGGACCACAAAGGAATTCCAGAAGCAGGAACGATATTATCGATCTCATCTTGATGACATCGTATGGCTGAGAGCGGTTCCGAGTAAAGGCAATCCGACAACGGCAAACAGCGGCGCCACGTCTGCTGTGTTCACGACGGCCCCTGTTTCCGCCCGGTCTTTGCGACAGGGGGCAATTAGCAGAGGAGCAATCCTGCTCATCACTCTCCCAGCATTGGAGCTGCAACCGGGTCAGCTTTGTACGCCGAACCGTCGGACCGCTCGCTCTCGGGCTTTGGCGATTTCAACCTCACGGTTCCGCGCCGGTGAGTTCGTGACCAGGGAGTCGACGAGCTTTCTGGCGACGGCCGCGACCTCGTCGACCGCTTCATCGAAGGCCTCTTCGTTGACTCTTGACGGCTTGGTAAAACCGCTCAGCTTACGGACGAACTGAAGCGCCGACGCCCGGATTTCTTCGTCGGTTGCGGGTGGATCGAAGTTGAACAACGTCTTGATATTCCTACACATGGTCACTTGTCGGACGAGGGCTCGCTGATTCTGGATCGGTCGACGATGGGGAGACGAATCTGGGATGGATAGGCTGGAGAATGATGCACCTGATTGTGTGCAGCAACTCCCTCGGACTCGTCGAAGTTGTTGCCACCCGTGTTGAGGTTGCGTGTAAACCTCGGGAAGTTGCTGCTCGAGACTTCGATTCGAATCCGGTGTCCGGCGGCGAAGTAGTTGCTCGTCGACATCGGGCTCACAGGCACTTTATAGACTTGGCCCGGCTCCATAAAGACCTCTCTGTCGTAGCCCTCACGGTAACGGACCCGCTGGATTGTCTCGTCGAGGTTGAACGCCCGTCCGTCGGGGTAAACATCGATGAGTTTGACCGTGAAGTCGGTGTCTCTGGCATCGGAGGAGACGTAGAGGTCGATCTCGATTGTTCCGCTGACCTCGACTCCCCTGTCGAGAGGATCGGTCGAATAGACGAGGATGTCCCGGCGCGATTCCAGTTGCCGTTGGTCGAAAGACCCTCCCGCGACAGCGTTTCCAGTGCAGCAGACGTTGCCTCCGTATGATGGAACGGGGAACGAGGGGTCGTAAGTGAACGCGTCCGGAGTCTTCTGTCCCGAGGGGGAAGCGGACGTCAGCCGGCCGTCCCCGAAGACGCTGTTGGCCTGACCACCGCTGTCGAGAAAGTAGGTCACCATCCTGGCGCCCTCCGGCGGCCAGGTGTCGGAGGCCTGCCACTCATTGAGTCCCATCGTGTAGTACTGAACGCGGGGCGTCTTCTCGAGTATCCCGTTGTCCTCTTCCTTCAGGAAGCGATCGAACCAACCGTAAATCAGTTCGTCATAATCGAGCCGGGCATCACCGACATTCCGTTCACCGACGATCGTCTCTTCCGTTGCACGCTTGAAGCGGCAGTGGAGAGTCGGCGCGATGACCGCGTACTGGCTCTCCCTGACCTGCGGATCGGGAGCGTTGTCACGCGCGTGGTTGAAGAGGGCGAGGTTCGGCCCGGTCGAGACGTCGTACCAGGACATCATCCAGAGTGCGGGAACGTTGAAAGGCATGTTGTCGTGGTAGAGCCCTCCCTCGTACCAGGCGGGATCGTTCGGCTTGCGTTGGATCATCCTTTCGTAGATTCCACGTGGTCCGTCGACATTCCGCATGATGTCTTTGACGGGGAGATGGCGGAGCGCTTTGGACCAGTCGACTCGCGGCATCTCAGGCGCCAGGTCGAAGTATCTCGAGACCCGAACGAGATCTTCCTGCGAAAGGTCCGCCGGAAACGTCGGGCGCTGGATATTCTGGTTACCATACAGCCAGGCTGTGAAGAGCATCTGCTGAGTTCCTCCGCGGTACCAGTTCCCTTGCTCATAAAACTCACCGACTCGACCGACACCCGCGCCGAACCCCATCGGGACCAGAGCCGCCAGAGCCGGATGTCCCAGGGCCGCAACTCCCATTTGCCACTCGGCCGTCGAAGAACATCCCAGTGTCCCGACCTTTCCATTCGACCAGGGCTGATTGGACATCCATGTCAAAGCGTCGTAGCCGTCAGTGGTCGGAGGTCCGAGGATGTCCCATGTCCCCTCCGAGAAGAACTTCCCTCGCTCGTTCTGTACCACGTAGGCGTAGCCTCGAGTGACAGCCTCATAAGCGGCCTGGTAGGTGCGTGTACTCATCTTTCCGTCGCGCCAGGAATTGAAGTTGTAGGGCGTTCTCGAGAAGATGATTGGCACCGGACCCGCTTTCCTGGGGCGGTAAACGTCCGTCGCGAGCCGGACCCCATCCCGCATGGGCACCATGATTTTCTGCTCGATGATCGCGACCTTCTTCAGCGAATCGAGCACGTCGCTCTGGGCTCGAATCCCGTCGGAGGCGGCCGCCAGACCGTAAAGCACTGCTGCAATACAGATCATTCCCTTCTTCATTTTTCAGTCTCCAGGCAATGAAGCCGGCTTTTCGGAATCCTCGTCCCTGAACGCGAAGAGGGCACCCTGACTGATCGGGGTCAGGAACATGGCCTGATCCAGCGTCAGATAGGCGCCGTTCGACGGCGGTGCGGAAGCCCGATGTCGGTGAATCTCTTCTTCTGACCAGAAGAAGACAGAGTTCCGTCAGTAGGCGTGAATGATGTTCGGTTCGGAGAAGGTGTTCCAGTCGACCGAGGGCGAGAAGACGTACGGATTAGCGTTCGAGTCCTCGACCCGGTAAGTCATGGAGCTTTCGACCTCGAGATTCAAAACTCGATCGGTGACCTCGCAGCGGCTCTCGATCCGGACCGTGAGGTGGGTGCCTCTCAACCGCCCTTCCACGAAGGGGGCCGCCAGAGCGTCTTCCGCTCAGGCCCCGAAGAGCCTTTCTCCGGTGCTGAAGATGATCCTGTGTGGAGTTGCTTCAGCGGTGACTGGAAATGCCCACGACACCTCTCGGC
>CAJHYB010000110.1_pt1 | contig 10094 bp, 8 predicted proteins | sample 9198631 | NCBI WGS metagenome assembly CAJHYB01 (sample SAMEA7708354, study PRJEB35096) | sediment metagenome | biome: marine neritic benthic zone biome [ENVO:01000025]; feature: sediment [ENVO:00002007]; material: shallow marine sediment [ENVO:03000034] sea grass bed [ENVO_01000059] ... | reverse complement strand
GGAGGGGTTGTTGAGCTTGGAGCGACGACGTCAGCAGAATCGAAGTGACGACGAGGAGGAAGTATCTCTTCATCATTGGTTCTCCATGGTTATGTTCTCATAGAATCCCCGTCCTCCGGTTTGTCAGACGTTCCACGATTGAGAATCTTAGATCCGGACGTGGAGCAGACAGGAAGGCCTGGGCGGAGTTGGTGAGGCACAGTCGGGCCCGTCGGGAGCCGCAGAGGTGATTCCCGTTTCGCCGACCGCCCTGCTCTCGTTGGCCGTCTCGTGATGTGACCCGGTCGACAGCCGTCCAGATCTCTGAAGACCTTCAGACATTTTGACCAACGCTCTCCTGGTGGAACTGGCGTCCGCGGCCTGTCCGATAGTCCTGCCAGGAACTCGGCCAGTTCCTCGTGCTTCTTCTTGAGAGGAACCGGTTCGCGTTGCCTCCCGGATTTTCGTCCCGTAATATCGGAGCGATTTGCACGACTCGAAACCGCGACCCCTCCTGACTGCTCTTCTCCTCCTCACTTCGCTCGCCTGGCTGGGCCTGATCTTCCTGGCTCCTTTGCTGAGAGGGCAGGGCTCCTGGACGGCCGAGATTCTCTACCTCCTCTTTGGAAAGGTGTGTCATCAGCTACCGGAACGCAGCCTTCACTGGCTCGGAGAACCGGTTGCCGTCTGTCACCGTTGTCTCGGTATATACGTCGGCTTCGCGGCCGGTCTGGCTCTGCTTCCGGCGTGGCGTGCGCTGACTCGTTTCTTGCTTGCGAACCCCCGCCGGGTCGCGTTTTTCCTGGTCCCCATGGTGCTGGATGTCGTCCTGGGAAATACGCCCGAGAGTCGGCTTCTGACCGGATTCGCGGCCGCTTTTCCGGTCGCGCTTTTCGTCAAGGTCGCGGCCGCTCAGATACTGGACGGGAGAACCGGGAGCGTGCCGGCAACGCCCGGCGAGTCGACTGTTCGCCTTCGATCTCACTTCACCGTCGGGCGGGGATCAGCATAGGCACACTTCACAGGTTCAGTCTGCAAAGGGAAGGATGAAATAAGTCATGACACCAAGCAAAATGAGACCCGCTTTGATTGGGGGCCTGGTCTTCGGGGTGGCCTCCGGACTGCCGATTATCGGATGCATCAACCTGGCCTGTTGCCTCCTCCTGGTCGGAGGTGGAGTGCTGGCGGCATACTTGTACCAGAAGGACTGCCCGCAACCGGTCGAGTATGGAGACGCCGCCATACTCGGGGCCATCACAGGCGTGATCGGTGGTGTCGTCGATACTCTGGTGTCGATCCCGATCAGCTTGATATCCATTCCCGGAATCGGCACCGGAACCGAGCGGATTCCTGAACTGCTGGACCAGATGAATCTCCCGCCGGAGATCCGGGATATCATTGAGCAGATTGCGCTCCAGGAGGCCATCGCCGGCGGGATCATCCTGATGTTGCTGTTGAACCTCATTTTCTGGATCATCTTTGCGACCATAGGTGCGATCATCGGTGTGGCGATCTTCCAGAAAACGGATGCGGTTCCAGCTGTTCCTCCGTCGCCGCCGCCGGAACCTCCGATGTCGGGCTGATTCCAAACGGGCGCCCGGGCTTTCCCTTCTCCGGAAATGCCCGGTCGGAGGCAGCAGTCGGTGTTCTGGACCGACACCAGTTCATTTCACCCAGGTGTCCTTCAGGAACGCGCTGAGCCCTTCGCGAAGACAGTGGCGAACGCCGCTGTGGAGGCGGAAGAAAGCCTCCTCGAGCAACTGGTGCGGCAAAGGCCTGCAAGTTGCATCGGAAAGGGGCGTTGAAGTGAGCCGTCGCAAAGAGGGGGCTCGAGATCGAGGAGGCCTATATGGGAAAGGGAAGGACGGAAGATGGCCTGGTCGACCTTGGTGTGGACAATCCCATCTGGGAGCGTTTCTTCACGGTCAGCCCGCTCGTCGTCATCGGAACTCGGGAGGGGGGGCACCTGGATTTCGCTCCAAAACATATGGCAACTCGCTTGGGTTGGGAAAACTTCTTCGGGTTTGTCTGCACTCCGGCGCACAGCACCTATCAGAACATCGTCCAGGAAAAGTGCTTCACCGTGAGCTTTCCACGGCCGGACCAGATCGTGCTGGCCAGCCTTGCGGCCTCGGCACGGACGACCGATTGCCGCAAGCCTGCTCTGGCTGCGCTTCCCACGTTTCCAGCACGGCGTATCGAAGGCGCCTTCCTGCGAAACTCCAGTCTCTTCCTGGAGTGTGAGCTGGACAGGTTCGTCGATGGCTTCGGGGCCAACAGTCTGATAGCCGGAAAGATCGTCGAGGCCCACGCACCGGAGGAAGTCCTTAGAGAAGCCGAGTTGGACGAGGGAGCAATGATTCACGACTCCCCACTTCTGGCCTATCTCGACCCGGGACGTTTTGCGCGGATCGAGGAAAGCTATTCCTTTCCGTTTCCCAGGGACTTTGAGCGCTAGCTGCCTGCGGAGACGAAAGAGAGAGCAGAGAATATGAGTGGATCCCAGGGTTTTCGCAGTCAGGTGACTGTTTGTGTTTCAGGCTCAGAGAACGAGGGCCGGACTCGGGTATGACGACATTGGAGCAAGCCGGCGACGTCCGGCAGTTTCTCGCAAGCGCACAACAGGAACTCGTCGACTTCTTGCGGTGTCTTGTGCTTGCCGAGTCACCATCTCTGATTCCGGCAACTCAGCAGCCGGTCTTCGCTCTCTTTTCGGAGCAACTTCACTCCCTGGACTACGAGGTTCGTACGATCCCGGGGATCGAAACAGGCGGGGCGCTCTACGCTCGGCCCAGGAATCGGCACCGCGGTCGTCGTGGACAGCTGATGTTGGGCCATTCGGACACCGTGTGGCCGGTTGGGACTCTTTCGCATATGCCGGCCGAGATCCACGACGGAATGCTTACCGGGCCCGGCGTCTATGACATGAAGGCCGGTCTGAGCCTGATGATCTACGCCCTGAAAGCGCTCAAGTACCTGGGGATGGAGCCTCCTCTGACTCCTGTGCTGCTGATCAACTCGGACGAAGAGATCGGGAGCATTGAATCCAACTCGTATATTCGACTGCTGGCGCGGAACGTGGAGCGTGTTTTCGTTCTCGAGCCCGCTCTCGGCAGCCAGGGCCTTTTGAAGACCGCGCGGAAAGGAGTCGGGGAGTTTCACGTCAAGGTGAAGGGTCGGGCGGCTCACGCGGGGTTGGAGCCGGAGCGCGGAGCGAGCGCGATACTCGAACTCTCCCACGTCATCCAGTCGCTCTTTGCCCTCAACGATCCTGAGCGAGGAACCACAGTCAACGTCGGGACGATCGACGGAGGCCTGAGGACCAACGTCGTGGCTCCGGAGAGCAGCGCCGTCATCGACGTGCGTGTGACCGACATGGAAGAGGCGAAACGAATCGAGAGAGCGATTCATGGCCTGAAACCCGAGGTGCCCGGCGTCTCACTCGACATTCGGGGCAACGTTGGACGCCCGCCGATGGAGAGAACTGCCCGCAACAGATTGCTCTGGCGGACCGCGCGAGCACTTGGGAAGTCGCTCGATCTGGACCTGAAGCAAGGACTGTCGGGTGGAGCGTCCGACGGCAATACGACCAGCCTTTTTACAGCGACGCTGGACGGTCTTGGAGCTGTCGGCGGAGGCGCCCACGCCCAACACGAGTTCGTCTGGGTCGATCGGTTGTCCGAGCGAGCCGCGTTGCTCGCACTGCTTCTGATGTCTCCTTCGAATGGTTCTGGGCGAAGTTCCTGAAGCGACTGCCTCGGGGGCAGATCAATGGCCGAATACTTCCTCAGTTCGGTGACCCGGATCTCCGACCTCGGGGAGACTGGCTTTTCGGTGGGACCGATCGACAAGAGTGCCTGGGATCTCGGGCACTTCGTCGTCGGCGAGGTGCTTTCGCCCCCCGGCAGACTCTCGAGGGTCGAACTTCCGACCGGTCGGCTGGCCAAGGTCCTCCGTGGAGACCAGGTGGTCGGATCTCTAGGTCGTCGCTGCGCCACGCTCGAGGCGGTCGGAGATTGGAGGGAAATCGGCGACGATCTCGTCATGCACGCCCTGACATCGGCCGGCCTCTTCGGGAAGTGCACATCGAAGTCGCCCTTCATCCCAAGACTTCTGAGAATGACCTATCGAGGACATGTTCTGATCGATGGCGGTCCGGTCTCGATGACCGATTATGTTCAGCAGGAACAGCCGCGAATCTTCGGAACTCCCGTGATCATGCTGATCGGAACTTCCATGTCGGCGGGGAAGACGACGGGCGGAAGGGTGATCATCCGCTTGCTCAAACGCTGGGGCCTCAGAGTTGCGGCTGCGAAGCTCACCGGCGCTGCGAGATTCGGAGAGATTCTTGGCTTTCGGGATGCCGGAGCTGATTTCGTTGCTGACTTCGTCGATGTGGGACTCTCCTCAACAGTGTGTTCGAGAGAACGCTTTACGAAAGCCGCTGAACTTCTGCTCACTCGAATCGAGGCGAATCGGTGCGATGTGGCAGTCATCGAAGCCGGTGCATCGCCGATCGAACCCTACAACGGTGACATCGCCATGGAATTGACCAAAGGCCAGGTGTTCTTCACCGTTCTGTCGGCCTCGGATCCCTATGCAGCCGTGGGAGTCACCCAGGCATTCGGAATCAGTGCCGACATCGTCAGCGGGATTTCCTGCAATACGGAAGCCGGCCGGAATCTGGTCGCGAGCCTCACGGGGCTTCCCGCGCTCAATCTGATCGACCCTGAATCGTCACCACATCTTGACCGCCTGCTGTCACATTCACTTCCCCCCTCTGTGCGGGCGCGTCGGTCAGAGAGCCTCAACGATTGAATTTCGTGCCGGTTTCAACGTAGATTCGCTGTTGAATGCTGGAATCAGGTCCGGTGGCAACGGGATCCTGTTTGTGACCTGAACGATCTCGATCTGTTGCCCCCTCGCACGGCGGAACGGTAGACTTCTCACTCAGCCCGGCGGACATGTCAATCCAACCCGACACTCCGACTTCTTCGGCCGACTCACCGGCCCCGAGATTCTGTGAAGGCGCTCGTCTTGGTCGCTATCACCTGATCCGTCTTCTCGGCAAAGGAGGAATGGGTGAAGTCTACGAAGCCGAAGACCTCACGACTGGTCGCCGCGTTGCCCTGAAAGCACTGACCGGATCCGGCGATGCCCTCGACAAAAAGAGGTTTGTCAGGGAGGGCCGACTGGCTGCCCAGGTCAGCCATCCCAACAGCGTCTACGTTTACGGAACGGAGGAGATAGAAGGGACACCAGTCATCACGATGGAACTGGTCGCCGGGGGAACTCTCCAGGAAAGGGTCGACCGCGATGGGCCTCTGTCAGTATCGGAAGCGGTCGACGCGGCCGGGCAAATGATCGAGGGCCTCCAGGCGGCTCAAGCCAAGGGCGTCCTTCACCGGGACATCAAACCTTCCAACTGCTTTCTCCATGCAGACGGCACGATCAAAGTCGGCGACTTCGGACTGTCGATCTCGAGCAGGAAGGAGGAGACTTTGCTGACCGTGGGTGTTGCTGTTCTTGGGACACCCGCCTATGCGTCGCCCGAGCAGCTTCAGGGCAACGAAGTCGATGTCCGATCCGACATCTTCTCGGTCGGAGCAACCTTGTACTACCTTCTGACAGGACGGCAGCCCTTCTCGGGCGACGGAACCGTTCAGTTGATCGCGGCCGTCCTCGGTCAGACCCCGGCGTCTCCCGACACCATCCGACCAGAGGTCCCCAAGGGTTTATCGAAAGTCGTGATGCGTTGTCTCGAGAAGAGTCCCAAGTCGCGCTATTCCAACTACCAGGAACTTCGTAAGGCGCTCGCCCCATTCAGCACTCCAGCCTATCCATTAGCAGGCCTCGGTGCCCGACTGGTGGCCGGAATCATCGACTATTTCCTGACCACCTGCGGCACGGTTCTGGGTTTCTACACTCTTCGGGGAGGACTCGAGCTCAATCCCCAGATCCAGTTCATGTTTGAATCCGCGGTGATCAACTTTGCCGTGTCATTCAGCTACTACTCCATCAGCGAGGGAGTCTGGGGAAGCTCGGTCGGGAAGGCGGCTCTTTCGCTTCGGCTGGCGGATCGCGAGGGGTTTCTGCCCAGCCTTCCTCGAGTCCTGCTGCGTAGCCTGGTCTACACGGTTCCCCTCACTATCGCGTCGATGTTCGAAGGGATCCTGGCGCTCGATCCGTCGCCGGCTCAGTACTTAAGCCTCGGATTCCTGGAAGTGCTCGTGGTCCTCGCCCTCTTTTCGACGGCATTTCTGCGACCGGGCCGGAGAGGACTCCATGAACTGGCGAGCGGCACCCATGTTCTGCGCATCGCCTCTGATGGGGAGGTCCGCTCTCCGGTCCTGGAAGGAGTGGCTGAGTCTCCATCCGGATGGATCTGCAGGCTCGGTCCCTACCTCGTCGACGATGCCCCTGACGGGAGCGGTGGGATGCTGCGCGGCTACGATCCAGAACTTCGCAGATACGTCTGGATTCGTGCTGAGCCCGTCGGTTCGGAAGCGGTCTCGCCGGAAAGGCGCGACCTCGCGCGCTTCGGGCGGCTCCGTTGGTTGAATGGTCGCCGCGATGAGGAAGAGGCTTGGGACGCCTACGAGGCCCCTTCCGGCAGGCGACTGCTGGATGTCCTCGTTGAGCCGCAGCCGTGGGCGGATGTTCGGGTCTGGCTGAACGACCTGGCTGAGGAGTTAATCGCCGCCGGGCAGGACGGGACCCTGCAATTGCCACTAGGACTGGACCGCCTGTGGATCACTACGGACGGCAGGGCCAAGATCCTGGACTTTAAGATGCCTGAGGACGTTCCTCGGAAGGGCGAGGTGGTTCTCGAATCTCTCGACTCTGATTCCGTCGCGTGCTTTCTGTTGGATCTCGTGACTATCGCCCTGGGTCGGACGGCGATGCCGGAGTCCGGATTCCGACTCTTGCCGCTCAGGGCCGGCCAGTTCCTTCGCGAACTGAGGTCCGATGAGAGGCCGGCTCTCGACACGATCGTCTCGAGGTTGAAAGTACTTGTCGTGGGTCCGGCTGTGGTGTCTCGCCAGAAGCGCCTGGCCCACCTCGTCATTACCGGACTGGCTCCGATCGTGATGACTCTGGCGATGGCCGGTATCTATTCACTCTTCGTGGGTCTGGAGGGAGAAGATCGCGTCTCGCTCGAACTCTCCGCCTGTTTGAACCGGCTCGAGGTCCTTGACGAGATGGAGACGTTGGATGAAGAACAGAGCCTCGAAAAGTCACGCCTCGAGACTTTCATACTGGGTCGCTTTGGAGATCGAATCCCAGTCCCGGAATTCTGGGATCAGTTTGCCATACGTTCCTTTGTAGAGTCTGAGGACAAGGCGCGAGCGGTGACGTTGTTCAATGAACGTGGCACTCCCTCGCCTCAGGAATTCGAGGCCGTCCTACCCCACATCGAGTCTTGGATATCGGAGAGATTGTCCCCGGAACGGGTCTTCAAAGTGGCCTGGACGGTTGGAGTGGTCTCATTTGCGATAATGGGTGGAGTCGCGACGATTCTGGCATTCTTTCTCAGGGGGGGACTGCTCTTCAACCTCCTGGGGATGGTCGTCGTCGATCGAAAGGGGTTGAAGGCTGCCCGGTCGCGAGCAATGTTGCGCAGTCTTATCGCGTGGGCACCGCCTCTCGTACTGGCAATCTGGACTGAGATCGGGGACCCATCGATGGAGGTCTCCGTAGGCCTCTCAGTACTGTGGCTCGCTGGGCTTCTCTGGGCCTTGGCACGACCCCGGCGAGGCGTACAGGATTTGGTGACGGGCACCGGCCTGGTGCCTCGTTAAATGGAGGAAGTCGATGCATTCTGAGGTAAAGAAATTTCTTGGCGCGATCCTGACCGCGGTGCTGTTGCTCTCCGCGTGTTCAAGTGGGTCGGCCCCTCGTCAGAAACCTGAGTTCAAGTCGGTCTCGGTCGACCTCTTCCCGACGGACTACGTGTCCGCACAGGAATTGCTGGCAGCAGACGATTTCGATGGGGCCCGCGAAGCGTTGGCTCAACTGGCCGCATCGAGCCAGGGACCGCTCGGAGAACTCGCTCTGGCAGCGGCCGAAGCCGAAGAGATCCTTGCAATGCGCGTCGCCTTTGTGCCCCTTTCCAATCACGTGATTTCCATGATCGGTGTCCCCCCCGGCCATCGAGTGGCATTCTGTCCGATGGCCGACAACTCAAAAGGTGCTCGTTGGATTCAACAGGGTACCGGAGAACTGTCCAACCCCTACTTCGGAGCGCAGATGCTGCGATGTGGAGTTTTTGAGTCGGAGTAGGACTCACGTCTGCTGCTCAGACGGACATCGATTCCCGAGGACGAGCCCCCAAGATGCAAGTCGGTCACCGTGAGGCGACGGGTGTTTGCAGCCAGACGACTTCGTATTTCCGGGGTCTGCGCCGTGCTGCAAGACCGGCGCCTGCGCGCGGAAATGAGTTGTGTCTCATACCAGCCTCCGTCAGGGAAGCCGAGAACATCTGGTGTCTCAGGCTCTGAAATTCGCAAGAAATTCGTCCAGGTTGTCGATTCGCAGAAGAAATTGCTGAGAGAATCGGTTACCATCTGGGCAGTTGAAGACTTCAGAGAACAACCGATCCGACCGCCGAGGGGGTGTCATGCGGAAGCTTTCGCTCGTCCTGACCATCATCTCCACCCTGTCTGTCTCCGTGAATTTCGGCTGGCAGCAGCAGACCCCGACGAAGCCGACGAAACCGACGACGCCGAGCACAGGTCCGACGAGCACCCCGAGCAGCACGAACAGCACGAACCCGCGGGTATTGAACTTCTTGAGTCTGTCGGGCACCGTGATCCTTCAGGACGGAAGCAAGCCGATCGATCAGGTCCAGATCGAGTTCCTGTGTAATGGACGGGTCATCAAGCAGACTCAGGCCTCGACCAATGGCGGATTCCACTTTGAGATTGGCCGCCAGGTTTCGTTCGCGGGATTCGATGCCAGCGTCAATGGAGCGGAACAGGCCGGTTTTTCCAGCGCCGGCAATCTCGGAATAACTCAAACGAGCCAAGTGACTCCTGAGGGCATCCGCGTTTCGGGCCGTGGCCGTTTTGACCTCAACAACTGCGAGATCAGGGCCGCTCAGAGACCTGGATATAAGTCGAATCGGCTCCCCCTGGGTTTTCGCAGTGTCTTCGACAAGCCCGATGTCGGCGTCATCGTGATGAGGAGCCTCAAGGCCGGCGAAGGGACTCTTGTCAGCCTGAACACCCTGACCGCTCCGGACAAAGCGAGAAAGTCCTACGAGAAGGCCCAGAAGGAACTCGGCAAAAAGAAGGTCAAATACGGAAAAGTCACCAAGGAACTCCGAAAGGCTGTCAAGGTTTACCCTGAGTTTGCAGAAGCCTGGAACCTGCTGGCAGAAGTGCACCTCCGCACCGACGAAACCGCTGCTGCGCGAGATGCCTTTCTGAGGGCGGTCGAGGCCGACAAGAGTTTTATCGCACCCTACCTTGGACTGGCGAGGATGGATCTCAAAGTGGCCAAGTGGGACGACGCTGTCAACTGGACGACCGAGCTCATCCGGCTCGATTCCAGCATGGCCCTGAGCCAGTATTTCCACGGCATGGCGAACTACTACCTGGCCAAGTACGAAGCGGCGGATAAGGCCTTCTCTGTCGTCGCCGAAACCGATGAGGTCGAGCGCTATCCGGCGACGTTCTTTATGCAGGGCGACATCCTGTTGAGGCGCGGGCAGGTTCCTGAGGCCGCCTCAGCCTTCCGCAAGTATCTCAATTCCGGGCAGGCTCCGGAGAGCCTGAGCGTTCAGCTCAAAGAGAGACTCGATCAGTGGGAGACAGCCGGACTGATCGAGAAGGAACAACCCCTTCCAACAGCCGCATCGGCTCGGACGGTGGCGCAAGACCCTCCTGAGAATTGATCTCAAAACAGATTTACGATCATCGAAGCCGTTGCTATCTCCTGCGGGGATGGGATCAGGAGGAAGACCCGCTGGGAAGGCCCCAGGACCTGCTTCATCTCCATCATCCCACCCAGAAAACCGATCGCCAGACATCCCGTGAGGTTGACCGCGAGAGTTCCATAAGGGAATGTGCCGGCGACGACAAACCTCTGGACGATTCCACTCAAGAAGAATC
>CAJHYB010000548.1_pt1 | contig 10136 bp, 10 predicted proteins | sample 9198631 | NCBI WGS metagenome assembly CAJHYB01 (sample SAMEA7708354, study PRJEB35096) | sediment metagenome | biome: marine neritic benthic zone biome [ENVO:01000025]; feature: sediment [ENVO:00002007]; material: shallow marine sediment [ENVO:03000034] sea grass bed [ENVO_01000059] ... | reverse complement strand
GATTTCACCTGTTGATCAAGACCGTCAGCAGACGAGAGCTGAACGAGGTCTTGAAGCACACCTTGGACGATCTCGGTCATCCAAAGAGAATGCTGATCGACGTGGATCCGATTTCGATGTTGTGAGGGATGGTTTGGAGATCACTCCTGGAATTTTGACATCGATGGCCGCGCACGCCTTGCGAGAAGCGCCTCTCGAATGCTGTGGATTTCTGACCGGCACGGGTCAGAAAATCGATGGGATCGTCAGGGCGGTGAATCAGGAACGGAGTCCGACAGCCTTCTCGGTCTCCCCCTCCGATCTCTTTGACTTCTTTCGCGGACTCAGACGGTCCGGTCGCCATTTTCTCGGAATCTACCACTCCCATCCTTCAGGAGTCGCTGTTCCGTCCGACCGTGACGTCCGTGAATCTCATTACCCGGACGTCAGCTACTGGATCATCTCACTTCTTCATTCGCCCCCTGACATTCGCTGCTACCGCTGGGGTAGAATGGGCTTCGAAGAAGCGAACTTCGAGGTGCCAGCGCGGGCCGAGCACTCGCCCCGCTGATGTCTCTCGCGGGCTTGCGAATTCCAACCTCTGGATAAACGATATGAAAGACGAGACCGCGGACCAGACTCCTCAGGAGGTTGATGTCTTTGCGAACGTTCGCCGCGTCGCACCGGCAGAACTGCTGGAGTTCCTCGATCAGGTCACGCTCCTCTTCCCGGAGGAACTCCGCTACAGGATGAAGCAGGTCGTCGATTCCCTGCCGGCTGACGGTGACAACATGCAGAAGATCCTCGAAGTTGTCCGCCACCAGTGGCGTGACATCCGATCGGATCGTTGGGTACACATCGCCGTGACCGGGCCGGCGCAGACTGGTAAGAGTTCTCTCGTCAACGCGATCCTGCAGAAGCAGGCACCTGATGTTGAACCGATTTTCTCGGTTGCCGAGTCACCGGGGCTCGAAGAGTATCTCGGCTACGGGAGTGCCGAGTCTATGCCTGAGGAACTCCAGGGCGCCGACCTGACACTGCTCGTTCTGGACGCGCGGTTCGGAATATCCGAGGCCACCCGGCAGGTTCTCGAGAGGGTCCGGGCTCTCGGCTCTTCGGTTCTGGTGGTGCTCAACAAGATAGACCTCGTCGAGGACGCCGGTCGGACTGTCAGAGAAGCACAGAAGACTCTTCATGCGAGTGTGTTCGCGACCTCAGTTTATCGTTCATCCACGATCGACAAGCTGCTGAAAGCGATTGTCGTGGCTCAGTCCAAGGCACTCTATCCTCTCGCCCAGAGCTTTCCGGAGTTCCGCAGGACTCTCTGCAACGGAATCGCAACTCAGGCCGCGTTTGCCACCGGTCTGGTCGGCGTCATTCCGATACCGGTCAGCGACCTGCTGCCTGTGACAGCCATCCAGACAGCCATGATCCTCAAGATCTCCCGCGCTTTCGGGTGTGAGCTGAACCGGCAGCGAGCCAGGGAGTTGCTGCCCATGTTCCTGGCCGGTCTTCTGATTCGGGAGGCGGGGCACCGTCTGCGCGAGCGATTCCCGAAGCAGCGTCGGTTGATCGGTCTCTCCGTCGGCGGCATCTGGACATTCCTGCTCGGCCAGCTGGCGATCCGCTACTTCGAGAACACGACGAGTTTTCTCAGGGGTGGAGAAGCCACGGAGCCGATACCCATACGATCCACGCGAGCGAAGAATGCTTCCGATGAGGAAGCGGAGGCAGCTGAAGGCGGCGAGGACTGAGGTTGCCAGGCTGAAAAGTGAGCGGCACAACGCCCCCATTCGAACTGTCAGACCGATAAGGTGCAATAAGGCCGCATCCTCGTGACCGACTCGCCCGCTCGGCCCCAAAAGAGCGATTCTGATGGATTCAGGTTCGAAACCCGCAATCCCTGAGGAGCAGTTGGCTGCCCAGATGGAGTTTTTCTCAGATCTAGGGGTGACCCACGTCCGAATTCCAAGTGTGCTCGAGAAGCTCCGAGTTCCGAAATCGGAACCGGTCGAGGACGATCGCTCCTCGGAGTCGACCGGGGTACCTGCAGAGGGACCTTCAAGTGTCGAATCCTCGCCGATCGAAACTCCCGGGGGAGAGAGATCGCCTCAGAAGGTCGCGCGATCGGCGGAACCACGCGACGATATCGGTTCAGCCTCGGAGGCAGGGCCGCCGGCTGAGCCGAAGATCGTGCCGGAGTCCGAGGCGCCGTCACCCATAGTCTTTCCAGCCGGCCCGATGACACTTGAAGCGCTCAGGCGAACCCTCGGGGATTGCAGGCGGTGCAATCTCTGTGAAACTCGCACTCAGATCGTATTCGGCGTCGGAGATACACACGCCGACCTCATGTTCGTCGGCGAAGCTCCTGGAGCGGATGAGGATGCACTTGGGATCCCTTTTGTCGGTCGGGCCGGAGCTCTGCTCAGTCGCATCATTCTCGCGATCGGGTTGTCCCGCGATCAGGTCTATGTGGCCAATATCCTGAAGTGTCGTCCTCCGGATAACAGAGACCCTCTTCCCGGTGAAGTCAGCCAGTGTGAGCCGTTCCTTCTCAAGCAGATCGAGGCCGTCCAACCGATGGCCATCGTCGCTCTCGGACGTTACGCTGCCCAGTCCCTGTTGGCGACCGAGACTCCCATCTCAAAGCTCCGCGGTGAGTTCGTCGACTTCAGGGGTGTCCCGCTGATGCCGACGTTCCACCCTTCCTACCTGTTGCGGAATCCGAGCGCCAAGCGCGACGTCTGGAAGGACATGCAGGCGGTCCGCGATCGGCTTCAGCAACTCGGGAGCCGTTACTACTCGACCAGTGACCAGTGACCAGCGTTGGATCGGTCTGCAGCGTTCCGATCACCGACGACCTGGTCACCGATTACCGAGTCACTCGAGTCCGATCCGGCTCAGGAAACTCTCCTGGTCGCGCCATCCTGGAACGACTTTAACGTTGAGTTCGAGGAAGACTTTGTCGACTTGAAGAAGTCTCTCGATGTCTTTGCGGGCATCGGTGCCGATTCTTTTGATCATCCGGCCACCGCGACCGATCACGATGGCCTTCTGATTCGGTTTGTCGACGACGACCGAAGCCGAAATCCGGACCAGTCCCTTCTCCCGCTCCTCTTCGTCGAAGCCCTCGAGATCGACTGCGGTCGAGTAAGGGAGTTCCTGGCGCGTGTGGGCCAGGACCTTCTCACGTATGAGTTCTGAAACCAGGCCGCGTTCCTGCTGATCGGTATAGAACTCGGCGGGAAATTCGAATTCTCTCTCGGGGAGAAGTCCCGAAATCTCATCCAGAAGCTCCTCGACATTTTCTCCGTTCAGTGCAGACAGAGGGACGATCGATGCGTAGTCGAATCTCTCAGAGTAAGCCTGGATCACGGGGAGGAGTCGGCCCTTGTTGAGGAGGTCGACCTTGTTCAGGATGAGGATGACCGGCTTCTTCGCTCCTCCCACGATCTCGGTGACGAACTGCTCTCCCTTTCCGAAGGGGACCGCGGCATCGACCATCTGCAGGATCACATCGACTCCGCGAACAGCCTCATAGGAGGTTCTCATCATCTGCTGGTTCAGACGATAGCCGGGTCTATGAATACCTGGCGTATCGACGAAGACGATTTGCGACTCTTTGCTGCTTGACACTCCGAGGATGCGATGACGAGTCGTCTGGGGTTTGTCACTGACGATCGAGACTTTCTCCCCGATCAAGCGATTCAGTAAAGTGGATTTTCCCGAGTTCGGGCGTCCGATCAGGGCGACGTAGCCGCATTTTGCCATACGGGAATGATAGCGGAATTCCCTTGTGGGCAGGAGAGAGCGGTCCACCGGGAGGAGGTTTGCTGCGACACTCTGCATGCTAGAATAGCCTCTTCGCAGACCAGGGAGAATCAGAGATGTCCGGACACTCAAAGTGGCATTCGATCAGACACAAGAAAGCCGCCGTCGACGCCAAACGAGGCAAGATCTTTACGCGAGTGATCAAAGAGATCAGCGTCGCAGCGCGAATCGGAGGCGGAGACATCGATGCCAATCCGCGGCTCAGGACTGCGGTTGCCGGCGCCAAGGCGGTCAACATGCCGCAGGACAACATTAAGCGCGCCATCATGAAGGGGACCGGCGAACTCCCCGGACAGGTCTACGAAGAGGCGACCTACGAAGGCTACGGTCCAGGCGGCGTGGCCGTGTTCCTCGAAACTCTCTCCGATAACAAGAACAGAACGGTCGCTGAAATAAGGCATCTCTTTGCGAAACTCGGCGGCAACCTGGCCGAGAACGGAGCGGTCGCCTGGATCTTCGAGCGCAAGGGTTTCTTCAGTGTCGACCAGTCCGTCTGCGAGGAGGATGCGCTTCTGGAGGTGGTGCTCGAAGCCGGTGCAGAGAACATGGAGACCGTTGATGGCCACTACGAGGTTTACTCGGGATTCGAGGATTTTGAGTCGGTTCGCTCAGCCCTCGAGGAAAATGACATCGAGACGGTCACCAGCAGCTTGACGATGATTCCGCAGAATTCCGTCAAACTGGAAGGCAAGAAGGCGGAGCAGATGCTGAAGTTGATGGACGCCCTCGAAGACCATGACGACGTGCAGAACGTCTACGCCAACTTCGACATTGACGCTGAAGAGTTAGAAGCTCTGATGGGATGAACCCCTCGGGGCCCGACGCCGCCGCGAGACCTCAGCTTCCTCGTGGACCGACCTCACCTGCCGACGATCTGCCGCAAGGCCCCGTGTCAAAACCTGGACCATCCGACCTTCCGGCACGATCTTCCGTCATCCAGCCCCACTACAATGACCTGATGCGCATCTTCGGGATCGATCCAGGGAGCGTCAGGACGGGATACGGTTGTGTCTCTTGTGCCGGCAGCAAACTCCACAGCATCGGTTACGGCGCCATCGAGACCAACCCTCGCGGTGAGAAACGATCGTTCCCGGAGCGCCTCGAGCGGATTCACTCGGAACTTCGTCGCCTGATCCTGGACTTCGAGCCCGAGGTCGTTGCCGTCGAAGAAGTCTTCTATGCGGTCAATGTCAAGACCGCTTTGAAGCTGGGACACGCTCGCGGAGTCATCCTGCTGGCAGCCGCTGAGTCGCATCTTCCGATCTTCGAGTACTCTCCTCTGGAGATCAAAAAGTCGGTCGTCGGTTACGGTCGAGCGGACAAGGGGCAGGTTCAACTGATGGTCAAGACGCTCTTGAATCTCGGAAAGGAGCCCCAGCCGGAAGATGCCGCGGACGCCCTTGCGGTCGCTATCTGTCACGGGCTCAACGGGGGGCCGCAACGCAACTCTTCAGGAACGTGGCGAACACATGGCGCCCAGTTTCAGCGGTCGAGGAAACGCTTCAAACGAAGCTGAAGGGCAGTCTTTTCCAATCCTCCGCGGCTTCGCTTCAGCGCATGAGAACCCGCGTCGTCCGAACCGGCTCAATCATCCGAGTATTGCCCAACGCGCACGCGCGCTGGCCTGAGCAGGGAATCGCCCAACCGGTACCCCTTCTGCAGCACCTGGACGACTTTCTGGTCCATTTCAGGGTCGTCAACCGGTTCGAATCCCAGTGACTCTGACTCGTGCGGATTGTATTCCTTGTTCTGAATGTCGAGCTCCTCGACACCTTCGGTTCGAAGCTCTCTGAGAAGCAGATCGAGGTTCAACGCGACTCCCTCACGAAGTTGCCCGACGTCGGAAGCACTGCCGGCTGCGTCGAGGGCCCTTTCGAAGTTGTCGATCACAACGAGAAACTTGGCAAACAGCTTCTCCTTCTCTCGGAGCAGTTGCCTCTCGCTCTCTTTCGTCAGCCTGATCCTGAGGGCCTCGTTGTCGCTCCGTAACTCTTCTATCTTCTCCTGGAGTCGTCGCTCCGCCAGCTCGGTTCGAGCCTTCAATTCCTCGACGTAGGTCGGATACTCGTGCCGCTCCGCTCTTTGGCGCCTTTCGTCCTTATCCAGCGCCCAGAAACGGCGGTCCGTTACTCGAAAGTCCTTCTCTGTGCCCCGCTCTTTGTCCATTCTCTATTCCTATGCCACGCGGCTCTCCGGCCGGTTTATCCGACCTCGATACGGCGAGACCGGCTTTCTGCTTTTCTGGGAATCCTGACGGTCAGAAGGCCGGCGTCAAAGGTGGCCTGGATTCGATCACCGTTGGCATGGGCCGGTAAAGTGAACCGGCGCTGGAAGGTCCCGATCGGCCTCTCTCTCTGGTGAAAATGGCTGGCCTCCGCTTCGTCGCCAGGGGTTCGTTCGCCACTGAGAACCAGGACGCTGCCTTCGAGGTCGATACTGATACCATCTCGAGCGAAGCCTGGAAGTTCGGCTTGAAGAACGAGTTCATCTCCAGTCTCATAGATGTCGACGGCTGGCGACCACGAAACCAGCGAATCACCAGCTTCCCCCGGCCCACCTGTGGCGGAGCGAAGCGACTGCTCGAACAGCCGGTTCATTCGATCCTGCAATGACATCAAATCTCGAAAGGGATCCCAACTCATAAACACCCTCCTTTTCTATCTGAGCGCGACAGCTTGATAAGACCTGAGTATTTTACTGTCAAGTTCTTGCCACGCATCGTGCAGAGTCCTATAAGTTGCTGGTGCCACAAGCGATCCAAGCCTCTGATCCGAAAGCGGAACGGCCGGATCCTCGCACGAATAACGAGAGAGTTCGCAGCGTCCTCTGCCCGAATCGGGCTGCGATCTCGAAGGACTGATGATATGGACATGAATCGTTTTACTGAAAAGGCTCGCGAGGGGGTACTCGATGCCCAGAGTCTCGCGGTTCGCGAAAAGCACCAGCAGGTCGATGTCGAACACTTGCTCCTCTCGCTCCTGAATCAGGAGCAGGGCCTGGCATCTTCGATCCTCAACAAGGCTGACATCAACGTCGAGACTCTTCGCACAGGTCTCCAGCAAGATCTCCAGCGCCGCCCCCAGGTCTCCGGACCTGAGGGAGCCCCTGACCAAGTCTACATCACCGGCCGCCTCAATATGCTGCTCGCCCAGGCCGAGCAAGAGGCGAAAGCCCTCAAAGACACGTATGTTTCAGTCGAGCACCTTCTCCTTTCGATGCTGGACGACAAAGGGGTCGCTGGCGAAACGTTGAAGAATTTCGGAATCAGCCGCGACCGCCTCATGGCGACCTTGCGCGAGGTGCGGGGTAGTCAGCGGGTCACGACACAGAATCCGGAAACGACCTACCAGGCACTCGAGCAGTACGGGCAGGATCTCACGCAGGCGGCCCGCCGGGGCAAAATCGATCCCGTCATCGGACGAGATGAGGAGATCCGGCGCCTCACCCAGGTTCTTTCTCGGCGGAAGAAGAACAATCCTGTTCTGATCGGCGAACCCGGAGTCGGAAAGACTGCGATCGCCGAAGGTCTGGCTCAGCGTATCGTGCGCGGAGACGTTCCGGAGGGTCTGAAGAACAAGCGCCTCGTTTCGCTCGACATGGGAGCTCTCATCGCAGGCGCCAAGTTTCGCGGAGAATTCGAAGAACGCCTCAAGGCGGTCCTGAAAGAGGTCCAGGAATCCGAAGGCGAGGTTGTCCTGTTTATCGACGAACTGCACACCGTCGTCGGAGCCGGCAAAGCCGAAGGCGCAATGGATGCCGGCAACATGCTCAAACCCATGCTGGCTCGTGGCGAACTCCACTGCATCGGGGCCACGACCCTGGACGAATACAGGAAGCACATCGAGAAAGACGCGGCCCTCGAGCGCAGATTCCAGCCCGTTCTCGTGGACCAGCCTTCCGTCGAGGACACCATTTCTATTCTGAGAGGTCTCAAAGAGCGATACGAAGTTCACCATGGAGTCCGCATTCAGGATGCGGCCCTCGTGGCTGCAGCCGTCATGTCGAACCGCTACATCAGCGATCGTTTCCTGCCCGACAAGGCGATCGATCTGGTCGACGAGGCCGCAGCCAAACTTCGAACGGAAATCGATTCGCTCCCAGCCGAACTGGATGTGGTCAAACGGAAAGTCATGCAGCTCGAGATCGAACGGCAGGCGCTCCGTAAAGAGCGTGACGAGGCGTCGCGAGAGCGGCTCCGAAAGCTCGAGAAGGAACTCGCTGACAGCAACTCGCACGGCGATGCGCTGGAGGCTCAATGGCAAGCAGAGAAATCGGCCGTCCAGGAGTTACGGGATCTCCGCGAGAAGATCGAAAGTACGAAAATCGCGATCGAGAAAGCCGAACGAGAACACGACCTCAACCGATTGCCCGAGCTCATCCATGGGCAACTCCCGGCGCTGAAGGCTCAATTGAGCGCCAAAGAGGCTGCCCTGGAAGAGAAGCAAGGACAGAATCAGCTTCTCAAAGAAGAGGTTTCCGAAGAAGATATCGCGGACGTGGTGGCCCGCTGGACTGGAGTGCCGGTCTCACGTCTGATGGAAGGAGAGAGTTACAAGCTCCTCCACCTGGAGGAGGAACTCCACGATCGCGTCGTCGGACAGGATGAGGCGGTCACCGCGATCTCCGAGGCCGTCATCAGGGCTCGTTCCGGGCTCAAGGATCCCCAGCGACCGATCGGCAGTTTCATTTTCCTCGGGCCGACCGGGGTAGGAAAAACGGAACTGGCACGGGCGCTGGCGGCGTTTCTTTTCGACGACGAGCAAGCTCTGGTCCGGATCGACATGTCCGAGTACCAGGAAAAGCACGCGATTTCTCGCCTGGTCGGAGCTCCTCCCGGCTACGTCGGCTACGACGAAGGGGGACAGCTCACCGAGTCGGTCCGGCGCCGACCTTACTCTGTGATTCTTCTGGACGAGATCGAGAAGGCACATATCGATGTCTTCAATACGCTGCTCCAGATCCTGGACGACGGTCGCCTCACGGATGGTCAGGGACGAACCGTGAACTTCAAGAACACGATCGTGATCATGACATCCAATATCGGCAGTCATCGAATTCTCGAGTACGAAGGAGAGTTCGGAGGAGAGGACTTCGAAAGGATGAAAGCCGCGGTCATGGAGCAGATGCGCCACTCCTTCCGTCCGGAGTTTCTCAACAGGGTCGACGAGACTATCGTCTTCCATGCGCTTTCTCAGGAACACCTGATGGAGATCGTCGCGATCCAGCTCGACAGACTGCGGGAACGGTTGCAGGAACGCCAGATCGCCGTCAATCTGTCCACCGAGGCCCGCCGGCATCTGGTCAGTGTCGGCTACGATCCACACTACGGTGCTCGCCCCTTGAAGCGCGCCATTCAAAAGGAAGTCGAGAACCCGCTGGGACGGTTGATCATCGAGGGCAGCCTTCGCGAGAGGCAGACCGTGGAAGTGTGTTTCGACGAGACGCGGCGCGAGTTGCGATTCGAGGTCGCCAGTGCGGATGAAAGGGCACCAGAGCCGACGGTTGAGGTGTGACGGATCAAGGATTCTGTCGTTCAGCAGGTCCCAAATCGCTCGACGCACGAGCTTCTTTTTGACAATCGCCGGGACAGATGATCTATGATTGAGGAGAAGAAGCGCCTTTTGTTGAGCAAGGAAGGGACGTTTATGTCTTCGCCAGAAAAACGAAAACACAGTCGCTGGAATATCAACCCCGGATATCCCTGCAGGATCCAGAGCGGAGGGACGACGATCGACGGGCGGTTGATCGACCTCTCGGCCATGGGTGCCTACGTCGAGTCGGATGCCCCGCCTTCAGTCGGCAGCCAACTTTCGATCGATGTCGAATCGCTTGGATTCGATGAGGAAGGTCCTTTCTCTCGAGGCGCCAGTCTGTCCGGCACCGTGCGCCATCAGGGGCCATGTGCGCGCCACTCGGCCACCTTTCCCGGTTTCGGAATCGAGTTTGAAGACGTCTCGGCTGAGACCCTGACGGCAATCCAGGAAGTGGCGATCCTGCCCAACTACCGAAACCTGGGCTAGGCCCGAACAGGCGCGGAGAAGAGTTCCGGGCGCAGGACGTTAAAGTTCCTGTTCGAGGTATTTTTTGCGGGCTTTGCGGCCTTGGTCGAGAAGGGTCCGCTTACATATTTCGCCGATACTCGCCGCCGACTTCGTAGAGGGCGCGTGTGATCTGTCCCAGGCTGCAATGGCGGGCCGTGATCATCAACTCGGCGAAGACGTTTCCGTTCTCCAGGGCCACCCGTTTCAGATCCTCTAGTGCCTTCCCGGCCTTCGTCGCGTGTCGAGCCTGAAAGTCCTCGAGTCGTTGAATGCAGCCTTCTTTCT
>CAJHYB010000560.1_pt1 | contig 10220 bp, 11 predicted proteins | sample 9198631 | NCBI WGS metagenome assembly CAJHYB01 (sample SAMEA7708354, study PRJEB35096) | sediment metagenome | biome: marine neritic benthic zone biome [ENVO:01000025]; feature: sediment [ENVO:00002007]; material: shallow marine sediment [ENVO:03000034] sea grass bed [ENVO_01000059] ... | reverse complement strand
GGTCTCCCCCGAACCGCATCTGCCAGTAACGATGACTCAAAATCATCGAAGCCATTTGTTCAGAACTCGTGATCTCTATAAATTCATACATTAAGTAAATAATATTAGACATAAAGTTAAAAATTTCATACTCTCCTGGTCGTCATTTGAATCTGGAGAGCAATGATGTCGTTTCGTGAGAAGAGCGCCTGGATTTTCCTGATTTCGACCCTGTTGGTCTCGGGGTTCTTCTTCTTTCACGTGCCCTTGACATTGACCCCGTCATACAGCCCTCAATTGGTGCACGGCCTGCTCTACTGCATCGTCGCCCTCGTGGTTATTGAGGGGGCCGCCCACATCGCAGTCGCTGTAAAAGCACCGAGGGAGGCCTCCATACCCAAGGACGAACGCGAACGCCTCATCGATTTCAAGGCGATTCGACTCGCTCATTACCTGTATGTGACCGGATCGCTGCTCGCGGTCAGCACGATCCACCTCGGGGCCAACGCGATCGCGATCGGCTATGGAGTCCTGCTCGCTGTCGTCATCGGAGAGGTCGCCAAGAACGCCGCGCGCATCTTCTACCATCGACGCACAAGCTGATATGCCCAGGCCACCGATCACCAACCAGATACGCCGTCTTCGTTTCGAGAATGAAGAGATGACACAGCAGCAGTTGGCTCGACGGGTCGGCGTCACTCGCCAGACCATAAACGCGATCGAGCTTGGCAAGTACTCGCCTTCACTCGAGGTGGGGTTTCGGATCGCGGCCGTTTTTGGGGAACCGCTCGAGCAGGTTTTCGAGTATCAAGGCGGGAAGGAACAGGAGTAGAGAATGAATCCATTTGCGTACGATTTTGGATACGGCTGGGCCTGGAACTACGGACACCTGATCGCCGTGGTGCTGTTCGGGACCGTTTCGGCGCTCGCCTGGAAACTCCGCTGGCCACGATGGGCAGGTGCAATATCGGTCGTCCTGACGCTTTGGGGGATTGCCGGATTAGTGATCGTCCAGATGGTCATCCGCATCAATCTGCCGCTGGAGCTACCCACCGAGCAGTTCCTTGCCGACCGCTCCGGTCAGGTTCTCGACGCCGGTGCCGGCTCAGGCCGTTCTTCACTCATGGTACTGCTGGCCCGACCCGACAGCCGGGTGCTGGCCCTGGACCTGTACGAAGGCTACTTCGGCATTCCGGACAACAAGCCGGAGCGCCTCTTCGCGAACGCGACGAAGGCCGGTGTCGAGGACCGAATCCAGGCCCGTGTCGGTGACATGCGCGAAATGCCGCTCGATGACGACTCTCTCGATGCCGCGGTCAGCGCCTTCGCAATCGACCATCTGAGTCGGGATGGAGTGCAGCGCTCACTCGCAGAGATTCGGCGCGTTGTTCGACCGGACGGACAATTCCTGCTCATGGTGATCAATCCGGACATCTGGATCCGCGTTGCCTACCCGTTCTTTGTCCACCATGGCTACTTCGGCGGGCGCACGGACCATCAGCGCTGGATCTCATTCTTGACGGATGCGGGCTTCGAGGTCATCGAGCATGGTACGGCCCCCGGGACCCTGTATCTGTTGGCGCGGAACCGCAGTGCGGAAAGGGTGCCCGCGACCGACAGTTGACCGCTCGCTCTCAGGGGGTGTCGATGGCTTGAGACTCTTCCTTCTAAAGCCCCTGTCCCACGACGAGTTTCGAGTGCACGTGGCCTGGTCTTCGCTCATTCCAAAGTGGATGAGGGTCCCGAAAACTCAGAGTCATCTCAGCCCATTCCCGGTAGGAGTTGCCCAGGAATCGGCAAATTCTCTTAGACTGCGATCGATACCGATGCTCAATCGTGGATCTCCGGCGAACCCGGGTTGTCCTTCGAGAACAACCATCTGAAGAGCCAGGATCTGAGTCTCGGAGGAAGAACACGCGACGAGCGTCGATGTGCTGACGAGACCAAGTCCCCCGATGATGACCAGCAACGACGCAATCTGTCCCATGAGCTTCCTAAACAGCGATGTTTCTAGGAAGAGGAAATGTTCAGAGATTCAGTTGGCTCTGCCGGAGGGTCAAGATGGACCTCCGTTGCGGTTCAGGAGGTCTCAGCCTCTGTCAGCGTCCGCTCCACGAACTGGGTGAGAGTTGTCGGGGAACGGCCGAGTAGCCACTCGAGGACTCGAGGGCTCCCCCAGAAACCGTATCGCTCATAATAACGAAACATCGCCAGGAGGGCTCTGATCTGTAACCGCCCATTCCCGAGGCCCGCGCTTCCCGCTCCCACTCTTCCGGTGGCACTACTTCCACACGGACACCGTGTTCCAGTTGCCTGCTCAGGATCGCCGCCATCTCATCCTGGGAAAGCACCTCCGGGCCGCACAATTCATAGGTCGCGCCCAGATGCCCGGGGGTCGCCACGACGGAGGCTGCCGCCTCGGCAACGTCCCCAAGGTTCACCGGACTCAGTCTGGTCTTTCTGCCATAGGGGAGCGCGTAGACCCCTTCGTTCACGATGCGCGTCCAGTACGGCAGCAGGTTCTGCATGTAGGAGGCCGGCTGCAGGATCGTGAAAGGGATGCTCGATTCGAAGAGAGTCTCTTCGACTCGCAGCTTTTTCCAGTGATGCGGCATCGACTCAGTTTGAGGGTGCAGGACCGAATGATAGACGAAATGCCCGACCCCCCGGACCCTCGCTGCCCGGATCGCGACCTGGCCGACCGCAAGCTCTTCAGGGTGCATATTGGGACTGATGTGGTATATCCCCTCGACCCTCCAGCAAGCGTGATCCAAGGTGGACTCAGAGCGCAGATCACCGGTCACAACTTCGGTGGCACCGAGCTCCTCCAGCAGCGAGATCTGCTCAGGCCGGCGCACCAGCGCCCGGACTCTGCGCCCTCGAGCGACCAGGGCCTGAGTGACCGCTCGACCCGTCTTTCCGGCGGCGCCCGTGACAAGGATCATTGTTCGAGTCTCCTGGAGTCATCCAGTCCTGTCAAAGAGAATGTGACTGATTGCCGTGACGCCCGGCGGCCTCGTGCTCGAGCCTGCCGATGTCGGAAGCCTATTGTCGAAGATGAGGCTCATTTGACGGGGGGATTCGACGGAAGGAGGCTTCAGTACCAGACGGCTGTCCGAATCGGTCACGCGAAAAGTTACCGAATTGGATCTCCAGGGAATCGATCACCGGCCGGCCGCGGGCCGCAGCTTGTCCGGCTGGGGAGGATGTGTCTGGGCCTCTTCCCAGACCGAGTCCCAACAATCGCTCTCACCGAGGTTGATTTCGAAAAACGAAGACACCTCGCTCGCCTTCTCTCCAAAGCCTTCCAGAACGTAGGCGAGATCAGCCGGATCGAAGCCGAGCAGCTCCGCGCGTGTTCCCGCGTCAGCCAGCTGGTCGTCCTGCTTCACGTCCGAACGCAAGAAGATATCTGCCAGGTAACCGGAAAGAGCCACACAGCGAACGGGCAGTGACTCAGCCAGATCAACGGCGCTTCGAGAGTGGCTGGCTTTGATCGCGTTCCGGAAAACCTCAGGAAGGTGCCAGAGATCGACGAGCCAACTCCCAACCGACAGGTGATCCATTCCCATTAATCTGCGTTCCGAAGCAGTGAATCGATCGTGGTCACCGTTGGCCTCGGTCAAAAGTCTTTCATAATCGTCACGAAAGGCCTCAGCCAGAACCAGGATTCCGATGTCCTGCAGCAGCGCCGCCAGGAAAGCTGTTTCTGAATCGCGAGATCCAACCGAAAGGCTCAGGTATCGAGCGCACAATGCTGACAGAAGGGAACGCTTCCAGTACCCCTCATAGTGTTCGACCCTTCTCAGTTTGATCTGTCTCAGCCCTTGCGTCAGGCAGAAGCTCAGGCTGTGTGAGCGCACAGTCTGAGGTCCCAGGATCACGACGGCATGAGAGAGTGTGGTGATCTCCCGCCCCAGTCCGTAGTAAGCCGAGTTGATCAGTTTGAGAATCCTGGCTGACAGGGCAGGGTCCCGGCTGATGATTTGAGCCAGTTGTCGCGGGTCCCTGTCGTCGTCCTTTTCGAAGAAGGTCAGGAGCTGCTGCGCAACAACCGGCGGAGAAGGTAAGCGGCAGTCCTTGACACGGGTCCAGAGTTCCGCGGATGAGAGCTTAGAGAGGGCACCTTTATCGTTCACCGTCACTCTTATCGGCGAAGTCCATCGTCACGCTTAGTGGCATCGAGGGCCTTATAGGGGCAACGGCGGAGGCAGCGGCTTTCGAAGCAGAAATCCAGGCCGGTTCGCTGCGTGATGAACCAGAGAGCGAGGACCGGTGACGCTTGCATTCAGGTCGCCTGGCCCGAGGTGATCGTTCGTGTCGAGATCCGCATTCTGCGCCCGACCGCGGACGTCCATCAACGGTTCTTGGCACGGGCGACAAGGACGAGAGCGCGACGGGCAAGTTCTCCGACATCGAATCTCCCACCCACGTTGCGGAGAACGATGACCCCGGTATCGCTGTTCGGATCGAAGAGGGCAGACGCCCGATAGCCGGCCACCGCGCCGCCATGTCCATAGGTCACCAGGTCGTCGAACCGGCTGGCCTGGAAGCCGATTCCGTATCCTGAATTGAGTTCTCCGTTCGAGGAATTGACCCGCGAGAAATTCGCTGCCAGAGTTCTTCTGCTGAGGATGCTCTCCGGGCCGTGCCCCAACTCGAAGGCCACGAAACGAGCCAGATCCAGGACGGTCGTGTACATCGCCCCATTTGGAACTTTGTAGCCCCGGCCCTGATGCTCTCGCGCCGGTGTCTCGGTGTCCACCAACCCGTCTCGCCTGATCTGGTGTCCCGCCGTGAGCCATTTCTGAATGGCGGGAGTGGGTTCGAAGTCGCTGCGCTCCATCCCCAGAGGATCTAGGAAATTCTCGCGCACATAGTCGACATAGCCCTTTCCGGCGGCGCGGCTGAGGGCGAGACCCAGGATGGCATAGCCGATGTTCGAGTACTGGTATCGGGTATCCGGCTCGAAGTCATACTTGACTCGAGGAAGTGCCCGGAGCACCACCTGGTCCCACTCGGACACCGGCCCTTTCAAGTAGGTGGGAAGATCTTCGGGTTCGCGCGCCAGTCCGGAAGTCATTGTTGCCAGTTGAATCAGGGTGATGGGCGGACTCCCTTGAAAACGTCCCCGCACCTGACTGATCTCCGGGAGATACTTCTCGACCGGGTCTGTCACTCTGACGACTCCTCGCTCGGCCAATTGCAGCAACATGAACCCCGTGAACTGTTTGGTTATGGACCCGATTCGGTAGACGGAGCCCGGCGTTGCCAGTATTCGATTCTGCTCGTCCGCCCAGCCAAAGCTGCGCGCCCAGACCAGGCGGTCGCCTGACACAATTCCTACCGTGACGCTGCCGACGTTTTCTTTGGCCATCTCCAAGGCCGTCATCGTCTCGATCTGCTGAACCGCCTCGCGTAACTCGGCGGGCGGCGTTCGGTAAGCAGGCACCCCTGGCACGCGCAATGGGGGTTGGGCGATCAGGGGACTGAGGATCAACCAGAGGGCGACACTCGAGACCTGGAATACGCGCATGGAATGTCTCATGATTGGTTCTCTTTCTTTTTTGATGGACGGCAGTCTTCCAACAGCTCGCGGCCTGGACCATTATGTCACCCCTGTGGGTTTCTGATCCGCTCCCACGAGAGAACCCAGGGTTGCCTGCCCTGAACTCAGGAAGGAGGAAATATGCGAGAGAGAGAGAGAGAGAGAGACGAAGAGGCGATGGTCTTGTCCTATCTGACTCTCAGGAAAGCAGTCGGCCTGATCGGTATCCTCTTTCCGTTCGTGCTTGCCCTGGGTGCTGTGATCTTCTTCAGTACCGGTCTGCGGAGCTCCATCAGCGACTACTACTACACGGCCATGGGGGACGTGTTTGTGGGCACTCTCTGTGTCATCGGCTTCTTTCTGTTCTCTTACAAGGGATACGAGCGTTCGGACGACATCGCCGGCGATCTCGCTTGCATTTTTGCCGTCGGGGTAGCCCTCTTCCCGACTGGCCCTGAAGATCCTGCGCCCGGTGATTCGCTCCTGATCGGATACATCCACTTCGTTTTCGCCGCCCTGTTCTTCCTCACTCTCATTTATTTCTCGAGGTTTCTGTTCACGAAGACAGACCCGACCCGAACACCCACAAGCCAGAAGGTGAAACGAAACAAAGTCTACAAGGCCTGTGCCTACATAATGGCCCTCTGCATCATTCTGATTGTCATCTACTTTCGTCTTCCCGAAGGGTCGCCGGTCGAAGCTTACAAGCCGGTCTTCTGGCTGGAAGCGATCGCAGTCGTCACCTTCGGGGTCTCCTGGCTTACTAAAGGAGGAGCGATTCTCAAGGACCCAGCGTGATCGGGTTGTTTTTGTCGTTACGAGATTCGGCCCGGCGCGTGGAGCAGAGAATCACAGGCGCACTCTGGCTCCGGGATTGGCTCGGCGTTTTCCGTCAGGACTCCTCGAGCCCGTCGATCATGCCACGGTCCGGCGGGGCGGTTTGATGATCAAGGTCATCGCTGCGGCGGCGAGCAACAGAGCCGCCGAAAAGTAGTAAGCGAAGTTGAACGAGCCGCTCAAGTCAAAGACCCGTCCGGCGAGCAGAGCGAGCATGAACCCGCCGACGCCCCAAGCCGTGAACACCACACCGTAGTTGGCTCCGAAGTTCTTCAGTCCGTAAAAGTCCTTTGTGACGGACGGAAAGAGGGCCAGGTTTGCCCCGTAATTGGCTCCGATGAGGGCGGCCAGGATCATGAGAGGAACCGTCGAAGCCAGAATCGAGCCCTCGGTTGCCTGTGAGAGCGCGACTATGAGCAAGGCCTGGAGAATAAAGACGACCAGGAAGCTCGCCTTGCGTCCGATTCTGTCCGAGACCGAACCGGCGACGACTCGGCCGGCACCGTTTCCGATGGCCATGACTGCCACGACCACGAACCCCAGGGTGAGGCCTGCCTGGACCGACGCAATCTGGGCCAGCTTGGAGATGATCATCAGCCCGGCCCCGGCCCCGAAAGCGTACATCAGCCAGAGCGGATAGAACTGCCAGGTTCCCAACATCTCTCTGGGGCGGTATTCACTCTTAGTCCGACCTTCACGCGTTTCTTCGGGTGAGGGCGGCGGCTCAGGCACCCAGTTCGGAGGAGGAGGCGTCAGAAACTGTGCCAGACCGATGACCACAATGAGAAACACGACGCCCAGCACCATCACGGCTGTCGACAAACTGAACGCTGATATGAGCCACTGCGACAACGGAGCGGCATAAACAGCCGCCAGGCCGAATCCTGATACGACCAGACCGGCGATCAAGCCCGTCTTTCTGGACGGATACCACTTCACGGCAGGTGGGGTCGCTGAAGCGTATCCGAAGCCGATACCGGCACCCGTCAGCAATCCAAACCCGAGGACGTAGCCGACAGGCGTTGTGGTGAGGCTGGCGACGATCATGCCGGCGCCGATCAGCACTCCGCCGATTGTGGCCACGATGCGCGGGCCGATTCGATCCTGGAGACGCCCCGCAGGGATCATCACCAGGCAGAAAACGAGGCAGGCCACGGCGTAGGGCAGGGACTTGTCCGCCTGAGACCATCCCCATTCGGCCGGGACTCCGCGGCTGATAACACTCCAGGTGTAAAGGATGCCAAGCGCAAGATTGATGCCGAGACCAGCCAGGGTGACACGCCAACCGAGATTCTTCACTTCGAGACTTTTTTTGTTTTTCATCGTCAACTCCGATCTCCCAACCGGTTGTCGTCGAGGCGGGAGCGGGAGAGAGCAGCAAGCACGCCAGATGCGCCTCAAGAGCCACTCCTGAGATCGATGTTAGTACCGAAAATGAGTCGTCACAACAGTCAAACACATGTCTTTTGGGAAGACATGGAGAGGGACCAGTTCAGCGCCTCGCCAGCGGCAACGATGACTCGCTGGAGGTGGATCAGAACTTATGACGCACTGGACGAGTCGTCAGGGATCGCGAGACGCTTTGGACGATGTTTCAGGGGACGAACTGGCCGAAGCCAGAGGGGTGTCTCATTCCGCAGGGCCAAGGTTGAATCGCCGCTTCTGGGACCGCTTGAGTCGCACGAGGGACCTGCCCTGTCGTCCGGAATCACGCAGATAGTCCCCTGCCGGAGAGAACGGATGCACCTCTCTCCCAACTCGAAGGGCCTCCAGGCCGTCGCCATGGCGTGCTCTTTCTCGTCGAAATCTTTGCGGCTATTCGTTCCTCGACAAGAGCTGTTCCGTTTCGTCCTGGACCAGAACCCAGACGGCATAAACCCCGACCAGAGTGCCGTGAGGGAACACCGGCAAGTTGAGAATGGCCACCACAAGAGTCAGGACCCGAGCCCAGCCGCATTTCTTCAGCAATCCGTAGGCAGCCACGAAATTGGGAAGTGTCGTGAGTGCGATTATCAAGGCAATGAATGCGCCGAATGCCGCAGGCAGGAAGACGAGTGGCCTTGGAAAGTCGCTGTTCTGCACCGCCGCCGTTCCCAGAATCGCGCTTCCTAGACCGAAGATCGTCAGCACGACCAGCAGTCCGATCAGGCCCAGGACCCCCAACCCTATGAAGAGCGCACCGAGAGCCGTAATGTGCTTGTCCATATGTCCTCCGTTGACCGTTCAGTTCAACCACGATTCATCGAGAAGTACGCCAGGGACGGGTGGCTTATTTAGCTTGAGTGACGTCGTCGTTGTGCAGAGCGCTTACGAGCCTTTTCTTGGGGCCGGACTCGCGGACGGATGAGCCGACCAAGGCGTTACTCTCGCCTACCCTTTTGCGGCGGGAACCAAGTCAGATCCTGCGCAGACTCGGTTCAGCGGAGGAACATGGCAAATTGAGCCTGACAAGAGCGCGCCCCTCGTTCAATCTCCACTGTCTGACTCGGCAACGATTTCCTTCAATTGGTACTTCCTGCCGGAAGGATCCCTGTATACGTCGCCCTCTATTCGCTCCAGGACGAGTTTGTCGCTCGTTCGTCCATCTCTTCTTCGCAGCTTGATCAAGATGGGAACGACCAGCGTCTCCAGACCCACGATAATCGCTACGGCTGCAAGCAGTCGGTAGTACTCTTCGGCACCGATCTCGGCCCACACGGCAATGACAATCTGGAAAGCGAGTATTCCAAGAGAAACGGACGAAACCGGCTGGATCCACTTCTGCCTTTCGTCAAGCTCTGGAAGAAAGAGGAGGAAGGCATGAGCAAAAGCGACCGCAAAGACGCCGAACGTGGCGGTGGTCTTCCAATACACTTCGCTGTCGATTTCCGGCCACATGCCCCCGATCAGCAGGATTGCGGCTGACACGGACAGAAGAATGCCGGCAATGCCGAGCTGGGTGAACTTCTTCTTCTCTATGAAGGCGGCACATGACATCGCACAGATGCTTGCTGCAGATATCGTCAAGGTGGTCGCCAGGACCTTCCATTGGAGCTCACCGAACTCACCGGCCAGCACCGATATGATCGCGAAGAGCGCCGTGAGGCCGAGGAAGGCGATGAAGACCTTGAGCGATGCTCTCCTGATTCCCGTGAAGTCCATACTCTTTCACCGGACTACCGATCTGGTGATCAGTATAGGTCGTCGAGGCGATTGGGGCAGAGTTCGTCCTTTCCAAGTTCCAGGGCAGCGAAACCTATGAAAGACCCACTCGGCACAATGTTCAGGTTGTTGAGTCTCAGACCTTTGATGTGTGTGTGTCGTCAAAACAAAACAGGGGTAAAACAGGGGTCGGACCTGGGTAAGTCACCGCAAAGAAAAGAGATAGTTGTCGAAACAGGGCTCAAAAGAGGCCTTAGAGCCGTTTTTTCGGGGGGCATTTCCGCGTCTAAGAGCGAGGGCGGTACATGACCGACGTGCATCGGGAGATCCGGATGATCTGGAATACCGGTTCCCTTACAAGCCGATTTCGGGGGCCAAAAACGCCCCTAAGCCCTTCTCAGGACCATCAGACAGCCATAACGATCTGATTTCAAAACAGTTGCTCTGGTCCGACCCCGAGAATCTTCCGACCGACCTGATCACTCTTTTCCGGCCCGCCTTCCGATCGAGCACATCATCATTCGTGGTGGTACCCTCCCGATCGAGGTCAACTCCGGGAGAATGTCCGTCAGCAAAAGAGTTGAGCCCGGCAACAAATGACAGCAGACGTTGGGAGATCCTGTCAGCATGAACCCTGATTCGAGCGCCGGAGGGAACAGGTCGGTTGAGTTCTTCGAAACTCAGTTTCAGCGCCAGACCCGGCAAGGGGACTATG
>CAJHYB010000413.1_pt1 | contig 10229 bp, 6 predicted proteins | sample 9198631 | NCBI WGS metagenome assembly CAJHYB01 (sample SAMEA7708354, study PRJEB35096) | sediment metagenome | biome: marine neritic benthic zone biome [ENVO:01000025]; feature: sediment [ENVO:00002007]; material: shallow marine sediment [ENVO:03000034] sea grass bed [ENVO_01000059] ... | reverse complement strand
GGATCGAGGCGATCGTCTCCAGCCCCTACAGACGTGCTCTTGAGACGGTTCAGGAGTTTGCAAGAGCCAAGGGATTGCCGGTCCGACAAGATAAGCGGTTGAGAGAGAAGATACTCAGCAGAAACATGATCCCGGATTTCCAGGAGGTCAACCGGAGATCCTGGAACGACTTCGATTTCTCACTACCTGGGTGCGAGACGAGCAAGTTCTGCCAGGAGCGAGTTCTCGGTGCGGTTCGGGAGATCTGCGTTCAACATCCCGGGAAGACGGTGCTGATCAGTTCGCATGGAAACGCGATCGGCTTGATACTCAATTCCATCGACCCCGGATTCGGTCATAGCCAGTGGAGCCGAATGAGAAACCCTGACCTGTTTCGAATCATCGATCAAGAGGGAGTGCTCCTATGGGACCGGGGCTTCCGCTTCTCCTGCGGTCCCGTCGAGGCTGATTCCGGGCCGGGTCCCAGCGCTTCGTCTTAGGGCGCTGGAAACCGGTCCCTATCTTTGAAGATCTCCGTCCTTCTGGAGAGTGTCGGCTGCCCATCGGGTCGATTCTCCGGACCCTGACGCCTTTCCTCCCCGGATGCCTCTCAGCCGGTGTCCCTGAGCCCCGGCGGACGTGCTCGGAAGCCCCGTTCTACCAGCCGACTCTCCGAGTTGCCGGCTCGAAAGGCGGATTGCAGGCTGGCCATGACCCGATAGGGGTCGAAGATCTCACTGCACGTGAAAACGTCGACGGCTGCGTAACCATGTTCCGGCCAGGTGTGGACCGCTACGTGACTTTCAGCGATGACGACGACTCCGCTCACACCGTGAGGACTGAACCGATGAAAGACGTCCTCGACGATCGTTGCCTCCGCGTCGCGGGCGGCCTCGAGCAGAGCATCGCGAACGCCGGAGACGTTGTCGAGCCGCTCTCGGTCGCACTCGAACAGCTCGATAAGGAGTTGCCGGCCCAATACTCGTGGCGATACGTCAGTTTCTGAAGTTCGGGCCATATTCAAGCCTGCCGTGCCGGCATTCCTGGGGGAAATGTCGTTCATCGGCAGCTTACTACGAAAGCTCGGGGGAGACTATTCTCAAGAGACGGTCACGTTCAGGGACACGAGCTCGTTTACGGCGGGGACCGGAACGAAAATCAGGGGTTTCGTCGAGTTTCGAGTTCTTCCAAGGTCCGGGGCCAGTCCTCTCTCAAAAGCCGGGACAAGGCTCGATCGGCCAGCAGCTTCCCGTCCGTCTGGCAAGTCGCGCAGTAGTTTGCCTCGTTGGACGCGTATACGATCCGTTGGATGGGCGAGCCACACTTCGGGCACGGCCTCTTGTAACGGCCGTGGACCGCCATGCCGGGTCGGAACGCGGTCACTTTCTTCGGAAAGTCGTCGCCGACGTCCTCGATCAACTGGTCCCGCCAGTGCGTCAATGTTTCGACCGTGCATGCGAAGAGCCGGGCCACCTCGACGTCAGAAATCTGACTTGTCCTCTTAAACGGAGAGAGGCCGGCCCGGAACAGGATTTCATCGGAGTAGGCGTTACCGACCCCGCTGAAAATCCGAGGATCGGTCAGCGATCTCTTGAGGGTGTGTTGACGGCTTCGAAGGCGCGTCGTGAACGCAGGAAGATCGGCCTCCAGAATCTCGAGGCCTCCGGGATCGTGTTCCGAAAGAGCTTCCTGGCCCTGAACGAGGTAGAGTGACGCTCTTTTCCTGGTGCCGGCCTCGGTGATCAGCAGGGTCCCATTCGGAAAGTCGAAGGCCGCCTGTCCGAGGCGTCCCGGAATCCCGTAGCCGGCTTTCGCCCATCTGAGGCGACCGGCGATCATCAGATGCAGCACGAGGAAGAAGGCATCGTCGAGTTTGAAGACGATGCGTTTTCCCAGCCTGGCGACCTCCTCGACACGCCGGCCGATCGCGTCGTCAACAGGAGGCACCGCCGATCTCAGCAGAAACGGACTGCGGAGGCGAATCCCCTTCAGTTCTCGACCGACGATCCGGGGACGCAGGCAGGAAAGATAGAGTTCGATGTCCGGGAGTTCCGGCATGGGGTTATCTGTGGTGGGCGGCGTCGACCATGAGGAACTCGCCGAGGTTGTCCATCGTGACGAGTCCGACGAGCTGACCGCCCTGAACGATCGGAAGGGATCGGCAGTCGCGCTGGCTCAATCGCGCAAAAACCTGTTCCATCATCTCGGATGGGTCGGCCGTCAGGAAGTCCGTGTGCATGACATCAGCGACTCGCGTCTGTTCACCCTGATGCTTCAAGGCTGTCATCAGATCGCGTCGAGTCAGCATTCCGATGACTTCCCCCTCGTACACGATCGGGAAGTCCTGCTGGAAACCGGCCAGCAGGTGATCGACCGCTTGGGCCAGAGAGGCCGAGGGCGCCAGGGTCCTGAAGTCGGTGACCATAGCCCTGCTGATCGGAATCCCTCCCATTGTAGATCGCATCTGGACCATTCCGGCCTCGCCGGCGGCACCTAGCCAGACAAATAGAGCGATGAATATCAGGAATGGGTTCGCTATGAGGCCGACAAGTCCGAAGAGGAGTGCCATTCCCTGGCCGACATGAGCGGCGATCTGAGTGGCCTTCACATAGTCCATGCGCATGGCCAGAAGCGCCCTGAGGACCCGGCCTCCGTCCATCGGAAATGCAGGCAGCAGATTGAAAAACGCCAACATGATGTTGACGCCGATGAGTCTGGGAAGAAGGGGCCACTGATGCCAGGGAGTGCTTTGGAGTTGCTCCGGCTGGACAGATCCGCCCAAGACCGCCAGCGCCAGCCCCAGGAACAGCGCCAGCGCGACGTTGACGGCCGGGCCGGCGAGGGCAACCAGAAGCTCCTGAACCGGATTCTCCGGCATGCGTTCGAGTCTCGCCATCCCTCCGATCGGGAGCAGAGTGATGTCACGTGTCCGGATTCCGAATCTTCGTGCCGTGAGTGCGTGGCCCAGTTCGTGAAGGACGATGATCCCAAAGAGGAGGAGGATGAACAGCAGGCCCCAGGCCGCAGCCGCGAATCCCCCTTTGGAATAGTAGAGGAGCGCGATCCACGCCAGCAGGATCAAGAACGTCCCGTGGACGTAGACGTCAATTCCTGCCGCTTTGCCCAGTCGAATCGACCACTTCATGAGCTTTCTCGCTCGCGTCCCTGGGTCGATAACGTGACTGGAGTCTCCGAGCTCGAATACCGACCCAGCTTCCGTCAGGTCCGCGCCTCAGCCGCGCGCGCTCTACAGTCATGATATCAGACGGGAACGGGCCGACTGGCCGCCCTCGGAGTTCGTCCGCGAGAGGAGCCTGTTCCCCCTTTGTCGATGGCATTGGAGGTGCGAATCCGGAGCTGCCCGGTGGTAGCGTCGACCCGCCAGACGTCCGCAGCAGTGAATCTCTGAGCCGCACCACGAGGAACCTGTGGTCGGCGCCAGAGGTTCAGAGACCTCGGCTGATCTTTCGCCGCTGATCGGTCTGGGTCAGGTTCTCGAGAAGGCCGACGGCTCGCGACAGACTCGCGGATTCGCTTGCCTCGAGTCGGCTGAGATCGGACGCCAGCTTCTCGACGCGTCTCCGCCGTCCCTCGTGAAGCAGCCTCGTGCCCTTTTCGGTTGCCACGACGCGAGCGACCCGCTCATCACGGGTATCGCGTTTCCGAAGGACCAGGCCAATCCGCTCCAGATCCTTGACCATGCGGGAGACGGTCGCCGGGCGAACCTGTTCGGCAGCTGCCAGTTCCGTGATCGTGATCGGGCCTCCGAAGACCACGACGGACAGGGCGGACAGACGCGGTGCGCTCAGCCCTGAGGCATCGTCTTCCTTGCGGAGACGTCTCAAGAGATGAATCGCTGCCGAGTGAAGGCGCCCGGCCAGTTCGAATGCCTCAGATGAAGGTTGACGGTCCGTGGAACTCATGGTAATTTATATAGCTAAGCTAACTATCAGCATAGCTGAATAACGAGTTCTCGTCAAGACGAGTTCACGACGGTGGTTTGAGGGGAGGTGTGATGGCGTCTGAGAAGAGTTTCGGATTATCGAGAATCGGTCAAATTGCGATCAACGTACAGGATCTCAAAAGGGCGATCTCTTTTTACAGTGACGTTCTCGGGATGGAGTTCCTTTTTGAGGCTCCGCCCAACATGGCGTTTCTGATGTGCGGAGAGGTGAGGCTGCTGCTCGGAATTGCCGACAAACCGGAATACGACCACCCCGCGTCCATCATCTACTACAAGGTGGACGACATCGAGTCGGCGGCCAAGACACTCAAAGAACGCGGCGTTGAGTTCGTCCAGGAGCCTCTCGTGGTTCACAAGACCGAGGCTTCCTCCCTCTGGCTGGGCTTCTTCCAGGATACTGAAGGGAACAACCTCGCTCTCATGTGCGAGCAGGCGCACGGCTGAAGCAGGGTGTCCTCCGCTCTTCTTGGGACGGTAGCCAGTTGAGGTGGAGACAAAGCATTGGGCTCACGTCCCTGAGGCCTTCTGTTTTCCTTGCCTCTCGGATCTCCCCGATCCAGGTTGAGGGTCGCCACGCACGGATGACATCGCGACCTTCGGCCGGAGATCACTTCGATAATTCGCACCGCGGTTATTCAGTCTCATCGGACTTTTGGGTCATAGGACCCATCTGGGCTCTATCGCACAGGTCGGCGCCTCGTCCCGGGCCTGGGATTGATAGCTCAGGTGAAGGTCGACTCAATCCCTCTCCCGGCTTTTGGCGGCTCGACTGGGGACCGCCGGTCCCGCCGATGTCATGGCACATCTCGTGCAGGCCTTGGGGCGTCGATGGGAGGTCTGGCGTCCGTGATGGTGCGACCTTCTCTGAACATGTTTTAAGATGTAGAGGAGTCAATGACGGAGCTGTTGACTGTCGCCCTTCTCATGTCCGGTTTCGGTGTCACACTGTCTGTTCTGTTGGCTCTAGCTGACTGGAAGCTGTACGTCTGGGAAGACCCTCGCATTGCCAGCGTCGAGGATATGCTTCCTCTCGCCAACTGCGGCGCCTGTGGTGAAGCAGGCTGCCGGGCATTCGCGGAGGCGGTCGTTGCGGGGCGTGTTCTTCCCGGCTTGTGCACGGTGAACACGGCCGAGCAGAACACGGCGATCGCCGGCTATCTCGGCGTCGATGCAGGAGGACGGGAGAAGCGTGTCGCGATGCTGGCGTGCGCGGGAGGCTCCCACGTAGCGAGGTCGAGAGCTCTCTATGAAGGGCTGGAGTCCTGCCGAGCCGCGGCTTTGATCTCGGGGGGAGGGAAGGGTTGTTCCTGGGGCTGCCTCGGGCTGGGAGACTGCGAGGTGGTTTGCGACTTCGATGCGATCTCAATGGACCCGCACGGGCTGCCTGTCGTGGATGAGAGCCTGTGTACGGCGTGCAATGATTGCGTGGAAGTCTGTCCGAAAGATCTGTTTTCTCTGCACCCCGTCAGCCACCGTTTATGGGTCGCCTGTCGAAGCCTGGCTGAGGGTGAGGAGGCCGAAGCTGAGTGCGAGGTCGCCTGCAACGGGTGCTCGCGTTGCGCGGCCGATGCCGAGGACGGGCTGATTCAAATCGTCGACAACCTTGCAGTGATCGACTATTCCAGGAATGATTGCGCCACTCCGGCCGCGATCCGACGATGTCCCACCGGGGCGATCGTCTGGAACGACGAAAAGCGGGGGATCCTCAAGGGACCCGCAGCGAAGAAAATAACACGTCACACGCCACTTCCCGTGCCCGGAGAACTGCGCGAAGGAAGTCGAGGGTGACCTTCCAGCTATGAGAAGCCGAAGCGGAGACGACCGATGAAACAGGAAGCGAAACAGGCCAAGTATCCCGGCGTTCGACAAGCCATGGATGGCAACACTGCCGTCATTATGTGCGAGCGCGAATCGAGCGATGCAGCGGGTGCCTATCCGATTACTCCCTCGACACAGATGGGCGAGTACTGGGCCGAAGAGACGGCTCGTGGCCATCTCAACATCTCCGACCGCCCGCTTATTTTCATCGAGCCGGAGGGTGAGCACGCTGCCGCCGCTGTCACGGCCGGACTGTCCATGGCCGGACTCCGGTCGACGAACTTCTCTTCGGGACAAGGCATCGCTTACATGCACGAATCCTTGTATGCAGCCGTGGGGAAACGGCTGACCTACGTCCTCAACATGGGTTGCCGGGCGATGACGAAAGCGAGCCTGAATGTTCATGCGGGACACGACGACTACCACGCAGTCGACGATACCGGCTTTTTTCAGGTCTTTGGCAAGAGTGCCCAGCAGGTTTGCGACCTCAACATCATCTCTCACAAGATCGCGGAGTTGAGCTTGACGCCGGGGGTCGTTGCCCAGGACGGGTTTCTCACGACCCATCTCATCGAATCCCTTCTCCTTCCCGAACGGGAGCTGATCGCTGAGTACTTGGGGCGACCGGAAGACGTCATCGAAACACCGACACCGGCGCAACGAATGATCTTTGGTCCGACCCGGCGCCGGGTTCCTGAGCTGTGGTCGGTGGATAACCCGGTGATGGCGGGGACTGTTCAGAATCAGGACGCCTACATGCAAAGCGTGGCGGCTCAGCGTCCCTTCTTCTTCGATCATCTCACCGAGATAACCGATCAGGCGATGCAGGAGTTCTCGGAACTGACAGGTCGTCCTTATGCGAGAGTCGAGACGTACGCGGTCGACGACGCCGAGTACCTGCTCCTGGGCCAGGGAAGCTTGATCAGCTCGGCCGAAGCTGTGGTCGACTACCTGAGACAGACTCGCGGGATCAAGGTTGGAGTCGTCAACTTGATCATGTTCCGTCCTTTTCCGGGTGACCTGATCGGGCGAGTTATCTCCGGCCGCAAGGCTGTTACGATCCTCGAGAGGACCGATCAACCTCTCGCAGAGGACCTTCCGGTGACCAGGGAGGTTCGTTCCGTGATCGGCAAATGTCTCGAAAACGGGCGCGCCGTTAACGGCAGTCTGCCCTTCCCCCGGCATCCGACCTATTCAAAGACGGCCCACGCCCCGCTCGTGTACTCCGGTGCGTACGGGCTTGGAAGTCGCGATCTTCAACCCGAAGGAATCATCGGCGCGATCGAGAACATGCTCGATAAGGGTGCCCACAAAAAGTTCTTCTATCTCTCGATCGACTTCATTCGAAAGACGGCGTTTACACCTAAACAACAGATTCACCAGCAACAGATCGAAGACGGCTATCCCCAGGTCGCCGGACTGTCGGTGCATGGAACCGAGAATCCCAATCTGATGCCTGAAGGGAGCATCACCGTCAGACTCCACTCAGTCGGAGGTTGGGGAGCAATCACCACCGGCAAGAACCTGGCCATGACCCTCTTCGATCTGCTGGGATTCCACATCAAGGCCAATCCCAAGTACGGATCGGAGAAGAAGGGACAACCGACGACCTACTACCTGTCGGCCGCCCCGGAGCCGATCCGAATCAACTGTGAGTATTTCTATGTCGATGTGGTTCTTTCTCCGGATCCGAACGTCTTCCAGCACTCCAATCCCCTGGCGGGCCTCAAGAAGGGCGGCGTGTTCATCATCCAAAGCGACTCCGAGACGCCGGATGAGGCTTGGAAGGAGATTCCTCCCGCCTATCGGGCCATCATCGCCAAGAACGACATCAGGGTCTTCTTTCTTGACGCTTTCAGAATAGCGAAGCAGGAGGCCACTGACCCCGAGCTCCAGTTTCGAATGCAGGGAATCGCTTTTCAAGGAGCGTTCTTCTCGGCCTCGCCAGTCATGGAAAACACAGGGATGACCGAGGCCGGTCTGTTCAAGGCGATCGAAAGTCAGCTCCAGCACAAATTCGGAGACAAGGGAGCTCGAGTGGTCGAAGACAACATGCGCGTGGTCCGTCGTGGATACACGGAGGCCCGCGAGATCACTGAAAAGACTCTTGAGTCGGGTTCCGACGGTCCCCTGAGACGGGAAACCGATCTGCCCTTGCGCCTCAAGCTCCTGCCGGCCGGCGAGGCCCCGACAACGGACATCCATCGATTCTGGGAGCAGACGGGTGGGTTCTATCTGAGCGGAAAAGGCAACGACAACCTCGCCGACCCTTTTATGGGTCTCAGTCTCATCCCGGCGCTCACAGGGGTGTTCCGCGACATGACTCAGATCCGTTTCGAGTATCCCGAATGGGATCCAGCGAAATGCACGGCCTGTGGAGACTGCTATTCGATTTGTCCCGACAGCGCTATTCCCGGCCTGGTCAGCTCCTTCTCGGAGGTCCTCGACACGGCTGTGTCGCGAGTGGAAAGCGAAGGGAACTCCGTTCGACATTTGAGAAAGGCGGCCAGGACCGTCGAAGCCAGGCTCCGTCATGCCATCGACAACGATGGCCAGGAAAACGCTGACGTGTCGGCTTTGCTGAAACGGTGTGTCAAGGAGACAGTTGACGAATCCGCCCTCGTGGATGACGAGAAGACCGCCTTAGAACAGGAGTGTGGACAGCTGCTCGAGGCGGTCGGCGACTTCCAGTTCTCGGTCACGAAGCCCTACTACACCGTGAAGAACAAGTCCCAGGCCGGATCGGGAGGACTGCTTTCAATCACGGTGAATCCATATGCCTGCAAAGGCTGCATGGAGTGTGTGAGAGTCTGTGACGACGAGGCTTTGGTTCCCGTGACCCAGACCTCCTCGGCGGTCGATCGGCTCAAGCAAAACTGGGAGTTCTGGGAAAGCCTTCCGACGACGTCACCTGATTTTATACGGATCGACGACCTCGACGAGAAGATCGGTGCACTGGAAACCCTGCTCCTCGACAAGAAGAACTATCTGTCGATGATTTCAGGGGACGGAGCCTGTCTGGGTTGCGGTGAAAAAACGGTCACGCACATCTTTACAGGCGTTGTCGAAGCCCTGATGCAATCGCGCGTCAAGAGCCATGTCGAGCGGCTGGAGGACTTGATCGGACGACTCGAGGTCCACATCCGCCTGAAGCTGGCGGACTCGATGAACCTCGACGATACCGGTGCGATTCATGGTGCCGTCGAGCACGCAAAAGATCACGACCTGACCCTGGCGAGTCTTTCCGCAGCACTCGACGCGGAACACACCGCCGCTACGCTGGATCCAGAGTGGCTCTCCTGGGTGACCGACCTGCTCGCGAGGCTGAAGACGCTCAAGTTGCGGTACACGGACGGAATCACGCATCAGGGCCGCGCCAGCATGGGGATGATCAACGCGACGGGGTGTACGTCCGTCTGGGGGTCGACCTTTCCGTTCAACCCCTATCCGTTTCCCTGGGCCAACCATCTCTTTCAAGATTCGCCATCAATGGCGATGGGGATCTTTGAGGGGCACATGGCCAAAATGGCGGACGGATTCAAGGCCATTCGGATGGCGGAACTGGAACTGGCCGGCGATTACAGTGAGGACGAGCACGGGGACTTCTTCACCTATTTCAACTGGCGCCATTTCTCTGACGAGGAGTTTCATCTCTGCCCGCCAGTCGTTGCGGTCGGCGGCGACGGGGCCATGTACGACATCGGTTTTCAGAATCTCTCCCGAATGATGATGTCAGGGAAGCCGATCAAGACCTTGATTCTCGATACACAGGTCTATTCCAACACCGGAGGGCAGGCTTGTACTTCCGGGTTTGTGGGCCAGGTCTCCGACATGGCTCAGTTTGGGAAGGCCTACCAGGGCAAGGAGGAAATCCGGAAAGAGATCGCCCTGATCGGAATGGCTCACAGGACCACCTACGTGATGCAGGGTTCGATCTCCAACATGACCCATTTGATCGAAGGCTTTATCGAGGGCCTCAACTCTCGCCGTCCTGCCCTCCTCAACATTTACAGTGCCTGCATGCCGGAGCATGGGATCGGCGATGATTCGGCCGAGTATCAGAGCAAGCTGGCGGTCGAATCTCGAGCTTATCCGCTCTTTCGCTTCGATCCGGATCGAGGAACGCTGGCTCCCGAGTGCTTCGACCTGGAGGGAAATCCGTCCATTGACGATGACTGGCCAAGTTACGAACTCGAGTACGAGAGCGACGATGGCGAGCCGTCTACCATGAAACTACCCCTGACATTTGCGGACTTCGCCGTGACGGAAGCCCGGTTTCGAAAGCAGTTTCGGATGGCTCCCCGGACCTCCTGGAACGAGAACATGGTCCCACTCGCCGAATTCGTCGAGCTCGAAGAAGACGACCGGGAGGATCTCTTCCCCTTTATCTGGGCCGTAGACCGGAAGAACCGTCTCATGCGAGTCATACCGGCGGCGCCGATCGTGCGATCGACCGAGGAGCGCCGCG
>CAJHYB010000029.1_pt1 | contig 10234 bp, 5 predicted proteins | sample 9198631 | NCBI WGS metagenome assembly CAJHYB01 (sample SAMEA7708354, study PRJEB35096) | sediment metagenome | biome: marine neritic benthic zone biome [ENVO:01000025]; feature: sediment [ENVO:00002007]; material: shallow marine sediment [ENVO:03000034] sea grass bed [ENVO_01000059] ... | reverse complement strand
GGCGGGCGGCGGCGGATTCTCCAACTCATGTTCACCGAGAGCGCGCTGTTGGCAGCCATCGGTGGAGCTGCTGGACTGCTGACGGCGACCTGGGGCATCGATCTGCTTGCCGCTCTGAGGCCGGCCAATCTGCCGCGGATAGATAACCTGAGAATCGATTTACCGGTGCTGGCATTCACGTTCGGTGTCTCGATATTCGCAGCATTTCTCTTCGGTCTGATTCCGGCAATTCAAGCTTCTCGCCTCGATATCCAGTCCGCGCTCAGAGATCGAAGCGGCGGTGACCGGAATGCGGCTCGGAGGCGCCTGCGGAGCCTTCTCGTCGTGAGTGAGGTCGCTCTTTCGATGGTGCTGGTGATAGGGGCGGGGCTGATGCTCAGAAGCTTCCTGCATCTCCAGGAGATCGATCCCGGATTCCGGTCCGGAAGTCTGCAGACCTTCAAGGTGGCACTGCCCTTCCTCCGATACAACACCGTCGGGACGCGGGCGCGATTCTTCGACGACCTCGAATCGCGTCTTGAAGGACTTCCTGGCGTCCAGGCGGTCGGGTCGACGTTTCGCCTTCCCTTGGGGGGACGCTTCTGGACCGGACCGTACGCGTCCGAAGATGCCCAGCAGGCTTGGAACAAGAGGGAGTGCGACTACCGAGCCGTCACCCCGGGATATTTCGATGCGATGGGGATCCGTCTCAAACGGGGGCGCCTGATTTCCGAGACCGACAACGAACAAGGTCGCCGCATAGCCGTCGTCGACGAGAAAATGGCTCAGATGACCTGGCCCGGGCAGGATCCGATCGGGAAGAGGCTCTTCGCGAACCTCTTCACATACGGTGGAAAAAACCTGGTCGAAGTGGTCGGAGTCGTGGAGAACGTTCACCACGAGAGCCTGTCGATCGAGGCCAGAGAGACCATTTACTTCCCACATCGGATCCAGGCGTCCTTTGGGCAAATGACGGTCGCCGTGCGCACGGGGTCGGCCCCGGAACAGTTGACAGGGCTCATCAGAAGCGAGGTCGAGGCCATCGACCCCGATCTGCCCGTCTTCGATGTTCGTACGATGGACGATTACGTAGCCGAGGCGATGGCTCCAACGCGTTTCACGCTCGTGCTGATTTCGGTCTTCGCGGTGGTCGCTCTCATCGTTGCCACCATCGGGCTCTATGGCGTGATCTCCTATTCCGTCCGTCGTCGCACTCGAGAAATCGGAGTCCACCTGGCTTTTGGAGCCCGCCAGCGACACATCATGCGCAAGGTTCTAGGAAATGGACTCATTTTCAGTGTCTGTGGCATCGCCGTCGGAATCCTCGGCTCGCTCGCACTCACACGCTCTACCTCCAGTTTCCTGATCGGCGTCACCTCAACCGACCCGACAACCGACCTTGGAGTCTCGATTCTGTTGATTTCCGTGGCGTTGGTGGCGTCCTACCTTCCGGTGAGGCGCGCTCTGCGGGTTGACCCGATGGACGCTCTACGGACCGAGTGATCCAGGCATCCATCGAGGCAGGAATTCGAGGGCACGGAGTGACACCGGTCGGGAAGACTGACGTCTCCAACCTGGCAGCTTCCCGGACCTGAGCCGCTCACCTCACCGCGACCAAAGGGACACCCGATTGACCCGATACCGGCGACTCGTTACACTTCTGGCCCTTAAACCCTTTAGGGAGCGTCATTTCCGTGGAACACGCACCTGCCTTGTTGGCCAGCCTCGGGCTGACCCTTCTCCTGCTCATCGCGGTTTTCTTTCTGCAGAAGCGATTCGAGCTGTTCAGAAAACTTGTCGTCCCGCTTTTTCTGGGTGCCCTTCTCGCGGGTGTTTTGACCTACGACTATCAGACGCCGGACTTTCTGAACGCCCCGCAACCACTCACACTCGTTCTCTTCTTCGCGGCCATGCTTCTGGTTCGCGTCATCAGCCTATACGTCTTTGACGTCTATCTGACCACCCAGGGAAAAGTTCGCGTTCCTCCACTCTTGCCTCGTGCCGTTCTCGCTGCCGCCTATATTCTGGCCGCCATGACCGCCACAAGAGTCGCATTCCCTGAAGTTGACTTCAGCCTGATCCTGGGAGCCGGAGCGGTCACCTCACTGGTTCTGGGTTTGGCTCTGCAGCCTATTCTGACGAACTTCTTTGCCGGCGTTGTGATCAGCCTCGAGCAACCATTTCGAATCAACGACTGGATCATGATCGGCGATCGCGACGGCCAGGTTGTCAAGATCACCTGGCGGACGACCCACCTCCGCAACCGCAACAATGACAACATGGTGATTCCCAATGCCGTCATCGCCGACCAGGAGGTGACCAACTATTTCTACCCGCATCCTCTCCACATGGATCGGATCCTCGTCGGCACTCACTACCGACACCCCCCCTATCGGGTCAAGGAGGCACTCCTGGCAGCTGCAGAACGGGTTTCCGCCGTCCTCGAGAAGCCCTCGCCGGACGTCTATCTCCGATCTTTCGACGACAGCGCGATCACCTATGAACTGAGGATCTGGATCGAGGACATCGCGCGCCAGCCGCGAATAGCTGCTTTGGTCCGGGCGGAGATCTGGGAAGAGTTCCAGCGGCGCGATATCATTATTCCTTTCCCGATCCGGACCCTGGAAATCGAACCCACGGCCAGAACCTTCGAGATAGCCCGAGCGGCACCGCGCGAAGCTGCAACGAAGACACCGTCGGCAAGCCTGTTTGTGACGGAAGGTGCGAATCGCGGCTTGTCCCTCAGATTCGATGATGGATCAGTCACTGTTGGCCGGGCGGCCGGCTGTGACCTGGTCCTGGCCGACGTCCGGGCCAGCGGGGAACATTTTCGAGTCGAGTGGCGAGATGGCTACGTCCTCATCGACCAGAACAGCAGGCACGGGACCCGGGTCAACGGGCATTCCGTTGAGCGCGAGCGCGCACTGAAGAATCTCGATAGAATCTCTATCGGAGAAACCCAGATCGTTTTTGAAGCTCATGTCAACTGAACAGCCCCGCTTTATCGGTCACTACGAGATCCTCGGCGAAATCGGCCGAGGTGGAATGGCGAAGGTCTACAAGGGAGTTCAGACGTCCCTGAACCGGATCGTGGCCATCAAAGTCTTCCCGAGCAAGATGCTCCAAGACGAAGAGATGGTGGAACGCTTTCAGAGGGAAGCTCAGGCCGTTGCGATGATGAACCACCCGAATGTGGTTCAGATCATCGACAAAGACGAAGACGAAGATGTGCTCTACTTCGTGATGGAGTACGTCGAGGGAACCTCTCTGGAAAAAGTGCTCAGACAGCGCCGCCTGTCCCTTCAGGAAGCCTTCAACGTCTTCCGAGAGGCCTGCAAGGGCGTGGACTATGCACACCGGAAGAACATCATCCATCGCGATATTAATCCTCGCAATGTGCTGGTGTCTGAGGACCTGAGTGTCGTCAAGATCGCGGACTTCGGAATCAGCCGGGTCGACGAAATCTCACGGTCTCAAGGCACGCTGTCGACGGTCGCCACCAGCATGGGCACGCTTCATTACATGGCCCCAGAACAGGCGGCCGACATGGTGACGGCTGACCATCGGAGCGACATCTATTCTTTGGGAGTGCTGCTCTATGAGATGTTGACCGGGCAAGTCCCTGTCGGACGCTTCAACTTGCCGAGTCGGCTGAACAGTGACGTTCCTCCACAAGTCGACCCGGTCGTGCTGAAGTGCCTCGCCACCAACCCGAAAGACCGATACGACACGGTCGCACTTCTCCTTGACGACGTCCGGCGGCTCGAGGAGAAACTGCGTCTGAAACTCGTCAAGGAACTTCGGGGAATCTCACGCTCGACGAGCGATATCCTCAGAAAAGGGACAAAGAGCTTCTCCGACAGAAAGCCTGTTTTCCTGGGGGCCGGCGCGGCTGTCGTCCTGCTGATCGCAGCGGCCGTTCTCTGGCAGATGCTCAGCGGAGGTGGCGCAACGCACGAGACCGTGGAACTTGCCGATCCGCCGCCTGTGCAAGCCGAGACGGACGATCCACCCGCACAGGTCGTCGAACCACCTGCAACGCCGGAACCCGAGGAGCGCGAGGACCCCCCACCGACACCCGAGCGGCGGCCGCAACCAGCAACCACTCCACCGCCAACCACCCCGAAACCAGTTCCTGCCAAGCCGGATCCGTCAGCCGAACTGGCTCGCGAGCTGCAAGTCGCTGCCACAAAATACTCGCGGGGACTCAAGGACCAGGCCTTATCGGACATTGACGAAATATCGGACCGGTACAAAGGCCAGGGAGGACTCATCGATGCCTACTTTCTGAAGGCACAGATATTTGCGGACGGAGGCCAGAACGATGAGGCTCTGGCGGTGCACGTCGAGATCGAGAGCTTGTTCCCGAGGAACCCTCGAACCGCCGAATCGCTCTACAAGTCAGCCGGGATCGTTCTGAAAACACGAATGCGCGACCGCGAAAGGGTCGCCATCCAGAGCTACGACACGCTGGTCCGCCGGTACCCGAAGAGCCCGCTGGCGCCGCAGTCACTTGCTCGAAAAGCTCGTCTTGAACAACGCCGGAAGATCAAAGTCGAAAGTCCGGAATTCGGGGGAAAGAAAGTCCCGGTTGCACTTCTCACTTATCGCACGGTCGTGCAGGACTACCCGGATGCGAAAGAAAACGAGGAAGCGCTCTGGCATCTGGGCGACATGTACGAAGATCTCAAGGCGTATCAACTCGCGGTGGACGCCTATTCAGCGCTAGGCGAGAAGTTCCCGAATACGCGCCACGACGCCTGGTGGAAAGCGGGTGAGGTTCTGGAAAGGAGACTCAAGGACAAGCCCCGTGCCAGGGCGGCCTACGAGAAGGTTCCACCCCAGTCACGCAAGTACCGGGACGCTCGGAAAAAAGTCGAGAAACTCGGCCGGTAGCCATCAGGATTCCCGGGACCCATCAAACTGTACTGTGAATCCGGTTCCGAATGGGAAGATCCGCGTCGATCGCGGTTCTCAACGTCAGAATCGGCTGCAGAATTCCGACAGTCGGGCCTCCGCTCCGGGGCGCGCATCGACCACTTCTCGGGGGTCAGACGTCTTCAAAAGGTGCTGAGTACACAACGCGACCGGCGCGGCCTCTCAAGGCTCCGGCCTCGAGTTCGATCACAAAGAAGGCCGGAGCAAACGATTCGTCACGATAGTAGAGCCCGGCGTCGGAAGCCGGCACGAAGCCGAAACGGGGATAGTAGTCGGGATGTCCCAGGACGAACACAACCGTCCGGTCGATCCGACGGCATTCTTCCAGTCCTCCCGCGATCAGAGCGGCCCCGATGCCCCGTCGCTGGCACTCCGGTGCCACCGCCATAGGTCCCAACCCGATCGCCGTCCATCGGTCGTCGGCCTGGTGAATGGTCACCTCAGAGAAGAGAATATGTCCAACGACTCTCTTCCCTTCACATGCCACGAGGGAGAGAACATCGGTCCCAAGACCCCGGACGGCTTCGACAAGTCGCGCCTCGGCGTCTCTGCCGAACGCACTTCTATTGACCTCCGCAACTGCTTCCCGGTCGGTGGCGACCTCATGTCGGATCAAGAGCATGAGTATCCTCCGCTTGGTAACTTGTTTCGCAGTGTTCAGTGACTCGGCTTCTCTCTTCCGGAGCTTCTCTCAAATCCGTCCTGTGCGGCGGCGCTAGGGACGATTGACCTTCAGGTGGCTTTTCTGAGATAGTCGCTGCAATCCAACCAGGATTGAGACTGTCTCACCTTAGCGAAGGATAGACCGATGCACTCCTATTTCAAGAATCTTCGGATAGTAATTTTATCTGCAATTCCTGTCATTCTGCTCGCTTCCGGGCTGGCGGTTGGACAGGGGAAGAACACGCTCAAGGTAACCTGCAGGGATGCCGACGGCAATCCCATCAAGGGCGTCGAACTCTATCTGCAACGAATCACGGTTCCAGATGCAGACAACGAGAAGACCAACAAGAAGGGAGAGACCAAGTTCAAGAAAGTCATGGACGGACTCTACCGAATCTGGGGTCGAAGAGAAGGTTACTCTCCGGTGATCAAAGACCTCTTTCGGATCTCCGGAGGTGGCGAGACTCCACTCGAATTGCGATTGGACGCCGGGGATTCGACGGAGCAACTTTACTTTGAAGACCAAGCGCTCATGGAAAAGGCCAATCAGTTGGTCTTCGACGCCGTCAATGCGTTCCAGAAGAGTGACTTCGCCAACGCCGAGAAGGACCTCAAGGCCTCGCTGGACATTTACCCCAATTCTCCCGATGCGCTCCAGAACCTGGGGCTCCTCTACTTACGGACAAAGAGGTGGGATGAGGGGGAGGCCACACTGAAAGAATCCATCCATCTGCTCGATCTCTTTTCCGAATTGGGAACGCCCGGGCTGGACGAGAGAAAGAAAGCGATCGAGCAGGCGCTCGCCGCTATACCGATCCAGAAAATCGCCGTTGAAGCCGAAGAGTTGATGGCCGCCCGGAAGTACCTGGAAGCGATTCCGAAATTGGAAGAGATCAAAAAGATCTCTCCTCAGAATCCGGACGTGCACTACAACATGGCCATCGCCTTTGCCCATGCTGACATGATCCCTGAAGCCAGGATCGCGATCGACACGGCGATGGGAATCAGGGCTGAATCGGACTACAAACAGCTGCGAGATCAGATCATCGAGATTGAGAAATCCGGTCAGTCACTGGAGGCCCAGCAGGCCATCTCCAAGATCGAAGCGGCCTACAAAGAGGAATCTTTTGAAGAGGCCCTCAAGGGTTGCGAGGCAGCTCTGGTGAAACTCCAGGCGGAATACCACGAGCCTATCTGGCGGCTCAAAGCGCGAACTCACCGCAAGCTGATTCAGTCCGATGAATCAGTCTCGGCCTACAAAAAGGCGATCGAACTGAAACCTGACAACGCCGAGACCAGAAAGGAACTGGCCTTGTACCTCATGGAATCCGAAAAGTATCCGGATGCCATTCAAGCTTACGCCGATCTTTTCGCGGCGACTTCCGAGGCCGCTGATGAAGGTTTTGCCAAGCTGGCCGACGAAACGGGACGAAAAGGAGAGGCCGACCTCTCTCACATGCTCTGGGAAAAGGTCATCGAGGTCAATCCTGAGTATTGGGACGCCTATTACCACCTGGGCATGTCCTACAACTATGAGAAGAACGACAAGGCCCAGGCCAAGCTTGCCCTCGAGAAGTTCATTGAACACGGCAAGAACCCGAGTTATCTCGACAACGCTAAAGCGGTGTTGACTGTCATGGACATGCCCGTCAAGAAGAAATAACCGGGCCGGGGGATTCGCGTGTTCGCGGTCCTGCCCGTTGTACCGTTCTATCCGGCGGAATGTCAGGGTTTGCTTCGCCTTCACGGCAGGGGCAGGGGCTTTGGGAGTACCTGGCCTCCGCGCCCTGCTCGTGAAGGGCTCTTCACCCGCAACATTTCTGCAATCGAACCCGACCGGGACTCCCGCCACCTTCGTTCCTGCGATTGTACTGGAAACCGTGGCCCGCATTCCTGGCGTCTGAGCGGCACCGACATTTCGATTTCCCGCCTGGATTCGAGCCGACCGCAAGAGCGCCTGTTCCATCGTCAACCCTTCCGAGACGGACCGCGCCACCGTTCAAATGCTGCCCAGACGGGCACGTGGAAAGATCTTCGATGCCGACGAGATCAGGATTCCGCCGCGGGCAAGAATCAGCCTGCTCCTCTTCGAGTTCCTGATCGAAGGGAAGGTCTTGATTCAGCCACCTGTTCGTCCTGACGACTTCGAAGGCTCGGTGTCCTTCGAAAGCAACGCCGAAATCGTTGTTGGCGGCCTTTTGTCGTTCACATGCCTGACCTCGTTTCGAAGTCGTTCCGGTAGGTACGAGTTTGAACAAGCAGAGCAAAGGCCTTCTTCATCCTCCCGCACGACGAATTGATATAGTGCAAGAACGTTCCCTGGGGGATTTCAGTTATGCCCGAATTCTTGGCACGAGTCATATGCCTGGCAGGAATGGTCACGCTTCTGGGTGCTCAAGAGCAACGCGATCGAGAGCAACCGGAGTACCGGGATCCGAGGCTCGCAGAGCCCGGGCAGATTGCTCCCATCCTCGAGGGGCTGGGCGACCATCATCATCTGATAACTACGGCCTCTGAAAGAGCACAGGTTTTCTTCGACCAGGGGCTCCGTCTCACCTACGCCTTCAACCATCGAGAGTCGGCCCGGGCCTTTCGTGAAGCCACACGCCTGGACCCCGAGTGCGCAATGGCCTACTGGGGGCTGGCTCTGGTCCACGGCCCGAATCTCAACATGCCCATGAGCGACGAATCGGCGAGGATCGCCTACGACTCGATTCAAAAGGCGATGTCTCTTCGCAGCAGAGTTTCTGCGAGGGAGCGGGCCTATATCGAGTCCCTTTCCAATCGTTACTCGAGCGACCCGGTCGCTGACAGGAGGCCACTCGACGAGGCCTACGCATCAGCCATGAAGCAACTGACGGAAGCGTATCCCGAAGATAACGATGCGGCGACGCTGTACGCAGCAGCGCTCATGAACCTGAGTCCCTGGGACTACTGGTGGGCCAATGGAGAGCCGTACAAACGCACCCGCGAGTTTCTGGCCATCCTCAGTTCCGTTATCGAGCGCGATCCTCGGCATGCCGGCGCACACCACTACTACATTCACGCCACAGAGGCTCAGCATCCGGAGTGGGCGGTCCGAAACGCAGAGATCCTCGAGTCGCTCATGCCGGGAGCCGGGCATATGGTCCACATGCCATCTCATATCTACATGCGCGTAGGACGATACGCCGAGGCGTACGAAAGCAATGTCAAGGCCGTGGCCGCCGATGAAGGCTACATTACTCAGTGTCGCGCGCAAGGAATTTACCCGCTGGCCTACTATCCCCACAATCTTCACTTCCTCTGGTCGGCAGCAACAAACCAGGGAAGGAGCCGTGAGGCAATCGAGGCTGCTCGCAAGGTCGCTTCCAAGATGCCGCAGGACGCATTGCGCGGATCCCCCTCGTTCCAGACATTTCTGGTGGTGCCTTACTACGCGCTGACTCGTTTCGGAAAGTGGGATGAGATTCTTGCCGAGCCTCGACCCGCTGATGATCTCAGTTTCGCCCGCGCCATCTGGCACTACGCGCGCGGCAATGCCTACGCCGCCAAACAGGATCATGAGAGCGCGGACCGCGAACTGCGCGACCTCAAGGCGCTTGCAGGCAGTCCTCGAGTGAGGGCACTCATGTGGGCGAGTCCCCCGGCCGATGTGCTCGCAATCGCCGTCCGTTGCCTTGCCGGTGAGATCGCCACGCGTCAGGGAAGATTCGAAGAGGGTATCAACGAACTGGCGACTGCGGTTCGCCTTCAGGACGCTCTCCCCTACAACGAACCTCCCGACTGGCACTATCCGGTGCGGCTTTCATTGGGTGCGGCTCTTCTGGCCGCAGGAAGAGCAAAAGAGGCGGAAGTCGTTTACTGGGAGGACCTCCGGCAGAACCCCGAAAATGGCTGGTCTCTATTTGGATTGTGGCAGAGCCTGAGCGCTCAGGGGAAAGATGACGCGGCTCGATCGATCGGTGACCGCTTCAAGAGGGCTTGGGTAGATGCCGACGTTGAGCTGACGTCCTCCCGATTTTAGTCGGCGTTTTTCGTTCGCCACGAGATTAGGGCGGTTGCATATGAAGTTGTTCAAAACCGGTTGCAGTTTTCCAGCTCTCCTCTTTCTCTTCCTTGCCCCGGCTCATGGATATCAGTCCTCTTCCGACACGGGCGAAACCGACCTCTCACCTCAGGCTGTTCAAAGACAGATTCGGCGGCTTGAGGCCGACAAGAAAACCGATGAAGAACAGCAAAACGCCGCGATTGCTGAGTACAAAACGGCCCTGAGTTCTTTGGACTCCGCCGCAGGCTTCAAAGACGAGCAAGCGAAGTTCAACCGAGAGAAAACGTTGGCAGCTCGGCGCATCCGAACTCTTCAGAGAGAATTGGCCAATGCGGACGCGGGCGAGGAATTGAAGCTCCCGAAGAACGCCACCGCCACCCAGATCATCCAAGCCCTGAGCCAGGCCAGGGCCGATCTGGATGCCCGCCGGCACGCCTTGTCGCAGTTGGACCAGATTGCACAGCGGCGCGTCCAGCGCCGGCAAGAGATCGCCGTAAGAACCGGGGTCCTCAATGAGGAAGTCTACGAAATCGATGAAGCTAGATCGTCGCAGGATGATGCCGATACGACCCTTCGCAGAGCAAGGGACACGAGACTGCTCGCCCGCAGACGGGCAGTCCTGGC
>CAJHYB010000423.1_pt1 | contig 10301 bp, 7 predicted proteins | sample 9198631 | NCBI WGS metagenome assembly CAJHYB01 (sample SAMEA7708354, study PRJEB35096) | sediment metagenome | biome: marine neritic benthic zone biome [ENVO:01000025]; feature: sediment [ENVO:00002007]; material: shallow marine sediment [ENVO:03000034] sea grass bed [ENVO_01000059] ... | reverse complement strand
TTGAGCCTCTGCAGGTAGCTCTGAACCGGCGCTTCGAAGAAGGACGTGACGTACTCGATACCGTCGATGTCGAAATCTTCGCGGCAGATCCGCGCCACGTCGGGCAGCTTCCAGACCCCGGCTCTGAAACTCCGCACGATGGACCACGTCGCGAGCGAAACCGCGTCCTTTGTCGGGCGGTCGTGAGCGATTGTGGGGGTTGTGGAAAGCGCCGAGGAAATGGCTATCGCGCCCGTTCCGGCGAGTGTCGTTCGTACGAATTCGCGTCGGTTCTGGTTCTTCATTGTGGGCCCCTTCTCGTCATCATGTTTATGAAAACAGAATAGCCTGTCCGGTGGTTTTCTGAAACCATCTCACGATCTGTATCGGCCAGGAGACTACCCTGGAAGAGAGCCACGTGATGCGGGTTTCAGGGATGGTGTTACTTGGGTCCTCGGACCACCATCGAGTCGCCGAATCCGTCCAAATCAGAGTGATCCGTGGGTTTTTTCTTTTCCCCAGCAGCTCCACAGTGCACTCAGGCGGTCTCTTCTTCCTCGAGACCCAGCTCTGAGATCATCTCCTCGCGCATCCTGAACTTCTGAATCTTGCCCGACACGGTCTGTGGAAATCCATCGACAAAGCGAATGTATCTGGGAACTTTGTAGTGGGCGAGCTTCTCCCGGCAGAAGTCGCGGACGTCATCTTCCTCCAGGAAGCAGCCGCGATTCAGCTTGAGCCAGGCGCACACTTCCTCGCCGAACCGGGAGTCGGGCACTCCGAAGACGGCCGGTTGCTCGATGGAGGGATGAGTGAAGAGGCACTCCTCGATCTCTCGAGGATAGATGTTCTCTCCTCCTCGAATGACGACGTCTTTGATGCGTCCGGTGATTCTGAAGTTTCCATCAGGACGCCGGAGGGCGAGATCTCCAGTGTGGAGCCAGCCTTGTTCATCGATCGCCTGAGCAGTCGCTTCAGGCTCCTTGTAGTAGCCGAGCATCACTCCGTGCCCTCGGACACAGAGTTCTCCCTGCTGGTTGTCGTCGAGGGCACTACCGGTCTCCTGGTCCTCGATACGGACCTCGACACCGGGGATCGTGCGGCCCACCGTTTCGACGCGGACCTCCAGAGGATCCTCGACGCGTGTCTGAGTGATGACGGGAGAGGCTTCGGTCAGGCCATAGGCAATTGTGAGTTCATGTGCTCCCATTTGGTCGACGACCCGCTTCATGACCTCGATCGGGCAGGGACTACCGGCCATGATTCCGGTCCTGAGAGATGAGAGCTGCCGGGTCGGAAAGCTTTCGTGCTCGAGCATCGCGACGAACATCGTCGGGACGCCGTAGATCGCTGTGGCTCTCTCGCGTTCCAGAGCATCCAGCGTCGCTTGCGGATCGAAGTACTCGGCTGGGATGATCATCGCAGCCCCCCGCACGACCGCACACAACAAACCGAGCACGCACCCGAAGCAGTGATAGAAAGGCACTGGGATGCAGATTCTGTCAGTAGACTCAATCCGTTGACACTCTCCGATGTAGAAAGCGTTCATGAGAAGATTGCGGTGAGTCAGCATGGCGGCCTTTGGAAAGCCTGTCGTGCCGGACGTGTACTGGACGTTAATCGGCTCTTGTGGTGCCTGTCTTCTCGTTTCGGCTCTCAGCCGCGAGCCTTCCAGGCTCTTCCCGCGCTCGATCATGGCCTTCCAGGAAACACAGCCGGGCGGTGTTGCCCCCTTCAATGTGACGACCCAATCGAGTTTCGGGAAAGCCTGACTTTGGAGCGCACCGGGTGGATCGCGGACCAATTCCGGACAGGCTTCCCTAAGAATCGAGAAGTAGTCCGACGACTTGAAGCGGTCGATCAGGAACAACGCCCGAGCGTCGCAGCCAGCCAGGGCGTGTTCCAGTTCGTAGATCCGATTGGCTGGATTGATAGTCACCAGAACGACCCCGATGCGGGCGGTCGCCAGCTGCAGAATCACCCATTCGGGAACGTTGGTCGCCCACACGGCGACGTGGTCCCCCCTGGACAGTCCCAGACTGAGGATTCCCCGGGCCGCCTCGTCGACAACTCGATCGAGTTCTGAATAGCTGAGCCGAAGGCCGAGGGCGGGGAAGACAAGAGCGTCCGAGTCCGGAAACCGTCGGCTCGTTTCAGCAAGAACTTCGCCGATCGTCAAGCCGTCGACCCAGGGAGTTTCAGTCAAGTCTGTCTCCCCGAGAGCATCGGATTCCTCGTGACAAACGTATCAGTGAATCCATTGAGGCGATCTTAGCGTCTTGGCCACTTTGCGCGAAACCATTCCGCACCTCCGAACTCTGTCCTAATTGGAAGGAAGCCACCGTGCCAGTCAGAACCGACGTCAGAAACCTCGCCATTATCGCTCACGTGGACCATGGTAAGACGACTCTCGTCGACGCCATGCTCTGGCAGAGCGGGATCTTCGGAAGCCACGAGAAGGTCGAGGAACGCGTGCTCGATTCGATCGACCTCGAGAGAGAGAAGGGCATCACGATCATGGCCAAGAACACGGCCATTCATTACCGAGGTGTCCGTGTCAATATCGTCGACACCCCCGGGCACGCCGACTTTGGTGGCGAGGTCGAGCGGACTTTGAAAATGGTCGACGGAGTTCTGCTGCTGGTCGACGCCAGCGAGGGGCCTCTTCCCCAGACCCGCTTCGTTCTCCAGAAAGCTCTCGAAGCGGACCTGCCGACGATCCTCGTCATCAACAAAATCGATCGTCCGGACGCCCGGATACACGAAGTCCTGGATGAAGTCTACGATCTCTACATCGACCTCGATGCGACAGAGGAGCAGCTCGACTTTCCGATTCTCTACAGTAACGCCAGAGCAGGAACGAGCCGGACGACGGAGGACGGCGAGGATCTGACACTGGCGCCGCTCTTCGATCAGATCCTCGAAACGGTTCCGGCTCCGAGATATGACGAAGACTTCCTGTTGCAGTTCCTGGTGACGAGCCTGGACTACGATGACTACGTCGGGAGGCTAGCCGTCGGACGGATTTTCAACGGAGATCTGAAGGAACGCCAGAAGGTCTCGGTGATGCGGCTGGACGAATCGGTTCAAAGAGGCGAGGTCGCGGGCCTGTACGGTTATGACGGCTTGCGGCGAACTCGAATTCAGGAAGCCGGTCCGGGGGACATCGTGGCCATCGCGGGAATCGATCCGATCAATATCGGCGAGACGATCTCGTCGGCCGAGGACCCACGGGCTCTCCCGGCGATTCGAGTAGACGAGCCGACGATGGCGGTCGTGATGGCGGTCAACGATTCGCCCCTCTCCGGGAGGTCCGGAAAACATCTCACGTCGAGCAAGATTCGAGAGAGACTGGAGCGGGAGACTTTGACCAACGTCTCCATCAGACTCGAGCAGACCGAGTCATCCGACACATTCAAGGTTTCCGGACGCGGAGAGCTTCAGCTGGCGATCCTGATCGAAATGATGAGGCGAGAGGATTTCGAGTTGACGGTCGGTCGTCCTCAGGTGCTGACGAAGGTGGTTGACGGCAAGATCCATGAACCGATGGAGAACCTCGTTGTCGACTGTCCCGAAGAGTTCATCGGAGTCGTTTCGGAGAAGGTGGGAATTCGTAAAGGTCGGATGACCAAGATGGTCAACCACGGAACCGGTCGCGCACGGATGGAGTTCAGAATCCCTTCGAGGGGGCTGCTGGGATTGCGGACGGAATTCCTGACCGACACCCGCGGCGCCGGAATCATGACCCACATCTTCGATGGGTACGACGTGTGGCAAGGAGATATCTCTCACCGGAACAGCGGGGCTCTGGTGGCTGATCGTCCTGGTAAGGCCCGGGCGAACGCTATCGAACACCTGCAGCCCCGAGGAGAGCTCTTCGTTTCGCCCATGGAGGAGGTTTACGAGGGGATGATCGTCGGTGAGAACGCACGGCCGCAGGATCTGAACGTGAACATCACCAAGGAGAAAAAACTCACGAACATGCGCTCGTCCACGAGCGATGAGCTGACCCATCTGATCCCCCCGCGCCGGATGAGCCTCGAGCAGTCGCTCGAATACATTCGCGAGGACGAAATGGTTGAAGTCACGCCCGGGGCGATTCGGCTCAGGAAGAGGATCCTGCAGTCTTCTCGGCGGAAGTAACAAAGACCCTGAGTCTCGGGGGACGAATGAGTGCGCCTGTCAGCCTCTGGCTCCAGGCCATCTCCGCGGTTGAACCCGTCGTGCTGGTACCAGGTCTCGTCCGGAAGGTCGTAGAGAATCGATTCAAAACAGATACACGATCATCGAGTCCTTCCTATCCCCGCAGGGGAGGTATAGGACAGCCCAGGGCGGAGCGGAGCGGCGCGACGCGGGAGCGACGCGCAACCCTGGGTTCTCACGTGTGAGCGGGTCAAAACCCCACAGGGGTGACATGAATCGGCGAGTGTCAAAAGCTCACAGTGTCATCAAGGCCCGCGTTTATCTCATCCCTTCGGGATTCTCGCACTCGCTAGAGGGGTGACCCAGGGTCCCGCTCCGCAGCCTTCGCTTCACCCCGGGCTGTCCTTGTGCCTCCCCCTGCGGGGATAGAATCAGGAGTCCCATTCTCGCAGAACCTCTTTACAATCATCGATTTGGTGTTTTCCGGACGAGAACCAGTACTAACGAGGCCCGGCTTCGCTTGTGCAGAGCTAGGCCGAATACGCCGCCAGGATCGCTTTCAAGGCCCGAAGTCCATCTTCACCTGTCACTTCGGCCGGAGTGTCTTCCAGGATGCTCTTTCGCACCGCCTCGATCTGACGGCCGAAGTGAGCCGGCGGAGGCGCCTCGTCGACAGGAATCTGGCGCAGGCCTAGCTCAGAATTGAAGAACAGCTGATTCGCGTAGTGAAAGATCCGCAAAGCGCCTTTCGTGCCATGGACTCGGATGGACCCTGCGTTCGCTTGCCATGAGCCGGGCGGGACGACCGTGCCGTCGATGTCCCAGGAAGCTCCCTCGCTGAAGAGGCCCTCGTTCGGGAGTTCGAGCGGGTAGGTGGCATCGTTGTACAGGAGCTCGCCCAGAGCGCCGTTGGCGAAGCGGATGTGCAGGTATTCTGTTGCCGGCGGGTCGCCCGAGATGTTTCCTCTTCCCGTCACCCCGATGATCTCGCTGTCCATGAGCCAGCAAAAAGTGTCGACCAGGTGGATGCCGTGGTCGAACAGCCCCATTCCGCCACCTCCGGGTCCTCCCTGAGGATAATGGGCAAAGCTCATGGGAGCGTGTGAGGCAGCTCCCCGACCTCCCACGACGGTTTCAGTCAGGAGGGAAATATCTCCCAGCAAACCGGAGAGGATCATCTCTCGAGCGATCCTGACCGTGGGGAGGTAGCGATAGGAGGCTCCGTAGAACAGCTTGACGCCGCTTTCGCGACAGGTCCGAACCATTCGCTCGGCGTCCAACAGATTGACTGCGAGCGGCTTTTCGCAGAAGACGGGCAGTCCTCGGCGTGCCACCTGTTCCGTGATCTCGCGATGGGTGTTCACCGGCGTCAGGACGCAGGCCAGGTCGAGTTGGACATCGTCCAACATCGAGCGATAGTCCGAAAAAGGGCGGAATCCGTGCCGGTCTGACAAGTCGCGCAACCGGCCGTCCCGGACTTCGGCCCCGGCGACGACGATGATGCGGTCGACATTCCGGTAGGCTTCGAGATGAGATTCCGCGACGCTGCCGAGCCCGATCAGACCGGTTTTCAATCGCTCAGTCATGGGGGCGTTGTCCGTTGTCGGTGTTGTCATCTTTCCTGATGTGCCCGTGCCCGATCCACCCTCACTCCTCCCACTCGACGTTCCCACAGACACCGATGAGCTGTCCGGAGATGTGCCGAGCGGCGTCGGACGCGAGGAAGAAGGCCATGTCGGCCACTTCAGCAGGATCGATCCAGGTCCGCATCGAAATGTAACGCGTGAAGGTCTTTTCCGCCTCTTCAAATGTCAAGTCACGCTCCTCAGCCATATTCTCGACCAGGCCTCGCCCTCGCGGATTGTCGATCAGGCCGGGCAGGATCGCATTGCACCGAATGTTCGAGGGTCCGAGTTCCCGCGCCAGGTTCTTCGTGAAGCCCTCGACTCCGGCCTTGGACGCCACATAGGGTGCACGGAGCGGCAGACCGGTTCGGGTCGAGCCGGTCGAGATATTGATGATGCTTCCAGTCCTCCTCCGCTTCATCGCGGGGACAGCCTTTTTGACGCAATAGAACATGCCACTGAGGTTGACTCGGATCGTCGAATCCCAGTCGGCGTATTCGATCTCCTCGACGGGTGCCCGAGGTCCGCCGATTCCCGCGTTATTGACCAGAACGTCCAATCTCGGACCCGAGTCCAGAACGCCATCGAAGAACTGTTCGACCGAGGCCGGGTCACCGACATCCGAAACGGCTCCGCGCATTCCGGGATTGGCTTCGAGTGTCTGTTCGAGAGCGGTTTCGCAAATGTCACAGATGTGCACGAGCGCACCCGATCCGTGAAAGCGCTCGGCGATTGCTCTTCCGATTCCTCCACCGGCCGCTGTCACCACGACGGATTCTCGTCCCGATTTCGCCATCATCTCTTCCGTTCGCCCGGCAGCGTTTCAAGGTGGCCGGACCCTCAGTTCAAAATTCTCTCTCTCCGTTCCTCTTCGCTGATTCCTTTCCTCGTCTTCGAACTGACAAGCCAGAACAGAACTCCCAGCGTCGCCCAAGTGAGGATGAGGATCCATTCGACAGGAAACCCTCCACCGGCACTCTGGAACGGCATATAGGCAGACAGAACGAGGACAACCAGAGAAGACGCCGCGGCCAGATATCCGATCAACGGTCCCGCCGGCAACTTGAACGGTCTCGGATGGTCGGGCCTGTCCTTTCGCAGCCGAATGAGACCGAGGCAGACCATGAGAAACACCCAGGACAGGTTCGTCGCTCCCGCGTTGACGATCGGAATGATGGCGTTTCGGCCCAGAAGAGCGGTCCCACCCCCGACCAGCCCGACGAAAAGGACCGCGGTAGAAGGCGATGCGAACCGCGGATGGACCCGACTGAATGACTGAGGAATCATACTGCCTTTGCCGAGGGCGAAGAGGAGGCGCGTCGCGGCGAAGAAAAGGGCGTTCCAAGTGGTGATGAGTCCACAAAGCCCCGCGAACAGGACGATCTTTCCAAAGAGCGGAGAGCCCATTGCGGCTTCGAGAGCTCCTGCGACAGGAAGCTCAGTCGCCAGAAGGTCCTCCCTCGGCAAGGCCATGGACGATGTCAGAATGACCAGGCAGTAGAAGATCAAAGCGAGCAGGATCGATGCGACGATCACGCGTGGGATCAGTTTGAGGCGGGCCGACTGCTCGACTTCGCCCATAGCCTGTGGGATCGTGTCGAACCCCGCGAACCAGAACGGTGTCGTCGCCAGGACCGCCAGCATCCCCGCGAAGCCCCAGCTGGAGCCGTCTCCGCCGAAGAGAGGGTCGAGATTGGCGACCTCTCCACTGGACAGGCCGGCCACGATGAACGCTGAAGACGCCACGAGGAGCGCGACTGTCATCGTGTCCTGGAAGGCCGTTGAGGTCTTGGACCCCCGGTAGTTGACGAAGGTGATGAGCGCCATGATCGCGATCCCGAGCAGCAGGCTCCAAAGCCGGATCTCCTGACCTAGAATCGTGTAGAGCACCGGCCCCTCGAGGCCCGGAAACAGAGCGCTCGCCACCCAGCCCACCGAGATCGCTTCGAAGGTTGTCGTGGCGATGTAGCTGAAGGCCAGCGCCCATCCCGCCGCGAAGGACCAGCCGGTCCCGAACATCTCGTAGACGTAGGCGACCTCACCTCCCGACACGGGATACATGGTGGCGACCTCGGCATAGCAGAGTCCGATGAGGAGCATCAGAACTCCTCCGCCCGCGAATCCCAGCATGGAACCGAACGAGCCGGCCTGGCCCAGCCAGGACCCCATGACGGTGACCCAGCCGACGCCGATGATCGTTCCGAAGGAGAGCATGAACAGAGACCGGAGTTTGATGTTCCTGCGAAGGGTCTTCGGTCTTGCGATCTCAGGGATGTTCTTTTCTCCAGGCCCTCAGGGGCGTCCTTCGGACGAAGGCGCGAGAACGGGGAGCAGAAGGTGGCTGGCCACCTTCGGGCTGTGGTGGATTCGCATCGTCGCAGGCAAGGTGCCGGTTACGAGAGCCTCATCCCCGCCCGTGTTGGAATTCGGAAACGAATAGAAATCGCAAGCGTTCATGACGGCGATCCGGACTCGATGCCCTTTGCGGAATGTGTTCGCGATCGACGGGATGGAGATTTCATAGCGGACCACCTCGTCGAGGCGACCTGACAGCAGTTCTTCCTTCTCGAAGTTCGAGCCAAAAACCCCGTGCTGCTTGTCGGCGAGGTTTCGGAATCGTGCCCGCAGCATTCCGACGGTCAGTCTCAACGACACATTGTTCGGCGAGACGTCGGAAAGGTGGACCCACCAGTCGGTATCGAGAGCGTCCGTCGAGGAATAGAGGATCAGCCGGACATCTCCCGCCACCGTCAGATCCTCATCGAGTGCGGATGACGTGTAGACCGCGACGTCATGACGGCGTTCGATGTCCTTGAAGTCGTATGGGAAGCTCTGCACATCCTCCCAGCGTGTCATGTGTTCGAAGCTCATCCAGTTCGGGGCAGGATCTCGTGGATCGTAGATGTAGACGTCCGCCGGTTGGAGATCGTCCGGTGGCGTGGGCCCGAGTCGGCCGTCGGTCAGATCCCGATTGGCCTCGCCTGCGCTGTGTAGAAACCACTTCTGAACCGCAGCATCTGAAGGCGGCCAGCGGTCTGCCGTTCGCCATCGGTTTTCCCCGAGGACGAAATAGTCGACCTGTGTATCGATTCCGTTATCGAACCCTTTCAGGAAACGGTCGTACCACCGTTGCTTGAGAAGGGCGATGTCGTCGCGTACAGAATCGGGTCCGAAGCTGAATCCGTTGAGACGCCGGTCCCGATTGTAGCCATGCTTCCAGGGGCCGATCACGAGGCGCTGGGGCAGGGTCCCCTTCCGCTGCATCAACTCCCAGTTGGCACGAGTACCTGGGAAGTCGTCGTCAAACCACCCGCTGATCTGGAGAGAGGCAAAGTCACGGCTCAAGTCCGCGTTGTACCAGTCCTGACGCTTCCAATAGCCGCCGCTCGTCCAGTTCTGCAACAGCGTGTTCCATTGGGGAATGTCCTTGCCTGTCGCGAACTCGTCGAGGTCGATGAGAGGACGATAGTGGAGCACCTCCGTCCAGGTGCGCTCCGGAAGCAGTTTCTCGTCGAGCATGAAGAGCATGTAGTAGGCGAGTCCGGAAACGAAACCGCCTCCCATATAAGGCTGATCGCTGAATACGGTTCCCATGGAGACTTCCGGCACGATGCACTTCAAGGCGGGGTTGGCGGCCAGCGTTGCCGCCCATTGGGTGTAGCCCACATAGGAACCGCCCTGCATTCCGACCTTTCCGTCCGACCATGGTTGCTGAGTGACCCACTCGAGGGTGTCCGCTCCATCGCTCGGCTCGTTGATCACGAGTTCCCACTGACCTTCGGAGCGGTTCTGCGAGTCCCAATAGGCCGTACCGCGACACGCCTGCAGAACGACTGCGTATCCTCGTGTCACGTGATGCCAATAGCGCTCGATCAGATTTCCGATTCCGTAAGGGGTCCGAACAAGAATCACCGGATAGGGAACCTTGGAGGCCTCGTCCGGGAGGTACACGAGTGTCGTCAGATGAGTCCCGTCGGACATCCTGACCTGGAACTTCCCGTGGTTTCTGATTCCGTGAACCGGCTGCGAGACTCCGGGATCGCGCCATTGCTCGAGAGTCGTGAAATCCTCATATCCGGGTCGCACCAGCAGGGTGTCGGTCGAGACCTGAATCGCTGCTGCGAGGCGATTCTCGGAGTCTAAGACCAGGTCCAGCGGATTTGAGGCGTCTCTTGCGGTCCAGTGATGGCACCGGACGGTCTTCCCGCCGAGCATGCGAACCAGGGCAGGCTGCTTGACGTAGATCGTCTCGGCGTCAGGCCACCCGACGGCAGCAGCAGCCGACCAGCTGATTTCCTCCAACGATCCGAGATGCTGAAGGAGAGCTCGAAAGTCCCGAGGTAGAGGCAGTTCCGAGGTATCTTCGTCCGAATTGATCGCCGCTTTCACTGTGGCGCCCCACTCGCGACTGAAGGTGTCGCGCCTTCGGATGGAGATAGATCGGTTCCCGTTCTCCTCGTCGATGGCGATCTCGCCGAGTTTGACTCCTACGGCGTAGTAATCGAACCGCACGGTTTCTGCCGACTCTGGAATCTGAGCGCCGGCGCCGGCCGA
>CAJHYB010000283.1_pt1 | contig 10385 bp, 5 predicted proteins | sample 9198631 | NCBI WGS metagenome assembly CAJHYB01 (sample SAMEA7708354, study PRJEB35096) | sediment metagenome | biome: marine neritic benthic zone biome [ENVO:01000025]; feature: sediment [ENVO:00002007]; material: shallow marine sediment [ENVO:03000034] sea grass bed [ENVO_01000059] ... | reverse complement strand
CCGATCTGCTTCCAGTCGCGCCACATCCGTGCCGACAAGTTGATTGGTGCCGAGTCGAACGGTCACCGGACGCTCCGTGTTTTCTCTCAGAGTGAGGCAGGGCACTCCCAGGTAAGACGTCTCTTCCTGGATCCCTCCGGAGTCGGTCACGGTGACGAACGCCTCCTGCTGCAAGGCCAGAAACTCCAGATAACCCAGCGGCTCGATCAAACGCAGGTCGGGAGGGGTGGTGAGACAGAGAGCGTCAATACACTTTCGGGTTCGCGGGTGGACGGGAAAAAGAACCGGGACCCTGGAGGAGATCCGACCCAGCGCTTCGAGAATTGACTTGAGCTTGGGAAGAGAGTCCACATTGGAAGGACGATGCAGAGTCACGAGCACATATTCTCGACTGGATAAGTTGCACCGGCTCAGGACCGCTTTTGGACGAGTCTTGGGAAGAAACCTGACGAGAGTGTCGATCATGACATTTCCCACGCGGTGGATCTTGTCCTCCGCCACTCCCTCTTGAAGCAAGTTCACGTCTGCGTCCTCAGAAGGGGTGAAAAGCAGGTCTGAGATCTGGTCCGTGAGCACCCGATTGATCTCCTCGGGCATCGACCGGTCAAACGAGCGCAATCCGGCTTCGACGTGCCCGACCCGAATGCCGAGCTTGGCGCAAACCAAAGCTGCCGCCAACGTGGAATTGACGTCCCCGTAAAGGAGGACCAAGTCGGGTCTCTGCTCGCTCACAGCCGACTCGAAGCAAATCATGATTCTGGCGGTTTGCTGCGCATGCGTCCCGCAACTGACTCCCAGATCGAGTTCCGGCTTCGGGACCTCCAGCTGCTCAAGGAAGATTTGCGACATGAATCGGTCGCTATGTTGACCCGTGTGCACAAGGGTCTGCTCGACGCGGCGATCCCCTCGAAGAGCTCTCATGACAGGAGCTACCTTCATGAAATTGGGACGAGCCCCTACAACATGTAAGATCCGCATCAGATCCTCACGATCGGGCCAGGAGAGACCACCCAGGACGATGATCGAAATGAAAGATTGCGATCGGGATCGCGACGAGGGTGAGGCGAGACAAACGACGCCGAGATCCGTAGTGACCCCTGAAGCTCAGAACGGCTCAGTTTCGAGAGCTCATTCGAATTGAATCGACACTCACGCTCCCTCTCAGACGATTGTCGATGCGGCGACTGGGATTCCTCTTCAGGACGAGCCAGAGGTAGTCGACTCCGGGGGGTACGAGGAGATCGATGGAGTGGGTCTGCCAGGGGAGCGTTCCAGAGATGGAACTGGATTCTGCCAGGATCCGTTCAACTGGGTCCAGGGCCTGGAAATATACCCCTTCCTCGGTACTGAGCCCTTGTGCCTGAGCCCGATACTCGAGCATGTAGGGACCGGGTGAAGGAATCATGACGAGTTGCCGGAGCCCCGAGAAGTCAGGATTGCCGGTGCCGTCAAACTCGACTCTGAGTACCGAACCGGATTCGGGGCCCAGGCGCGCACCCTGGATGGAGGCTCCTGTTGTCTCGCTGCGTCTCCAGTTGAACGCTCCCCCTTCGGTCAGCGGGATTTCGAAGTCGCCGTTCCATACCAGGTTCTCTCGGTCTTGAAATGCGGGATCGGCGAGTCCTGCCTTCCGTGTGAGTTGAATCCAGTAGGCACGGGCCTCATCAGGCCTGCCGTTCTCAGTCAGGTGCTCCAGAAAGGCGGTCGAGTCGGCGAGAGGCAAAGTCGTTCGATCCAGCAGTGCGATCTTCCACCGACGCTCCAGCAACTCCGACCAGGCGCTCTTCTGACTGAAGTTACCGGCGTGTCTCAGCAGGATATCCAGCAGGATTCTCGAGTCGCCTTCACCCCAGATCCGCTCTATCAACTCGCTCCATTCGAGGGAATCCGGCGGGTTGGCCAGTTTCAAGAGGAGTTCCAGGAGCAGAACCTTGGATGGTCGGTCTCTCGGCCAGACACGTTCAATCGCGTCGGTCGGGGCGTCCAGCTTGAGCAGCAGATTCAGGCAGTGGATCAGATAAGATCGATCAAGGGTCACAGTCCGTGCAATCTGGCGAAGTGACTCTCGATATTCGCCAGTGCGCAACAGGAAATTGGCGAGTCTCCATCTGTCGGAAGCACTGCCGGGGTTCAGGCTGATCGCGCGTTGATATCTGACTCCGGCAGCCTCGGAATGGCCCTGCAGCTCGAATAGGTGGGCCAACTCGATCTGGCACCTCCAGGAATGGGGATTCAAACGCACCGCCTTGTTCAGATGCTCGCTCGCGCGTTCCAGATCCTGGAGGTCGACGCGATCCCGGTACACCAGGCCGAGACTGAGATGGGCCTCGAACGCTTCGGGGTCCCAGCCAAGAGCTTCTGCCAGCCTTTCCGGACGAGAGGATTCCCTCTGTACCTCGACCGCAATCATCTGCGGAAAAATGCGCCACAATGCCAGCGCGAGCATCACCGTCAGCACGAGCCGCCAGATCAGAATCAAGCTTGTGAGCCTCTTCGTTCTACGGCCACTTTGAGTCTTTCGTCCGGTTCGAACCGTGTACCGGTTTCGGCATCCAGGGTCCAGGAGAGAGCCAGAACCGTACCGAACACCATCAGATTGGATGGGATCTGCAGGGTTGAATCCGTCAAGCTGTGGACGAGAACCGAAAAGATGGCAGCAGCACATCCCATTGCCAGCCCGCCCCTCAGCCGACTTTGTGTCCCCAGGAAAAGCTTCGCTGAGCGATACAGTCTCCACGTTACGAAACTCCAGAACAGAGCCGCCAGAGGGACTCCCCATTCCGCCGCCGTCTGCAGATAGTCGTTATGGGCCGATGTGTAAAGGTGGTCGGTGTCTGCCGTCTGATAGGGACGGAACCGCCATCTGTACATACCAGGACCGACCCCGACAAGAGGACTCTCCGAGATCATTTCGAGAGTGTCCTGATAGATGAGTATTCGCGTTCGCCCGTCGAGATCAGAGTCTGCGAAGCGCGAGAAAAGGCCTCCCAGGCCGACCCAGGCCCCCATAGTTATGGCGAGTGTCAGAAGCAGCCACGGTCCGATCCTCAGTCCGCCAGGAGCCGGCATTCGGCTGGCTCTCCAGAGAGCGAAGATAAAGGCCATGGTCAGGATGAGCGTGAGCACTCCTCCTCGGGAGAGCGACATGAGGACAGCGAGCGCCATAAAGGCGGCGCAGACCACCATGATCCAGGCCCGAGCGTATCTCTCGGACCTGTGGAGCCGGGGCTGTCGCTGGAACCCGGCCCAGAGGGTCCCGAATGACAGCGCGATGATCATGTTCAAGAAACCGGCAAAGTGATTGGGATTGATCAGAGTTCCGCTTGACCTGCGACCGATCTCCCGGTAGTAGCTCCCGATATAGTCCACCCCCCCTATCGATTGAATCAGCCCGTAGATGGCCTCAAGTCCCCCGAGCAGAATCAGAGTGAGGACGATCCAGCCGGCGGATCGGAGCGGGCCAGTCGTCAGGAGAAGAATCAACAGAAAGGCCATCCACCCGGAGGTGAGGGCGACATATCCAACTCCCTCGAGGGTCGTCCGCAGGATGATCTGGGTTGAAAGGAAGAGCCCGACCAGCATTACCGGCAGAAAACGGGCCTCACGGAAGAGTGGACGCGACAGCCGCCAGGTCGCGACCAGCAAAGGGGCCGAAAGCAAAAACAGGAGCCGGTACTTGTTCCGATTCTCGGCGGCACCAAACTCGAGCAGACTCCAGCTCAAGACCAGAGCAAACAGAGCCCCTACAACGATGCGAGTCTCAGGGGTCGCAGAGTCCGCCCAGGCCGTGGCGCGGCTCGCACGGAATCGGTCTGGTTTTGTCAATGGGCGAGTGAAACAGGAGAGAATACGAGGCACGTGACTGTCCAGATCTTTCCGTCAACGTCGGGCATTGGATCCTCAGTCGGCATTGCCGGGCAGCGCTGTCCGCGCGACCCTTTTCAGAGGGGTCAGGGAATAGCTCCCATGAGGGCTGCAGCAGGGACGTTTCTCATAAGTCCGAGCATTCCGTAGGTGAAGGTCTTGAACCCGTCGCCCGGGATGAAGATGATGTCGTCGGCTGACACTGGAAAGTCCTGTTTCTTGCCGGCAAGAATCGCCTTGACGTCGATGGCGAGATGGGTGCGTTCTCCAGTCCGGTTGTATCGGACCAGGACGCCCTTGTTCAACTTGGCTGTTCTCGAGGGCCCTCCGGCCCAGGCCAGCGCCTGTGACACCAGGACTTCCTTGTCGCCCGGCAGAACGAAGGAACCAGCACGATTGACGTCCCCCATGACGAAGAAGTGTCGCTTGATCCTCTTCGGAATCTGAACGACATCCCCATCCTTCATGGCGACATTGAGAGACTGGGATCCACCTTCCAGGAGAGCGTTCAAGTCCACTCGAATCACCTCCAGCTCCGTCTGGTCACCCGATGTGGGCCCCTTTCTACGTCTCTGGATCAGGGCCTCGTCGGCCGCACTGACCAAATCGAGGCCGCCCGCCAAAGCGATAGCGTCGATGAGTGTGGGAGAACTGACCATCTTGTATTCGCCCGGTCTGTTGACGGCTCCCAGAACGAACACCGAATGAGCTTTGTGTTCCAGGATTGAGACGAATGCTTCTGGGTCCTTGATAACCTCGGCGTCGAGCATTGAGGCCACTTCGGTTTCCAGTTCCACAACGGTCATCCCGGCCACAGGAAAGCGTCCCAGATAAGGCAGCTTGATGGCTCCTGTTGAGTCCACCCGGACTGTGTGGTCGAATTCGTCGACGCCGAAGACCGAGACGCGGATGAGATCCCCGGGCCCCAGCCTGTAATCCCGGGTCTCTTTACCGATCGCGCTCATCTCCGAGATGTGACGATTCCTCGATAGGGTCGCCGCGTCCGACTGGGGTCGCGAGTCAGGGGGCTGCGCCCACAGTTGAAACTGAAACAGGAGTGCGAGTGCAAGGTAATAGCTTCTCGGCATCTGTCCCTCCCTTTTCTGGACGGCGACTCATTCCAAATGTGCTTGAGCCCCGCTGAAATCACCGCCTCGATAGGCCTCACTGTAGTCGCTCCGATAGTCGTAATACTGGCCGTAGTAGTAGTAGTATTCCGACTTCTCCAGATTGACCTCATTCAGAGCCACGCCCAGGATCTTGGCACCCACGCTTGCCAGATGGCTGCCACTTTTCTGGACGGCTTCTTTTGCGGTTTTGAAGGCTTTTGCGACAACGACAACTCCATCCACTTGTGGCGACAAAACCAGCGCGTCGGTGACCGTCAGAAGGGGCGGAGAGTCGACCACTATGTAAGTGAAGTGCTCGGCGAGCAGGCACAGCGCCTTCCGCATCATCTCCGAACCTAGAAGTTCGGCTGGATTCGGGGGACGACTGCCCGAGGGGACGACGAAAAGCTTCTGATGCTGTGTCGGCCGGATCAAAGGGGCCAGGCTGGAGTTGCCGGCCAGATAGTCGCTCAGTCCCGGAGAGCCGCTCTCGCAGTCGAACATCGGACCGAGTGAAGGACGACGAAGATCGGTATCCAGGATCAATGTCCTCGCCCCGGTCTGAGCCAGGACAATGCCCATATGAAAGGCGATGGTCGTCTTTCCTTCGCCCGAGAAGGCCGAGGTGATCAGGATCGAACGAGGCTCTTTCGCTGAAGTCGACAGCATCAGTGAGGTCCGAAGTGAACGAAAAGCCTCCCACATCCGAGGATTCGCCTGAGTATAGGGATTGAAGGTAGCCAGTGCTTCCGAGGCGCTTGACCCGTTGGTGAGAGACCGATTCTCTCGCGCCTGAACGATACTGGCAGTGGTGGGAATGAAGCCTAGGCAGGGCAGGTTCAATTCGGTCTCGACATCGTCAGGCGTTTTCACAGTATTGTCGACTGATTCGATCACAAAGGAGATCCCGACCCCCAAGAAGAGGCCCAGCCCCAATGCGATGGCAAGATTCCGCGAATGATCGGGCACGAACGGTCTGTCGGCGACCACGCCGTGATCGACGATGTGAACGTTGTTCGACTTGAGCCCGGCAATCACGCCCGCCTCCTTGACCCGTTGCAGAAGCGTTTCATGAATTCGCTGAGTGCTTTCGACTTCGTCTTTGAGGATGTTGTATTGAATGGAGTCCTTTTTGAGACGTTCGGCAATCTCCAGTTGGGTGCTGAGTGCTTCGGACAGATTCCTTCGGCGCTCCAGGAGATCCTGGTAGTCGAGACGGGCTCTCTCCAAAGCCTTCTTTCTGGCGGTGTCGAGTTGATTCTCAACTTCGGCTATTTCCGATTTCAGCTGAGCCACCTTCTTCCAGCGAGGTCCAAACTGCTGCTCGAGACTGGAAAGCTCCTGGCTCAACCGCAGTTTCCGTTCCTCCAGTCCGGGCAACCCATCGTCTTCGAGGAAGGAAGGGACGTCTCCCGCCGCCGTGTTGTTGAGCCTTTCGTAACGAAATGATTCGGAGATCAGATGAGTCTCCACCTGACTCAATTCAGAGCTGAGTGATTCCAGCTTCTGCAGGACGAGGTTCTCACCCTTGTCGATATCGAGCAGATTGAACGTCCGAGCGTAGTTCAGGAGCTTCTCCTGGGACGCCTCAACCTGTCCCTGCATTTCCAGCAGTTGAGTCTCAAGAAACTCGGTGGCCCTTCGAGTGGCGTCCACATGAGTTTCGAGATTCACCTTGATCGCCTCTTCAGCCAGCGTATTGACGATCTGCGCGGCGAGTGGAGCCGTCGGTGATGTGTAGCTGATGTCGACGAGACGCGTCCCTGTCACCGGTGTTATGGAGAGGTTTCTGCGGAGGTGATCCGCGAGGGCAATCTCATTCTTGGACTGAAGTGAGGAAGATTCCTGTTCAGGTGAGCTCAATGCGTTCTTTTCCTTGCCATCGTTCTCTACGGAAACACCGGACCGTCCGGCAGTGAAAAGACCTAGAAAAGAGGAGCCTTGCCCAGGCTGGGTCGATAGGGCGGACTCCACGAAAACCGGCTCCTGATCCAGGTTCAAACGTCGCACCACCCGAATCGCCAGATCGCGGCTCTTGAGCCTGTTGTAGCGTGTTCTCAGGTAAGGCTCATCCAGCGTGTCTGAGATCTGCCGCTGCAAGCCGCTTTCGATCAGAGTCAGCGCGGCCTCGGCATCAAACTCGATGACGGCGGTCGACCGATAGAGCGGCACCCGGGTGTACGAGTAGAGGGCGCCCGCGCCGAGAAGCGTGGTGAGTGTCGCTAGAATCATCCACTTTCGCTTGAGGATGATCAGCAGGGAGTGCCGCAGATCATACTTTCGCTGGGAGACTTCTCCGACAACCCATTCATCCGGCTGAAGAAAGAAACCGGACTCTTTGTTTTGACCTCTCAGTTGTTGCGACATTCTCGATTACTCCTGGGAATCAACGAGACATCTGCGGAGTTCCATCACACCAAGTGACGGACAGAAATGGCTCACGACACTCCGTGCCGTGCACTACCAGTTTCCTGAGTGACGCCGACCTCGACGAGTCGAGGGAACTTCGGGACTGGCTGCGACCGGACCGGCAGACTCGAAACCAGTGCTAGCCCCGATCACAGGAGCAGATAAGCCGGTCCCGAGTAGCAGCACCTTCGCCCAGCCGTAGACCGGACTCATCGGGCAATCGCCTGACGGCGCCTCAACACCCCGACTGATCGCCGTTTCGACCGGAGCACCCTGGATGACCAGAAATCGGTCGTCAAAGCCTGCTCGAAGGGGAAATGAGAGTCGGATGGCGCTGGTGCTCGGTATCGATTCAACACAGTGGATCTCTCGAATACTCCCATCACTGCTTTCGAGCAGCGCGAAGTGTCCTGAAAGAATCCTGGATGAGTCGTCCACCTTGATTGTCTTCACCGCACCCCCGGTCGGTGCCCCCAAGGCAACGATTCCGGTGGTGCGCGAGCCGGACTCGGGCGGCGAGTCTACTGGCAGAGTCAACTTGCTCCCGGCTGTGGCTGCCATTGCCAGACCATTTCGAGTCCGGTAGTAGAGCACCCCTGCAAGCACAGTTGCCTCGAACTGCCGAGACGACGACATGAGGAATCTGACCTGAGTGTTCTTCGCCAGTTCCAGGACCTCTCCTGATTGGAGATGAATTCGAGCCGGCCCGGACCGCGACCGCAGTTCAGTGGGACCGATCAGAGTCGTCCCTGAAGGAACTTCGAGGTCATCGACAAGAGCACCCTCGGATACCAGTCGCCCCAGGACCTCCGGATGGGCACTGGCCGGCAGGGCGCACGGCATCACTCCCAGGCTCAGCAGGAGGAATCTGATTGTGAATCTGGTCGTTGAGCTGGTCATTCGAACTACAGATCGGTTTCTCGAGATGGCTTCATTAGTCGAGGGCAATCCTTCCATTCAGGACTGGGGACCTTTTTCGGGCGGGGATGAGGAGGCTATCTTCCCCGGAAGCTGATGAGCCGGGTTGTTGGTCCCGGCTCGAATCGACCGCAACACCTCTTCTCCCAGGCGTCCAAACGGGATCCATGTATTCCGCTCCGACCGCGACTCCAGGGGAAGGATCGGGTCCAGGAGAATTTGGTGTTGTCTCTTTTGACGCTTGCAGCGGGACCGACTTCTCGAGAGGGGGGATTCCAAGGCCTTGAAACACGGCTTTCCAAGCGTCAATGGCTATCGATTTCTCAAACCTGTCTTCGAACAGGACTCTGGCCCTGCGACCCATTCGCTCAAGTTTTCGTGGGTTCTGGGAGAGGAAGCGTATCTGGCAGGCGAGGCCCTCATTATCGCCGGACCGAACCGCGATCCCGCATCTCTCGGCTGAGGCCAGACTCCCAATCTCTCCCCTCGGGTCACCGACGAAAATCGTCGGTCGTCCCACCGCGGCAATTCCGTAGAATTTGCAGGGAACCACGAATCCTTCCAGCTCTGGAAGCAGGGAGACGAGGTGCAGATCCGCGGCGCCCAGGCTCTGACAGAGATCCTCTTCGGGCTGATAGGGGAGATAGACGAGGTTGTGGAGTTTTCGTCGACCTTTTTCCCTCAACATCCAGGGACGCTTGACTCCATCGCCGATGACGAGAAAGCGGAACCGTTCTTCGTCCTTGAGATTCTCGGCAGCGCCCAGAATCGTCTCCAGATCGAGGGTACGGCCAAGATTGCCGGAATAGGCGATCACGAACCGGTCAGCGAAATCCAGTTCCTTACGCAGCCGATTGACCTCTTTTCGGCTCGGATGAAGCTTCTCGCCTTCGGCCCAATTCGGGATCACTTTGACGTGCGGCTCGGCCAGGTTTCTACTGAGCAGGTAGCGCTTCATCCCCTGTCCCAGAGCGATGTTCATCCGGGCAGATCGGAGAGACGCATCCCGCAGTCGACGAAGGAGTCTGGCGAACCAGCCCGCCATCGCTGGAACCTCGAGTGCGGTGGCCACCTCAGGGAAGACGTCCTGAAGCCAGTTCACAAGATAGGCTCCCTGGGCCCAGCAGAACGGGGCGGCGACGGTCGAGAGCAACGGAGGATCGGTGAGAGCCACGACGACGTCGCCTGGGGACGCCAGGCGGATGAGGCGCCAGGAGGCGCCCGCAAGAAAACTGATGTAGTCCAGAACTCGGCCGACCGAATTGTGACGGCCAAATCCCACAGTCCAGACCCGGTGAACTTCCACTCCCCGCACGTTCTCGCGGGACTCGAGGTCGGCCGAGCGTCTTTCATACCGCTGACGGCTGGTGATCACCTTGACTTGGATTCCTGAAGCTGCCAGCTCGAAGGCCAGGTCCGACATCAACCGGCTGGTGGCTGAAATATCGGGGGAGAAGAAGCGGTTCAGCAAGATGACTCTCCTGCAGTCGTCGCTTCTGGACAGCCGTACGGCGCTAAGAACGCCAAGCAGGTAGATCCCGAAGGCGATCAGGAAGAGCAGCAGAAGCACGCTGTCTGGGATTCCGCGATAGAAACCCAGAAGTCCGAAAGCGGCGAGGTCGATGGCCAGCGAGAGCAGAATGCCGACGGTCTGACCCGCCGAGAAGCCAGCCCGCAGCAGCAGGTGATGCAGATGCTCCTGATCTGCCACAAACGGCGAACTCCCCTTGAGAACTCTGCGGATTATCGATGCCAGCAGATCGAAGATAGGAACGGCCAGAATCCAAAGTGTCGTCACAGGCGATACGACCGGTGAATCGCCCTGGGTCAGAGTGACTGTCAACCAGCAGAGGATGAAACCGAGAAGCATACTCCCCGAGTCGCCCATGAAGACCCTCGCGCGACGACACCACGGAAGCCGCATGTTGAATCCAAGAAATGCCACCACAGGAGTGCCGCACAGCAGGATCGTGTTGAGTTCAACGGCAAGTCCCGAAACGCCGGTGACGAATGCCATGGACAGCAACGCCACCAAGACCAGCCCCCCGGCCAGGCCGTCCAGACCGTCGACAAGATTGATTGAGT
>CAJHYB010000679.1_pt1 | contig 10429 bp, 6 predicted proteins | sample 9198631 | NCBI WGS metagenome assembly CAJHYB01 (sample SAMEA7708354, study PRJEB35096) | sediment metagenome | biome: marine neritic benthic zone biome [ENVO:01000025]; feature: sediment [ENVO:00002007]; material: shallow marine sediment [ENVO:03000034] sea grass bed [ENVO_01000059] ... | reverse complement strand
TTCAACTCGGACCGGTCAGTGATCGGACAGGTGCTCTACCTGAACTACCGACCGTTCACGGTCGTCGGCGTCATGGCCCCACAGTTCGTGGGTGCTACAGCCGATTTTCGACCGGATGTCTGGATTCCGATTGCGCCCTTCAGAGACCGGTACGTCAGCTGGACGCGGATGGCCGAGGACCGGGACATTCCTCTCGTTCGAGTCTACGCACGCTTGAAGCCCGAAACCGGAGAAGAGGCTGCTCACTCCGAACTGCAGGCGATGGCCGCCGGACTCGATCAGGCTCACCCTGGTCGTCAGGAACGGCGGCGAGTTCGGCTCGATAGAGCGACCTGGATCGATCCGCGCGCCCGTCTGGCCGAGCTTCCAACGGTCCGTTTGATGATCGGAGCGGCCGCGGGTCTGCTGCTGCTGGTCTGCGCAAACGTCGCCAATCTCCTCCTCTCCGTGTCGCTCGGACGTCAGAAGGAAACCTCGGTGCGAGCTGCCCTGGGCGCATCTCGCTCTCGGCTCCTCCGCCAGGCCCTTTTCGAAAGCACGATTCTTTCGGCCATCGCTGGAGGGGTGGCCTTACTCGTGTCGGGACCCTTCAGCGTGCGGCTGGGCTCATACTTCGCCCGCCCCAGCGTGTGGGGCGAGAATGTCGCCCGTGAGATCCAGGTCGACCCACTCGTTTTCGTTTTCGCATTCTCGATTTCCATTCTGACCGGCGCGCTCATCGGTCTGCTCCCGGCCTTGAGGGCTTCGCGTCGAGATATTGTGGTGACTCTCAAAGCGGACAGCAGCAGCGGCTCAATCGGAATTCCTCGAAACCTGCTGGGAAGGAAACTCCCGGGGGCCCTCGACCTTCTGGTCTCGGCACAAGTCGCGCTCTCGGTCACTCTTCTCGTGGTCGCGGGACTTGTCCTTCGTACCCTGCTCGTCACGGGAGGTCTCGATCCCGGATTTCGCTTCGACAACCTGCTCGTCACACACATCTCGACGAGCAGCACTGATTTGAAGCCGGAGGAGCGCGAACGTTTCTTCCGGGAGATAGCCGAGGCAGCAGCACGAGAGCCCTGGGTCCAGTCTGCCACGGTCGCGGATTACCCTCCCCTGTCTCCGCATCCCAAGGCCGAACTGCACATCGAAGGTCACACGGACGCCGTGTCGCTGCTCTACTCGAAGGTCATCCCGGGTTTTTTTGAAGCGCTTGGCATCGAAACTCGCCAGGGCCGCAGTTTTACCGAGGCGGACTCCGCGGAAGGCCACGATGTCGCGATGATCAATCAGAAGCTGGCCGGGCTCTACTTCGGGGATGGGAGTCCGCTGGGACGTCGGCTCCGGTGGCCCGATATGAACGGTGAAGAGCGCACCTTCGAGATCGTCGGAGTCGTCGCGGACGCGAGGTTCAAAGATCTCCTTGCCGAACCGGAGCCCATGGTCTACTTCTCCTACCCCCAGCATCGCTATCCCACCGGGAGCGCTCTGATCATCGCGACGCGGGACTCTCCAGCTTCGAATGTCTCTCGTTTCTATCGATGGCTGCGAGACTACGAGGCTCACCTGGCGATCGTCAACGTGGTCCCCTTCTCCGAAGTGGTTCGCGGCTACCTCTACACCCAGCGTATGAACGCCGAGCTGTTTTCAGTTCTGGCAGTCCTGGGACTCGGGCTGGCGACCGTCGGGATCTTCAGCGTGGGAAACCTGGCCGTGCAGCGAAGGACGAGAGAGATCGGTGTACGAATGTCGATCGGTGCCACCACGGGCGACATCAGCAAGCTGATCGTCGGAAACGTCCTGACTCCTGTCTCCCTGGGACTCCTCGTCGGTCTGGCTGCGACCCTGGGTTTAACCGAACTCGTTCGAAGTCTTCTCTTCGGAGTCGAACCGACCGACCCTCTCACGCTGGCGGGAGGTGCAATTGTTCTCGTGCTGGCCGGCCTCGCAGCGGCCCTGTTGCCGGCGCACCGGGCCGCAACCGTCGATCCAGTCGATGCCCTACGAAGCGAGTGAATCCTGACTCGTCTCCTGAGACCTCAGATCGGGCGCCATCCAGGCGCCCCTACACGGTTGCGGAAGTTCAATCTGCTGACGCCGGCAGGAACCTTCCGAGCGCATACCCGATGCCGGCCGCGATCGCTCCGAGAATTGCGTTCACGACCAGGCCGACGGTGCGGGCTCCCATCGCCTCAGCGAAGCCGACAGGGCGCATCTCGTTCACGATAGCGTAGGAATTGTTATAGGCGGTCTCGATCCCGAGAATGTACGAAAAGAACGTGCCGACAACGATCAGGACTTGAGCGACCAAGGCTATCGTCATGCCGGTCATCATGGCCGACTTGGCCCCTTGTCCCCAGACACTCCGAGAGAGCGCACCCCAGATGATGCACAGATGAATCGTGACCGGCACCATGGCGAACAGTCTCACGCCAAGCGAGTAGTCACCTCCGGCGGCTCCAACGATCAACTTTCCCACGAAGAACAGCACGAGGATGAGAATCGGCAGGCGGATGAGAGCGATCCTTTGTTGCATTTGACTTCCCCTTTCCAAACAAGACCTGGTACTTGAGGGAGACCCACGAGCAAACGGTCTCGGGCTCGGGCTCGTCGAGATTCTCTCCCGTGGCTAGATGGTTTTCCCTATAGGTACGCGGATTCTCCCCCTGCGGCAAGTCCTTTCTTTGCCTCCCCAAGGAGGATATGCGACTCTGAACGCCGTTAAGGAGGTGATCGCGATGAAATCGGAAAGGCTCGACCGGAAAGCAGGACTCTTCCTCTGTGGATGCCTCGCGTTCTGCGCTCCGGCCGTCACCGCTCAGGATCAGACGGCGCCGGGAGAACCCCAACTGCCTCATGCACTCGTTTCGGCCGTCTCCGCCAGGAATATCGAAACCGACATCGGAAGGTTGGTCGAGTTCGGAACCCGCCACACGCTGTCGGACACCGAGTCCGAGACCCGAGGAATCGGCGCTGCCCGACGATGGATCAAGGCCGAATTCGAGCTCATTTCCGAGGACTGCGGAGGCTGCCTGGAAGTCGTGTTCGTCGGGGATACCGTGGAGGGCCGGAGACTGCCCGGGCCGGTCGAGGTCGTGAACGTCGTCGCGATCCAACGCGGGCAACTCGACCCCGAACGGTACGTCGTCATGAGCGGAGACATCGATTCCAGGGTGAGCGACGGGATGGACTCGACATCGGATTCGCCCGGAGCAAACGACAACGCCTCCGGTATGGCTGGCGTCATCGAAGCGGCTCGGGTGCTCTCAAAGCATCGCTTCGCAGGTTCCATCATCTACACCGGCCTTTCGGGTGAGGAACAAGGCCTTTACGGGGGGCGCATCCTGGCCTCGCACGCAGTCGAGAACAACTGGCGGATCAAAGGCGTTCTCAACAACGACATGATCGGAAATTTCTCGGGGATCACAGGAGTCATCGACAACACGACCGCTCGAGTCTTTTCAGAGGGGACGCGTGCGGTGGAGTCCGAGCGGGAAGCTCGTCGCAGGCGCTTCACGGGAGGTGAGGTCGATTCCCCGTCCCGAAACCTGGCCCGCTATGTCGATGTCCTGGCCGACCGCTACGTCCCGAACCTGGACGTCATGATGGTCTATCGACTCGACCGCTTCGGTCGCGGTGGACACCATCGACCCTTCAACGATGCCGGCTTCCCCGGGATCCGCATCATGGAAACACACGAAAACTACACCCGCCAACACCAGGACCTGCGGACCGAAAACGGAATCAGGTACGGTGACGTCCTCGAAGGAGTCGATTTCGACTACGCCGCCAAGTTGACAGCGCTCAACATCGTCACTCTGGCTTCCATGGCGAGCTCGCCGCCTTTTCCCGCGAAAGTGGAACTCGGCGGCGCAGTCCAGCCGGACACGACCCTGAAGTGGGTGCGACCGGAAGGGCCCGAGGCAGGGAATCTTGCCGGCTACCGTATTTACTGGCGTCTCACAACCTCACCCGTCTGGACTCACAGCCGGTGGGTTGGCGACGTCCAGGAGTTCGTCCTCGAGAATGTGATTATCGACAACTACTTCTTCGGTGTTGCCAGCGTCTCCAGAAACGGTTTCGAGAGTCCGATCGTGTTCCCGGGCGCGGCAGGCTCTTTTGGTGACTGAGACAAGCCCCGACTGAGCGAACGGCAAGGCGCATCTCGACCACGACGATCCTGCTCTCGCCGATTTGTCCCGGCCTGAAGCCAATCCAAAATAGAATGGAAGTGGTCCGGGATCCCTATCAACCCATGGTCTTTTGGTAGGGAGTTCTTTTAGAATGCTGACCTGGGGGTAAGATCATTTGCAAATACTGTTGACCGTAACGGACAAACGGCGTCCGGATCGCTATCCGCTCGAGTTCCGTCCAGAATCCCGATCCGGTGAGAGATCTCCCAGGGGGGAGACTCGCGGAGATGGCAGGCCGAGGGGCTGCGGCCGATGAGGCGATCGCATGGGAAAGTCTGGACTTCATTCTTGTTCATTTGCGCCGTGTTTCCCGCGGTGCGGTCGGCTATGGTCGCTCAATCACAGACACCTCTGGAGATTCAGTTCAATGTCACCGACCAGCAACTGGTCGAGCAGGATCAGGAGATCGTTCTCGATCTGAATCGGCTTCCCGAAGTGGAGGAAGGAAGGCTCGCAATTCTGATTGGGGACGTCGATCTGACCGATCTGTTCAGCGCCCAGGGAACGACGTTCACCTACCGACCGGATTCCATCCCTTACCCATCGGGTTCCCAAGACATGGTTGTTTATCTGGTGACGGCTACCGGGGATTGGACCCGGCTCTCCCAGGTCTCGTTGAGGTTCACAGGGCGGCTCGGTTTCAGCAAATCGGAGATCCAACCACGGGTCGACGTGGGAGTCAGTTCGCAGGTCGCGGAGGGCCACTCGCCGGACGAGAACCGACCTCCCCGTTCCACCTATGCCGACTTCAATGGACAGTTCGACCTCTCGACTGAGCACGTCCGCCGCAGGCTCATTCTTCGCGGCCGGATGAACGTGCTGGGCTTCAGCAACCAGCAACAGGCTTTGCGGTTCGGCACCGAAGGGCAGCAGGCACCACTCGTCGATCTGTCCAGCTACCTTGTGGAGGTCGAGTACAGTCCCGTCAAGTTCTCTCTCGGACACGTCGCGGAGGGGACCCAGCGTCATCTCATCAATTCATTCTCCAGCCGCGGAATGCGCCTGGACTGGGATATCGCGTCGCAGGTGGATCTGTCAGTCGCCTGGGTGAACGGGTCTGATATCGTCGGCTGGGGCAACATTGTCGGCCTTTCGGATCGCGACCACGAGGTCGTTGCCGGGACCCTTGGAATCGACTTTTTCAAGAGGCCCGGTACGGTCAGGCTCGAGACGACCTTGATGGACGGCTCCGTGCTCCCGATCTCGGACTTCAATCAGGGAGTCGTCAACGACGCGGAAGAAAACAAAGGTTTCGGCTTCCGGCTGCTCGCGAGCGATCCATCGGACCGCTTTCGATTCGATGGGGGATTCGCAAGGAGCGAGTACACCAACCCGGATGATCCCTCCCTGGATCAGGGGCAGGACGTGGTCCCTGTCGTGCAGACCACGGACAGCGCCTACTATATTGATGCGAGCGGAGATCTCTTCCGGAACATCGATGTTGGCGCCAGCAAGTCGGCAACCCTTACGGTCGCCTACCGGCGAGAGCGCGTCGATCCTCTCTTCAGGTCTCTCGCTGCCTACTCCCAGTCCGACTCGGCCGAGAATCTGTGGGAGGTTCGCGGAAACGTCGCTGAGGTCAACTATCAAGTCCTCTACAGCCGTGCGGAAAACAATCTCGACGACATCGCATCGATATTGAAGACCAAGACACGTCGCACCTCGGCGAACTCGAGCGCGGCGCTCGGCCCTCTGATCGCCGGTCTATCGGAACCTTCCAGTTTCTGGCCCAATGTGAACTATTCGTTCGACCGAACTCACCAGTTCGGAGATTCGCTTCCTGTCGGCGGAGGCTTCAACCCGTCACACATCCCGGACCAGGTCAGTACGAACCACCTTGCTGGGGCCGACTGGCAGTTCCGCCGGTTTAACGTCTCGTACAACTTCAACCACTCTTTTCAGGACAACAAGCAGCCCGGTCGAGAGTTGTCGGACTTTTCGAACACCGTGAACAGCTTTCGCATCGGGGTCACGCCTCACGACAGGGTCAGTTTCGGGTTCGACATCAGTCTCGAGCGCGCCGAGAACCAGGAATTCGCAGAAGTGATGAAGACCAGGAGGTTAGGAGCAAATCTGAACTGGGCGACCTCACGGAGTTCCGATTTCGTCCTGTTTTTCTCGAGAACGAAAACGTTCGACGATCTGGATGTGCGTGAGAACAGGAATACGGTCTTCGACGTCCAGTGGTCGATCGGACTTCCGCCTCTGGAAAGGGCACGAGCCCGCTACTTCATTCGCTTCAACAAGACGATCGGCGACACGCTGGACAGGTTCTTCGGCCTGGATGAAAGCCTGGAAAGCTGGACGCTCAACATGGGCTTCAACGTTTCGCTGTTCTGAAGGACTGACTATGTGGAAGAAGCTGCTCGTTCAAATGGCTGTACTGGTCCTCGGGTCCGTCCCGGTTCTCGGGCAGATCCGAAGGAACCCGACAGGCGTGAACGTCAATGCCTCGGGCGCAACAACCGTCTTTATCACCTTCGGGAACCTGAGAGAGCAGGTCCCCGTCGAAGCGATCTGGTGCGGGGAGCTGATATCGGCCGCTCCCGACATCGGGATGAAGTGCCAGCCCGGGACGATCTTCGGAAGTCTTCCGATCCGGTTCGACCAGTCGCGAGCGAGTGGCAACACGGGCTTTACGGACATAATGTCGATCCCCCCCTCCGTCGCTCGCCGGGCCTACCAGGCCGCCCAGCGGGGAGACGCCTCGAGTTTCTTCTACGTGCGTCGCTTCGCGAGCCTGGTCGGAGGACCCGATGAGTACGTCTTCGTGACCTGCCGGATGGCGTCCGGTGGCGCCCGCGTCCCTCTCGCCTTACTCAATGTCCGCATGTCCTTCGAAAACGAGTCGCTGATCCTCTCGGTGTCCCCAGGCGATCGTCCTCCGAAGGTTTCGGCGGAGATCTCCTACAACGGAACCGGACGGCTCAAGGGACGATGGGAGGTCGTCCTTCCGGGGGATGAGCCACCGACTGAGCAGGATCTTCTGAGCGAAGCCGCCCTGCCCGTGGAACTCCGAGGCCTCCAGCGTCGATACACCGAGCTGAAGAGGTTCAACGTCTTCCTTCCGCCCACCGGCGAAGTGACTCTCGAGGGTCCGGACCCGGGCGCTCTTCCAACCGGAGCCGAGGGGCCTTACCTCATTCTTCTCAGGATCGAACCGAGCGAGGACAAAGAAGGGGATTCCAACCTCGGCGCGGCCGGAGCCGGTGAGGGCATCGTCAGAACCGGCGGCGTTGCGGGATTTCCGATTCCGCCGCTGCGCTACTACGTCGGAACGGCCGAGCCGGTCGGACTCGCCGGGAAGTCGACCTCCCTGCTCCTGCCCGGGGATCAAGCTGTCTCTCGTCCCGGCCAGCCCATCGTCCTCACATGGAAGGAACTGGCCGGCCCGACGCTGTATCGGATCGAAATAGAAGAACTGGGGGGCGAGATGCTCGTTGCCGCAGTCATGAAGCCCGGAGGAGCCCGCTATCAGGCCCCGACGTTTATCTGGGAGAAGTCTCCATCCGGTCTCCTTCGCTGGCGTGTTGTCGCGATCGGAATGTCAGGCGAAGTCCTTCACGCGACGGAGTGGCGCAGTCTGAAACTGGAAAGATGATCGACCCGCTGCCCGGAAAGAAACCGACTGTGCGGGGCGCGCCCGAGAATCCATGCCAAGTCGAAACGTCGTCATAACCGGGCTCGGACCCATCAGCGCGGTCGGTACCGATCTGGAAAGCTTCTGGAGTTCCCTGATCGCCGGACGGCATGGTTTCTCCAGGCTGACGTCCTGCGACGTATCGAGGTCCCCTTCCAAGATCGGCGCCGAGATCCGGGATTTCCGACTCGAAGATTTTATCCCACGTGGAAAAGCGATGGCCCGACGGATGCCTCGTTCGACTCAGTTCGCGATCGCATCTGCACAGCTGGCGCTCGAGGATTCGAAGTTGGAGTCTCAATGCGATCCGGACCGGATCGGCATCTCCGTCGGCACGTCGGTCGCATCCATGCGAGAGTCTCTTCAGGTTCGGGACCGCTGGAAGGAAACGCAACAGCCAATGCGTCCCTACGAGGGCTTCCACCTGTTCAACCACTCCGCGGCCTGCCTCCTCTCTGCACTCTTCGATGTTCGCGGACCGGTCTCGACGACATCCTCCGGCTGCAATTCCTGCGTCGACGCCCTCGGACAGTCGGCTCGGCTCATCGAGACCGGGCATGCGGACGCGGTCATCGTCGTCGGGACGGATTGCGAAATCGTTCCCGAGGCCCTGGCTATCCTGAACGCATCGAACTCCTTGGCGACCGGATTCAATGACGACCCGGGCAGGGCGTCCCGTCCATTCGAGATCGACCGGACGGGCAATGTGATCGGAGAAGGCGCCGCGGCCATCGTCCTCGAATCGGGCGATCACGCTCGCGCACGAGGAGCTCGAATCTACGCCAGCCTCGCCGGCTTCTCGATCTGCTCGGCCGGCAGAAGGCGAACCTACGACGCAAGCGACCCCGATTGCGATCTGAGGCCCAGCGTGCGATCCCTGACCGGCGCGATGGAAGAAGCGGGGTGGCTGCCGCGGGACGTCGACCTGATCAACGCGAACGGATCGTCCTCGGTCCTCTATGACAGGCTCGAAGCCCAGGCGATCAGGGAAGCCCTGGGAGCCAGTTTTCCAGAGACGCGAGTCCACTCGATCAAATCAATGCTCGGACAACATGGTGCCGGGTCCTCGGCCTTTCAGGTCGTGACGGCCTGCCTTTCGATCCAGCACGGGGTCGTTCCGCCGACCATCAACTACGATCGCCCGGATCCGTCCTGCGGACCTATACGAGTCGTTACTGGGCCCGAAACCTGCCACCCCCGCAGAGTTCTCGTTCACTGCGTTGGCCTGGGCGGCTTCTTTTACTCGGCGGCCGCGCTGGAAAAGCCGGTCTGATTGCTTCTGAGTTCTTCCAAAGGTAATCTGTAATGTGCTGTCCGAGAAGTTCGTGTCTTCAATTCGGAGTGTGTTTTCGACGCCAACGAGGCGTGTGGCGCACCAAATACTGGGCGTATTGCGCTGGAACACAACGAAGTTGGAGATGAAGAGAGGCCCCGAATTGACCTCGGGCACTTTCGGACAGGGCACTCGCCAGGACTGGAGAAGGAGAAAGGATGACTCGAAGAACGAAAATGACTTTGCGCTTCGGTGCGCTGGGGATGACCGCGATCCTTTGTTCACTGGGCTGGATGGTCTCCAACACTTTGAACAAACCCATGAATGTGACCCTTCGGACCCACATTCAGATCTGCAAGCAGGTGAAGGGGACCTGGCAGGTGATCGACGAGGTCGGGCCCGAGACCGTGACGTTTCAGGCCAGCCTGAATGACCTGGCCCAAGGCCAGGGTCGCGGATCTCAAGAAGCAGGAGGAAGACGGTCTCAGGATCTGAATCCGGCGGAGAGGACACCCTCTAGTCAAAGTCGCAAGAACAGCGTGCAAACGTCATTCACATACCGAACCACGACCAAGAAGGGTATCCCCTATGAGGTTCGCCTCTCGAAACCCGGGTCGATCGATTTCAATCCGATAACGGGAGAGTTCACAACCAACCTGTCCTACGACATCAAATACGGCGGAAAGCGTGCGATCGTCAACGGCAAGCAGACGACCGAATCTGTTGCCGCTCCGATCGGAGCGAAGCGCGGCAGAAGAGCGAGCGGCATCCTGACAAAGAACGCGACGACCGCCACTCTTGTGGCCTCGAACACCATGCGGGTCGGCGGCGAAGAACTCAGGCTGGTCTGCCAGGAAGAGTATCGAATCACTCCCATCGGCTAGTCGGGCCGGCCGGGTCGATCGGGAGTCGGATTCCGGCTGCAGGGGTCGGTGAGAATCGACCCGAACGGTGACTTCTTGTTGACTTCAGATCTTCGGAAGTCTGCTCAGATCCCGCGCCCCTCCGACGTCCCTGCGGACTCCTTGGCGCGCTTTTCTTCTGATCCGGTGCGTTCTGCTCAGATCGGGCGCCATGCTGGCGCCCCTACGGAGAACTCATACGCGCCCACCAAAGAGGACCCACCCGAATAACCTTTGATCATTGCAGACGCCCTGGTCTAGATTGGATCACATGAAATCCCTTCCCCGTCTCGTGGCGGCACGACAGCAGTTCGACGGCCCCCGAGTGGGCTCTCTCGACGAAGCCGTCACCGGGCAACTCACCGGCCAGAGCGATCTGTTGAGGCGCATCTCCGGCATGGAAATAGCCGTCGCCGTGGGGAGCCGGGGGATTTCCAACCTC
>CAJHYB010000443.1_pt1 | contig 10430 bp, 10 predicted proteins | sample 9198631 | NCBI WGS metagenome assembly CAJHYB01 (sample SAMEA7708354, study PRJEB35096) | sediment metagenome | biome: marine neritic benthic zone biome [ENVO:01000025]; feature: sediment [ENVO:00002007]; material: shallow marine sediment [ENVO:03000034] sea grass bed [ENVO_01000059] ... | reverse complement strand
GCGAACCGTTTCAGAGCCAGAACTTCTGACGTGCTGCACGAGCTGACGGAAACATTGTGGGCACGGGGACGTCTGCGCACCCCAGAACGTGTTCGTCCTCGTGGGGCGCTTCTGCGACTGGTCAGAAAATCGGGAACTCGGCGCCGACCATCACCCCGAAGTTGCTTTCCTGTGCAAATCCCCAAACACGCAGTCTCTTGATGCCGATGCCGAAAAGCGCGGCCGGCTGCGAGTCTTGAAAGTCTCCTCCGGAAGTGCCGCCGATTCCGCCCGACAGTGAGAGCCAGCCTTTTCGATCGCGTTTCTCGTAGAGTTCGACGAGCTCCTTGTAAGTGTCGCGGACACCTTCCAGAGCCGAGATTCTGGTATCCTTCGTCTTCACGACTGCTTCAAAGTCGTTGACTTCGTTCTTGTAGCCGGCCACCTCCCGTTCGTAGCCCTGCACTTTGCTTTCGAGAAGCCGGACCCGCTCCTGGAGTCTGGTGATCTCGCTCTTGGAGTTTTCAACCTGTTCCTCTGCCAGCTTCTGAAGCCTCTGAGCCTCTTCGAGTGTGACGGGGCAGGCGAGCAACTCATCCACTTTAGATACTGGTATCGCCATATGAGGTTCGCCGTTCACCGTGATGCTGAACGACCCGTCGCTGAGGACACGAACGACACTGCATTCTTGAGGTGGGGCAGCCTGCGCGAAACCGTGGAAAGCGAGCAGTCCGAAGACCATGGGAGCCATCAGGACTGTCAGGGACAGGTCGCTCAGACGGGCAGTCAGGGACAGGTTGCGATTCGAAAATCTCATGAGCTTCTTCCTCAGGGTGGTAGGGACGGTTCCTTAGCTGCGCCTGCGGGGATCAGCTGTCGTCGGATTGATCTTTCCCGCGCCGAGCCAGTTCATCGAATTTTTCCTCAGCCGACAGATTCTTGATTCTCTCGCGTTCAGCGTCTGCTTCTTTCCTGACCTTGTCTTTCTCGGCTTCGATCTGCTGGTCTCTTTCCTGAAATCCGGCTTCCCGCGCTGCATTCTCCTGGAGCTGTTGATCGATCTGCGCTCGATCTTGCTCGATCTGCCGACGCTCCTCGGCACGTTGTGCCTGGCCCTCTCTGAGTTTCTTCACGGCCTCGTCGTCGGCGATCTCGGCCTCCTCGACCTTCTTTTCTTTTTCTTTGAGCTCCTCCTTCTTTTGCTCGATTTCTTTGTCGATCTGATCTCTTCTTCGCTTCTGGAAAAGGAGCACGCCGAGCACTCCCACCAAGGCCGCACCGATGGGTGCCAGAAACGATCTGGGCAAGATCTTGCTCAACACGATGAGGATCAACGCGATCACGATGAGTCCCACGGCGACGTACACCCAGAATGGGATTTCGATGTTGAACAGAAGGAGAGGGCCTGTGACGTTGAGCATTGCCTGACTCCTTTCGCTAGTAGCGAGATGCCATGTGCTTCTGAACCCGGATTTCAGCGAGTCTTCCCGGCACCGGCACGAGGTCGCCTTCAGCACATCAGGAGAGACCCGTTTGTTTTTCCAGCGGAATTTGAACCAATGGTACACGTTTGACTTCGGAGTAGCCATAGACCGGAGGACGGATGTCAGGTGGCCCGATTCTGCCAGTGACCGTGCCCGATCTCTCAGAAGTCGACCGTGACGCCTCCTGCGACATTGAACTCAGGTGAAGGGAAGAAGGCTGGTTGAGTCGGGAAGCCGCCCAGGACCCCGTACTCCGAGTATTCCTGGTCGAGGATGTTGTTGAAATCGAGATGGATAGTGGCTCTTCGTGTCCGGTAGCGGAGGCGGGCGTTGAGCAGGAAGTAGCTCTCCTGCTTCGGGAACGAATTCGACCAGTCGCTCTCGAGGAAGCGTTCACCGACGAAACTGCCGTTGACACCCAACAACCATCCCAGTCCGAAGTCGAAGAAGGCCTCCGCACCGGCCTTCTGATGTGGAACGCTCGGAACATCGGATCCTGAGAACAGGCCGTCCTTGACGTCGGCGTCCGTGTAGCTGTAGTTCCCCTGGATCGTCATCCGACCGAGGCTGACGCCCGCCTGAAGTTCGAGTCCGGTTCTTCCGGTCTTCCCTTCGAAGTTCTCGTTGGCGCCGAAGCCGAACGGTCCTCCGGTGGGATTGAAGAAGATTTCGTCCTCGCCATCGATTCGAAAGAAGTTCGCAGAGCCGTAGAAGGAGTCGGAAAAGAAATGTCGGAATCCGACTTCGATGTCACCTGTCGTCTGAGGAAGTAGTCCGGGGTCGATGGTGTTGGAGAAGAAGTTGAAGACCTCGTCCAAAAGCGGGTATCGGAAACTCCTCGAATAGGCAGCGTAGAGGAACGAACCCTGCCCGAAAGCGTAGGTCGCTCCGAGATTGAAGACGTTCTCGTCGAAGTCTCTCTCAGACCGGTCGCCAGGCGCGAACTCATACTTCACCCGGTCGTATCGATACCCTCCGGATATCGAGAGTTTTTCCGTCACAGAGATTTCCTCATGGAGGTAGATCCCGAAATCTCTCTTCTTCAGGTTGAAAGCGCTGCTGAACCGTCCACCGAATACGGTTGTGTTGACAATGTCTTCCTCGGCGTCGCTGTAGTCGAGTCCGACCGTCAGCCGGCTCGGAAGGGATCCGAGGCTTTCCCGCACGACGAGTCGTGGCGAAACGGCGATCGTATCGAGGGTCGTGTCTCCCTCAAAAGTTCCTCCCACGAAGGAGCCAAAGAAGAAAGAGTCTCTTTGCCGGAGCGAGAAGTCGAACTGGAAAACGTTGTCCTCTCCGAACCGGACCTCAGGCCTCAACAGGACGTACGAGTCGTCTATGTTGGCGAAGTCGCGACGGTTGGCCGCCGCCCTTCGAGAGACGCCTGAATTGAGGTCTCTTTCCAGAAGTGCTCCGGGAAGACCGGTATCGTCCGAGTGATATCCGGCACTGACAGCCAGACTGGCTGAGCCCCCGAGGCGAATCGTAGCGTTCCCGCCGATATCGCCGCCCTCGGTCTGACTGTTGGTTCGATAGCCGTCGGAGCGGTAGTAGTCGCCTGAGACGAAGAACTCCACTGGACCGGACCGTGAACCGACCGAGGCACCGGTTCGGAACGTCGAATAGCTCCCGGCCTGCAACGTTGCCTTGACATCGACCGGGCCTTCGCCTTCCTTCGTAATGATGTTGATGACGCCTCCGGCCGCATTGTCGCCGTAGAGAACACTCCCTCTGCCTCCTCGAATCAGCTCGATTCTTCGCACTCTTTCCAAAGGAATCAGGGTCCAGTCCGTACCGCTCAGGTCGGGTTGATTGATCCTCCGTCCGTCGACGAGGACAAGAGTGAGGACTGGCCGGTTTCGCCGAATCCGCGCAGATCAACTCGATACGTCCGACGGTTTCCGGTCAAATCTGAAACCTGGACTCCGACCTGCGTCCTGAGGAGTCCGGCGATGTCCTGGGCCGTTGAGTTCGCTATGTCCCGCTCGTCGATGACCGTAACGTTCGCCGGGGTGGTGGCCAACTTGTCCTCGGTGCGTGTCGCCGTCACAACGACTTCTTCCGTTCCCGGAAGTGTGACCTTTCCCTTTTCATCGTCCTTTGCCGGGGTTTGGGCGCTGAGGAGACCCGGCAGGCAAAGTGTGATCAGAATGCGTAGATACAACGGCGCGGTGGTCCTCGGCCGCGTCCTGGAGAGTGAGCGCATCAGTCCTCCTCATCTTCGGGAGAGGCTTCGTCCGGATCGGTCAGGCACAAAAAAACCCGAACCGATCTTCATCGACCCGGGATAGCCCTTTTCCCCAGGATGTACTGTCAGCCCCGTCCACGAAGGATGAATCCTGTTCTGCTCAGGCAGGTCTTCTGACTCTCGGATCAACCTCACGACTGCGCCTTCCCAGCCGGCAGAACCGGTCAGTGGCGATTGCAGCATTCGTCCCCGATTACAGCGGCGGGCCCGTCCTCGATTTCCACGAGGTTCCCTTTTAAGCTCGGCTGGAGCACCTGAACCCGTCAGTGCGACATTTGACATGTCCGGAGGTGCTTGTCAAGGTGCGGCGCGGTAATGGGTCCGGTGGAAGCGCTTTGCACGACCCGGGCGGCCCCTGTTCTGGTCCCTGCCTCCCTCTATTTGCCCGGAGCCGGAACAGCGGGCGGATCGGGGTCAGGGACCGGGACAACGAAACGGACAAGGGCATTGCGCGAGGCACACGGAAGCTGTCGTGAAGAGCGCAGGGTGAGGCCGGAAGGATGCTGGTGGCCCTTGTGCGGCTTTCCCCGGCGTTTCGTGGCAGCTATTCTGATCGGCATCGCGCGACTACAGGACACGCACACCTCCACACGGGATTGAATGAAGAGATGTCGACTCGCAGCGCCGGCTCCCCACCCTGGACCAAGATGCTTCTCGGATGTGGAATCGGGTGCGGTCTGCTCTTCGTGGTCTTCGTGACACTGTCCGTCGGAGGTTTCCTCTGGGTCTCGGCACCTGGTGTACAGGTTGAGACGGCGAGCATACTCGGTCCGCGAACCGTGGCGGCTTTCCGATTGGATAACAGCGGCGATGTGGGTCGCGTTTCAACCCTGCTCAAGGCGTTGATCGTCGAGCTCCAGCGAGTCGAGAGCGCGCGCCAAAGGGAACTGCTTCCCGAATCTCTGCAGTGGCTGAGCGACCTGCGGGCGGCACGGGCGGAAGAAAGCGTCGAGGATCTCGACGACTATATCCCTTCCGAGGTTACGGTAACGATCGAGACCTCTTCCTTACAGTCGGGATTCTTTCCAGTCGTCGCGGTCAACCTGCCGCAGTTTCCCAGGCTGTTTCGATTGATCCTGTCCTGGACGGACGAAGGCCTCGTCCGTCACGGAGAGGACGACTATCGAATCTTCCCAGACGGGGCGGCAATCGCCTTCTCAGGGGGAACGATACTTTGGATGCGGGAAGGCGAGGCGGTCACCGACGTCCTGGACCGAATCGCTGGGCGAGGGATCGCGGACTCTCCATCAAGACTCCGCGCCGACTATCGACAGCTCCAGGAGGACTGGCAGATCAGCGGCGTCGTGGACAACCGACAAGGGGTTGTCGACCGGTTCTTCGATTCGACGACTCTGGGACGCCGCTTGGGCGGCGATTTGCCGGCCTCCGGTTCGGTTCTTCATCTCAGACTCGGTTTCAATGTGGTTTCAGGCGACGCCGTTCAGGGACGGGTGTGGTTGAATTGCCGTTCGGAGGAAGAGGCACGAGAGTGGGAGCGGCGCCTGGAACGGGAGCTGCAGGAGTTCTCCCGTGATCTTCGGGAAGGTATGGAGGCCCACTGGAGCCTCTCGGTAGAAGGGCCGCGAGTTGAGTTGGAACTCATGCTGAGCGGAATCCAGCTCGCCTTGATCAAAGAGGTGGAGGACAGGTCCGGAAGATGAGAAGTCGGATCGACGGTTTGCCAACACACACTCCCCTGAAGGGCTTAGAGAGACCCCGGACTGGGCCTGGTGGCGGACGTTCGGTTCTTCGCCGGATCTTGGTGCTGACCCTCTTTGTGCTCATTCTCGGGGCGTCTCCTGTGAGCGGGGAAGGGCAGTCGCCACCGGATTCCACGACTTTTACAGGCCCCAGACGTGTCTGGCTGGACGAGCGCGGAGAGCCGGTTGAGTTCGGCACCGATGAAGAAATCGAGAGTTTTCTTTCAGAGGCCAGGGTCGTTTCGATGACGACCCTGAGTGAGGGGATCACAGGTGCCAGGCGGGTCGTGCTGGAACGAGACAAGATCAGAATGCGCGCCATCTTTCGTGATGTGGACCGCACAAAAGAGCGCGTCATGCCCAGGACCGGTCGAACCCTCTATTTCAGGGACGACTGCATCTTCGAGATGGCTGCTTATCGCCTCAGCCGGCTGCTCGGCCTGTACAAAGTGCCCCCTGTTGTTCAGCGGACGATCGAAGGAAAGCCCGGCACTCTCCAGATCTGGATCGAGAAGGGCAGATCCGACAAAGAACGCAAACAAGCCGGACTGAAGCCCCCTGATCTCGATTCATTCGAGAGGCAGTACCAGGCCATTCAGTTTTTCGACAATCTGATCTATAACGATGATCGCCACCGTGGCAACGTGGTGATCGACCGTGACTGGAATCTCTGGATGATCGACCACACTCAGTCGTTCAGAACATATGAGGACCTTCCTTTTCCCAGCATGATCGAAAGATGTGATCGGGAGCTGTGGAAGAGTCTGAGAAGCCTCGAAGAGTCGGTAGTGACCAGGACATTCGAGGCATACCTCGAGCCGGCTCAGATCCAGGCCCTTCTCGCTCGCAGGCTGGAACTCATCGAGTGGATCGAAGAACTGATCGACGAGCGAGGAGAGGAGAGTGTGTTCTACCAGGACAACTGAAGGAGGGTCGGAGAGAGTCCGACGCCCGGGCAGGAGTAGAGCATTGGGGTGACTTTGGGCCGTTCAACGGGTTTGGCGAAAGGGGACCGGCACCCCGTCGTTTTGGCTGCCCAGGAGATCCCCCCGAAGATCACTCCCGAGTCATTCCGCGACTGACGAGGTGCCGGCCTGGCGAATCGAGCGCCGAAAGAGGGGCTTATCCGGTCGCCCGACTCAGACCAACTTGAGGACGTCGTCTCCTATCCGTCGAGAAGCGGCACTACTCGTACCGTCGTCGACTCGGAATCCAGCGCTTCGTCAGGGTTGAACCAAGAAAAATCGATCCGGGAACGCACTTTCTACCAACCTGACCGGGTACTTCGGCCGAAATCGGATCGTGCAGTCCCTTGTGATGAGCCCAATTTCCAACGACCCTTCACGACTGACGACAGGAGCCTCACCTCCGGCCCGCCGAGTTCTCATCGACGGACGGGGTTATCCTAAGCAAGGGTCGTGCCAGGAAGGGGAGCGGACAGTTAAGTCGTTGACGCGAAGCCTGTTCACTCATTTTGCGCAGTCAGCGAATGTTCAGGCAGCGGATAAGAATTACGCGCTCCGGCCGACGGTGAGTAAGTATTACGCGGTGGAGCGGCTCACTTTTTCCAGTGGTGCTGCGAGATGGCTGGTGACCGCCGACTCGACTCCAGGCTCAACATGAGTGCGGCAAAAACGCTAGACTCCGATGATGCGAGTGGCCACCTGGAACATCAATGGTCTGAGAGCCCGCCTGGACTTCGTTCTTCACTGGCTGAGGTCGCGTCAGCCTGACATCGTCGGTTTCCAGGAACTGAAGGTGGACGAAGAGAAATTCCCGGCCGAGGTTTTTGCCGCAGAAGGCTACTCGACTGTCATTCACAGCCAGAAATCCTGGAACGGAGTAGCGATTCTCAGCCGGAAGAAAGCCGAGATTCGAAAGAGGGGGATCCCAGGCGAAGAGGAGATGGGTGCGCGTCTGGTCAGCGCCCGGATCGAAGATCTGCACTTCACGACCGTCTATTGCCCGAACGGCAAGAGCGTCGAGCACGCGGATTTTCCACGCAAGCTGCGATGGTTTGAATCGCTGGCCGGCCTTCTGGAGTCCGAATTCGATCCGTCGGAACCCGGCATTCTCTGCGGAGACTTCAACGTTTGTCCAGCTCCGATCGACTCCTGGAACGAGGGGCTACTGGGAGGCAGGATCTTTCACACGAAGGAAGAGAGATCACGGTTTCAGCAGCTTCTCGATTGGGGGCTCACGGACGCCTTTCGGCAACTCGAGCCGGATCGGCAGGCGTTCTCGTGGTGGGACTACCGGGCAGGGGCCTTTCACCGCAATCAAGGACTGCGCATCGACTTCCTGCTCGTGACGGAACCGACGATGCTTCGCCTGAAGAGCGTCGAGATCGATCGCGAGTACCGGAAGAAAAAGGACGGGCTGATCGCATCCGACCACGCCCCGGTCATCGCCAATCTGGAATAGTCCGAAAAAAGCGGTTCAAGAGGTTCGTGCAAAGCCGCAAAGTCAGCAAAGGGTCAAGCGGTTCCCCAGAGGCGGTCTCCGAAGTCTCCGAGTCCGGGCAGAATGAACTTCCGCGAATCCAACTCTCGGTCCACGGCTGCGGTGACGATCTCGAGCTCTGGAAACCTCTTCGAGACGGCCTCGATTCCTTCCGGGGCTGAAACGATGCAGAGCATGACGACGCGTGCCGGGGCCTGCGAGAAGATGTCGCCCAGGGCATGCGACGCTGACCCCCCTGTCGCCAGCATGGGATCGACCAGCAGAACGGTCTTCCCCTCGAGTGGCGGGAGCTTGCTGTAGTAGACGCTGGCTCGGGCGGTCTCTTCGTCTCGCTCCAGGCCCAGGTAACCGACGGTCACATTCGGAAAGAGCGCCACCACACCCTCGAGCATGCCGAGACCCGCTCTGAGAATCGGAATGACGACAAGAGGATCGTCGAGCAGCTGGGCTGAGACCTCTTCGAGCGGAGTCTCAATCTTCTGGACACGGGTCTTGAGATGTTTTGTGGCCTCGACGGCGAGAAGGGTTGTCAGACGGCGTGAAAGCGTGCGGAAGACTTCAGGTTCCGTCCTTTTGTCTCGAAGCCTTGCCAGACAATGTCTCGCCAGTGGGTGATCGAGTTCCCGAACCTTCGACATCTGCGATTCCTCCGGATTCGTTTCTGGTGCCGGAGGATAACAGATCGAGTTCCGCGAATTCGCAGGTCCTGATCCCTTCTCACCCTTGCCCTCGCCCCTGAAACCTAGACGGCTCCGTACGCCATCATGGCGTCGGCGACCTTCACGAAACCAGCGATGTTGGCTCCTCGGACGAGGTTGACGTACCCGTCTCCGTGGTTTCCGAATTCTGCGCAACGGGTGTGGATGCTCTTCATGATTTCCTGCAGCCGCCTGTCGACTTCTTCGCGCGTCCAGGAGAGACGGAGGGCGTTCTGACTCTGCTCGAGACCTGAGACGGCGACGCCTCCTGCGTTTGCGGCCTTGCCGGGGCCAAAAAGAACATCGGCCTCAATAAACTCCTTGACGGCCTTGAGGGTGCAGGGCATGTTCGCCCCCTCTGCCACGGCGCGCACACCGTTGGAGATCATTTCCCTGGCGTCCTCCTTTGCGAGCTCGTTCTGCGTCGCGCAAGGGAAGGCGAGTTCTGCCGGGACACTCCAGGGCCGCTCACCGGGGTGGAAGGTCGCATTTTCGTATTTATCTGCGTACTTCTTGATCCTCCCCCTCCTTTCTTCTTTCAGCGTCTTGAGCCAGGCGAGCTTTTCAAGGTCGATTCCGTCGGGATCGAATACGAACCCACTCGAGTCGGAGGCGGTCAGGACTTTGGCGTCCATCTGATTCAGTTTCTCGATCGTATACAGGGAAACATTCCCGGAGCCCGAGACAACACAGGTCTTGCCTTTCAAGCCTTCGCCGTTTGCATCGAGCATATTGTTCATGAAGTAGACGCACCCGTAACCGGTGGCCTCTTTGCGGATGAGGCTCCCGCCGTAACTGAGGCCCTTCCCGGTCATGGTGCCGGTGAACCTGTTCATGATTCGTTTGTATTGACCGAACATGAAACTGATCTCGCGAGCTCCCACACCGATGTCCCCCGCCGGAACGTCCGTATCCTCCCCGATGTGTCGGTGCATTTCGGTCATCAAGGAGTGGCAGAACCTCATGAGTTCGCGATCAGTCTTGCCTTTCGGGTTGAAGTTCGAGCCCCCCTTGGCGCCGCCCATCGGGAGTCCGGTGAGACTGTTCTTGAAGACCTGTTCGAATCCCAGAAACTTCAGAATGCTCTGGTTGACCGAAGGGTGAAAGCGCAAACCTCCTTTGTACGGTCCGATTGAGTTGTTGAACTGGACGCGCCAGGCCCTGTTTGCTCGGATGTTTCCGCTTCGGTCTTCCCAAGTCACACGAAAGATGATGATCCGATCCGGTTCGGTCATTCGCTCCAGGATCCCGGCTCCCCTGTACTTCCGGTTGTCGAGCATGAAGGGAATCAGACTCTCGGCCACTTCTCTTACGGCCTGATGAAACTCCGGCTCGCCCGGATTTCTCCTGACCAGCCCCCGGTAGAACTTTCGGAGTTCGTCTTTCTCCGCCTTCTCTCTCTTGGTGAGAACGGTTTCCTTCTTGGTGAGAACGTGGGTCGTGCCGTTTCGCGTCATTCCTCAGTTCCTCTCGGGGTTTGTGGGAGATTCCCACGGATTGACGGAGTGGTGCCCGACAGAAAGGTCGTAGAACGTCGGGCGGATACGGACGGTTTTCAAGAGAGTGTCGGAGTTGCGCGAAACGAAGGTGTGCGCCCTGAAAGAGGACATTGATCAGTGTTGGTCAAGTCTGAAGATCGCCAGGTCCCCGATTGGGCCCGTCTCGCGAGCCCTTCCCTCGAATGGGCTGCCGCGAACCGGTCAGTTTCAGAGTTCGTCGTGCTGGGTGAGGACACCCAGCGGCCGGTGTTGCAGTCCCCAATACCAAGTCTGGCATCCAGGTATGACTGAAGCAAGTGCCCCGGAAGGCGCCTTTGGACCCCCGGTCTCAGGGCTGCGAAGTAGCCTCCATTCTTGAG
>CAJHYB010000012.1_pt1 | contig 10430 bp, 5 predicted proteins | sample 9198631 | NCBI WGS metagenome assembly CAJHYB01 (sample SAMEA7708354, study PRJEB35096) | sediment metagenome | biome: marine neritic benthic zone biome [ENVO:01000025]; feature: sediment [ENVO:00002007]; material: shallow marine sediment [ENVO:03000034] sea grass bed [ENVO_01000059] ... | reverse complement strand
TCTGGCGGCGCGACCGGCTGCTATCGGCATCTTCGCCTCGGTTCGATCACATCTTGATCAAGTCTGCAAAGAGATCAACCGTCAGAAATTCAGTCTCAACCCGTACAACCCGTACCTGTTCACGATTATTGACACAAGACCGCTTCGGATTCCCGGGCTCGACTTCGTCACGTCGGGGACTGTCGAGGAGGATGAGACCTCGCTGAACTCCAAAGCTGTTGCTGCAGACATCCTGGGGATCATTCGAAAGCTCAAAGCGAAACCCGGGACGTTGGATTGGAGGAGGGACTTCCGGGATACTTTCGCGGGCCTTCTCCAGATGAATCCTCCGGGCACCAACGGCCATAGTCGGATGATCCTCTCGTTCGAGGGGACGAATCAGACTCCCTCCGCCGTCGCTGTCCCTTCCGGTCTCTTCGATCGGTTGCTGCGGCGCCCGGAAGTCGTGTTCCGTCGCTATGGTTTCCTGCCGATCTTGAACATCGCTATCGTCATCTCTCTGGTGGTGTTCCTCACTCGCCAGGATCTTCGAAAGTGGAACGATGAGCGAAGAGTGAGCCGAGAGACGCGCAAGAAAATGACTCAGGTGGCCCTCTTGAACATGATGGTTGCCCTATTCGTTTTCTTCTCGATGATCTGGATGGGTCTATTGGAATGGAACAGCGTCGCAGGTGCCCTCGCCGTAGGGGTCGGTTATCCGGCGCTTCTCAAGTCAACGGTTGGACAAACCGCGGGCGGTCGATCTCTGGGAGTGTCTGAATTGTACGAAGACATCCTGAGAAACCTGAACGACGAAATCATGGTGTTGAAGTATCACCAGAGAAAGCCCGTTATCGACTACATTGCGATGACGAACGCTCCCTCCCGGATGCGCGAAACATTGATGCGCCTCTACAGCTTCAATTCGCCAAAGCGGAAGGCCGAGCTCATTCAAGGTCTGGAGACGGAACTCGATGCGGCTAAGAACTCCCTGGACCGGCGAATGATCTATGCCAAACGGATCGAACGGACCCACACTTGGGAGGCACTCGGGGAAAACAAGTTCGTCCCGAGCTTCGCCAACCGGGATTCGTTGATCGGACCTGAAGAAATCCTGCAGGTCGCCGTGGATTACTGCGACCAGTCGCCGACCATCACGCTGGAGAGCCTGAATCGGGACTTTGAGAAGCGCATCGCGAGGATCGAGAAACTCCACCCGGAGCGAGCCAAAGCGGATCGTGCTGAGGTGAAGGAATGGCTGGACGGAGCCCAGACCAACATAGGCGACATGCGCGCCTACCTCCGTTGGCTCTTTATTCAGGAACGGTTTCAGGTCAGGAAAATTATCGAGATGGGCTATCTGCTGCCGGAAAGCCAGGGCTGGGAACGCGATGAGTGGAAAGCATACGAATCTCTCGCAGTGGACCAGCAGGAACTCGAGTCACACGTCCCGCAGGAAACCGACGAGAGTGAAGAAGCCGCTCCAACGTCGACCAACCGGGAAACACAACCAGCCATATCACCGGGATAATCCTGCCCACCGCCTCATTCGCCAAGGCTTCACGGAAAGGCTGTCGGATAGGCTCTGTCGGTGGGCACTTCCTTCTATATGTTCATCTTGATCGGTTCGACAAGACACTCGTCCCTGACCCATCGACTTACTCCAGCATGATCGGCTGACCTTCCTCGGCCATCGGTTCCAGACGATTCTCATGGATCGAGCGGGCACAGGCGTTCCACTTCAGAGCGGTTTCCGGTCTCTGAATACTCGCTTCCATCCACGGAATCGTCATTGTTCTCGCGGAGCCCTCACGGTTCCGGGATCAGTTCCAGGCACACGAGGCGGTCTCGCCCTCGGACGTAGAGCAAACCGTGCGAGAGAGCCGGAGGGTTCCAGGCTGGTTTCTTCAAGAGTGGCCGGTTCCTCGAGTCTTTCAGGGTGACTGAGGCTTTGAGGCGGAACTCTCGCGGATTCGCTTCCACGAGATGGAGCCGTCCATCTTCGCCGAGCACGATCAAGTGGCCGTCAGCGTAGATCAATGTGCTCCAGAAGAACCCCCGATAACTCCACGCCACTTTCCCTGTACGGTACTCGATGCAGCGGACTTCAGAGGATCCACTGCTCCGACCGGAGCACCCGTACAGGTATCCTTCGTGGAAAATGGGTGTCGTCCAATGTGAGGCCATGCTCTGGCCTCGCCTCGGCGGATCCTTCCAGATCAACTCGAAACCTCCCGATCCCAGCTCCACAAGAGCCCCTCCAGGCCCGTAACTCTCGGTGATGAAAACCGATTTCCCGACGACGACAGGCGTGGCCGCGTTCACGCTTTCCAGCCTCGACGCTCGCCAGGGGAATGTGAACTCCACCTCCCCCGACGACGGTTCGAAACCGATCAGCCCTCCCCTCGCGAAGAGAAAACCCCAGCGCCTGCCTTCGATTGTCGTCAGCCTGGGGGTGCTGTAGCTGGCCAGTTCGTCGCTCGTGCTGTAACGAATCTGGCCGGTTCGCTTGTCGAACGCCACCAGGCCGCTCCCGTTTCCCTGCACTTTGCCGGAGTGAACGCGAGGGCTTCCTGGAGGGCTCCCTCCAACCATCACGATCAGGAGTTCCCCCTCGACCACAGGCGTCGTCCCGACCCCGAAAAAGTTCTGGACAACTCCGAATGTCTCGGCTGTGTCGACCTCCCAGACCAGGGAGCCGTCCATGACGCTGTGGCAACGCAGCCGACCCTCCACTCCCAGCGTATACACTCGATCCTCTTCTACGACGGGACTGGATCGCGGCCCACCACTAAAGTTGTAGTAATCCGAATACTCCACATCGTACTCGGTGCGCCACAATTCCTTGCCCGTCTCCGACTGCAGGCAACGCAACCGGGCTCGGTCTCCTGTTCTGTCGAAAAGGAAGGCACGGCCTTGCGAAATGGAGACCATGCTGTAGCCTTCTCCGACCGGGACATCCCAGATCAGCCGCGGTCCGAAGGGCGGCCAAACCTTCAGGATTCCGGTCTCCGACGACTTACCATCGCCCTCGGGTCCCAGGAAACGGGGCCAGTCTTCGCCATTCCTTCGCGTGCCAAGATCAGGAACCTGGGCCGCTGCTGCCACCTGAATGACGAAGAGGACGAGAAGCAATCTCACAGTCACTGGGAGAGTCTACAACGCATCAAGAGCGCTCATTGCCTGGACGACGACACTTGGTGGACGCCGAAGACCGGTCGAGGTGCGCCCTCGAATCGATGGCGGCCGACTGTCGGAGGCGAATTCCAGGCGGCTTTCCCCATCAGCCGGGTCAGGACCATACCGGCAGTCCGGAGGGTTTCCCTTCGCCAACTTGACTCTGACGCCGCAGGCACCGGCCGGTCTCGATGAGGGTCCGCCCTTCTCCGGTCAGCGGACGGCTCGAGTGTAGCGGACGACGCCAACCTCCGACCCCTCGCCCACGAAGCACGGTCAATTCCGCTCGGACGCCGCGGTGTGCCCGGAGTCAGCGAGATTCCACACTCGCGGCAATAAGACGGCGACCGCTGCTCGTGTTCGCGTCATCCAGTGCGCTCAACGCCACGTCACACCCTCCCGGTTCACTTCGTTCGCCATGCGAATCTGAGATCTCCAGAAACAAGGCTCGTCCTCAATCCCGGAAACGACATTCTTCATCATTATTTGACTTCCGTTCGAGGTATAACGATTGAGCTCTTTTGATCTCCAGGCTTTGTTGTGCTCCCTCCAAGGTGCCCAGTATTGCTAGCGTCGCGCTATCCGCTGCGAATGATCGGTGCGAAACCTTGTGGTCGAGTGCTATCGTCCCTGACCGGCCAGCACGCCAATCCCCTGTAGAGCTCTCAAGTAGTCCCTGACGAGCGCGGTCGGAACGGGTCCGTAGATAGCGGACAGATCGTCCCGGATATCTGAAACCGTCCGCTGACCGTCCACGAGATTGAGCGCCTCGTAGGCGTACTCTGAACCGGAACCCCAAAGCCCGCGATAGTCGAGCAACTTGGGGGACGTCATCTGTCTCTTTTTCAGATGGTCCTGCAGGTAGTTGTAGCCGAAGGCGGACATCGGACCTTTGGGCTTTTCCTTCCGAGAATAGATCGTCGCGATTCGTGCCTCACCCTCCTGGAGGCTTTCGGCGCCTTCCGATTGACGAGGCGTCAGAAGTCCGTCCAGCGCGACCAGGAAGCTCAAAGCCCGAGAACCTGCAGCTTCGCTGATCTCGCCGAATCTTGCCACCGAGCTGAATTTGGATCTCCAGAAGTCCTTGTGGAAGCGGATGAGGTTGGGTCTCTCCGCAGCCTCGACGTCGGCGAGTCGATCGAGCAGGACCGAGGTATCCCTGAGAGCCTCTCTCTGCAGCAGGTCCTGGACCTCTGGGACATTGTCCGTTCCCATCGATGCCAGATAGTAGCCGGCCGCCGCCGCGATGAAGGAAGCGCGCAGGAGCTTCGTGGGGTCGATGTTGGCAGATGAATCACGGTGGGTGTGGATGTAGCGATCCGGCCAGTCGTTCATATAGATGACGGGGACTCTGAACGAGCCATCCGCGTAAACCTGATGGTCGCTGCCAAGAGTCAGATCGACAAAGTCCGCACCCAGAGCCTGTCTGCTGCCCTCTGGTGCAACCAGCGGATAGCTCGCAACACCATCGTCGGCGAACTGCGCGGATTCCCGGTTGACGAATCGGCCGAATTCCTCGGCGACGTCATTGACGAACGTCGGGAGGCTCTTCGGTGACCGGGTCACATGAAGCTGTGCCTTGGTGGCCTCTCCACCACCGACCATGTCGAGGTGAATCACGGCGGCGACCCGATCCGAATATCCAGCCTCTCCATTCAGAATGGCGAGCGAGCCCTCGATCTCCGGAGGCCACCAGAACCTCAGCGTCCGCGCCGGTCGTTCCAACTTCCCTTCCCGGATCAGCTTCGACAGGGTTCTGGCCACCTCCAGGATCGTCGCACAGCCGCTGGCGTTGTCGTTTGCTCCCGGGCGCTGGTGGTCGAGGTGACACGAGAAGACGATCTCCCTGTCTCGGAGTGTCGGGTCGGAACCCTCGATCACACCTGTCGCGATTTCGTAGTGTCCGGGTTGTCGGCTGGCTTCGACGTCGGCACTCAGCCAGATGGTCTCTCCGTCCGCGATCCGTCCCTGCCAGGACCGAGCCTGCCTCGGCGAAACCATGAAGGCAAACGTTTCAATCTCCGAAAACGTCTCCAGGTGCCCCCAGCGAACGAGATCTTCATCCATACCCCACCAGGCGCTCTTCTGATTCTGAGCGTAGGAGACGATTCCAGCCGCGCCGTAGAATGCCACCGCCAGTTCAGCGGCAGCGCCTGGCTGAGAGGAGGTCAAAACCAGATTCCCTTCAACCTCGAGTCCTCGATATTCCTCGGGACGCAGGCCGCTGCCGACGTCGACGAGTTGTGCCCGACCAACTCTTCCTGACAGGCTGTCCTGCGCAAGAGTCACCGGTCGCTCCTGCCAGGACGCGATGCGCCGGACACGAGTCCATTCGCCTTGCTCCTGGCGAAGCTCCCAGAGTTCTGCAAACCTGGCCTCCCACGCAGGCCGGGATCGCTGGGTGCCGTAGAAGACATCTCCGTCTGCCGGAAACCGGGTAATCTTGACGGACTCCAGATCGTATTCCAGAATCCTGTCCCGAATGTGCCTCGCCGCAGCTCCGAATCCGCTGGAACCCCGCATGCGGTGATACTGTGTCAGTTGCTCGACGGTCCGGTGGGCGCTCTCTCCGGAAAGTTCCTGCGCGAGGGCAGACACGGCCGATTCCGGCAGGAGGGGAGTCGCTTGACCGGCTCTCGTTGGGACGAGGTTGACGACGGGCAGAAAAGCGCAGATAAGGAAACTTCGCCATCTCATGAAACAAGGATACGGTTTCAGGGGGGCGTATTGAACCTGGATTCCCACGAAAGAACGAAACAGGACCCGTCTTCCCCGACGTTTGATGGAGAAACAGCATGAACTACTCACCGGACGATGATCGATACAGCGGAATGACCTACGTGCGCTGCGGGCGCAGCGGACTGAAGCTCCCTCCGATCTCCCTCGGCCTCTGGCACAACTTCGGCGGGGTCGACCCCTTCGAAAACGCCCGCCTTCTCGTCCAGAGAGCCTTCGACCTCGGGATCACCCACTTCGATCTGGCGAATAATTACGGCCCTCCATACGGGAGCGCCGAGGAGACCTTCGGCAGAATCCTGCGGAAGGATTTCTCAGCTCATCGTGACGAGATGCTCATCTCGACCAAGGCCGGATGGGACATGTGGCCTGGGCCCTACGGGGACTTCGGCTCCCGTAAGTACCTGAGGGCAAGTCTCGATCAGAGTCTGCAGCGGATGGGATTGGACTACGTCGATATTTTCTATCATCACCGGCCAGACCCCGAGACTCCTCTGGAGGAGACGATGGGAGCTTTGTCTGATGCCGTCCGTAGCGGCAAAGCCCTCTATGTCGGGATCTCGCAGTACTCCGCCGACGAGACGGCAACTGCGGCCAGAATCCTGCGTGAATTCGGCACTCCCTGCCTCATCCACCAGCCGCGCTACAGCCTGTTCGACCGTTGGATCGAGGACGGTCTGCTGGAGACTCTCTCCGAAGAGGGGATGGGAAGCATCGTTTTCTCCCCGCTCGAACAAGGGATCCTGACCGACAAGTACCTCTCGGGCTTGCCATCCGATTCACGCGCGGCGAAACCGGGACTCTACCTGAACCCCAAGGACATCACGGAAGAGAAACTGAAGAAGGTTCGAGCCCTCGACGAGATCGCCAGAAAGAGAGGTCAGTCGCTGGCGCAGATGGCGATCGCCTGGGTCCTGCGTCATTCCGCCGTCACTTCCGCTCTGATCGGCGCAAGCCGGGTCGAGCAGATCGAAGAGATAACGAGAACCCTGGACCATCCGACCCTAACGGAATTCGAGCTATCTGAGATCGAGGCGATCCTCACCCGCGACCTGCCGAGCGGCTAAACACCCGGAATGGGAGTGGAGAATCCGCTCGAAGAGGCGCCGATCTTTGTTCGCGCGGATCTCGCCCGCGCACTTTGACTCGAAGACTCGCTCCACTCACCGAGTGAATGCCGCCGTTCACCGGACTCGACGTTGTCAGCAGAAACTCGTTTGTGAGACGATCGGTGCGTTCCTGAAAGCAACCAGAAACGGCACGGCGCGGCGACGCGAGAACGCCTGGGACAAGGAATACACTCCCATGAAGTTCATCCGACTCCTGTTCAAGAACCTTTTCCGCAACAAGTTGCGAACGTCGGTAACGATGGGCAGCATCGCCGTATCCCTCTTTCTCGTAGCGACTCTGATCACGGTCCTGGTTCAGTTGCAGAATCCTCCTGAAACACCCGATTCAGCACTCCGTCTGATCAGCCGCCACCGCGTTTCTATCTTCAATTCCATTCCTTCGGCCTATCGACAGAAGATCGAACAACTCGACGGCGTGGAAGCGGTGTCCGGATCTATGTGGTTCGGTGGAGTGTACAAGGATCCCAAGAACTTCTTCGCTCAGTTCTCTGTCGACGTCGATTCTTTCTTCGACGTCTACCCGGACATCATCGTCTCGGAAGATGAAAAGCAGGCTTTCATCGAAGACAGGACGGGGTGCATCGCCGGGCGGATGCTGGCCGATACCTACGGCTGGAAAATCGGAGAGAAGATCCACCTCAAGGGTGCCCTCTTTCAGTTCGATCCTGAGTTGACCTTGCGGGCAATATACGAGGGCGGCCCCGACGACGGGGGAAACACTCTTTATTTTCATTGGGAATACTTCAACGAGGGAATGAACGATGCGGGCTTTACCGGGACCTACGCGATCCGGGCCAGTTCCTCGGAGACGGTCGCCTCGCTTGCTGAAGAAGTCGACGAGCTCTTCAGAAACTCACCCGTTTCGACAAAGACCGAGAGCGAAAAGTCGTTCATCCTCGGGTTCGTCTCTCTTCTCGGCAACGTTCAGTTCCTGATTACGAGTATCTGCATGGTGGTGATTTTCACGATCGTCCTCGTCGCCGCCAACACGATGGCGATGGCTATTCGCGAGAGGGGCCGGGAGATCGCCATCTTCAAGGCTCTGGGCTTTCGTCGAAAGCAGATTCTGTCCCTGCTCCTCTTCGAATCCATCTTCCTTTCGCTGATCGGAGCGTTGCTGGGCGCTTTCGGGGCCCAGATCATCTTCTATGCGCTCGACCAGTTCGTGAACTTGTCCGCCGTGAGCGGAGGATTCATTCCGCGCCTCAACGTCTCTGCAGCCACGGTCGGCTTGTGCGCCGCGATCGGGGGGGCGGTCGGAATCCTGGCGGCCGGAGTCCCGTCCTGGAGGGCGGCCAGCCAACCGGTCGTACTGGCCATGCGGCGGATCGTGTAGTCCGGTGAAGTTAGAGAGATCAGTGGAGACCGTGCGGCTCGATAATCCCTAAGTCAGGCTCAGGAAGCGCGAAATGAAAATCCCTCTGAAATACAATCTGCGCAGCCTCTGGGTTCGGAGATTCGGAACTCTGATGACAGCCATCGGGATCGGCCTGACGGTCTTTATCGTCGTGATCATGATGGCCCTGGTTCATGGCCTGAACACAGCCTTTACGGACAGCGGTCAGGACAACCAGCTGATCGTCATACGGCAGGGATCTCTCAACGAGGTCAACAGCTATTACGGTCGCAATCTCTTCCCGACCATACGGGACCTGGACGGAGTGGCGGAGGACGAGAACGGTGAGAAACTGATCGCCGGCGAGATCATCGTCGTTGTGAACTGGCCACGGCTCGACGGCAAGGAATCGAACCTGGTCATGCGCGGCACGTCCGAGACGGGTTTGAGGTTGAGACCGGAGCTCACGGTGACCGAGGGTCGGCTCTTCCGCGAAGGACTGCGCGAAGTGATGATCAGCCGATCGATTTCGAACCGCTTCAAGGACATGAGCATCGGAAACAGCATTCAGGTGGCGGGTGCCGACTGGAAAATCGTGGGCCTCTTCGATGTTGTCGGTGGAGCTTACGACTCAGAGCTTTTCACCGGCTATGAAGACGTCGCACAGGAGTGGAGACGCCCGATCTACAGCTCGATTCTGCTGCGAGCCGAGAGCGCTCAAGCCTCACTCGACCTTCAAAAAGCCGTCGCGGACGATCAACGGATCCGGCTTCAGGCCGTCGATCAGAAGGAGTACTTTGCTGCCCAGACCGACACGTCCGCCCCTGTGTCTTTTCTGGGGACTTTCGTCGCGATCATGATGGGAACCGGCGCCTGCTTCGCCGCCATGAATATGATGTATGGAACGATCATGGCTCGGGTGAGAGAGGTCGCGACCCTCCGCGCACTCGGGTTTCGACGGCGAAGCATTCTCAGTTCATTTCTGATCGAATCGATGCTCCTCACTTTGCTCGGTGGGATCATCGGCTGTATCGTCGCGCTCCCCGTCCACGGAATCACGACCGGCACGACCAATCTCAGTGCTTCAGGAAACTTCAGCGAAATGCTCTTCCAGTTTCGGATCACACCGACGATCCTGGCGTACGGGATGGCATTCTCGCTCGGAGTCGGGCTCCTGGGTGGATTCTTCCCCTCTCTACGAGCCGCGCGGCTGAAATTGATCGACGCGATGCGAAACTGAGAAGAGCGGACGAATAGATGGATAAGAATCTCAAAGCGCTGCGCATCGACCGCGACAAGAAGCGGCAGAGGAAAAGCGGACATCTCAAGATTGTCCTTCCCTTCCTGGTCCTGATCGTCGCACTCCTGATACTCGCTCTCGCCCTGGACTGGAATCCGATCGGCCAAGGCACCGCCGCCGATTCTGAGCCTGCTGAGCAGATCGCTCAGGATGAGTCTCCTGACGCCTCGGAGGATCCCCCGGGGCGTGAGGTTTTGATCGCCAGTGGCTATGTCGTCGCTCACCACCGGCACGCCCTTGGATCCAAGGTGACGGGCAAGATCATCTGGATCGGAGTCGAGAAAGGAGACAAGGTTCGAAAGGAAGATCTCCTGGTCAAACTGGATGACCGTGAATTCAGAGCTCAGGTCGACCAGGCTCGGGGTGACTTCGAAAACGCCAAGGCTCGACTGGCAGAACTGGAGGCCGGTTCCCGACCGCAGGAGATCGCCCGTGCCGAAGCTCAGCTCGAGCGTGCCAAGGCGGATGCCTCTTATGCCAAGCTCGACTGGGAACGATTGGCCGCTCTTCTCGACGATAGCGGAGTCGTGTCCCAGCACGAGGTGGATAGTTCACGCTCTCGTTATGACGTCGCAACGGCCGCCGTGCGGGTCGCCGAGGAGGACCTTCAGCTCATGCGACTCGGACCACGCATCGAGCAGATCGAGCAGGCTCGGGCTCAGATGAGTCGCGCTCAGGGGAATCTGGACTACACGCTCGCTCTTCTTGACGCCACGGAAATCCGCGCGCCCGTCGACGGCACCATTCTGCAACGGATCGCGGAGGTCGGCGA
>CAJHYB010000536.1_pt1 | contig 10449 bp, 9 predicted proteins | sample 9198631 | NCBI WGS metagenome assembly CAJHYB01 (sample SAMEA7708354, study PRJEB35096) | sediment metagenome | biome: marine neritic benthic zone biome [ENVO:01000025]; feature: sediment [ENVO:00002007]; material: shallow marine sediment [ENVO:03000034] sea grass bed [ENVO_01000059] ... | reverse complement strand
TCGAGCTGGCGCGGTCGGGACTGACCCCGGACCGGAAAAGACAGCTCATCGCGGCTTACAAGTCCCAGGTTGTTTTGTCGGAACAATACCTGCTCAATTTCGCAAAGGCGTCGGAGATCTTCTGGCTGGAGAGTCTCGGTCCGAAAGGTCACATCACGGAAGTGTTGAAGCCTCGTTGATCGTTTGGAAGAGGGGGACGGCTCTTTGAATCTGCGACCGCAATGGTTCCGCAGGCCCCGCAAGTCCACAACTCTCCCGGAACGCCTGCGTCGACTTACTTCACCCTCTTTCCAGAAACCTCGCGACCTCCCTGATGCAGGATCACCTTATTGACGGCCCCGTCGGGATCCCAGACGAAAGTCAGCTGGGCGTCGACAACCTTCAGGAAGAATCTGTTGCGGGATTCAGGGAAAACTTCGACCTGACTTTGCCCTGTCGCTTGAGTGATCAGCCTGTCGCCTTCCCGAGTGACCGTCAGCTCAAAGCCCGGAGCCAATTCGAAAACGCCGGTGTACGAGTCATAGACGGACGGATCCAACTCGATCTGGTGACGGCCCGACGGAACGGAACCGGCGACCCGGACGGCCTTCTCGGACTCCTTCTCGCCGTTCTGGTACATCAGCATGTGAGAGGCTTTTCCGGACGCGTCTCGAACGATTTCGAAGTAGCTGAACGAAGTCTCATAGAAGAAAGTCGTCTCTGATGCGGGGATGACCTTGGTCTTCCCGCCTCCGGTTCTCTGTGTGTAGAGGACCCCGTCCTCGAGCGTGACGGTTCTCTCGTCATCATCGTCGATCTTGTACACGCCCACGTAGCCGGCGAGGATCTGAGGGTCGACGTCGGCAGCCGTCCAGGAAGGGAAGGGATCGTCGACGAGATAGGCCCCGATCTTCGTCCCGACGAATGTCGGGTTCGGTTGTTTTCCCGGGCGATTCGTCAGAATGGCGATGAACGAGTTCGCTTCCGGAATCCTGAACGCATACGTCGCGAAACCGAAGATTCCACCACCGTGGGAAATGACCGGACGTCCCCTGAGTTTTCCTGTGGCGAACCCGTAACCGTAGTTCGAGTCCTCGCCGTCGTTGAGCTTGAAACCGGTCGTCATCCTGTCATACGAATCCTGGCCCAGCAGCTCGTTCCTCTCCAGTGCCTGGTTCCACCGATAGAGATCGTCGACGTTCGAAAGGAGACTCCCGGCCGCATGAGGCTGAGTCATGCTGAGGTAGGAGGAGTTAGTGTATTCGGTGCCGTTCCACCCATAGCCCGCCACGCGCCCCGCTATGATCTGATGCCCGCCATAGTGGGAGTTCTTCATGCCCAAGGGATCGAAGATTCTCTCTTGAACGAAATCCGCGTAGCTTTTTCCGCTCACCTTTTCGATGATGGCTCCCAGCAGGACGTACCCCGAATTGCTGTAGCTCCACCGCTCTCCCGGGGAGAAGTTCATCGGCTGATCTTTGAAGGCTTCGACGAGTTCCTCTGTCGTCAGATGGTTCCGGACTTTCTCGGCCATATAGCCGGGAATCGCCGTGTAGTTGTAGATCCCGGAAGTGTGGGTGAGAAGATGTTCGATCGTAATCTCGTGCCCGTGGACCGGGTAGTCGGGGAGGTACTTCGAGATGGAGTCTTTGACCGAGAGCTTTCCTTCTTCTTCGAGAAGCATGATGGCCGCGCCGGTGAACTGCTTTGTGATGGAGCCGAGGCGAAAGACCATTTCAGGTTCGATCGCAACGCCCAGTTCGACCTGAGCAAGGCCGTACCCTTTGCGCAGTAGGACTGTCCCATCCTTGACGACGATGACCGCGGCTCCCGGCTCGTCCCTCGGATAGATCTCCGACAGTATCGAATCGAGTTTTTCCGGAAGCGACGAATCGGCTGGCTCGGCAAACAGGATTCCCGACGTTGAAGCACTCAACCACAGGACCACCATGAGAGCCGAAAGGCTCTGACTTCTATTCCTCATTCAGGACCTCCTCGAGATGTGAGCAAAGTGTAACTCAGAGCGGGCCGGCTGGTTTTGGCCGAATTCCTGCGCGGAGAGGACGCGGCGGGACATTCTTCGGGTGGCGTCTATTGACGACCGCCTCTCCGGACCCGAGAATTGGCCGATCGAAGGAGGTGTTCATGCGCCGGTTCCCCAAGTTCTTGAGTCTTGCTGTCGTTCTGCTGACCGTTCCTTGTTCAGCGGTGTTCGGCCAGGAGGGTGGCGAAGCGCCAGAGGTGACGCTCGAGCTGATCATGTCGAATCCGGACTGGCTGGGACGAGCGCCGGCGCGTCCCTACTGGGCTGACGACGGCCGTTCCGTCTACTACTTCAGGAAGCGTGAAGGAGAAGACCGGCGCGATCTCGTCCAGGTCGATCTCGCCGGAAAAGTCCTGCGCATCGCGTCGGACAAGGACAGAGGCACCACAGATGTCGGTTCCGGAGATTTCAGCGCCGACCGCAGTCTGAAGGTGTACGCCCGAAGTGGAGATATCTATCTCAAGGACATTCGCTCCGGACAGATTCGACAATTGACACGGACCGCTGAGGCCGAATCGAATCCTCGCTTTCTGATCGGCGATGAACGCATCTCGTTCACACGCAGCCGGACGGTGCTGGTCCGTCACTTGGACAGTGGCCTCGAGGAACAGCCCGCCGACTTGAGAGCCGAGAAGGATCCGGCCGAGAAAAAGAAGGGAAACTACCTCAGTCAGCAGCAGGAAAGGCTCTTCGAGATCGTGCGCCAGTCTGCCTCGAAAAGAGACAAGGCCCGTGAAGTGGAACGGACGGAACGTTCATCGGATCCGTCCCGAGTGGACGAAGCCTGGTACCTGGGTGCGGATGTTTCGATCCTGAGCCGCGTGCTGTCCCCGTCCGGCAAATGGATGGCCGTGCGACTGACCAAGAAGAAACGCGACCGCGGCAAATCCGACTCGATGCCGAACTATGTGACGGACACCGGCTACGTTGTGTCGCGCGACGTGCGTCCCAAGGTCGGTACCGGAAAGCCGGCGACCGAGCGACTCGTTCTCCTCGACCTGGAATCTCGAAGTCTACATGAGATCGAGCGATCGAAGTTCTCCGGGATTGAAGAAGACCCTCTCGCCTTCCTACTGAAGAAGACCGATCCGCAGTCCGGTCTTGGCAGCGGTTCAGGCGCTGTTGAACCCGTCCCGAGCCCGGACAAGCAATCGGACTCACGAGGAGCGGAAAAGAAGAGCCAGGTGCGCGCTGGACGGTTCTCAACGGTCACCTGGAGCGACGACGGCCGTTACTTGGCTTTCCAGTTCTTCAGCTGGGACAACAAGGACCGTTGGATTGGCGTTTTCGATGTTGACTCGGCCCAGCTCAGCGAACTGGAACGAATGAGCGACGAAGCCTGGATCAATCGGCGACTGGTGCGGTTGGGCTGGGTTCCTGACGGTCACTCGCTCTTTTTCACGACCGAAAGGACCGGGTACGCTCACTTGTCGGTCCGTGACGTCGGTGCGAAAGAAAGCCGCGCCCTCACCTCCGGGAGTTACGAAGTCTCGCGAGTCTCGGTTTCGAACGATGGAGGGCACTTTTATCTGACAGCCAACGTCGATCACCCGGGAGTGTATGAGTTTTACAGGCTGCCTGTGTCCGGGGGTCAACTCGAGAAGCTGACCGACCTGGGTGGCCGTAACGTCGCGCTTCTGTCGCCCGACGAATCGCGACTTCTGATCTCTCACTCGGAAACCGCCAGACCATCGGAACTCTTCGTCCAGGACGCGCGACCCGGCGCCCCGCCCCGGCGATTGACGGAAACCACGAGCGAGAAGTTCCTCTCGATCGAGTGGAATCGGCCCGAGATCGTCGCAATTCCCAGCTCCCACTCCGACCAGCCGATCTACTCGAGGGTCTACAATCCGACGGGCTCGGACACCGGTACCAGGCGACCGGCGGTCATGTTCGTCCACGGGGCGGGATACCTGCAGAACTCACACAAAGGCTGGTCGGGCTACTTTCGAGAGTTCATGTTCCATACCCTGTTGACCCGTCATGGCTACGTTGTGATCGACATGGACTATCGTGCCTCAGCCGGCTATGGACGCGACTGGCGGACCGCGATCTATCGTCGCATGGGGACTCCGGAACTGGAAGACTTTCAGGACGGAGTGAAGTGGCTGGTCGAGAACAGGAACGTCGACCCTGATCGAATTGGAGTCTATGGGGGTTCTTATGGTGGATTCATGACTCTGATGGCCCTTTTTCGTGAGCCCGACCTCTTCGCCTGTGGAGCGTCATTGAGACCTGTCACCGACTGGGCTCACTACAATCATCCCTACACCTCCAACATTCTCAACACTCCCGACAGCGATCCCGAGGCCTACGCGCGGAGCTCGCCGATCGAGTTCGCAAACGGACTGACGAAGCCGTTGCTCATCTGTCACGGAATGCAGGACGACAACGTCTTTTTTCAAGACACGGTTCGCCTGGCGCAGCGGCTGATCGAGCTGAAGAAGGAGAACTGGGAGGTGGCCCTGTTTCCGATCGAGCCCCACGGCTTCAGGGAACCGACGAGCTGGCTCGATGAGTACCGCAGGATTTTCAAGCTGTTCGAAACGCACCTGAAGTGAGGGCGGGTTCTCAGCGGTCGATCACGTTCGATCCGAAAGGTCATCATTCCAGCGAACCGAATCCGCGGTCCCGTAGGGGCGCCAGGATGGCCCCGAACTGTGCAGATCAGGCCAGTGCTGCAGCCCGCGCGCTGCCGCAGAACCACGACTCCAGAAGTCCGGGTTGGGTTTCATCCCCAGCTCGGCCAGAACACGATCAATGCCGGGTCAACGCTCTTCCCAATCAGGATTCGGTGTCGGCATTCCAGCTTCGACCGTCGTCCGCCACGAATGAAGGAGGCTCCGAAGTTCCTCCACCTTTTCCGGAGATCGTGCCGCCAGATCGCTCGATTCGCCTGGATCTTCCGCCAGGTCGTACAGTTCGACCCTCCCGTCCTCAAACCACTCGATCAGTTTGTCTGATCCGCGTCGAATCGAACCCGAGGGAAGATGCCCCGAGCCGTGGTAGTGAGGGAAATGCCAGAACAGAGGCCTATCGGGTTGCGAATGGCCTCGGAGCGACGGCACGAGGCTCACTCCGTCGAGATGTTGTGCCGTACGAGACTCGAGTCCGGACAGTTCGAGGAGAGTGGGATAGAGATCGGTCGTCATGCCGGGTCGGTCGACGATAATGCCTCGCCTTTCCAGTCCCGGCGACTTGATAATCAGCGGTACTCGGACTCCCCCCTCGTACAGCCACCCCTTTCCGGAACGGAGCGGTTCGTTCGAGGTCGGAGCCGTCCTGCGATCCCCCGCAAGAGTGCTCAGACCTCCATTGTCCGAGACCAGGACGACTATGGTTTTGTCGGAGATCCCGACTTGCTCCAGTCTATCGAGGATGCGGCCGACGCTCTCGTCGGTGCTCTCCACCATTCCGGCATAAGCAGGATCGCTCTGATCCAGCCTCGTCGTCGCCAGACCGCTCTCGCTTCGAAACTCCGGTTCGGGAGCCGATTCGTCGATTCTCTTCGAGTACTTGTCGATCAGACTTTGCTTCGATTCGATCGGAGTGTGGACTGCGTAATGGGAGAGGACGAAGAAGAACGGCTTCGGGTAGTGATTCTGGATGAATCCGACCGCTTCGTCCGTCAAACGGTCCGTCAGGTAGTCTCCATCCTGATCGCCGCCCAGATCGGGAACATCCGTCTGCGGCCAGCGAGGATTCTTATAGGGGAAGAAGTACGAGCCGGGCTGACCGGCTTCGTTCACGGCAAAGGTCTCGTCGAAGCCCTGGTGTCGGGGCATATACCCGCCGGCCCCAAGGTGCCACTTTCCCGCATATCCCGTCACATATCCTGCATCCTTGAAAGCCTCTCCGATCGTCTTCTCTTTCAGCGGAAGGCCTCGGATGTATTGAGGTGGCAGCAGCCGACCTTTCTGACGGCCTCCGATCCAGTTGGTCAATTGGAGCCGGGCCGGGTGCTTTCCGCTCATGATGCTCGCCCTGGTCGGGGAGCAGACCGGGCTCGCGGAATAGAAATTCGTCAGGCGGAAACCTTCGGAAGCCAGGCGGTCGATCGCGGGAGTTTCATAGAAAGAGCTTCCATAGACGGTCGTGTCCATCCATCCGAGATCGTCGACGATGATCAGGATGACGTTCAGGTGTTGGGATGCGGAAGGCTCGGTCCCCTTGGAACAGGACGTCAACACCGCCGAGAAGATCAAAAAAAGAACCAGGAAAGAGATTCGCGACGGCTGCTTCCAGGGCATGGGCATCGTTCAGTGACCGTGCCATGAAAGTCACAAGATCGCAAGGTGCCGGCAACCGTTCGTGGGCTGATGTCTGAAGGGTGGCACTCGAATCAGCGTCGCGAGAGAACGAGAGCAAGGGCGCCAAAGAACACGAGAAGGCCGACGACGACAAGGGCGATGGACGCCCCACCTCTCGAAACGGCCGCCACAATCCCGAGTCCGAGAAAGAGCAGGCCGGCGAGCAACGCGATCATGAACTGAGATCCTTTCTCGGTCGCAGGAAGATCGGATCCGCAGGCGGGGCATGTTGCGGCCTTGCAGTCGACCTTGTGACGACAGGCGGGGCACTTTCGCGCAGATGCGGTGACAGGAATGACGACAGGAATCATGAAGGCCTCCTGATCCATCTTACGCCCCCTGCGACCGCCTTATTCTTCGGCGCCAACTGTCAGCGAACGCTGTGGCTTGCTCGACCGGACGGTTCCCTCTTTTGAGGATGGTCGAAGATCGGTCCGATGGTGATAGGATGTGGGAATGCAGCCGTGCCGAATCCTCACCGCCTGTCTTCTTATTGGGCTCTGCGCACCGCTGTCGGCTGGTGACGTCGATGACCTGAAGGCGGCTTTCGACAACGCTCTCGAATCGCTGAGCCAAAGAGACCTGGACGGATTCTTGTCCGCCTGGCATCCGGAGGCCGTGTTGTTTGCCCGGAACCAGGTCCACCCGATCGATCGTGCCAAGATGGACGAAAAAGTCTGGGTTCAGGGCTTTGAGAACTTCTTTGCGCGAATCATCAGTGCCGGTTACCGGATGAGGGCTGTGGAATTCCGCGTCGTCGGCGAAACGGGGATCGTGTGGGGTCTGACACGTTTCGGTGTCGATCCTCGTTATGAGGCCTCATTCGATCAGGACACTCGGTTGACAGCCGTCTTCGTCAAGTCTGACGGAGCCTGGAAAATCCTGCACTGGAACGACGCACCGTGGCCTGAAGGCCGGGCACCGCTGGGACAATAGCGCGGAGACCGGGCGAGGTAGCGCGCCGAGCGTCCCGATTCCTGTTTCCATCTCATGCGTTCTCAGAGCGGATGAACGGCGGGCTTGGCCTCCGACCCGAAAGCATCGGCATGGCCGCCACAGTCCAGAATGGCTCGGGAACAGGGGGGAAGCGATGCGCTTTGGCGCTCACAGTCTGATCGCTGAAAGCGCGGCATTCGTCAGCCCTGGCGAGGAGCGAGGCGAATCCCAGGGTTTCGGTGCCTCGGAATAGCCTGAACTTTGAAAGAGTGAGATAACGTCCGTGGCGCGTCGCTCGAGGCCACGACTCCCGGATTCCAAAGGTCTGGCAAAAAGAGCGGTTCCTGGTTGGATCTCTCGAGACTCCGCGTCTCTGCCTGATGCTCTTCTATCCGTTTCTTCGCTGGGCTACGGCTGCGGCACGATACGAATGTACGGCAGGGGCTGATCCCATCCGTCCGGGTACTTCTGGCGAGCAGCCTCGTCCGAGACGGCCGGTACGATGATCACGTCTCCACCCTGTACCCAGTTTGCCGGTGTCGCCACTTGTTGACTTGCCGTCAACTGGCACGAGTCGAGCAATCGCAGAATCTCGAAGAAATTGCGCCCGGTGCTCATCGGGTACGTCAGGGTCGCCTTGATCTTCTTATCGGGTCCGATGACGAAGACCGAGCGAGCTGTCGCATTGTCAACAGCTGTGCGCCCCTCGGAGGTATCACCGGCGTCACCAGGCAGCATGTCGTACAGTTTGACGACCGTCAGATCAGGATCCCCGATCAGAGGATAGTTGACCGTGTGTCCTTGTGAAGCCTCGATATCTTTCGACCATGCTTCGTGATCGCTGACACCATCGACGCTGATGCCGAGGATCTTGCAGTTGCGTTTGTCGAACTCATGCTTGAGTCCTGCCACAGCACCGAGTTCCGTCGTGCAGACGGGTGTGAAGTCCTTGGGATGCGAGAACAGAATCGCCCATCCATTACCGATCCATTCATGGAAACTGATGGTTCCTTGCGTCGTTTCCGCTGTGAAGTCGGGGGCCGTGTCGTTGATTCGGAGTGACATTCCTTCCTCCTTTGTAGAAGGGACATTCTACGACGCCCAACGCGAGACTGCCATCTCGAGGAACATGGTGCCGGATCTGAACTGGAGCAAGCGTGTGACGGTGGGAGGTCCCTCCCACTTTCAGCTACCGACGGATCGTCATCGGCTGAGGGCAGGCCGGCCCGGCCCGCACTCTTCGGGAACATGGCGCTTTTTGCTAGCGGTTCGTCCAGACGAGGCTGCAGGAAGACAGCTGACCGCTGGTCACGGAGTTGTTCCGGACAAACTCGCAAGCCTGTCCTTCGAGCCGATCACACCGCCCCCCTCCAGCGTCCATGATCGCGGTCGTTCCCGCGCAGATACAACGGCACTTCGGGTCCATGGCGATCCACCCGCCAGGCGTCGAAACCGAAGCGCCACCGCTTCCGGTGCCGTCGTCGTCGGGAAGAGTCGTGTCGAATTCCGCGTAAGCCAGCGCGTGATCTGAGAAGTCTCGATGGTATGAGGCCAGTTCCTGTTCGGAAAGAGATGTGAGGTCGGGAAAGTAAACGGTCGAGTTCACCACCCACTCACGTTTCGTGTTGTCGGGTGCCGAAATGTGGTCGAGCTTCGACTGAAATCTCCCCTTGCGGAAAGAGATCGACCCGCTCGTGGACGAGCGGCTGTTGTCGTCCGAGAGGACGCTCCAGCCTGCCGCTCGGATCGACTGGATCGATTCATCGCTCAGGCCGCCGTTGTAGTCGCCGATAATGATGACGTCCTGGTCGATAGCTCCCGAGGCCTGACCCTGTTCGATCGCTTGCAGGGTGAGCCGCGCCTGCTCGGATCGAACCCATTCGGAGAAGCTGTCGTCTCGGCAGCTGTTCGGTCGGCGGCCGGACTTCAGATGGACTCCGACGACCGTAAAGTCAAAGTTCTGGCTTCGAAAGCTCGAAATCAGAGGCTTCCTGGCACTTCCCGTAAAGCAGTTCTGACCGGGGCGGTTGGGGTCGGGTCTTCGGAACTCGGTGGCGATCTCCGCCTCGAACGCCGAGATCTGCTCCACATCGTTCGTGTCGTAGCCGATTACGACTCGCTGATCGCCTCCGGTCCCCTCGACGAATTCCCATCCCTTTTGCCTGAGCGCGTTCCTTAAGGATCTCCATTGAGAAGAACCGGTGTTGATTTCGACGAGGACAGCGACATCGAACTGGGCGATCCGGTCGGCGATTTCGGACAGTTGAGGACCCGTTCGCAACCCGTCGGCACGCCGGTCAGGCGTTCCCAACCACTCGAGGTTCCAGGTCGCAACACCGACACGCTGTCCCAGGACGGGTGTCAGAAGAGAGAGGCCGACGACGAGGGCAACAAGTCTGCTGATCACTTGAACTCCCTTTGGAATCAGAGATGGAATCGACTGTTGACGACTATAGATTATGGCTTGGTATCAGTCGAGTGCCGCAGATCACAGGTGGTAGGACTTCTGCGAGCCTGAACGGATTCTTGTGGATCACAATCCTGAGACGATAGACTCTCAGGTCTCCAGGAGGTTGAAGAAGCGATGGCCAGGTCTGTTTTGCTCGCGATTGTTCTTGGGACGCCTGCCTTTGCCGGCGAGGCGGATGTACTGGAGGTCGAGGTCGCTTGTCGAAGCGAGTCGGTCTGCGACTTTGCGGTCACCGTGAAACACGACGATGACGGATGGGAGCATTATGCCAATCGATGGGAGATTCTCGATCCTGATGGAGAGGTCATCGCGGTCCGCAAACTCACTCATCCTCACGACGATGAACAACCATTCAGGCGAAAGCTCGACAACGTGGCCATCCCCCGAGGACTCAACGAAGTGCGTGTCCGTGCACACGATCTCGTCCATGGATACGGCGGCACGGAAGTCGTCGTCAGGATTCCGGCGCAAGAAAAACCGATTTGAAAGATAACCGGCCGCTTGGGACGAAGTCCCTTGGAGCCTGAGAGACTCGGCTCTCCCTTTTCCTGGGTCTGAAGCCACCCTCCACTCGCAATCATCTTCCAAAAGTCACCGAGAGAACGCCGGCCCGACGACTCTCGGGCCACCCTTCTGAACTCCGTTGCCCAAAGGACGGCAGAATGGATATAGTCGTGGCAACCTGGAAAGATCCCTCCCGTGGGATTCGA
>CAJHYB010000267.1_pt1 | contig 10494 bp, 9 predicted proteins | sample 9198631 | NCBI WGS metagenome assembly CAJHYB01 (sample SAMEA7708354, study PRJEB35096) | sediment metagenome | biome: marine neritic benthic zone biome [ENVO:01000025]; feature: sediment [ENVO:00002007]; material: shallow marine sediment [ENVO:03000034] sea grass bed [ENVO_01000059] ... | reverse complement strand
CTGAGGGCTTCGCTCCTGAGCGTTGGTCGTGAATGTGTTGTTGTCGACTCCGTTGAGGGCGAAGTAATTCTGGAGCGAGAAATTACCGTCGACATTCAACCTCGCTTCTCTTGGATTGGATCGCGTTCCGGGGGATGCGACAGCGCCTGGGCTGAGAAGAATGAGATCGGAGTAGCGCCGGCCGTCAAGGGGAAGGTCGACGACAATCTGCGAAGAAATGACTGATCCCAGCTGGCCGCTCTCGGATTGAACGGCTTCCGCCGACGCCACCACTTCGACCTGCTCGGTCATGGCGCCGACCTGGAGATCGATATCAAAATCAAGGCGTCCCTGGACTGTCAGGTTAATGTCGCTACGGCGGCTGGTCTTGAACCCATCCATCGAGACCCTGATCTCGTAGAGGCCGGGCCTCAGTGCTGCGGCCACGAAGACACCGACGTCGTTGGTCACCAGGTTCGTCGTGGTCCCTCGTTCGGTCGCTGTAATCACAACTTCAGCCCCCGGGATGATTCCGCCGAGCTGGTCGCGAACCGTGCCGGAAATCGTGCCGGTGTTAATCTGACTCAAAGCGAAACTCGAACTCAAGAGTATCGAGATCAAGGTCAGGATCAGGACCCTGCTCTTTGTGCAGCGTGCTGCAGACATATGCCCCCCTTTATCTGGATGAGATCTGGCCAGGGATGCCGTGAAGAAGTACTTCGAAGGCGGTCACTTTCAGCGGTCCTCCATCCCTCGGGAAGGGATGAAAAAAACGTTACTAAAGCGCTTCAGAAGTGCACTGCGTTAGATACTCCGCCGCTGACCTGCGTTTGTCAAGAGAAAATGGCAACGAAAGGGCGGTCCGAAGGATCAATGTTCCGATCCGGTTCGATGGCCAACTTCTGATTGTTTTCAGGAATTGTGTCGATGGTCGAGAGAAGCCGCCGAGCGATGACCGCGGCTCGCAGCGTCCGAGCGATCATCAGGGGCTGAATGACCGATTCAGGCCAGGATCGGTCTGAGCCGTTCCAGCGACCTGCTCCATCGGCCGCAACCGATGTCCGCAGGACTCTCGAATCCGCATGACGCTTTTCAGCTTGAGTGTCTGAATGGGGCCGTCGGGATTCTGCTGTCTCTCGATCAGGAGTCGAGCGGCCTCGGAACCGAGTTGGTACTTGGGAAAGTCGATCGTCGTGAGGCTCGGCGAGAACGAATCGAGCCAATCGTAGTCATCGCAGGTCACGACCGCGACATCGTCCGGACAACGGAGGCGATACTGCGAGAGCGCCCTGATCAGCCCGACTGTCATCAGGTAGTTGGAGACGAAGACAGCATCCGGGCTGCGCTTCAGGAGATCCAACCCGGCCAGGTAGCCCGATTCGACCTTGTAGTCCCCACCGGAGACCAGCGATCGGTCATACTTCACTCCCCAGTCTTTGAGGGCCTGCCGATAACCGGCGGCCCTTCTGCGGGTCGTACTGACTCCGGCGGCCCCGGAGATCATGGCAATTCGGCGAAAGCCGTGCCGGAGCAGATGTGTCACTCCCTCGTAAGCCGCTCCCACGTCGTCGGCCAGGACGGCATCTGACTTGAAGCCGGCAATGGTCCGCATCAACTGAACTATGGGAGGCGCTTTCTTTGACAGGCAAACATCGGGCAGCCTGCCGGGAGCCTTCGTCAGGAGAATCCCTTCCACTCGCTGGGCCACCAGGAGATTCAGGTAGTCCATCTCTTTTTCGGGATCGTTGTCGCTGCTGGCGACGAGCAGACTGTAGTTATGCTCCTGAGCCATGTCCTCGGCACCTCGGATCAAGCCCGGGAAGAACGGGTTTGCGATGTCGGGAACGATCACGCCGAGCGTATGCGAACGCTTCTTGGCCAGTCCCCGGGCCAGGAGGTTGGGTTGGTAGTCCAGCTTCCTGATGGCGGCATCGACTTTCTTCTTCAGCTTCGTGCTGACCCAGGCACTGTTGTTGATGACGGCTGACACTGTCGCGATCGACACCCCAGCCTCTTTGGCGACATCGTAAATGTTGGCCATGATTGGTCCGCAACGATAACGCCTGAAGACCAGAGGCGCAATTGAGACACCTCCCGTCGATTCGCTTCAGAAGAGGAATCCAACTATGGCCGGATCAACTGAACCGTTGTGGGTGACCGACACTAATGACTCTTGACAGAAGCGCGTGGAGGTCAGACACTTACAGAATCAGCGAAGCGCTTCAGTAATCGGATGATTTCCGGCTGCTGAAACGAGGGGAACTCAGCTGGTACCGATCGACCTGATCCAAGGGAGGAGGAGGAGAAGTGTCGAACATTCTATTCCACTCAGACCCACCGGACCTTGAGAAGGCTTCCGTCCTTTTGGAGATGACACCGCAAAGAGCCGGCTGGCATCTCATCAACTTTCGCGTCAGAGCTTTGCCGGGCAAAGAGATCTGGCGGGATTCGACCAAGGACCACGAGGTCTGTCTCGTGCTGCTCCGAGGATCCTGCCGCGTCCGAATCGCGGGCGTTGAAGAGATGAGGCTGGGTCCGCGAAAGAGCGTCTTTGACTCTTACCCTCACGCCGCATACATCCCGAACCAGAGAGATTTCGAGGTCATCGCAGACGACTTTACGGAACTGGCTGACGGTCGAGCTCCATCGTCGAAGAACTGCGAGCCTTGTCTGATTCGTCCCGAGGATTGCGGCTACGAGATTCGCGGTGGCGGGAATGCGACGCGACAGATCATCGACATCCTGCCTCCCGAGTTTCCTGCGGACCACCTGTTGGTCTGTGAGGTCTTCACTCCCAGCGGCAACTGGTCGAGCTTTCCGCCGCACAAGCACGATGTGGACGATCCTCCGAGGGAAGTCGATCTCGAAGAGGTTTACTACTATCGCTTCGCTGATCCGGACGGGTTCGGCTTCCAGCGCGTCTACTCCCAAGGCGATGGTCGGGACGAGACAGTCAGGGTAAGCGACGGAGATCTCGTCCTGATCAAGGACGGGTACCACCCGTTCGTGACGTCTTATGGGTTTGACGCTTACTACCTGAACTTTCTGGCTGGTGAGCGGCGCTCGATGGCAGCAAGCGACGATCCCAAGTACGCGCGGTTTCGCACCTGGCCACCTCCGGATCCTCGTTTGCCAGTGATTCCCAGGCCTGGTAGCTCCTAACGCCGCGCGCCATCCGTTCTGACCCGCACCCAGAGCGTCAGTCGTCGTCGCCGGCAAGGCGTCGAGAGGAGGCAGTATCCAGTCACGGGGCAAGCGGGGGCAACAGAGAGAGCGACGGCGGGGACCGTTGCGAGCGGCCCAGTACTCATTGGCTGAACTCGAGTTCGATCTCTGTGGCAGCGGCTTCGACCGGTTCGTCTCCATGCACCACACGCACGATCGCTTTCGCCATGGCCTCCGGGTCCCGCCCTCCAGGGTAAAGTACGTTGCGTCCGACCAGGACTCCTCGTACCTGCGGAGCGGCCGAGAGTCCCTTAGAAAACGACCGCAGGACATTGACAGGATCACCCTTCGCGGCACCCCCCAGCATCAGTATCGGACAGGTGCTGGCCCGAGCCACTCTCGGATAGCCCTCGACGTATGGAATCTTCAGCCAGAGTCGACGGGAGGATGTCCCGAGTGCCGTCGCTATCCCGATGGCCCGAACCAGGGCCTCCGCCGTTTTCTGAACCCGGTACTGGCCATCGACCAGTTTCACTGGAAGAGGCTCCAGAAAGGCCGGAAGGTCGAGCGTATCCAGCTCGCGGAGCGCCTTGGCGCAGTCCTGGATCGTCCGGCCGCTGTCGGGGCTGTCGGGATCGAGTCGAAACATCATTTTGGCACCATCGAATCTCATTCGACCGATAGCGTCGGCTGTCAGAGCTCCGAAGCGGTCCCTCATTTCAAAGGTTGTCCCGGAGAGACCGCCCCGGTTCATGCACCCGATCAGGAGTTTGTCATCGAGCAGGCTCTGACCACGCTGACGATAGATGTGGCTCAGAAGCAGCAACTCGTCGAGAATGTCTGCCGTCGACATCACACCGTCGACACCGGGAACGGTGAGGACTCGAACGATCCGAGCCAGGTACTCGAGGCGATCGCCCATGGCTACCGGGTCCGGACCCACCGACGTGACCCCTCTCCCCGGGTGATCCGCCGCCAGAACCAGCAGTCTTGCGGAAGGCGCCAGCCTGGATCTTCTCACTCGCCTGGCCGCCTCTTCCTGGATCAACTCCGGCGAGTTGACGCGGAGGTCAGTAATCAAGTTGAAGTCTTTTGTTTTCAGCCAGGACTCACGGTCGATTTCTTGGAGTTTCATCGTGTTTGACTCGATCAGGAGAGCACAGGTTCCGGAATGCGTCTCGATACAAAAGGAAAGGATCTCATGCGCCGAGGCGTGAGCGCAAAACCGGTTCAAAGAACCCTTCACAAGTGCGGACCAAGCGATTCCGCCACAACGAACACGAGGGAGGGACGAAAACCATGACTCAAGAGATTCGACTGGCTCTGAATGCGGATACAACTCCTCTGGCGATCTCCGACACACTTGTTTTCAAATCGTGCCAGGAACGAGCCAGAGAAGCGTCCCATGCCGGCTTCTCAGCGGTCAACGTGGATCGAGGTGAGCCCGGTCTGGGCCCACCGGAAGTCCTCAACATTCTGAAAGAGAATCGCCTCGAAGTGGCGTCAGGCTTCTTCCATGGGCGTTTCTACGAGCCAGAATCGCAGACGGAAATCCTCGAGCAGGCTCTGGCACAGGCTGAATTCTCAGCGGCGATCGGACAGACCTGCCTCTTCGTCAGCGCCTGGGTCAGTCCGCGGGAGAGGCAGGCGGTGGCCGGTCGTGTCGTCGATGGGCAGGGTCCCGCTCTTACCGAGGCCGAGTTCAAACACATGGCCGGAGTCCTGGAGAGGATCGCGGATGTCTGGCAGCCTTACGGAATCCAGATGTGCTACCACCCTCACGTCGCCACCTACGTCGAGGCACCCCACGAAATCGACCGGCTCATGGAATTGACGAATCCGGCCCTCGTCAAGCTGGGACCCGACACCGGACACCTTTTCTATGGCGGAGCTGATCCCATTCTGACGATCGAGCGATACGCGGACCGTGTGGGCGCCATACATCTGAAGGATGTCCAGGCGGGTGTCCTCGATGAGGTGCGACGTCGGTCGCTCGACTATCGACAGGCCTGCGGGCTTGGAGTCTGGATCGAGGCCGGCGAAGGGGATATCGACTTCCGCTCGCTGTTCGATCTGTTGCGGCGTCGAAACTGGACGGGTTGGGCTATTCTCGAAACGGATCACACAGAGCTTCCGACCGCTCTCGAGAGTTCTCGAAAGTCTCGGGAATACCTGAGGGAAGTGATAGGACTCTGACTGAAACTGAGGGGCGTGACGCCCCTGTCCGAAACGGTGTCTATATCCATATTGAGGAGTCAGTTATGAAGACCCGTCGCCTCACCATGGCCCAAGCTCTCATCCGCTTCCTGAAGAACCAGTATGTGGAACGTGATGGGGACGAAACCGCCTTTTTCGCAGGTGTCTGGGGGATTCTCGGACATGGAAACATCGCCGGTATCGGTCAGGCTCTCCAGGAGAATCCAGATCTTCCTTACTATCTGGCGAAGAACGAACAGGCGATGGTGCATTCTGCTGTTGCCTACACCAAACTGAAGAACCGCCTCCAGACCTTTGCCTGCACGAGTTCGATCGGACCTGGGGCGACCAACATGATCACCGGCGCGGCGACAGCGACGATCAACCGGCTACCGGTGATGCTTCTGCCCGGTGATATTTTCGCCCGACGGAACGTTGCGCCGGTCCTTCAGCAGCTCGAATCGGAACGAAGTCAGGAGATCTCCGTCAACGACTGCTTCAAGCCTGTCTCACGTTACTGGGATCGCCTCAATCGTCCCGAACAGTTGCCCTTTTCGCTTCTCGAAGCGATGCGTGTGCTGACGTCCCCCGCCGAGACCGGGGCCGTCACGCTCAGCCTCCCTCAGGACGTTCAGACGGAGGCGTGGGACTATCCGGCGGAGTTTTTCGATAAACGAGTCTGGCACATACCGCGCTCTCGCCCGGATCGCGAGCTCCTCACCCGGGCCGGCGAATGGATAGCTGAGGCCCAGCAACCCTTCCTGATCGCCGGAGGAGGAGTGCACTACAGCGATGCCACGAAGACTCTTCGCAGCTTCGTCGAAAGGACCGGAATTCCAGTTGGCGAAACTCATGCCGGCAAAGGAGCTCTACCACACTCCCACCCGCAAAACATGGGCGCGATCGGCGTCACCGGCACCTCAGCCGCCAATCGCCTGGCACGTGACGCCGACCTCGTCATCGCCGTCGGGACCCGTCTGAGCGACTTTACGACGGCTTCGAAAACAGCCTTCCGGAATCCATCGGTCCGGTTTCTTAACATCAACACTTGCGAAATGGACGCCTTCAAGCACTCAGGGCTTCCTCTCGTCGGTGACGCCCGGGCCATCATCGAAGAGCTCGAGGATCTGCAGTACGAAGTCTCATCCGAATTCGGCCAACTCGCTTCTACCTGCAAGACAGAGTGGGATAAAGAAGTGGAGAGGCTCTTCGGTCAGAGGCATGGCCCACCCCTGAGCCAGGCCGAAGTGATCGGTGTCGTGAGCCAGTCCGCGGAAGCGTGCGATGTGGTCGTAAATGCCGCCGGAAGTCTTCCCGGTGACCTGCACAAACTCTGGCCTACTGTGGACCCCCGCGGCTATCACCTCGAATACGGTTACTCCTGCATGGGCTACGAGATCGCCGGCGGCCTCGGGGCGAAAATGGCGGACCCTTCTCGTGAAGTCTACGTCATGGTCGGAGACGGCTCTTACCTGATGATGTCGTCGGAGATTGTCACCTCGATACAGGAAGGGTTCAAGCTCAACATCGTCTTGCTCGACAACCATGGATTCGGAAGCATCGGCGGTTTGTCGAAATCGCTTGGATCCGGTGGGTTCGGAACGAATTATCGGGAGAGAGACGCCGGCTCCGGCCAGCTGGATGGACCTCTCCTGGAGATCGATTTTGCAGCCAATGCCGCCAGCATGGGGGCGAGGGTCTTTCGGGCGAGCGACCAGCACTCGCTGCAGGCCGCTCTGCAAGAGGCGCGGAGCCAGACTCGGACTACACTGATCGTCGTCGAGGTCGACAAAGAGATTGGAGTGCCAGGTTACGATACCTGGTGGGATGTTTCTGTGGCTGAGGTCTCGGAATCTGAATCGGTCAGGGCCGCTCGAAAGGAATACGAGAAATCTGTGAGGAACGAGCGCATTTTCCTGTGAAAGGCCACGACCTCGCAACGTCAAGTCTCAGGAGATTCCTTGAGTGAAGAACACCACAAGTGGGAATACCGGTCGGTAGTGTGATGGATATCAGCGTTCTGGGGAGAATCGGATATGACCTGTGCGCTGAACAGCGCGGGATCCCGTTGAAAAACGTCGAGTCCTTTTCCCGGCACCTGGGAGGCTCTTCCGCCAACCTCGCAGTGGGGTTGTCAAGACTCGGTCTCGACGTCGGGATCATCGCCGCCGTCGGTCAGGATTCCCTGGGCGAGTTCCTTCTGGAGTATCTGGAAAAAGAAGGGGTTCGCACCCATCTGGTCCAGGAGATTGCCGGAGCTCAGTCGTCACTCTGCCTGACGGAGATCTCTCCCCCAGAGTCGTTTCCGCAGGTCTTCTATCGGGAGCGCGCGGCCGACACTCTTTTGGAGATCGGAGAAGACGAGCAGGAGGCCGTTGGAGGTGCGCGGCTGTTCGTCACCAACGGGACCAGTCTCTGTGCTTCGCCTTCCCGGGAATCGACCTTCAAGGCGCTGGAGTGGGCGCGAAGGGCGGGTGTACGCACCGCTCTCGACGTCGACTACCGCGCAATGTCCTGGCCCAGTCCGGACGAAGCAGGACTCTCTGTTCGTCTCGCGCTCCCGACGGTGGATGTCCTGATAGCGAACCCCGAAGAGTTGGAGCTGGTCTCAGAGGAAACAGATCCAGAGGAGGCGATGCAGCGTATTCTCGACCTGGGACCGTCGGTCGTCGTTGCCAAGCTCGGCCCGCAGGGGACCCGGCTGAGGAGTCGCGATCGCTCCCTGTTCCACGCACCATATCCGGTGAAAGTCGTCTCGACAATCGGTGCAGGCGATGGATTTGCAGCAGGGTTTCTCTACGCACTGGCGATGGGACAAGACCTTGCCGAATCGCTGAGGTACGGAAATGCCTCGGCGGCGATCGTGGTCAGCCGCCTCATGTGCGCCGACGCGATGCCAACGTTGACAGAGATTCAGGCGCTTCTCGAGGAGAATCCCGATGTCGAGCTCACGGAGAGCTGATGACATGCTCCTCGGGCTGAACGGGCTGCGCTGACCACTGTTTCTTCTGCGGCTGGCGAGTGTCTCTGGTGGTCGGTCACACCGACGAACTCGGACTCCCCGAAGACGTGAGGAGAGACGGCGCTTGATTTCCTGACCCGTGACCTACAAGAATAGTGTCCCCACGACGCGGAGTCCTTTCCGGCTCCGAGGGAAGGAGATGTCAATGACAAAGCGAATCGTTCTTCTGATACTCGGTCTCCTCTTGCTCACGACCGCCCCACTGGTCGGACAGGAGGAGCCGCAGCCGAGCAAATTCAGCGGAGTCGACTGGTACAGCACGCTCTATATCAAGCTGAAACCCGACAAGGTCGGACGAGTTCAGGAGATCGTTTACGGTCACCTCTTGCCCGCCGGTCAGGCAGCGGGTAACGCTAAACCTCAGGTCTACGAATTCTCAACGGGCGAATGGAACATGGTGATCTTCTTCCCGATGCCCGACGGCCCATCGTCGCTGGCATGGGAACGCGCCCCGTCCGACGCCAAATTCTTCGCGGCTCTCGCGAAGCAGGAAGGGAGTCCCGAAAAGGCCCAGGCTCTCTTCATGGAGTTTCTCGGCTGTATGCAGGAATCGAGGCAGGAGGTGGCCCGTAAGCAGCGCTGAAGTCATCGACGCACCGAGTCACATATGGGAAGAGCCGAGTGCCCCCGTGGTGAATCTCTCGGATGAGCGCTGGAGGAAAGGTCTATGTTGAATCGTCGGAAGTTCCTCACCGTTTCGACTCTCGCCACGGGAACCGTCGCGTGTGGCGTTCAGAGCCAGGCCGGCAGCGATGATCAAGGGGAGCTTCCTCCTTCGATTGCCGCGCTGCAGCCCGAAAAGGAGAAACCGCGCCCGATTACTGTCGACGAGCGCCGGGGGCGGATCGGTAAGGCTCGGACACTCATGGAAAAGCACTCCCTCGACGGAGTGCTCCTGACTGGCGGAACCTCGCTGCTCTACTTCACGGGTATTCGATGGGGACTCAGCGAGCGTCTTTTCGCGATTGGAGTGCCCCTGCAAGGCCGTCCTTTCGTCGTGACCCCGGCATTCGAAAAGGGCCGGACGGAGGAACAGCTGCACGACGGCCCCCTCGGTGACGCGGACGTCCTGACCTGGCAAGAGGACGAGAATCCTTATGCGAAGGTCGCCTCGGCATTGCGAGATCGTGGAAAAGCGACCGGGAGGCTCGGTATCGAGGAAACCGTTCGCTTCGTCTTCAGCGATGGTGTCGCCAAAGCCTCTCCCGGTCTCGAATTGACCAGCGCGACTCCCGTGACCGCTGGATGTCGAACCATCAAGGACGCGCACGAACTGGACTTGATGCGTCTGGCCTCGAAAATCACGCTCAAAGCCTACAAAGCGGCTTACGAGGCCCTCCAGGAAGGGATGACCCAGAACGACTTTCGCTCACTGGTTTCGACGGCACACGAGCGGCTCGGGTACAGAGGAGGAGCCGGTGTCCAGGTTGGAGAGGCGTCGGCGCTTCCCCACGGATCGAGGAAGCCGCAGACCGTCAGCGAGGGCACGATTCTCCTCATCGACGGCGGGTGCAGCGTCGAGGGCTACCGCTCGGATATCAGCAGGACTTTCGTCCTGGGAACTCCGTCGGCTCGGATGCGGGAGGTCTTCGCTGTCGAGTTAGAGGCTCAAACGGCCGCGCTCAAGGCCGCCCGGCCGGGAGTTCCCTGTGAGGAAGTCGACGCAGCTGCCAGGAAGGTGATCGCGGGCGCCGGCTTCGGCGACAACTATGAGCACTTCACACATAGGGTCGGACACGGGATCGGGATGGACGGACATGAGTGGCCCTATCTGGTCCGAGGGAACAAACTCCCCCTGGCTCCGGGCATGACATTCAGCGATGAGCCCGGTATCTACCTTCCCGGTGAGTTCGGTGTCCGACTCGAGGACGACATGGTGATCACTTCGGACGGGGCTGAACTGATGACACCCCAGAGCCCTTCACTCGAGGATCCTTTCCGCGGCTTTTCCGGCTGAACCACGAGGCGGGGCAAAGAGACGAGCGCCTCGAAGAGGCATAGCACGAGCAAGCGGGCCGGCAAAGGCATCCGCTCCCTTGACGGTCGCGATACTGACCTCTGAATCCTTGAGTTCCACCCTAGAACTCGTAGCGCAAGCCGAAATGCATCACCCTGGGAATTCCCTGGATCTG
>CAJHYB010000448.1_pt1 | contig 10572 bp, 12 predicted proteins | sample 9198631 | NCBI WGS metagenome assembly CAJHYB01 (sample SAMEA7708354, study PRJEB35096) | sediment metagenome | biome: marine neritic benthic zone biome [ENVO:01000025]; feature: sediment [ENVO:00002007]; material: shallow marine sediment [ENVO:03000034] sea grass bed [ENVO_01000059] ... | reverse complement strand
CACACTGACCGCCAGCGGATTCAGATGACGATCTCTAATCTCACCTCGCTGCGGCTGAATCTCAATGTAGCCTTGCTGCTGGGCCTGGGATCGGGCCTGGAAACCGTCCTGCTGCGTGACTTGCAGTTCATAGAGTCGAAAGCACACAACCGACAGCCAGAGAACGAAGCACGTTCCGACCACCAGGAGGCGGCGTACCAATCGGGTCTGGATATCCTGCGTCCATTCATTTTGTTTCCTCATTATTCAGGACACTCCGCTCGAGGTTGCCGCAGGCGCTCAGTTAGTGGCGGGAGAAGCCGCTCGCTGGTGCGAAAGCCGGATTCAAGCCAAGCCCACTGCGGGCCCGTCAACCCGACCAAGTTCCAAGGCGGTGTCGGTGCGAAAGACTTCCCGCCACTAACCGAGCGTCCCTCGACTACTCGGACATCTCGTCTGCGAAAGCTCGGTTCTCAGCCAGAAGAACCTCTCCGGGTCCAAACAACGGACGCTCTCCATTGACGATCTGAACGCCCTCATCGAACCTGATGAAGCCGTTCTTGCGGGCTGCTTTCTCAACGGTATCCGGTGTGACGAGAGACGAGTGCTCAACCTTGACCTGATCGAGCGATTCTTCGAGGCGCTGGTTTTCCCGAGCGATCTGCTCCTTCTGATAGCGGACCTCGAGTGTGGCAAACTGGAGCCAGGCGTAGCCGAGGACAATCGTCAGCAGTGCGCCTGCCCAGGCCAGCTTTCGCGAGATCTGCCGCATCGGTTCCGCAACACCGGCGTCCGAGGGTCTGTTGTTGAGGTTCTGAGTGTAGTAGTCCACCATCCGGTGACTCCTGGCTATTCTTGCCTGGCTGGAGGTTAGGGAAAGTTGCGGCGGAGAATCGGAGCTCGAAGGCCTGACTCCGGCCAGACTGCCGAGGTCGGCCAAACGAGGCTGGTTACAAATCGTCTTCCGCTGTTGTATTGGGTCGTTATTCAAAGCGTTCCGATTCATTGGGCCTCGCTGGAGTCGCTCGAAGACAATCTTTCGACCGCCCTGAGCTTTGCGCTCCGCGCTCGCGGATTCTCCGCCGTTTCCGACGCGGAAGGGGGAAGCGGCTTCCGTGTCAGAATCTTTACAAGTTCGGTCCGGGGGCACTGACAAAGGTCTCCCGGTTGATAGCAGATACATTGCCCCGCCGCTCGGCGGAAGCTTCTCTTCACGATTCGATCCTCGAGACTGTGGAACGAGATCACCACGAGGCGACCGCCTGGGTTGAGCCAGCCAACAGCCTCTTCCAGAAACCGCCCGAGACCGATCAACTCGCCGTTGACAGCGATCCTCAGGGCTTGGAAGACCTTTGTGGCCGGGTGGATCTTCGTCCCGGGCCGGCGGCCCTTCACACTCTCGACCAGAGCCGCCAGTTCTTCCGTCGTCGCGAAAGGGCGCTCTCGGCGTTGCTCGAGTAGCGCGGAGGCAATTGGGCGGGCCGCACTCTCTTCGCCATACTCGCGGAAGATTCTGATGAGTTCCTGCTGATCGCTCGAATTGACGATGTCGCCGGCGGTCGTCAATTGATCTCGATCCATTCTCATGTCGAGCGGCCCGGTCAACCGGAAACTGAAGCCCCTTTCGGGAGTCTGCAGTTGGTAACTCGAGATTCCGAGGTCCAGGAGAATTCCGTCGACTGCGCGGATTCTCAGTCCCTGGAGAACCTCGAGGAGGCACCTGAAATCCTGATGAAAGAGGCGGAAGCTGCCGCCCAGTCGACTGAGCCGGTCCCGGGCATGGGCGATGGCTTCGGCGTCCCGATCGAGTCCTATCAACTGACCGCCCCGGTGGAGCCGCTGGAGGATCTCGTGCGAATGCCCGCCCAGGCCGATCGTCCCGTCGACGTAGGTTCCGTCCGGGCGTACAGCGAGAAGCTCAATGCTCTCTCTCAAAAGGACCGGAATGTGTTCGACTGTGGCGGTCATCATGATCAGATCCCGAGGTGAGCGAGTTCTTCCAGATCGTCGTCACCCAGTGGCTCGGCGACCATTCGACCCCGTATCTTCTCTGCGTCCCAGACCTCGAGGAGGTTGAGGTTCCCCATGACGGCCAGTTCACCGTTGATGCCCGCAGCCTCCCGAAGATGTGGCTGAATGCCCAGCCTTCCCTGCTTGTCCATCGTCGAAACCTGGCCGAAGTAACTCGTGTTCCGAAGAAACATCCTCTTGGCACGAGCCATCTTGGGCGCTTCGAGCATCTTCGCCTCGATCTCTTCCCAGACGGAAAGGGGGTAAATCAGAACGCTCTCTCCTGTTATGCTCGTCACGAACAAATCGGGACCGTATTGCTCTTCGAAGACTCTCCGATGGGCGGTCGGGATCTTCACACGTCCCTGGCCGTCGAGCTTGGCTGGAAAGTTTCCTCGAAAGAGCATTTGGAGCAGTTTTTTTGTCAGACTTGGTTTCTATACTGCGATCCACCGTGGACCAGTTCGGTCCAAAATAGTCCTACCTTGTCCAACTGTCAACAGAAAAGTCCGGGTTATCTGCTTCTTTTTCACATAGATACGGCTGTTGAAGTGTAAATAGAGTGAATATTTCAAAAGGGCAGAAGGGAATAAAAAGTGAATATGGCGACTTCGGCCCTCCTCTCAGGTCCAGATAGGTCCGGGGTCTCATCCTCGCCTGTGCAATCCCCTTGTGAAGGGATGAGATCAGTCTACCGGGACGCGCAAAACGGCTCTTTCCCCACCGCCTGGCGGGGGATATGATGGACTCCGCACTCTTCAGAGGCTGATAGAAATGAAAGATTCGTTGAAGAACACCGATTCAGAGATATTCGAGGCTGTCGGGAATGAACGCCGACGCCAGACTGAAACGCTGGAACTGATCGCGTCGGAGAACTTCGTGAGTGACGCGGTTCTGGAAGCCACGGGTTCCGTATTCACGAACAAGTACGCGGAGGGTTACCCTGGCCGGCGTTACTACGGAGGCTGTGAGTTCGTCGACGTCGCTGAGGATCTGGCTCGTGACAGGGCACGCCGACTCTTCGGAGCTGAGCACGCCAACGTCCAGCCGCACTCAGGAAGTCAGGCCAACATGTCGGTCTACCTGTCTGCCCTCGATCCTGGAGACACGATCCTCGGCATGAACCTGTCTCACGGTGGCCATTTGACGCACGGACACCCGCTCAACTTTTCGGGCAAGCTCTATAAGGTGGCCGCGTACGGGGTCCGAAGGGACACCGAGCAAATCGATTACGACGAACTCGAAGAAACCGCAACTCGGGTCCGCCCCCGGATGATCGTGGCCGGAGCCAGCGCTTACAGCCGGATTATCGACTTCGACAGGATCGCAGAGATCGCCCGTCAGGTCGAAGCACTCCTGATGTGCGACATCGCTCATATCGCGGGACTGATCGCTGCGGGACTCCATCCAAGCCCTGTGCCGGTCGCAGACTTTGTCACCTCGACGACTCACAAGACCCTCCGAGGTCCCAGGGGCGGGCTGATCCTGTGCAAGCAGGCACAAGCCAAGGCGATCGACAGAATTGTCATGCCCGGCGTCCAGGGAGGCCCTCTCGTCCATGCCATCGCCGCCAAAGCAGTCTGCTTCAAACTGGCTGCGACCGAGAACTTCCGAGACTACCAGTCCCAGATAATCGCGAACGCGAAGAGGCTAGCGGATTCTCTGGCTGGTCAGGGATACCGGATCGTCTCAGGCGGCACCGACAACCATATGTTTCTCGTCGACGTGTTCTCTCGGGGGATCACCGGAAAACAGGCCGAGAAGGCCCTCGACCGATCAGGCATTACGGTGAACAAGAATGGGATTCCATTCGATGAGAATCCTCCTCTTGTCGCGAGCGGGATTCGAATCGGGACTCCGGCTCTGACGACCCGAGGGATGAAGGAAGCCGAGATGGACCGTGTGGGCAAATGGATCGGACGAGTTCTTGCGAACATCGATGATGAAGCCGTCCATGCGGAGGTGCGCGACGAAATCCGGCATCTGACATCTGGATTTCCCCTTCACGCCGAGACGATCGAGACTCAGAGCGCAAGTGTCGGTTGACGAGTTTCTTCTTCAGCAGGTCCCCCTCGAGGAGATCTTCTCTCCGGGAGGAATCCTCGACAGCAAGCTTGGGGAGTACGAATTTCGACCCTCGCAGCTCGAAATGGCCCAGGCTGTTCTCGAAACGATTCAGCACGGAGGGAATCTGTGCGTCGAGGCGGGGACGGGCACCGGCAAGACTCTTGCCTACCTGATTCCGGCCCTCTATAGCCGGAAGAGAGTCATCATCTCGACGGCCACAAGGAACCTTCAAGAACAGCTCTTTCAGACCGATATCCCGTTCATCCGCCGTCACCTTTGCCCGGGGCTCGAGGCTTCCTACATGAAAGGGAGGCGGAACTATCTGTGTCTCCGCAGGTTCCGGGAGAAGGCTGCCCAGGGACGGCTCTTCAGGAAAGGCCGGGAGGAACAGATGGCTCTGGCGGAATGGGTTTCCCAGACCCCAACCGGTGACCGGGCGGAACTGGACTGGATTCCGGACTCGCAGAGCCTCTGGGCTGGACTCGACGCCAGAAGTGAGATCTGCACCGGCTCCAAGTGCGACGACTTTAGAGCCTGCTTCATCACCCGGATGCGGCAACGGGCGCTGGAATCGGACATCATCGTCGTCAACCACGCCCTCTTCTTTGCGAACCTGGCACTTCAGAGCGACGAGATCGGGCAGATCCTCCCTGATTTCGGCACGGTCATTCTCGACGAAGCCCATGAAATCGAGGATATCGCTTCAAATCATTTCGGGACCCAGATCAGCAGTTATCAGGTCGAGGATCTTTCGAGGGATTTCCGACGGATCTTCAGAGAATTCCCGAACACCGTCGAGAGTTCGAATCGCGTTCTTTCTGTCGGCCTCCAAATGCTCGACGAACTCCCTCAGGGAGAGGGCCACTATTCGCTGAACTTCTATAGAGATCCGATCGAGGGAAGCGTCGACCTTAGAGATCTTCTTCGTCCTCGATATCGGGAATTCCGAGGTGGGATCGAGGCGCTCTACCACCGCATCCTCTCGAAAGGAACGCTTCCCGAGGAGGGAGACGCCGTCGTCCGGCGACTCGAGCAGCTGTTGTGGGGGCTGGATGCACTCTTCGAAATCGACGACCCCGACTTCGTGTATTGGTTTGAAAGGAGAGGCCGAGGTACTTTTCTGCGGCTGACGCCAATCCGGGTCTCCTCGATCTTGCGCGACAACCTCTTCAAATCGGTCGACGCATCCATCATGACCTCTGCGACACTATCAGTCGACGGGCGTTTCGGCTTCCTACGGGAGAGGCTCGGGGTACCCGAGCCAACCGAACTCGTCGTCAGGAGCGAGTTCAACTATCTGGATCAAGCTATCCTGTATATTCCTTCCCAGTTTCCGGAACCGAGATCAGATCTGTACTCCTCTCGGCTCGTGGTCGAGATCGAGCGGCTCCTGGAGGTCACTGAAGGCGGGGCATTCCTTCTCTTCACGAGCTTTCATCAGATGCACCGTGTGCACGACGAGCTCTCTCAACGACTCCCCTTCAACTTCATGTTTCAGGGGGAGCGTCCGCGCAGCCAGCTGCTGAAGAGCTTCAAAGAAACTCCGATAGCGGTCCTCTGCGCAACCTCCAGCTTCTGGCAAGGGGTCGATGTCCGAGGCGACTCCCTGCGAGCCGTCATTATCGACAAGCTTCCCTTCCACGTGCCCACAGAACCCGTCGTTGCGGCGCGTCTGAATCATCTGAAGCAGGAGGGACAGAATCCGTTCGCCACCTACTCTCTTCCGGAAGCGGTCATCACCCTCAAGCAGGGGCTGGGTCGACTGATCCGATCCCGGCGCGACCGCGGAATCCTGGCCGTTCTAGACTCTCGACTCAGGACCCGTAGCTACGGCCGCACCTTCCTCCAGAGCTTGCCAAACTGCCCACTCACCGATAACATTGAAGATCTTAAAAGTTTCATTCTGCGAAACCCGTCCTGACTCTGTGTATCAGTGTCTAATGAGGATTCTCTCCAGACAAGAAGAGGTGAGAAAATGAGATTAGGAAAGGCCGGATTCTTCGTGGCGACGCTGTCGCTGGCATTCCTGCTCGAGCCCGCTCTCGCGCAGAACGGAGCCATTCGCGGCAAGGTCACTGACTCCGACGGGAACCCGATCAAGGACGTCCTGGTCCGCATCGAAGGGATGAACGTCAACCGGAAGTACAAAGTCAAGACCAACAAGAAGGGCGAGTACATCCACATCGGAATCAACCTCCAGGGCCTCTACAGGGTGATCGCTGAGAAAGAGGGCTACCAGCCGGACTACATCAGTGGCTTCAAGCCGGCCTTTGACCGAGGAGACCCAGGAGCGATCGTCGACTTCACCCTCAACGAAGGACAGGCCCGAAAACTGGCGTTCGAAATGTCCGAAGAAGAACTCGCGGCAGCGAAGAAGCGTCAGGAGGACAACGAGAAGAACGCGAAACGAAACGCGGATCTGCAAAACGCCTTCAACCTCGGGGTCGAAGCGTTCAACGCGAGCGATTTCGAAACCGCTATCCTGAATTTCAGCAAGGCCACTGAGGTCGCACCGGATGAGCCGAATGCGTGGGCGAATCTGGCGAGATCCTACGCTCGATCAGACCAACACGAGAAGGCAGTCGCCTCCTACGAGAAGGCGATCGAACTGAATCCGAGCGACGCCGCCTACTACCAGAACCTCGGCACATCCTACGCCGCGCTGGGTCAGGGTGAGAAGGCGACCGAATCCTACAACAAGTCGGCTGAAATCTCGGGCGGCGCGGACCCAAAAGCTGCGGCAGCCAGCTATTACAACCTGGCGGTAACGCATATCAATTCCGGCCGCAATGCGGACGCGCGCGAGGCCCTGGAGAAAGCGATCGAGGCTGACCCGGGACACTCAGAAGCACACTACCAGCTCGGAATCGTCATGCTGGGTGTCGGTGATGTACCAGCGGCCATTCAGAACCTCAAGCGTTACCTTGAGCTCTCGCCGGACGGCCCGAACGCGGCTGTCGCCCAGGACCTGGTCAATTCGCTCGGCCAATAAGAGTCAATAAGGGGGCTGTCCGCCCCCTCGCGCCTCCGCTTGCTGCTCCCCTCAAGTCCGAGAACGGGTCTCCGAGGCTCGGCCCAGACCGGTGGGGATCGGTCCGTGCGCAGGCTGTCGTTGCCCGTTGACATGCGACAACTCTTGCAAGCTGATACCATTAATAGTGATGGGAAACAGACCGATCGCCTTGGGAACAGTTGGAATGGTCGTAGGATTCATACTCGGCTATTTTGTCGCCGTTGCGTCCCTTGAACCGGGACATGCCCCGGTTCTGCAGCAGACGCAGGCCTCGGAAGGACAGCTACCGGAGGGACATCCCCCGGCGGAGTTGATGGAGATGGTGCAGCGTCTCATGGAGCGCGCACAAGCTGACCCCGAAGATTCCGAAGTCCGCGCTCTCCTTGGAAACGCCTATTACGACATGCAGCGCTTCAGCAACGCTATAGAATGGTACGAAGCGGCGATCGCACTCGACCCCGAAAACATCAACGTCTCGACCGACCTGGGAACGTCCTACTACTACACCGGAGACGCAGACCGCGCTATCGAGCGGTTCAACGAGTCGCTTCGTCTCGACGCTAATCATGCACAAACGCTCCAGAATCTCGGTGTTGTTCTCGCGTCCAAGGGCGATTTAGCAGAGGCTATCGAAGCCTGGCAGAAGCTGATCGAGAAGAATCCCGATTACCCGCACTCAGACCAGATACTCCAGCAAATCGAAAAAGCTCGGGCTGGGCTCGGTGGCGGAGAGTCTTAGCTGATGAGCGTCCTTCGATTTCTAGTCATTTTTCTGGGGATTCTCGCCGTCCTCCGATGGATCTCGAACAAGCTTTTCCCGCCTGCCGCCTCAACTTCGCGCTCGACGCGCGGCCGCCAGGGCTCAACATCCAAGACCCTCACCGGGCGCACCGTGAAAGATCCCCAATGTGGGATGTACGTGGCTTCCACGCTCGCCGTCAAACTCCGAAGTGACGGCAAGGATTATCACTTCTGCTCTGAGAGGTGTCGCGACGAGTTCCGGCTGCACCGCTCGAGAAGCGGTTCCTGGACGGGCGCGGCCGATGCTGAAAAGCGGGCTTGATCGTCAGTCCTCTCCCGACCACCGCGAGGTTCTCTTTGAAAGTCGGAATCTTTGTCAAACCGCACCGCGTCAACTTTGCGGAACGGCTCGAGGAAATCCTCGCCTGGCTGTCCGAGCGCGGTTGCCGATTGCTGATTGCCGACGACGTCATCGTCAACTACTCCTTGAGGAATTGGAGCGGTGTATCCCCCGAGGAAATCCCTGGCAACGCCGATTTCATCGTGGTCTTTGGAGGAGATGGAACGATTCTGTCGGTCGCCCGAATGATCGGCGATTACGAGACTCCACTACTGGGCGTCAATCTCGGGACACTCGGGTTCCTGACAAGCGTGAAGCTGGATGAAACGCTCCCCGCACTCCAGGTGATCCTGGACCAGGAACACTCGATCGACAGACGACTGCTCCTGAAGGCTGAGGTTCGCAGGCCGGGAGAGGACCCCATCTTTTTTGATGCATTGAACGACCTCGTCATCAACAAGGGGGCTCTGGCGCGCATCATCTGCGTGGAAGCTTTCATCGAAAAAGACTTCATCGCCCGATTCCTCGCCGATGGCCTGATCGTCTCGACCCCAACCGGCTCGACGGCTTATTCCCTTTCGGCGGGAGGACCCATCCTCTTTCCCAACATGGCAGCTGTTATTGTGACACCGATCTGTCCGCACACTCTCACCAACCGGCCGATCGTTGTGCCGTCAGATCGCAGTATTCGAATGGTCCTGGAAGAAGCAGACGACGTCATGGTCACGGTCGACGGTCAGGTCGGCGTCAGACTCGATCCAGGGGCCGAGATCATCTGTTGGCAATCCAATTCCGTCGCTCGGCTGATCTCACCGAGCAACAAGAGCTTCTTTGAAGTACTCCGTGAAAAGCTGAAGTGGGGAGAACGCTGAGCGCTCATCGAGTGGGATTCAGGGAAGCGCCGTCCCCCAGTGTTCCTGAAGCGCCTTCCGGGCGTGCGGCCGATATTCACGGTAGGAAGCCTCCCCGGATACAGGCTCCTCCGCGAAATCACCCAGCATCGATGACAACGTCTCCTGCACGGACGCCGCCAGAGCCTGCAGATCGTAACCTCCTTCAAGGACGTAGAGCACGCGTCCCGAACACACGTCTCTGGCCACGCCGTTCAGTCTGTTGGACAGCCTGAAGAAACCTGCCTCGTCCAGGTTCATGCCGGCGAGAGGATCGTCGGCGTGACCGTCGTATCCGGCTGAAACGAGCAGCAGTTCGGGTTTGAACCGGCGCAGAATCGGCACGATGAAATCGTCGAAGAGCGCATCATAGAACGCGTTTCCATTACGCGGCGGAATCGGAAAATTCACCGTGAATCCACGGCCGGCCTCTCGCCCCTGTTCCCCAAACTGTCCGGTTCCGGGATAGAGCGGATGCTGATGTGTCGAGATGTAGAGGACGTCGGAACGACTCTCGAAGATCTCCTGCGTACCGTTGCCGTGATGCACATCGAAATCGACGATTGCCACTCTCTCGAATCGGCCACTTTGGATAGCCCACTGGGCGGAGGCGGCGATATTGTTGAACAGGCAGAATCCCATCGCTCGCCGACTCTCGGCGTGATGGCCGGGAGGTCGGACGATCGCAAAGCCGGCATTCAGCTCACCCTCGCTGATCATCTTCGTCAACTGGAGGGAACTACCGGCGGCCAGAAGCGCTGCCTCAAGCGAGTGGGGGCTCATATGGGTATCCGGATCGAGTTGAACCGAAAGCCCGTCAGCCGCCCTGATTCGAGCGACGTGTTCTTGGCTATGGACAGCCGTTAGCGAGTCCCAGGTCGCAGGCACCGGTTCGATGATTCTGAACTCGCCGAAACGGCTCCATCCACTCAACCTTTCAGATATCGCCTGGACACGACCAGGACGCTCGGGATGCCCTGGAGGAGTCTCGTGTCGGGCGAATCGGCTGTCCAATGTGATTCCAATATCCATGAAGCCTCACAAGGAGTTCGGTCCCAGTCAAGAGCTTTTCGTGCATTGCAAGGGCGGCACTGGCAATCGGCTCCTTCAAAGCACCCGCTTTCCACTCAGGCGATCGTCGACGGTCCCGGGTTTCCCCGTATCGAGCAACTGGACCGCCTCCAGATCACACTCCGGACAACACTCGAATCGGAACCAGTCTTTCCCTTTCCCATACCAGCCGCAACTCATGCAGTAGGCCGTCCGGTCTTTGAGTCTCATGTACTGAGCGAGCCACGACAAACGCTTGAAAAGAATGAGGATCGCACCGAATCCGACCAGCAGCAGACTGTACGAGTGAACGTCCGGCAGTCGCAGGTTGGGGACTGACGAAAGGAAGATCAGGGTCGCCAGTCCCAGCCCAACCGCAGCGTAACCGAGCCGACGAACCGGCCCTTCCTTCTTTTTCGGAAGTCGATAGTTCCTCACGGCAACCATCTTATACGTTCAGCTGTTCTTCCTTCCAATCCGCT
>CAJHYB010000639.1_pt1 | contig 10603 bp, 5 predicted proteins | sample 9198631 | NCBI WGS metagenome assembly CAJHYB01 (sample SAMEA7708354, study PRJEB35096) | sediment metagenome | biome: marine neritic benthic zone biome [ENVO:01000025]; feature: sediment [ENVO:00002007]; material: shallow marine sediment [ENVO:03000034] sea grass bed [ENVO_01000059] ... | reverse complement strand
GCGGCGTGAGGTCCATCCCCAGAATCCTCCTGCAGTTGTTGCTCGGCGGGCAGGTGGCCCTGGCGGTGGCACAGACCCCTCAGGAAACACACCTGCGACACGCCGAGCCGCTCGACAGTGTTGTGGCCGACCTCGAACGCTACATCCCAACGCGGATGCAGCAGGCCGGGATTCCGGGCCTGGCCGTGGCGCTCGTCCGCGACGGGCATGTAGCCTGTTCTGAGGGGTTTGGCCTCGCCAACCGGATCACGGGCGCGCCGGTGACGTCCGCGACAGTCTTCGAAGTGGCCTCCAACAGCAAAGTGGTCGCCACCTATACCGCGCTTCGCCTCGTTGACCAGAGCCGTCTGGGGCTCGACGAACCGCTGACAGAGTACCTTGCCGAACCTTGGCTACCGCCCTCCTCCTATGCCGATCAGATCACCCTGCGCCACGTGGCCTCGCACACCTCGGGCTTGACCGACAGCCTGCTGCCAGTCGATAAGAGTCTCGCCTTCGAACCGGGATCGGCTTTCTCGTACTCGGGCGTCGGGTTCCTGTATATGCAGGAGGCCATCGAACAGGTGACCGGCACCTCGTTGGAGGATGCTGCCCGGGAGCTGGTGTTTGAGCCGCTCGGCATGGTATCGAGCAGCTTTGTCAACCGGGCCGGGTTGATGGCACACAAGGCGAACGGCCACCTGAGCTATTCCTTGCCTCTGTTCTCTTTCCTGGTTCCTTTCGCCGGTATCCTCCTGATCATCGTTCTTCTCGTGGGCTTGGTTCTCCGCCTCCTCGCGGCCACCTGGCTTCCTTCGGGGAGGCTGATGGCCGGGAGCGCCGTCGCGGCTGCCCTGGCGACGCTCGCGCTGGTCTACTTCACTCTGGCCAGGGCCTTGCCGGACCTGGCTCTGCTGATCGTCCTGAGCGCGGCTGGTTTTGGCGTCGTCCTCTCACTGCTCGTTCTCCTCGGCAGGATGATCGTCGCCGGCTTTCCGGTGCAGCTGAAGCACCGCGGGATATTGCGCATCCTGTGGATCACCGGGAGCGCCGTTGCGCTGTTGGGGCTTTCGGGAACGATCAAAGGCCCCATGCCCGGCGGTCCTTCGCCCCAGCCGAGCGCCGTCGGGTCGCTGCGAACCACGGCGCCCGACCTGGCCGCGTTCCTGGCCGAGCTCGCAGCGCCACGGCTGTTGAAGAAGGAAACCGGCGCCCAGCTGAGCACCCCGCAGATTGCCATCAACGACGATTTCTCGTGGGGCCTGGGCCTCGGCATCCAGCACAGCGATCAGGGCGAGGCACTGTGGCAAAACGGGATGACTTTCGGCTTTCGCAGCGTCATGGTGATCTATCCTGAGCACCAGTGGGGCGTCGTCGTGCTGACCAACAGCCAAGACGGCCTTCCGGTTGCTTACGACGTAGCCGCCCGCGCGCTCGGCGGCAAAGCGTATTGGTCCTTTTTCTGACAACCACACCCATGCTCTGAGAGCCTTTGTGGCGGTGATGCACAATTCCGGACACCTCCCGAACCTCCGGCGTCGTATGTGACCACTACCGAATTCGCACCGACTCGGGCATGCCCCAGCGATGTCCAGACTCCTGGTCGTGCCGCTATTGGCAAAGGCGGCAGGGTTGGATCCTGAGGAAGAGGTGTCTGTTGCCGACCGCGAAGATGGCGGTGGCGGCGATAGAGTGGTTGCATCCAGCAATTGTCGCCGACGGCCAGTTGATTTGACAGTACCTGTGATAGTGTCCCAAATGGTCGACTGGCCCCTATTGTCGGCTATGGATAAAGCTGGACTACAGCGACTTTACTGTTCGACGCCGGCAAACTGAGTCCTTAAAACTCATATAAACCGCTAAGAACAGCAAGCCAAAATGAAGAGACGCGATTTTCTCACCGCTACAGCAAAGTCAGTTTTCGTTGGTTCTGGGTTGATGATTGGAGGAGGATGTACATCCTCCTCTCCTCCCCAGATTGCTAGCGAGTCACCCCGGCCACCCTTCCGAACCGATCGAATAGAACAGGACGCGATTGAGCGATCTTTGATTGGATTTCAGGGGCGCACTCGCGAGCGACTCCTATCTATCGTTGGAACAGAAACAGGCTTCGATGGCGTGATCTCGGGAGGTGACGCCCAGAATCTGGTCAACGAGACGGGCGTCCCGATGGAAGATCTCATGAGGGACTTGCTCCCGCTTGCAGCCGTCTACGCTCGCCCACCGATCTCGGACTTCAAGGTAGGGGCAGTTGCGCTTGGCAAGAGCGGCGCTCTTTATCTGGGTGCAAATATGGAGTTTGAGGGCCAAGCCTTGAGCGCAAGCGTACATGCCGAGCAGTCAGCGGTGACCAATGCATGGTTACATAATGAGGAAGGAATCGTTGATTTAGCCGTGAACTATGCCCCGTGTGGTTATTGTCGGCAATTCCTGAATGAACTAATCACAGCCAGAGACCTGAGGATCTTCTTGCCCAGGCGTGCTGCCCGGAACTTGACTGAGTTGTTGCCAGACCACTTCGGGCCCCGGGACCTAGGCCTTGAGGGTGGTCTCATGAAGGCGGATTTTCACAATGTTCAGCCGCCGCCACACGCGATTCAGGATGAAGTCATCAAAGCAGCGGTGGACGCAGCCGGCAGGAGCTATGCACCCTACTCTAAGAACTATAGTGGTGTTGCTGTCGAGACTCGGACCGGGAGAATCTACAGAGGGCGATACGCGGAGAATGCGGCCTTTAATCCCAGTATTCTTCCCTTGCAGGTAGCGCTTTCGAATCTCAATCTTTCCGGAGAACTCTTTCAGGATATCCGGCGAGCGGTCCTGGTCGAGGTTACTGGGAGGGACGTACGGACAAGCCTCGTAGCGGACACCCGAAACCTCCTTAAGACTGTCGCCGCGTCGGAACTTGAGGTCGTATACATCCGGGCAGACTAGCCATTTCTGTTGGAGGGTTCTACTCGAGTTCGACTTGTAGGCGTGCACAATTCTCCTCGGCCAGGATCGTCGCCGTCTCTTGAAGCGATGGTCCCGGGCAGCAGCAAGTGAGAACAGCAGAGATCCAGTCGTCAGGCTCCGGGCTTGGTGATGGACTCCCGGAGAGCCGACTCGATCGTCGAGGTGGTATGGATCGAGCCGAGATCAATGCCCAACTCTACGATGGTCTGGGCAATGGCCGGCGAAATGCCCGAGATGATCGTCTTGCATCCCATCATCACAGCCGCCTTCGCGATCTTGATCAGGTGATTCGCGACCGCGGTGTCGACCATCGCGACACCACTGATGTCGAGCAGGAGCCTTGTCGCGCGGGTCTCGGTGATACTGACCAGCGCCTTGTTCATGATGTCGACCGAACGCCTGGAATCGATGATACCCACGATGGGCGCGAACAACACACCGTCCCAGATCTTCGTTACCGGCGTGGACATCTCCAGCAGAGCGAAACTTCTCTTCTGGACCTCTAGCGTGATGTCCGAGGCGAACTTCACAACCTTGAGAGGCCTTCCCTCAATGTCCAGGATCGGGTTGTAGGAGGCTTGGAGCCAAACCTCCGACCCGTCCTTGCTGAGACGCTTGAACTCATCGGTGTAGTACTCACCGCGGCTGAGCTTCTGCCAGAACTCGGCGTACTCCTGCGATTCCACGTATGCGGGGTCGCAGAAGATCCGGTGGTGCGCTCCAACGACCTCAGCCGAGCTATATCCGAAGATTCGGAGGAAGTTCTCGTTCGCCCTGATCACTGTGCCGTCCAGATTGAACTCGATCACAGCCTGCGCCCTTTCGATGGCACTGACCATGCCTTCGTAGTGGGCGATCTGGAGCTTCGATGCGGTGACGTCCGTGGCGAACTTCACGACCCTCACCGGTTTTCCGTCCTCATCGAACACGGGGTTGTATGAGGCCCGGAGCCAAATCTCTTCTCCCCCCTTCGCGAGTCTCTTGAACTCCCCGGAGTTGTACTCACCGCTTCCGAGCTTTTTCCAGAACTCGGCATACTCGTCGGATCCCACGTTCTCTGGATCGCAGAAGATCTGGTGGTGTTTGCCCACGATCTCGTCGAGCTGATATCCGAAGATGTTGAGGAAGTTGTCGTTCGCCGATACCACGGTTCCGTCGAGCTCGAATTCGATGATCGCCTGGACCCTGTCGAGTGCCTGATAGACAGCCAGCAGGTCGCCCGGCGTCATCGTCTTTTTCTCGGTTTCGTTCATCGTAGAGTGCTCCCAGAGGTGAAGATCCGTTGCTTGGAAGACGGAAATCGTGACGAATGATTGTACCAAAAGACACCTCCCCTCATAGCGCCGCGCGCCCTCAGCCGGGCGGGCACAGCAAACAGCGACCCCGACGGCTTCTCCCGCAAGCGACACGGCAGCCACAGCGAGACCCGGCGGACGGCGCCGGGTCCCAAGGATGTTGCTTTCCCTCCCCCTGGGAATCGGTGCCAACACAACGATATTCAGTGTCATGAATTCGATCCGGCAATACGACCTGCCCTTCCAAGAGAGGGTCCTGTTATCGTCAGTCTCCATACCTGGCCGCAACGCTTTCGCGGAGACGACACAATCATCGGCCAGGCGCTGAGGATCGATGGCGCTCCCCGTACAGTGATTGGTGATGCCGCCTGGTCGGCTCCCTTGTCACCGGGATCGATCGACGACAGATGATGGCCCTCACAGAGTCTGCGAGTCTATATACTGGTTCCGAGTTTCGACCAAAGGGAGTTTTTGCTGCATGGCTGGAGTCGAAGGGCGCGTCGCCCTGATCACAGGCGGAGGCCGGGGAATCGGGCGTGCAGCGGCTGATATTCTGACGTCACGCGGCGCTCAGGTCATGTGCGTCGCACGAAGCCGGAAGGAACTGGAAGAAACGGGTTGCGAGTATTCGGTCGCAGATCTCGGAACCTTAGAAGGCTGTGCCCGCGCTGTTGCAGACACTGGACAACGTCTTGGACCGATCGAGATTCTCGTCTGCAACCACGGTATCGGGTCAGCTCACGAGCGGGTCGTCTGGGAACAGCAAACGGACGTCTGGAGTGAGACGATGCGAGTCAATCTCGACGGGCCATTCCATCTCTCGAGGCTGGTCCTGCCTGGAATGATTGAGCGTCAGTACGGGCGCATGGTGTACACAAGCTCTACGGCGGGCCTGGTCGCCGAACATGCCGGCAGTGCCTACAACAGCTCCAAGCACGGGCTTCTGGGACTCATGCGCTCGGTTGCGCAAGATGGTGGAGCCCACGGCATTACGTCGAACGCTGTTCTGCCCGGCTGGGTGCGGACGGAGATGGCTGAACGCTCGGCCCGTCAGGAAGCGAGGGATCGCGGTGTCACGACTGACCAGGTCTGGGACGAACGGGCGGCACTGTATCCTCCGGGCCGTGTCGTCACTCCTCGGGAAGTCGCGGAGGTGATCGCGTTCCTCGCATCTGAGGAATCGAGCGGTGTCAGCGGAGAGGCTGTCAGGGTCGCGCTGGGCAGCGGCTGGTAGTCCGGATTTCGTTCTCGACTGCGGATCCTGGGATTCACCCCTCATTCGTTCCTTCCAGCGGGAGGCGTGCCGCCGAGGTCCAGCCGCCTCGATGAGGTCCAACGCCTGACACGAATGCGTTTGCTCCTCCGAAACACTGTCGTTCACCACCTGCGAACAGATCGCTCCTCAGAATCGTCTCCAGCTGCTCCAGGACGGACTGCTTCTCGGCTTCGCTCCGTTTCGGTCGGGGGGGATCCATCTTCCTTCCTTATACGCACAATTGGAGCGACCGGCATTGAGAAGATCGGAGAAGTCCGGTTCTGCCGCAGCGTTGGGGCAGCCGGCACCGTTGTTCGGCGGAACCTGGGTGGCTGACGGGCAACGGAATCAGGCGAGGGTGAGTCTGCCGTCAAAGTGTCACACTCGGTCTCTCGATCGATCCTCGGTCGCGCCCAGTCACCCAGATGTCGCCGTTGTGGAACTCCGTGTCCAGCCCTCTCCAGTCGTTGGCCTGAAGCAGTTCGCTGGAGCCCGCCTGGGGCATGTCAATCGGAATTCCCGCTGCGTGATCGGTCCCGGCAACAGAGTCCCGCCTTTGTCGTAAACGGCGAGAGCGGTATTGTAGATTGATTCCCCGACGTCCTGACGTTCCCGGTCCCCGACTCTCCGGCAAAGCGAATCCACCAACGATCCCTGAGCCAACGAAGTTGATTGGATTCCAGAGGGAGCACGGGACAAGGAGCCCAGCGTCTAGGCCACGCTCTTCTCGGCACGAACTGAAGTCAGGACCTGATGCGTCGGTCGAGTGGAGCCAATCGGAGCATGAGATTCGCCCAACCTCGGTCTGCCGTCTCCGGCGCGGTCCCGGGTGAACTCCCTCTCCATACGCTCATCACTGTTCTTCGCCACGAGGCAGAGCGAGATTATGAAGAGGCTGCAAACCAGACCAATAGAGATTCCGAGGGCCACAAACACGACTGTCACTTCCGATCAGTCTACTGGGCTAGCGTTGCGAGATCGTGCCAAGGAGCGTTGCGGTTGAAAAACCTCAGTCCTTTTGAGAAGTGGATATTTCTCGCGCAAAGCCGCAAAGTCCGCAATGGAAGAGGTTCTTGGGTCTTCAGTAACTGAGAGACTGGTTTCAAGCGTCTCTCGAGTCGGGGTCTGACCCTGGAAATGCAATTGCGAATCGGAGAAGCCTTCGAGAAAGGACTGATGAGCTGGGATAAGTGAGACCCGGGGCGCCGACGGGCGAAGCACCAAGCGCCTGGCGGTGACTCAAATATCACCAACGCTGGCTGCCTTGCTTCCAGCCAGGCGAAGGGCGATTTGCCGCAACCGGGGGAAACAGCCCATCCGGCCGGTTGCCCTCTTCCAGCGATCCACTGCCTCACGCGGCTCTTGAGACCTTCAGCCACTGCTCTCGCGCACCGCCCGAGCGATCCGTTTCACTTGGCGACTGACTTGCACGTTCACCAGCGTACAAGCGCGGAATGCCTGCGCAGAACAAATGAACTCGGCTCTCTGGTCTCGTCGTGAGCGACGATCGCCGCCCTGGCTCAGCGCCGACTCCCCTCAAAGATGCGACGGACGCTCAATGAAGCTGAGCTTTCATCAGGAGGGTGATGCCATGCCGTTCTTCCCTCTTCTCAAGTCTCTCTGGCTGGTCTGCCTGGTTGTCGGCGCTCTGGCCGGCACAGCAGTTGGACAATTCGGAGAGAGCGTCCAATACTTCCCCCAGATGGCATTCGGAGGCGGCGCCACGACCTCGTTTGCCATTCATAACCCCATGAACACTGAAGTCGAGGTGGAGGTTCAGGTCTACTCGCAGGGCAGCCCCGTCCATGTCGTGACAGTTCAGATCGCCCCAAGGGGCACCGAAACTGTGAGCGTGGGAGACCCGGACGACGAGTTGACCGTGGGCTGGGCCAAACTGGTTTCGGCGGACAGATTCGAGTCGACAGAATTCTTTCAGATCACAGTCCAAGGCCAGGAACTTCCCACGGTCGGGGTCCTGCCCATTCCACCTTCCGACGTCACCAAAATCTTCTGTTTCATAACTGCCGACGGGACTGATACCGGAGTCGCTATCGCCAACCCCAGTGAAACGACGTCGGCCACGGTGACAGCCACGCTGACAGATGAAGCTGGGCATGTGGTGCTGGTGACCCAGACGGCTCTGTCGCCCCTGGAACACATGGCCCGTTTTCTGACACAGGAACCTTTCTTTCCTGGTCTCACGACCTTTCAGGGAACGTTGGAGATCGGCTCATCGCTGCCTGTCATCCTGACGACACTGCGATCCGACAGCGACCTGCTTTCGTCGGTCGCCGTCCTGATTCCCCGCAGGATGGGAGAACTCACGGCCGGGTCGGTGCGGACCGAGCATCTGGCCCAGGGTGCGGTGACGAACGACAAGATTGCGGACAACAGTGTCGGGAGTGCCAAGATCATCGACGGCAGCCTGGGTCCGCAGGACCTTGCGGATGGTGCAGTGACCCAACCGAAGCTGGCGGCTGCCAGTCCGACCGTGGACCAGGTCCTGACCTGGAACGGGTCCGATCTGCAGTGGAGAGATCCGAGCGGAATCGGTGAATACACCGATGCCTACAGTGCGGACGTGACGTTCACCCCTTCCAGCCCGGGGGAAACGAAATCACAGATCGTCTCTTGTCCGGCAGGTTTCAAAGCCTTGTCCGGCGGACCTCTCACGGGGATCCACAGAGCCCTCCCGGAACCGATTGTGGCGCTGCATGAAAGTTCCAGAGGCAACAACGTGGAGGATTGGGTCGTCACTATGGTTGCAGTGACCGCTCCCGGAGGCTACATGACATTCTCGACCGTCGCAATTTGCGGGAAGATCCAGTAGTCTGAGGTCAACGGTTCGGATAGGGACCGGGCGTTCGACATCCGGAATGCGAGCTGCACCCAGCGGACGATTCGAGGCGTTTCGCGGAACGAAAGCCAGCTCAATGCTCATCGGACAAGTGAAGCTGGCCTGCCCCGCCCGTGCCGGGGAACTTGTCTATGGAAAGGGGGGCCTGCGGGAGAAGCCTCGTTTCTTGTCGATGGTCTCCGAACCTTTCAGTCAGGTTGCGCCAGATGCTCTATAGAAACCGATGTTGGCGAAGTGTCCATCTCGGGCGGCTGATCTTTGCAGCGACTCTGCTGACGGGACTGCTCTCTGCTGTTCCTGAACAGCAAGAACGCCTCATTCCCTTCCAGATCGAGGATCAATTCAAGCGTGAGTACTCGCATGAAGACTTTCTCGGGACCGACACTGTCGTTATCGGAAGCGACAGTGAGGGAAGTCGTTACAGTGGACCCTGGAAGAAGGCCCTCAGAGAAGCACTCGAGACTGACGGCAAAACCGAGTCGGTCCAGATCTTTGAAGTCGCGGATGTCCGGGGCGTGCCCTTTTTTCTCAAGGGAATGGTCAGAGGAAAGTTCCCGAGGGAGAAGGAGAATCGGGTGCTCCTGGATTGGAAGGGGGTGTTCGCCGAGACCTACGGATTCGAGGCTGAAGCTTGCACCATCGTCATCTTCGACCGAAAAGGAATCAAGGTGTACGAGTCCGGCGTAGCTGATGTGGAGCCGCACAAGTTGGACGTGCTCCTGGAAACGCTGCAGGCGTTGCCGCGATGAAGGTGTCTTCCGAAAGATCGGCGACGGCGCCTGCCGGCTTCTCGTAGTCAGGTCGAACGAGCAGGTCTCCCCCGGCCCGTTCCAGGGCCGAGTGTGCGTGCCGGCTCTCCGAGCGGGACTTCTGAACGTCGGCACGATCGATCAAAGAATCACTCATTCGTCCCAATGGGCCGGTGGAGTTTCCGGGAAAGCACCTGAGGTCGTCCCGGCATCCTCCAAATGGAAGATCGCTTCGCGAATCGGCTGGCTTCCGATCTTCAGTTCAACAAAGTCTCCAGAATCGCGATACCTCCGATGCCACCGAACTGGATCAACATCGCTCGAACCACCGGATTCTGGGAGACAGGGGAGAAGGCGCCGTCTCGGATCGCTCGGACCTCTCTAATGCAGGCCTCCAGGACTCTGGCGTCGTCGGCCCGGTCGTTTCCCAGGAGTCCCATCAGCTTGGTGTGCTGTCTCTTCTGAGCGCTTTTCTGGGCGGTCCCAGCGGCCTGACGCATGACGATCATCGGAAAACACGCCAGCGCGACCACGCCGATCCAATTCAGGAGTTCCTCCAGCCCGACGATCCAATTGTCGAAGATTGGATGATGGGCCAGCCCCCAGATCAGCATCAGAATGAACGGGTAGTAAATGAGGCCTCCGGTCACCTGAGTCAAGTCGGCCATGAGCCGCGTATCAAGCCACTCACTCAAAAGGCCGCTCCGATTCTCCGGCCGACCGTCCGGAGAACCTGCACCGAGTCCTCGCTGGGGCCAGGCGCTCTCTTTGCCCGACAGTGCACGCATGAGACTGCTCGTGCAACGAGTGATATCTACAACAACGACATACACCCAGAATCCGACACCGGTCGCCAGGACCAGCAGGACGAGATCGACCCAGCGAACGAGATCTCCGCGGTAGGGACGGGCGGGAACTGAGGAGACGACGTACGCGACAATCAAGGCAGCGACAATCCATAACGGTCGGTTTCTTCGACGCCGCGCCTCCGGTGTCGTTTCAGCGTCGAAGATCGCCCACGCCTTCTCGACGTCGATCATCCTCCATGAGCAACGAGGAGACTCGTTGTCACTCACGAGGTCTCCCCGACGAAAGGGGATCGGACGCCGAAACCACTCCCACGCCCTCTGAAACCAGCTCGCCTGGCTTCGCGGCAGCGCTGGTCGCTCACTCGAGTCTGGTTTCTTCCCGAAGAAGTCGTGCCAGATGTCGGCCTTGACCGCATCGAATCTCTTGTTCGCTCCCAGGTAGAATTCGACTCCAATGACCGCTGTCAGCAGCAAGATAAACTGCGAAGGCCAGATACTGACTCCCTTGAAAAGAGCCAGCTTCTCTCCGCTTGGATCTTGAGCGTCAATCGCCAAGAGGACGAAAAGCGCGAAAAAGGCTCCCTGATAGATGAGCGCTCTCTTGAAGGCCGCTCTTATCCTGGCAGTCCTCTGCGGCTCATTTGTTGCCTGTCGTTGACCACGAAGGGTCCTGAGCGCTATGAGTGTCGCGGCCGCCAGGGTCG
>CAJHYB010000655.1_pt1 | contig 10607 bp, 5 predicted proteins | sample 9198631 | NCBI WGS metagenome assembly CAJHYB01 (sample SAMEA7708354, study PRJEB35096) | sediment metagenome | biome: marine neritic benthic zone biome [ENVO:01000025]; feature: sediment [ENVO:00002007]; material: shallow marine sediment [ENVO:03000034] sea grass bed [ENVO_01000059] ... | reverse complement strand
GAGGATCAGAAGGACTGTCGCGAAGACGGTCAGCAGGGTATGGTCTATTGGCAGGGATCCCCGGCTCGCCTCAGCCAACCCGATCAACGTGACGAAACGAGCCAGAGACGCCAGAGCGAATCCGGCCGCATAGAGACGAAAGCCGGCTTGACCCAAGATCCGGGTCAGCCACCTCAGGTGAAGTTCCAGTCTCCAGCAGAGCAATACCCAGCCCTGGTGGACAACCGCCGAGGCGATCGCGAGCCAGAACCAGGTCCGAGTCGTTATTCCCCCGGACTGGCCTTCCCACGTGCCACCTCCCGTGGCAAGAAAAGACAATCCGGCGACGAGAGCGATCAACAGAACGAGGTGGAGTCCTTGTTTCTCGAGTATCAGCCGGGTCTTCGACACGCTCACACGGACAAGTCTATTCGATCGGAGCCCGCGCGCCGAACACCGGCTCCGGTGGTTCTGAGGAATGAGCGAGCGCAACCGACTCCCCCGCTTTCATTCTTTCCGGCGGGAGGGCGCTTTGTGAGGAATTCGCCCGGGAAGAGATGGACGTCCCGACGGCGGCATGGCTTTACGACTGGGCCGATGCCGACCAGGACGAAACTGGCTGGATCGAAAGGATGAGGGCCGTCGAGTCGGCAGGGATCGAGAATGGCAAGCTAGCGACCGATGGGACTGAGGATCGTCGCCGAGGTCGCCTGATGGGCCCCAGGTCGGCCTCTCCTGTTGGCTTGACCGATCGTTTGCCGCGGGAGCACCATACCAGGATTCCCTTATCACACTGGACACTCGATGGCGCGTTATAACGCATTCCTCTCCTACAGTCGTTCCGGCGACGGACAGTTGGCAGCCGCGCTGCAGCGCGGCCTCGAGAAGTTCGCCAAGCCCTGGTACCGAAGGCGTGCCCTTCGGATCTTCCGAGACAAAACGGCCCTGCCTCCCGGCGATTCGCTTTCCGGGGGGATCGACAAGGCGCTAAAGGAATCCGACTATTTCCTTCTTCTGGCCTCCCCCGAGTCGAGAGAGAAGAAGTGGGTCCGCTGGGAGATCTCCCGCTGGTTGGAGGACGAGTCCAAGGGCGCGAGGCCGTTGATCGTGCTGACCGGAGGAGAGATTTTCTGGGACGACGACGCCCAGGATTTCGACTGGTCCAGGACCACGGCCTTACCCGAGTTGATGAGCAAGGCCTTCCCGAACGAACCGATCTGGACCGATGTGAGCTGGGCCGAGAAGCCGGAGCATCTGTCGGTTCGCCACCCTGAGTTTCGAGATACCGTTGCCGAACTCGCTTCGATTCTGCACGGTGTGCCCAAGGACGACATCGCCGGCCAGGATGTCCGAGAGCACAAGAAGACCCTGACCGTCGCCTGGTCCGCGGTCGTCGCCCTGATCATCCTGACGATTTCGGCCCTCTTGGCGGCCTATGTCGCCGTACAGAATCAGAACCGTGCGCTCTCTCGGCAACTCGCGGCACAGTCGCTGAATGTTCGGCCGTCGCAACCGGACCTTTCCCTCCTGCTGGGGGCCGAAGCCGTGGAGACTTTTGACACAGTCGAGGCACGCGACGCACTCCTGGGAGCAGTGCAGGAAGTTGGTCCGTTGGAGGCACTATTCCACGATGCGGGTCAGGTCCGGCATCTTGCCTTCAGCCCGGACGGCAGGATTTTGGCCTCGGCGGCTTCCCAGGCGCGACTGGACATATGGAACGTCGAGTCAGGTCGCAGCGAGGTCAGTTGGACCGCACCCCAGACACCCCGAAGGATCGCCTTCGGTCCGGACGGGCGATCCCTGTTGACGACATCGGCTGCCGGGTCGATTGCCTGGAACCTGGAGGCGGATCCTCCGGTCGCGGACCCGAATCCCGATGACCCGATTCCAGCGACCCCGGAGCCGGCCTCCAGCCGACGCCTGGCAGAAGCTGTCGCCGCGATCGAGGAGGACAGCGGCCGTCTCAGGAAACACACCGTGTCCCCGGACGGTAAGATTCTCGCTGCAACAGACGGCAAATTGATCTCGTTGTGGGACGTCTCCCGCCGCCCGAAGAAGCTCCAGGTTTTTGGAGCGCAGTCGCCGAGCGTCAGGAGCCTTGCCTTCAGTCCGAATGGCCGGTTGCTGGCCTCGGGAAGCTCGTCCGGCACGATCGCCTTGTGGAGTGTTCCCGCCGAACCCGTGGTCGGGAAGCCCCTCCGAGGGCACTCGGTATCAGCGAACGCAATCGGATTCAGCCCCGATGGCAGGCTGCTGGCCACGGGCGGGTACTATGGCGATGTCCGCGTCTGGTCTGTCGAGTCCGGCACCCTTGTCGGCGAGCCGATCCAGGCCGACCGTCAAGGAGTCCAGACCTTGAGGTTCTCAGCCGACAGCCGGAAGCTTCTCGCGGTCGGGTCCGAGGCCAGTCTGTGGAATGTGGAGACGCACGAAAAGATCGGGGCGCCCGTTCCGATGTCCGGGGCTGCCAGCACCGTCAATTCCCGACTTGAAGTCATCGCTCTGGGAGGCAACAGCGGTGATGTCCGGTTCGTGAATCTGGAGTCCGGGCTGGTCGTTGAACCGCCCGACCAGCCTCACGGTGACAGAATCTCAGTGCTTGCCTTCCACCCGGATGACGACATCCTGGCATCTGCCGGCAACGATCGCCGTATTGTTCTATGGGATTCTGGTTCCGGTCGTGCACTGCCCACCCCTCTCGAGGCCCACACGAGAGCGGTTACGGACCTTTCCTTCACAGCGGATGGGGACACTCTGGCTTCCTACGACAGTGACGGGACTCTGTACCTCTGGAATTGGCGGTCGCGGCAACCGATCGGAGTCCCCTTGACTCGGGTGACCGCCTATACGGCATCTTCCGCGATGTCCCTGGCCCCGGGAGGCCGGGTGGCCGTTACAAGCGGCCAGGATGGCGTGATCGATTTCTGGGACGTAGAGACATGGCGACCCGTAGGACGAACTTTCGCGGGTCATCCTGGCAATGTGACAGCGATGGCTTTCAGCCCGGACGGCGACCGGTTCGCCTCGAGTGGTCTTGGTGGCACCGTCATCCTGTGGGACCTGCGACCGTCGACCTGGGTCCGCAGGGCTTGCCGGAAGGCCAATCGAGTCTTCAGGCCGATCGAAAAGCAGGTCTATCTCGGCCTGGACCCCGACGATTCCTATGGAGGTCCCTGTCAATTCGAGTGACCTGCCAGGGAGCGAAGACGGAGAGAGCGGCTGGGATCGCGTTTACTTTCAGGCCTCGAGCGGAGTAGGCTGGTTCTTCAATCCCTCTCTGGTCGACCGCCCGAGGAACCGTCATCCGCACCGAGGAGAAATCATGGCGCGCTTGCTTTTCAGGATGTTGACGATCACAACCTTTGTCTGCGTCTTTGCCTTCCCGCTTGAGGACGCCATCGCTCAGGAATCCGAGATACAGAAACTCTCCCTGGCGCACTATCTGGACATGGAGTCTGTCTCCAACCCGCAGATCTCGCCCGACGGCTCTCGGATCGTGTACACGCGCGGGTGGGTCGATAAGGTGAACGACCAGCGGAAGTCGTCGCTCTGGATCATGAACGCAGACGGATCCAGGAAGCGGCATCTTCTGGAAGGGGGAGGGGCACGCTGGTCTCCTGATGGCAGCCGTATCCTCTTCACGAAACAAGGTGAGCCGTCCGGTACGCAGGTTTTCGTGCGATGGATGGATGACGAGGGCTCCGTCACTCAGGTCACACGTCTCGAGCATGGACCGTCCAACGCGCGTTGGTCACCCGATGGCCAGTGGATTGCATTTACGAGCCGCGTCGACTCCAAAGCGGAGTTCGCGGGCATCAAACTGCCTTCCCGGCCCAGGGGAGCGAAGTGGACTGCCGAGCCCAAGATCGTCGAACGGGCCGGCTATAAACGCGACAGAAGAGGGTATATCGACACCGGCTGGAACCATCTGTTTGTCGTTCCGGCGGACGGAGGCACGGCCCGGCAACTGACCGAAGGGAACTGGAATCACAACGGCGTCGCCTGGAGTCCCGACGGCACCGAGATTTACTTCTCATCCTACCGAGTCGAAGGCTGGGACCGCCCGGAGAACTGGCGAGAATCGGAAATCTACGCGGTCGGCGTCGAAACACGTGAAGTTCGACAACTCACGGACCGGCGAGGACCAGACGGGCAACCCGTTCCCTCGCCGGATGGCCGCCTCGTCGCCTATACGGCAGGGGACGCACACCGTGACACCTACCGGAACCTGAAGATCTTCGTCATGAACCGGGATGGGTCTGAGCCGAGACTGATTTCGGGTGACTACGACCGGCAGTCGAGGGGCCTGGAATGGGCTCCGGACGGCAGCGGACTCTATTTCAACGTCTCCCGAGACGGCTACAGGAGTCTCCATTTCGTCAAGCTTGCGGGCGGGGTGAGCCAGATGACCGAGGGAAAGCAGCTCTTCTCGGTGTCATCTTTCTCGAAGAGTGGAACTGCCGTCGGGACTGTTGCCCGTGCTCACGAACCCGGCGACATCTACACGTTCTCGCTCGAGAACCCGGCTGAGGTCACCCGTCTGACTCGTGTGAATGAAGATGTTCTGCATGGGGTGACACTCGGCGAGGTGGAAGACGTCTGGTATCAGTCGGGAGACTTTCGGGTCCATGGGTGGATCGTCAAGCCACCGGATTTCGACCCTGGACGGAAGTACCCGATGATGCTCGCCATTCACGGGGGGCCGCACGGCATGTACAACGGCGGATTCAACTTCTCTTTTCAGGAGCACGCAGCCAACGACTACGTCGTCGTCTACACCAACCCGCGCGGAAGCACCGGATACGGCACCGAATTCGCCAATGCGATCAACCACGACTATCCGGGGGCGGACATGCCGGATCTCATGAAAGGAGTGGACGAAGCTTTGGGGCGAGGATATATCGACCCCGATGCTCTCTTCGTTTACGGGTGCTCAGGCGGCGGCATTCTCACGTCCTATATCGTCGGAAATACAGATCGCTTCACGGCCGCCTCGGCGAACTGTCCTATCGTCAACTGGATCTCCGCGATGGGCACGTCAGATGCCATCGGCTATGCCGCAACTTTCGAAAAACCGTTCTGGGAGGACGCCGCCGAATGGATTGACCGCTCGTCGATTTTCTACGTCGGAAACGTCAAGACTCCCACGATGCTCATGACCGGGGAAAAAGACCTGCGTACGCCGATGGGTCAGACCGAGGAGTACTACCAGGCTCTTCAGTACGTCGGGGTCCCGACCGTTATGATGCGCTTCCAGAACGAGTGGCACGGGACGAGTTCTCGACCGTCGAACTTCATGCGCACCCAACTCTATCTGCGCAAGTGGTTCGAGAAGTGGGGGAAGCACAAATCCGATCCTGAGGACGTCGAAGTCCCGGCGGGATCGCGAGGGGACTGAGTTTGAAAGAACAGGAATCTCGGCTGTCCAGACGGGCATTCGTTTGCCCGAATCGCCGCGCGCTGGACCGGCGGTGGACGCAATCCCTGGGCGATAAGATCCTCTGACCCCGCTCTCAGGTCAATCCGGATATCAGTAGTGGAAAGCGAACGTTCGATGAGCGGGGTCCGTTCCAGTGCAGTGCTCGGAGCCTTCGAAGGTGCGGAGTCTCCGATTCGTGTGACCCGAATAGCGGCTCAGGTAGAAGCGGCGATCATTTCTTCACAGGACGGATTCGATGCTACGGGATTTGCGACACGCTCTGCGAATGCTTCTGCAAACCAAGGGTTGGACAGCAGTGGTTCTGCTCCTGCTGGCCCTCGGAATCGGAGTGAACACGACCCTGTTCACCGTCATCGACGGCCTGATCCTCAAGACCATATCGGTCAATGATCCCAATAGCCTGGTCAGGCTCCGCTGGGAAGGGCGCAATCAGATGGCGACGAGTTCCAGCGACTATGGAGACACGAAGCGCAACGAGGCCGGAGAACGTGTGCGTCCGACTTTCTCTTACCGGGTCTACGAGGCGCTCGAAGAAAGCAACGAGACGATGAGCGGTTTGCTGGCCTGTGCCCCGGCCAGACGGGTCAATGTTGTGGTGGGCGGTCAGGCGGAGCTGGCTTCAGCGTTCCTCCAATCCGGGAACTATTTCGAGGTCCTGGGAGTTCCGGCCTTCTTCGGCCGCACGATCACCTCGGATGACGACGACGAGAGTGCCCCACCGGTTGCCATGATCAGTTACGGATACTGGGTCAGCCGCTTTGGAATGGATCCGGCCGTCGTGGGGATGAACGTCAGCGTCAACAATACGCCTGTGACGATCGTTGGAGTCATGCCTCCAGAGTACGCGGGGATTCAGCGACGCGGTGAAGACGCGCCGGACATTCATCTTCCATTGTTTCTCGACTCCCGCATCAACGACCGCGACCGCCTGAATCAGGGCACCTACTGGTGGCTCCAGATCGTGGGTCGACTCAAGCCAGGAATAACTGCGCAGCAGGTGGAAGGCAATCTTGGAGGCGTCTTCAAAGAAGCTGCGCGAGCCGGTTGGGACTCTTATGTTTCCGAACTCTCGGACGAAGAGCGCCGACTTTCTCGGAACCAGGACCGGTCCGGTATCCCCGAGTTCGATGTCGCATCGGCGAGCCGCGGCATCTACGATCCGCCTCCAAACTCGGCGCGCTCGATCTCGATTCTCGGGGTGGTGGTGGTCCTGGTGCTGTTGATCGTCTGTGCGAACGTGGCCAATCTGCTGCTTTCTCGAGCAGCTGCGCGCCAGAAGGAGATTTCGGTGCGGTTGTCGATCGGTGCGAGTCGTTCCAGGCTGGTCCGCCAACTGCTCACCGAAAGCCTCCTGCTGTCGGGAGTAGGAGGGGCACTCGCAATGCTGGTCGCTTACTGGAGCCGGCAACTTCTCCCGAGAGGCCAGGACCAGCCTCTGGATTTGCGGGTATTCGCATTCGCCGTCGCGGTCAGCGTCCTGACGGGATTGGCTTTCGGAATCATCCCGGCGCTTCGGGCAACCAAGGTCGATCTGGCCGGCTCTTTGAAGGAGAGCAGCGGAAGTCTGAGCCGCTCGAAGACTTTTCTGGGCAAGTCTCTGCTCGTCGGACAGGTCGCTGTCTCATTGGTTCTTCTCGTCGGCGCTGGACTCTTTCTCCGGACCCTGCAGAATCTGCGAAACGTCGAGGTCGGGTTCAACACTCAGAATCTGTTGCTCGTCTCCGTCGACCCTCGGGTCAATCGATATGACCAGGAGCGCACCCGGCAACTCTTCGATCAGATGCAGGAGGCTTTTCAGGCCATCCCGGGCGTCCGCTCGGTCAGCCTGTCCAGGACGGCGCTTCTCTCGGGAGGCAGGTGGACACGTACGATTCACATCCAGGGGCGAGAGACCGCAGAGGATGACACAGAGGCGCACATGATGAGCGTGTCCCCCGAGTTTTTCGATACTGCGGGGATCCCAGTATTGATGGGTCGAGGGCTGACTCGCCAGGACGATTCCGAAGCCCCTCGGGTGGCCTTGATCAACGAGACGGCGGCGCGCAAGTACTTTCCTGAAGGGAACTTGCTCGGCCGCCGATTCGGTTTCTCGCCTGAAACCCCAGGGGAGGTCGAAGTGGTTGGCGTCATCGCCGACACGAAGTACGCGAGCGTTCGTGACGAGCCTCCAGCCACGGTCTATCAACCCTACCTTCAAGGCCAGATCCGCGGGATGAATTTCGTTATGAGAACGGAACTGGATCCGAGGCAAGTGATCCCTGGAGTGCGCGAAGCCGCTCACCGGATCGATCCCAATCTTCCGCTCGGAAGGATCGCGACTCAGGCCGAGCGAATCGAGGAACGCTTTTCTCAGGAGCGAACTTTCGCGATGGCCTATGCCCTCTTCGGTGCGCTGGCACTGCTCCTGGCCTGTATCGGGCTCTTCGGTCTGATGTCCTACAGCGTCGCTCGGCGAACCAACGAGATCGGCATTCGAATGGCCCTGGGAGCGCACAGGGGGAGCGTTGTTCAGATGGTCATGAAGGAATCGATGAAGCTGGTCCTGATCGGCTGTGTTGTCGGACTGGCAATCTCTTTCGCGGCCGGTCGGCTGATCTCAAGCCTGCTTTACGATCTCAGTCCAGCGGATCCGGCGACGATGGCGTTCGCACTGGCGGTGATGATACTCGTCTCAGGGATTGCCGGCTATCTCCCCGCCCGTCGAGCCTCTCGTCTCGATCCGGTCGGAGCCTTGCACTACGAGTGAAAGAGGCCTCCTCGGACGGACGGCCCGGCTTCCCTGAGCCCTGTGACACCGACAAACCGAAACCGAACGAATTGCCACCGAAGCGTCGTTGACCTAGGATGCGGTCGTCTTGACCCGACAAGGAGTACGTCATGCCAAAGAGAATCGTCAGAAGAGAATTCCTGAAGAAAGGGGCAGCGGTGGCCGGTTCGGCGGGGTTGCTTTCGATTTCCTCCCCGAGAGGGCTCCGCGCGGCGACCAACGCGTCGGAGCGGATTCAGGTGGGCTGCATCGGCATGGGACGCATGGGCAGGACCAATATGCGGAAGTTCACCGAGCAGCCCGATGTCGACGTCGTCGCCGTCTGCGACGTCTACGAGCCCAACCTGGATCTCTCCCGGGAAAACTCCGATGCTGAACGCTACAGCGACTTCCGTCGGGTTCTGGACCGCCAGGACATCGATGCCGTCATCATCTCATCGCCGGACCACTGGCACCCGCTCATGACAGTCATGGCTTGCCAAGCCGGCAAAGACGTCTACGTCGAGAAACCGATATCGGTAGCCGTCGCTGAAGGGCGGAAGATGGTACAGGCTGCGCGACGATATGACCGGATCGTCCAGGTCGGTACGCAGCAGAGGTCAGGCACCCACTTTCGGAAAGCAGTGGAGTTAGTCCAAAGCGGCGAACTCGGCAGGATTACTTCGGTCCGTGCCTGGAACTTCGGAAACAGCACACCCGCGGGAATCGGAAATCCATCAGACTCTGAACCACCCGCCGGACTCGACTGGGACATGTGGCTGGGCCCCGCCCCCTCGGTACCCTTCAACGCGAACCGATTCGGCGTCTCCCCCGACCGCTGGTCGTCGTTCCGTTGGTTCTGGGACTATGCGGGAGGCATGATGACCGATTGGGGCGTGCATCTCCTGGACATCGTGCAGTGGGCCATGAAGGTAGATGGTCCCAACGCGGTCAGCGCGTCGGGAGGCAAGTTCGTTCTCGAAGACAATCGCGACACTCCCGATACACTCACCGTGACTTACGAGTACCCGGGTTTCATCTGTACGTATGAGAATCGCGTCTGCAATGCCCGCCCTATCGACGGCCACGGTTATGGAATCGAGTTTTATGGAACCGAGGGGACGATGTTCGTCGATCGCGGCGGGTTCGATATCAGTCCCGAGCAGTTCAGACAGGGCGAGCGGCGGATCCCTCGTATGTACGAGATGAAGCTCAGGAACGCGAATGATCACAACGCGGATCACGTCCGTAACTTCCTCGATTGTGTCAAGAGTCGCTCGTTGCCGATATCCGATATCGAGGTGGGCCACCGTTCGACGACGGCCTGCCATCTGGGGAACATCGCATACCGAAGCGGAGAGAAGATCGGATGGGACCCCCAGACGGAAGGACTGACCGGTAGCCCGTCCGCAGCCAATCTCCTCGTCAGGAGCTACCGAGCACCCTGGAAACTCGAGGCCTGAGGGTCGCCCGTTCCGGCTCCTGATCGATTTTTCAGACCTGGAAGAGTCTGTCGCGCGGCGGCGGAGAAGCGGAGCTTGCGACTCTGCCGCCTCGCTCCTCGTCACCACCCCGAAGCCTTCTCATCGAACTCACGGTTGTGAGCGATCTCGCCAAAGACGAACGAAATGATTGGTGTTTTCGTCGAAGTCTGAGGACGCTGTCGTCGGTCGGTACTCGACTGACGACGGCCGACGTCAGTAGTAGAATGAGAACCCTCGTGGCAAGGCTGATTCGGACACTCGCACTCACACTCGGACTCACTCTCGCGTCCAGTCTGGCGGCGACGGAGAACTCGCAATCCAGCGAGGTTTCCGAGGCCATCGGGATTCCCTTATTCGATCGCGTGCCGACCCTCGAAGACTTCCTCGACATGGCCCCGCCTGCGGATCTTGAGCGAGGAATGGGGAAGGCGACCAACTTTATTCAGCGGAACCCGCGCGACGGAGAACCGGCCACAGTCAGAACCGAAGTTTATTTCAGCTACGATCGCAAGAACGTCTACTTTGTGTTCCTCGCCTTCGATCCGGAGCCCTCTCAGGTGAGGGCGCGGATGACACCGCGAGAAAGGACGTTCGGCGACGACACCGTGCAGGTCATGCTGGACACGTTCGACGATCAAAGAAGAGCCTTTACGTTTCGCTGCAATCCTTTCGGAATTCAGTCCGATGCTTATTACACCGAGGGGCAAGGCTTCGACTTTGCCTGGGACGGACTCTGGGAATCATCGGGTCGAGTGACTGACAAGGGATTTGTCGTCCTCATGTCGATCCCCTTTCGGAGCCTGAGATTCAGTCCTCAGCAAGATCAGTCCTGGAGGGTCATCTTCGAGCGGAGCAAGCCTGCAATCAACGAAACGTCGTTCTGGCCTCGTGTTTCCAGCCGGATCGAGGGTCGTCTGAATCAATCGGCAAGAGTGAATGGGATCGAGGGCATTTCAGG
>CAJHYB010000197.1_pt1 | contig 10682 bp, 10 predicted proteins | sample 9198631 | NCBI WGS metagenome assembly CAJHYB01 (sample SAMEA7708354, study PRJEB35096) | sediment metagenome | biome: marine neritic benthic zone biome [ENVO:01000025]; feature: sediment [ENVO:00002007]; material: shallow marine sediment [ENVO:03000034] sea grass bed [ENVO_01000059] ... | reverse complement strand
AGGAACACGCCGGCAAAACCGTTCCAGGCACGGTAGAAGTCTCGACGAGTCTCGGCAGCGAGAAGATTGTCCAACGACCCGTGGAGAAGGGCCAGGGTGGACTCGAGGGCTTCGCGGTCGATTGGCTCTATCTGGTTTGATCGCCTGGCCTCTTCCGATCCTGAGGCGGTGCCGTCAATACCGGCCGGCGACCCTTGATCGCTGTCACTCCCTTTCTCGGGAGATCCACCGCCAAAGACTCGACGAATCTGGGCCTTTGTCTCAGCGATCTGGGTCTCCCATGTCCTCGCCATCTCTTCAGGGATCCAACGGCCCTCCACCCGTGAGAACTTCACCTCACCGAGGTCCTGATCACCCCGATCGATCTTCACGACCGCCTGATCCCCATCGATGCTGACGAGGGTCGCCTTCGCCGAGCGGAGTTGTTTTCTCCAATCCCGTTCGCTCGGGTCGCCCGGCACCAGAACCGAGAGCGAATCCATGAGATCCATCAACTCCGCCCCACCCTGGGTCAGGAAGAGCTCGATGTCGCCCGGACCGATTCGGGAAGGTTCGGCAAATTGACTCTGTCCGATCATCCGCACCATGCTTGCGGTCTTCTCCCATTCTTCGTCAGGATTCTCGAGCTTTCGCATGTAACGGTCGATGTCCGGGACGCCACGAAGAAAGTCCTTCTTCCGCTGCATCACCTGACCGGCTTTGTCGAACAGTCCGAAGATCTGGCCCCAGGTCTCAGGGCCCACCTGGTCACCGAGTTCCTGGAACATCGAGACAACGTCCTCCTGATAGCTCGGAGGCATCGCCTGCCACAGGACCTCCGGACGCTTTTCGAGCAGCGCCTGGGACAGGAAGTCGACGGTCGCCTCGGGTGCGTCGGGCATGTTGGCGACGCAGGCAGAGAAAAACAGCAGGAGCAGCAGAATGAGACGGTACATACCTGAGATACGGTCGGAGCGGCCACGGATTAACAGAGCCGGAACACGAGTCTTCGTTCGGACCGTGCTCGAGTCCCGAGAGAAGTCCACCGAGTGGTTCCAGGCCAGCCTCGTGTTCTCTGTCCCGAACCGGAGTTCGCTCCTTTGCGCCCAGGCCAATCCTCCGCTAGGGTTGCAGGCCGTGGATGATCCAGGCCGGGATAGACTGAAGAGGCGAGCTGCACGATATGCCGCCATCTGGAACGCGACCGTCGACGCGGTGATCACGATCGACTCACGAGGGATCATCAACGGCTTCAACCCGGCCGCTGAACGTCTTTTCCTGTACTCGAGATCCGAGGCTGTAGGCGAGAATGTCTCCATTCTCATGCCGGAACCGGACCGCAGCGCCCACAATGGATATCTCGCCAGCTATCTGAGCACGCAGGAGCCCCACATCATCGGAGTCGGCCGAGAGGTCCTGGCGCGTCGCAAGGACGGCTCGACTTTCATGATCCACTTGTCCGTCGGAGAGTTCGAACATGACGGGGCGCGAGGATTCATCGGAATCCTTCGCGATCTGAGCGCGCAGAAGCGGACCGAACGCCGCCTCAACCGAAGCGATCAGATGCTCAACAGGATATTCGAGGATGCTCCGCTGGCCAGCGCGACCTTCGATCTCTCAGGACGGATTCTGAGGGTTAACAGGCAATTCGAGGCTGTCCTCGGCTTCTCGCGACAGGACGCTGGAGAACTCGATCTCAGACAGCTCTTTCAGACTTCAGAACCGAGCGTCGACCTGACGGACATCCTCGCTGGAAGGGCATCGAGCGCACCGCAGGGATCGCTCGTTCAACTGACCGCCCGGAGCGGCGATGAACATCTGGTGCAGATACATTTCGGTCTCATCTATTCTGAGGACGGGCGACCTGTCATGGGGGTCGTGCAGTTCGAAGATCAGACCGAGAGAAGGAGAGCGCAAGCCGATGCGCGTCGACATCGGGAACACCTGTCCCACGTGAGTCGAGTGAGCGTAGCGGGTGAAATGGCCAGCGGCCTGGCCCACGAGGTCAACCAGCCACTCAGTGCCATCGCGAACTACTCACGGGCGCTGATCAGGCTTCTGCCTCCCGACAAAGAACCAGGAGCGAGCGCTCGCTCCATCGCCGAGAAGATCGATTCTCAGGCGCAGAGGGCAGGAGAAATCGTGCGACGCTTCAGAGGGTTCGTCAAAGCGAACCATCCGGAAAGGTCGGCCCTCGATGTCAATCGGGTGGTTGATGAAGTGGTCGCTTTTGCGAGACTCGATTCGCGCGGGGAGGTCGAAATCGAAACTTCGCTCACCCCCGGACTCCCTGCGGTCAAAGCCGGTCGCGTGGAACTTCAGCAGGTCATCCTGAACCTGCTGCTCAACGCGGTCGAGTCCACTCGAAGCGCCGGTGGTGAGAATCGGACTGTGTGCGTCAGGACATCACACGCCGATGCCGGAGGTGTCGCGGTACTCGTGGAGGACCGGGGCATCGGGATTCCTGAGGAAATCGAGGAGGAAATCCTCCGGCCCTTCTTTTCAAACAAGGATGGCGGAATGGGACTGGGACTTCCGATCAGCCGGTCCATCGTCGAGTCGCTTGGCGGCCGGCTTTCCTTTGAACGCAACTCAGACAGAGGGGTCACTTTCGCCGTGGTCCTCCCGGAGCATGAGAATGAGTGAGGCGAAGGCTCGCGCTTTCATCGTCGACGACGACGAAGCCGTCTGCGACAGCATTCAGGTGCTGCTCGGAACCATCGGAGTCTCGAGCACGACCTTCGCCTCTGCAATCGAATTCCTGGATCAATACGACCCTTCCCTTCCGGGCTGTCTGATTCTGGACGTCCGGATGGCCGGAATGGGGGGTCTCGAACTCCAGACGCGTCTCGCCGAAAGAGGCGCCAACCTGCCCATCATCTTCATTACAGGCCACGGTGACGTCGAGATGGCCGTTCATGCCATGCAGCGCGGCGCTGTCGACTTTCTGCAGAAGCCCTTCAACGAACAGAAACTCCTGGACGTTGTCCTGAAAAGCATCGAAACGGACCGAAATGAGCGCGAACGACAGGCCGAAAAAACCTCGGTTCTGGGGAGCATAAGGTCTCTGACCGAACGCGAGCGCGAGGTGATGAATCGAGTTGTTCATGGGGACGCAAACAAGGTCGTCGCCCTCGATCTCGGGGTCAGCGAAAGAACGATCGAGATTCATCGCGCCCGTGTCATGAAGAAAATGAAGGCGTCCTCGCTGGCTCATCTGGTTCGAATGGTCCTGGGAGCGGAAGAGTAGACTTCGTCAAGGGAAGGGCAGGGGCAAGGGCAAGGGCAGGGGCAGCGGTTGAGGCTGAGAAGGGTCAGCACCCGACGCCGGCGACTTCTCTTGAAGCTCCTCGACCTCCGGAACTTTCCAACCTCCGGACTTTCTGACTTTCGACCTTCGACTTCCCCACATACGTACTTCCCGAAGCTTTCTTTTCGGTTTTTCCGAGGTTCCACCCTGCACCGATGCTCGATTATCTTTCGCCCGGGATGACCCAGGCGACACATGGAGATCAAAACTATTCTCGTGGCGACCGATCTGTCTCAGGCCTCGGAGAGAGCTCTGGACAGCGCTGTTTCGCTGGCGGTGCGATTCGAGTCGAGACTCGTCCTCTTCCATGTCTGCGATGACACTTGGGTGGACCTCGGTCTGAACGGATCAGAAGACAAACAGATGACCAGGGTGCTCGAGAGTTGCCTCGAGCGGGCCAGAGGGAAACTGCAGGAATGGGCTGGTCGTGCACAACGGAGCGAGTTCGAGGTCGTAACGGAAGCGGCAATCGGGACTCCTCATCTGGAAATCGTCAATACCGCATTTCGTGTCGGAGCCGATCTGGTCGTGCTGGGGGCACAGGGAAGCGGATCGATCTCGCCCGCGATCATGGGTTCGACCAGCGAACGGGTCATTCAGCGGGCCCACTGTCCGGTGATGGTCGTGCGCGAGATAAGATCTTGAAGAGCGATCGGCCTTTGGAGGCGCCTCGTCAGAAGAGCCGCACAGAAAGGCGTGGCGCCGGGCGCACAGGACTGCGCCTCAAACTCCTCAAGGCGATTCGCCGTGTCCCGAAAAGGCATCCGTTGCGTCACCACAATGCCTGGGGAATTCACCGATACAATCTGTGGCGGACCGCCGGGATGATGTTCTCTCTGGGCTCGCTGGCGGTCGTACCCCTGTCGGGTCTGGCCAGGGTTGATCTCTGGGGCGGAGAGCACTCGCTCCTCTTCGAACGCACGACTTTCAAACACGGCCTCGCCGGTGTGATCGTCGGGATCGCAGCGATGTACGTCGTGACATTCCTGAGCAACGTCATCGCGGGACGGATGTTCTGTGGATGGGGTTGTCCGGTCGGCCAGATCAGCCGCTTCGGCGAAGAGGTCGACACTCCAGGCTTCAAAGGGCGAAAACGACGGATCGCCAGTTTCAAAGGCGCGTCTTTTTCCTTTCTCTTCGTCCTCTCAATGCTGGCCTGGTGGACAGACCTGCGCGTGCTCTGGCTCGGTTCGGCGCAGGCTCTGGGTATCGCCTGGGGAATCGTTCTGACCGCGGTCGCCTGGTCGTACGCCCATGGTCGATGGTGGCGCTGGAACTTCTGCAAGAGCGCGTGCCCGATCGGCCTCTACTACAGCTTCGTCTCGCCGGCGAGCTGGTACGGAATCTCATTCAGGAACCAGCTCGAGACCTGCGTCGAGTGCGACGCCTGTGACAACGTCTGCCCGGTCGACCTGGCGCCCAGAGAGCTGATGGAACCCATCCCTTCTCGCGGAGGCATCTCGATAGACGATGCTCCGGGACGCAATCACTGCCTGGAATGCGGTGACTGCGTCCGGGCCTGCGAATGGATGATCGATTCTCGAGGAGAAGAACCGGTTCCTTTGACTCTCGGTTTCTATCGCGGCCCTCAGCGACTGGACAGATCGGACGAGAAGAGCTTCGAGATATCGAAAAAAGAGGGCGATTCTTCAGGATCGGTCAGTCAAGGGAAGACCATGAGAAAAGGGATGGACCACGCAGCATTTGGGGCAAGACATGAAACCAATCGACCGTGAAGTCAAGATTCAGGAACATCTGAACGCCATCCGCCAGCTCGAAGCGGAGTCGGCCGGCGAGACTGGGGTGCGCCTCGGACAGCCGGATGGCTTTTACATGATCTGGCACATCGTGTTCGGTGTCATGCTGGGAGCGCTGGGGGCGGGCGTCAGTCTCGCTGCCAACTTCATCGGGGCCCCTCTCTTCGGTGAGCCGCCCATGCAGCTGGTCCGAGTCTATCTCACCTTTCCGATGGGAGAAGAGGCGCTCTTCGCGGGTTGGGGCCCTCTCCTGGCCGTGGGCAGCATCCTCTACGTGGTCACCGGATCTCTCTACGGAATCGTGTTCCATCTGGTGATGGAGTGGTTCTTCTCCGACGCGTCCCGTGGAAAACGCTGGCTGGTCGGAAGCCTCTTCGGACTGGCGCTCTGGATCGTCAACTTCTACCTGATCCTGAGCTGGCTTCAGCCGCTTCTTCAGGGAGACAACTGGATCGTCCGGATGGTTCCGCCCTGGGTCGCGGTTCTGACCCATTTGACGTTCGCATGGACCATGATCGTCGGCGAGGGTTTCTCGAGGTTCGAAAGGACAGCTAAAACTCAACCGAGCTCCCCAGGCTCGACCCCAAGACAGGACTGAAACAGATGAATCTTGAATCGAGTCGCTTGAGGTTTCTTTACGTCGCCGCGCTCCTGGCTCTCGTCGGCTTCGCGGCCTGTGGAGGCGGTCCCTCCTCGAGTGAGCCGCCGTCGGGTGAACGGGCGACCGCCAGCGTCCCCGGGCAGCAGAACCAGGGGCCGCTGAAATATCCGAAATGGCAAACCGTCGAGCCGGGTGAATACACGTCGTACAACCGGCGCCTCAACCTCGTTCAGAGGGGGCAGGACGTTTATAACCAGCAATGTCTGGGCTGCCACGGAGAACTGGGAGACGGTCGAGGTGTTGCTGCCGCCCGGCTGATCACGCAACCCAGGGACTTCACGCGAGGACTGTACAAGTTCAGATCGACGACGTCGGAGAGCCTGCCGATGGAGTCCGATCTCTATCGGACGATCACACGGGGTCTGGCCGGCGTCAGCATGCCCGCCTTCCCGCTGATGACGCACCGGGACAAGCTCTCGGTTATCGAGTACATCAAGACCTTCTATCCAGGTTGGGATGATGAAAAGAACCAGCGAATCCTGGTGCCTGTCCCCCGCGCTCCAACGGATCTCTCCGATGGACAACGCATCCTGAGGGGGCGCTTCGTGTACCTCGACATGCAGTGCAACCAATGCCATGGCGTCGATGGTCAGGGCACGCAAGCCACACGAACTGAGTTCGTCGACTCCTGGGGGAACCCGCAGAAAGCTTTCAACTTTGCCCGCGGATCTCTCAAAGGCGGAGACTCGCCCGAGGACGTCTACCGGACGTTCCATACAGGACTCGCCAGCATCATGCCGTCTTACGGTGGAACGATCCTGGCAGGCGTCTCGCAGGAGAGATTCCAGGAACTGCGCGACATCGTGGCGCCGGAGGAGTTCTCACAGCTCGCCGCGATCATCGGGGGGTTCCCCGCACGGGCCTCAGACGTCGCATCGATGAGTGAAGCCGAGCAACAGGAAAGGGCTCTCCGCAACAGCTGGGATCTCGTCTCTTACATCCTGTCGCTTCGACAGAAGGTGACGACCGCGCAAGCGGTTCTCGGAGAGAGCGAATAGCTCACCGGAGGAATAACTTTTCATGAACAGCACTGATCAACCCTCGGGCAGCCAGCAGCTATCGACCGCGCCGGCCGTGCCGATATCGGAGAATCAGGTCGTCAAAGGACATCTGGCTGCGGGTGTGGCCTGGCTGAGTATCTCCCTTCTGGCCGGCCTCTTCTACTCGATGCAACTGCTCCAGAGCTGGCCTCTGCCGAAGATCGAGGTTCTTTCTCCAGGAAGAATCCGACTGATCCATACGAACCTGATCGCATTCGGGTTCCTGACGAACTCCTTTCTGGGAATGCTCTATTGGACGGTCCCACGTCTGACAGGACGTCGAGTCTTGTCGCCGGGCCTGGGCTGGCTGATTCTGGCCGCCTGGAACGCCATCGTCGCGGCGACCTGGATCGGACTGCATCTGGGTGAAGCCCAGGCGGTGGAGTGGGGGGAGACACCGGTGTGGGTCGACCCGCTCGTCGTCGTCGGGGCCATTCTCGTCTGGACCCAGTTCTACCCGTCGATCTTCCGATCGCGGGAAAAATCGCTCTACGTTTCGCTCTGGTACTTCTCGGCCGGGCTGATCTGGTTGGGCCTGACATACATCATGGGGAACTTCTTCCCGCAATACCTGGTCGCCGGGAACGCTGCCGGGCCGCTGCTCGGACTCTACATCCACGATCTCGTCGGTCTCTGGGTGACGCCGATGGGTTGGGGAATGATGTACTTCTTCGTTCCTATAATCCTGAAACGTCCCATCTGGTCCCACGCCCTCTCACTCGTCGGTTTCTGGGGTCTGGCCTTCTTCTACCCACTCCAGGGAGTCCATCATTTCCTCGGCTCTCCGATTCCGATGTTCGCGCAGTACAGCGCCGTGATCAGCACGATCGCCATCGAAATCGTCGTGACGACCGTCGTGATCAACTTTTTCATGACCTGGCGGGGAACGGAGGGATTTCTCAAGAGGAGCATCCCGGTTCGCTGGTTCTGGCTGGGGACGCTGAACTACTTCATCACCTGCCTGCAGTGCGCTTTCCAGGTCACCCTCACATTCCAACAGGTCATCCACTTCACCGACTGGGTTGTCGCGCACGCTCACCTGGTCATGTTCGGCGTCTTCAGCTTCTGGATCTTCGGGATGATCGAGCACCTCTGGCCCAAGCTGCTGAAGCGGGAGTGGTGGAGCCCGGCCTTGCGTCAATGGTCCTTCTGGCTGACGGCGATGGGTCTGCTGGGCATGTTCCTCGTTCTCACGGCCGGTGGAATCGCCGAAGGCTTCATGTCGATGCAACTGGCTCCCAGGGAGTCGATTCTCGAGATGCTCCGACCCTTCTGGTTCACACGGACCATAACGGGGCTGATGATCATCAGTGGAGTCAGCTGTCTGGTCCTCAACATGATCATGACGGCCTTCAAGTCGCGCATGGCACACGTGGACCTCGAGTACGAACCCTACGAAGAGTCTTCACAAAGGGAGGTGCGCATTGGAACGGTTTAGTTTCGTCTTCCTCGTCGGCGGACTCTTCTTCTTCATCTTCGCCTTCGCAGTCAGCGGGCTGATCCCGATGCTGACGGTCATGGACCTGGAAGTCAGGTCCGTCGAACAGATGGCTCAGCAGCCACCCTTCGAGTTCAGCCTGCTCAAAGAGCAATACCCGGAGGCCTACGAACGGGCCTTTGGAGGCATGACCGAGGCGGACGCCTTCGCGGACGCTCTCCGAGTCGGGCACAAGACCTACGTTGGAGAAGCCTGCTGGCACTGCCATTCACAGCAGGTGCGACCGTGGGGAAACGACGAGGCCCGCTACGGCCCGAAGAGCTTCCCGGAGGAGTATCACAACGAACTCAACATGCCTCCCCTCTGGGGCACGCGCCGGATCGGCCCTGACTTGATCCGGCGGGGAGGCCGTCAGTCCAACGACTGGCACGTCGCTCATTTCTATAACCCTCCGGACGTCAATCCGATGAGTGTGATGCCTGCCTATCCTTGGTTTTATGAGGCAGACGGGCTCACACCCAACAAGAAAGGCCTCTCGATCATCGCCTACGTGCAGTGGCTGGGAAGCTGGCTGCCCCGTGTCGATGAAACGCTCTACGACCTGGACAGCGTCGACAGAGCCTATCCGGCTCCTCGCGTGGTGCACCCGACACCCCCACCCCGGCCACAAGAGGAGACGGAAGAGGAGGATCCTTTTGCAGACCAGAATGACGGCTGATGAGAAAACACGACCGGACAGGTCACGGCGAGAATCCAGAACGGGCCGAAAGTCCATCCAGCTGAGGACTGAATCATGACCAACGAAGCTTCAGAACAATCGAGATGGCGTGTCGTTGCAGGCGGCAAGAAGCCTCGTGACTTCAGCCGCGCCAAAAGCATCTTTCTGTGGATCTTCAGCATTCTGATGGTCCTCACGGCAGGAACCGCATTCTTGTTCAAGCTGATCGAATTCATCTTCACGGCCACGACGGACGGCCCGGGAGCTCTCACTTCGTTCCTGATCCCGGTATTGACCTATCTTCTCGTATCCGCTGGGTTTGCATGCCTCTTCCTGTGGGCCTACGTTACCGGTCAATTCAGGGACGTTGAGGCTCCGAAGTACCGGATGCTCGAGATGAACGCCGAATGGGACCGGCGGGAGAAGTGAACATTTATCACCTTGTCAACGCTCGAAAGCGACCGAGACGGAGCAACTGAAGATGTCCGATACCGATCGTCCGCCCTTCCGCCGCCACAGATTCCTCGACTACCAGGGTTATTCCTTCCCCTGGTACGTCACGCTGATCTGGATTTCTTTCTTCGTTCTAGGGGTCGGTTATCTGATCCGATACATTCTCCTGGAGTGATCGGAGAAACCGGCAATGCGACCTCATCAAGACGGACCGAAGCTCTGCCAACATTGCGCTCTGCCCCTCCCGGTGTCGCGCCGACGGTCCGCGCGAGGTCAGGCGTTCTGCTGTTTCGGCTGCCGGATCGCCCACGAAATGACCCGCCCGACCGCAGATGGCGGAGATGCCCCTCACCCGGTCAACCTGCAACTGGTCAGGCTGGGAGCAGGTATCTTCCTGTCCGCCAATCTGATGGTCTTCAACTGGACGTTCTATTCGGGAGAAGTATTCGGCGGAGTGGCCCGTCCCGGAGCGGAGTACGAGTCTCTCGCTGAACTGTTTGCCTATCTGCAACTTTTCATCGCCAGCCTGGTCATGGCGATTCTGGGCCTGCCGCTTTTCGAGGATGCACTGTCTTCAATCGGATGGGGTGACCGCGAAAGCACGCGTCCTGAAGCGAGCCCGGATCGCCACAGCCGCCTCTCGACCGGCTTCCGGTCGATTCTGACTGGACTTGCGTTTCGGGTCGATGCCAACCTGCTGGTGTGTGTCGCAGTTCTGGCTGCGTTCGCGCTCAGTGCCTGGAACACTGTCCAGGGTGAGGGAAGCCTCTATTTCGACACCGCCGCGATGGTGCTGGTTCTGCTGACGGCGGGCGCCTACATCGAGGCCCGATCTCGAAGACGCGCCATGACCTCCGTGTCTGCACTCGATGAGCTTCCGCGACGTGTCTGGATTCGAACGCCTGGGGACGTGCGCGAGGTCGACGTCGACACTCTGCTCCCAGGAGCGATCGTGCGAGTGCGCACAGGTGAGGCCTCAGCGGTGGATGGTGTGATCCGAGACGGAACGAGCCGAATCGACAACGCCCGCCTGACGGGGGAATCGACCGCACGGACCGTCGCTCCGGGAGATTCGTTGCTGGCCGGCTCTCTGAACCTCGACGGCGACCTGTGGGTCGACGCCGGCGAAACCGGCTCCGGCCGAGTCATCGCTCAGATGCAGCACCTCATCGACCAGTCCCGGCAGGACCTGCCCGCAATCCAACGGGTCACGGACCGGGTCGCCTCGGTCCTGACTCCTCTCGTCATTCTGGTCGCTCTCACTGTCTTCGGATGGCATGCGCAGAGAGGTGCCCCGGTCGTCGGACTTCTGACGGGTCTGAGCGT
>CAJHYB010000149.1_pt1 | contig 10683 bp, 13 predicted proteins | sample 9198631 | NCBI WGS metagenome assembly CAJHYB01 (sample SAMEA7708354, study PRJEB35096) | sediment metagenome | biome: marine neritic benthic zone biome [ENVO:01000025]; feature: sediment [ENVO:00002007]; material: shallow marine sediment [ENVO:03000034] sea grass bed [ENVO_01000059] ... | reverse complement strand
CTCCGGCCAGCATGACCGGACTGGCGAAACCGGATGGGGAGCGGATTCGCCAGATACTACAGAACCTCCGGTCTTGAGTTGACCCGTTTTTCGTGGACACCTGAAGATTTGAGGATCCTTGAGAGGAATTCGAAAACCTCGGAGAGTCCCAGAAAGAGGACATTGACTATTGGGTGGGCGAACTCGAGAAGAACCGACTCAACCTTGAAAAAGTGGAATTCTTGGCCGCTGATTTGTCTGGCGTGGACATGAGATGGTCCGCTTTGGAAGGTGCGTTATTTCCCGGCGCCATCCTCCAGAAAGCTGACCTCAGGGGTGCCCGACTGGACAACGCGGACCTGACCGGCGCGGACCTCCTTGGGGCGAGACTGCACAGGGCATCTCTGAAGTCTGTCCTGGTCGATGAAATGACTCGTCTCAAGGGAGTCCAAGGACTGCCTCTGGAAAAGTACTGCGTCCTCCTGGAACAAACGCTCGAGGAGGACGAAAGCTGTCAGAAAGTGAAACCCGGTTAGGCTCTCAGGAGATGGCCACAGAGTGCCGGAAAGATCGATCTGAGCGACGGCCTCGAGAGCTTCCTTCCGTCCGCAATGGCGCGCCTCAGACCGGCTTTCACGCGCTCCGCGATCATGCTTTCCCTGGGAGAGGGCATCCAGTGCGTTCACACCGTTGAGGGGCAAGGCGCTCCTTCAGCGTCGGGGAGGGGAGGCTGCCGACACCACCTTTAAAAACGGGGAGTCCCAATGGGAAGAAACACCGCCGGAGCGACCCCTCCTCAAGTGATCAAGGTCGAATGCTACTCCGGATACAAAGGCGAGCAACGGCCTGCCCGCTTCGAGATTGAGGGCTCCGTGCTGACCGTCACAGCGGTCCTCAAGGAATGGATAGAGCCCGGTTGTCGTTATTTCCGGGTCCGTGCTGACGGAAGAGCGTACACTCTGGTCTACAAGGATGGAGAGTGGGCTCTCGACCGCTAGACCCAAGTTCAGTCTGCCTTGGGAACGGGGTGGACACATCGGCCATTCAACGCAGGGAGGTCCACCGAGATGAAGTCCTCCGATTCACTGAAGTATCGACGGCTGAATCCCTACAAGTACCAGCTCACGCGGCCGCTTTTCGAAGCCACCGGACTCGTTCTCGACCGAGACTACGAGACAGTTGATCAATGGGTGGTTCTCCGCAAAGACGGGCAACTCGTGATCAAGGAGAGCTACTGTTGGGATGGGGCCAGCGGTCCGGCCAGGGACACGACGAACATTATGCGAGGCGCGTTGGTCCACGATGCCATGTATCAGTTGATCCGCGAAGCTGGTTTGCCCATCAAATACCGAAAGGACGCGGATCAGCTGCTCAGGGAGATCTGCAAAGAGGAAGAGATGTTCCTGCCACGCAGGTGGTGGGTCTATCTTGGAGTCAGGATATTCGGCAAGGACTCGGCCGAACCGCCTGCAACCTATAAACCTAAACCCTCGAAAAAGCCGAGAATCGCCTGCCTTGGCTGGGGGTCGCTCATCTGGGATCCGAGAACTCTGAGCCGAAAAGGCAAGTGGTTCGAAGACGGTCCGCTCCTTCCGATCGAGTTCGCACGGATCTCCAAAGATGGACGGGTCACGCTCGTCATTGACACGAGGTCAGACCCGGTCCGGACGCTCTGGACCCTGATGAATGTTTCGTCTGTGGAGGAAGCTCAGGACAATCTCGGGCAGCGTGAGGGAATTCCAAGCGACCGGTGGAAGAATCTCGTCGGCATCTGGCCGAACATCTCAGACTCCGACTTCGATGAAGAGACAACGATCGCGAGGTGGGCACAGCGGCGTGGCCTGGACGGAGTTGTATGGACCGGGCTGAGAACGGGACGATACCAGACTCCCGAAACCCGCCTGAGCATTGAGGAGATGGTCAGTCATCTGAAGCAGCTGCCAGCTCCTCAACGACAGAAGGCCGAAGAGTACATAACCAGAGCGCCAATTCAGATCGATACTGCGAATCGGCGAAGATTCGAAAACCAACTGGGCTGGACGGCCTGATCGGACCAGAGTTGACAGGCTCAGTGCAGTCGGGAATCTGCAGGAACCGTGCCGGGCCAGGACAAATCACCAAATCAACCACCTGCGCACAAGTTTTAATGAGCTGAAGAGAGGAATGACTCCTGGCTGGTCGAGAAAACGACAGGCGGGAAGAAGCTGCGGACTAACGGAGACTCTTTGCAGGGAAAGCAGGAGGATCTCACACAATCAGTCACGGACTGCGACGATGCCCCAACCCTCATCCTCCCCAGGCAGCTATATCCTCATCATGAGGTCCACCCGGACATCACGGATCCAGATCGGTCGGCTCGGGCAACTCCAGGTCGTCCCAGGCTTCTACCTCTACGCTGGCAGCGCCTTCGGCCCGGGAGGTGTCGCCGCTCGCGTCGCGCACCATTACCGACCAGCCCCTCGTCCTCGCTGGCATATCGACTATCTGCGCCAGGCCGTAGATCTGACTGAGGTCTGGTATTCACACGAGCCGGAGTGTCGAGAGCACGAGTGGGCGAAGGCGCTGGGTACGCTGCCAGGAGTCACAACTCCGATGCCCGGCTTCGGGGCTTCGGACTGCAGGTGTGAATCACACCTTTTCCATTCCTCGGAACAGCGCTCCGTAAAGGATTTCCTTGTGAAAGGTGATCTCAGACGCGGAGCCCGATGATCAAGATTCTCTTGGACGTCCCAGGCACGCGGCGGCAACCAGCGACCATGGAGCACGGCCTGCTCTCTGCCACCACCCTTCCCGCCAGTCCTGTTGGCTGGATGGCCGCCTATCGCCTCAAGCGATCGAGGGCCTCGGCAAAACGCTTCCCGAAATCGATGTACCCTGCCGTGTCGTAGTGGTACGGGTCGGAATAACCGTATCCGTCGGTCGAAATGACCAGGGCCGCCGCAGGGTCGGAATCGACGAACGCCTGCTGCGCGTCTCGAACAGTCGTGCCATGGTTCCAGACTTTGCCGTCGGGGTCTCGTCCGGAATCGGATATTCGCCCAATGACCACGGGTAAGTCGTCCGCCCTCATGGCGGCGCGCATCAGGTCCATCAGGCGCTTCAGGTTGCGCTCATAGCGTAGGGCGACTTCTGCCGTCCAGCCGGCATCGCTCTCGCCCTGCATCCAGATAATCCCGGCCGGATCCAGCGAGTCGTCCTCGCCGTCGCCGTCGATGTCACGCGCGGAGAAAGCGTGCCGGAGCGTAGCCAGGAAGTGGTCGTACTGGTTGATACCGGAGTGTTCCGCAGGCCCACCGATGAAGTCAGCTTCCCAGCTGCCGAACCAGCGCGCCGCAGTCTGGTCGATCGAGGTGCCGCCCTTGGAGTACTTGATGAGGGCGATGTTGTCGTCCGGGTAGAGCTCTTTGAGCCGTACAGCCAGCGTCAACTCGACGCCAAAGCGCTGCGAGTAGTGATTCTTCGTGCCATCGGACTGGAATCCCACGCCGTGCCCGGGTCGGAGCTGCGCCCAGACACCTCGGCCGTCTACCGGTGCGCCGTCAGGCCCGGGATTGCCATGAAAGATGTAGACGCCCTCGATCGGACCCGCGAGTTCCGCTGGAAGCTCCTTGACAAAGCCGAAGCCGTCCATGTTCGACTGCCCGCCCAGGTAGTAGACGCGGTAGTTCTTTGCGGTCATCGATGCGCTCATCAAGAGACAAGTCAAGAGCAAAGCCGGGAATCGCATAGCCACGCTATATTGCCGTCATGCGTCGCCGATCGCAAGCCGCCGCTTCCTCGGTCTTTCTGGATAACCCGACCCCCGGTCTGTGTGCACGCGTCCGCAGCCGACAGCCTCAGGCGCTCGGCGAGTTGCGGCAGCGTCATGCGCTTGTAGGGTTCCGAGCCGATCGCACTCAGAACCAGGCACGCCGGTCCACTGCCCTGGATCGAGCAGTGCAGCTCAGCCCCTCGAACGGGACGGTTGCTTCTCTGGCCCCAGACACGCCGCCCCTGCGGCTCTCTGCACCGGCCGTTGGTTCGTCTCTACCGCAGGCCAACACGACGAGGAAAAGCCCCAGGTCATGAAAGCTGGACCGCAGCGCATTCGTCGCACCCTCCTCTCTCTGTCCGCTTAGCGGTCTTATAAGTGCTAGCTGGCACGGCTGCTACTCTCAGCTTGGCGAGCATCTCACCCCGGGGGACTGAGTACTGAATGATGGCCCGGTGAAGAGCGAATCAGCACCCAATCCTCCGAAATCGACTACGGGATCGATCTCCAACTCGAGCCGCTGCCGTAGCCATCTTCTAAGGTGCCAACTCCTCGCTACTTCGCGAAGTGGTCACGAAGCGCGTCCAGCAGCTCAAGCTCGAGCGTCATCTGACGGATGACATGGTCGACCATCAGGATAGTAACCTGTGTTCCCTTCGATTCCGGCGGGAGCTGTCGTAAGTCGGCGAGGGTCTTGAGTTCGCGCTCTACCTCGGTTTCGAGAAAACTCCGGCGCTTGGCGAGGATCTTCTGGCGTGCCGCGGGTCGGGCGAGCTCGGAAAGCGCGACCCAGGTCATGAACGGCGGAACCGATCGTTGGGCTGCCCAGTGGGGCGACGACAAGGCCGCGGTCAACGCGCGCTGTCCTTCAGGAGTGATGCACCAGGTCCGTCGTTCGCGTCGTGTCTCGACGCTCCCGGTTCGCGCCTGTCGGACCAGGCGCTGGTCGGCGAGCTTGCCGATCGAATAGTAGACCTGCGCCCGCGAGACGGTGGCCCAGTCCTCGACATCACATTCTGAAAGCCGGTTCCAGACGGCGTTGCCGTGGGCCGGCCCGTCTAACAGAACGACAAGTGTGACGAGATCGGCGTCGGTCAGCCGCCGTCGCGGACCCGGTCGTCTTCCCGCTCTCATTGTTCGCCGGCGCCGCTCTCCGATTCCTCCGGCCCATCAGGAAACTCGGCCAGCACGACCACCGTGCCGCAAGGGTCGCGATAGGCGATTTCCTCGGATCCGTAGAAGGTTTTGCGTCGTGCGAGAGTCGGCTCGAGCCCATGCATCCTCTCGATCGCAGCATCGAGACTTGGCACCTCGAGGTAAAGCATGAAGCTGGGCGGATTGGCCTTTGCAACCAGGCCGGACGCCTGTCAAGGTCGGGAGCTGTCGACATCAACATTCTGTACCTTTCGCATCGATTTGCCGTCACGTCCAAAGATCTACGGGATTTTTCTGGCACACGGGCTTGACTCGTTTTTATGTAAAACGTAAAATATATTATGTAAAACATAAGTTGGGAGCGACGCCGAGATGCCAATTGCGGTCAAACTGGATCTGATGCTCGTCAGACGCAAGATGACGCTGACCGAGCTTTCGCGGCGGATCGGCATCTCGGTGACCAACTTGTCGCTCCTCAAGACGGGCAAGGTGCGCGGCATTCGTTTCGCGACTCTTGACGCCGTCTGCCGCGAACTCGAATGCCAGCCCGGAGATCTGTTGGCTCGGATCGACGAGGCGAACGACGGACGCGATGCCGGGTCAAGGTGGAAGGAAGATGAGTGACAATCGATTTCTGGTAGCCGGTTGGGCCTCAATCGCGACGGGTGGGTTGATGCCTGTAGCCTTTATCGTGGCCGGGCTCGAGCAGGCAGCATTCGACCTCGGGGTGACGAAGCGAGCTGTCGGGCTCGGCCTGTCGGACCTCCTGTTGCTCGTGTTTGGAGCGGCGGCGGTGTTTGTGTTGCTCGAACTCAAGCGCATGCTCTTCGAGCGGTACAGTTTCAGGGGCCTCGACATCATCATCGTGTTGGCGATCGCCTGGACCGTGGTGAACTACGGCGGTTCGTTCGCGCTCCAGTCATTCTTCACGATCGTCGCCCCGACGGCGAGCATGGGCGCCGAGTTCATTACCACCGTTTTCTGGATCGTCTGCATCGGTGTGTTCGGAGTCATCGATGCGATCCTCGGCATTATGCTACTCATCCAGGGGCGTCGATTCGGCATTCCACTGCGGGTTTTTGCGGTACTAAGCCTGGCGATGGGGCTGTGCGAGCTGACCGTGGTCCTGTCTTTCTTCGGCCTGCTTCTCTTCCCCGCTGCGTACATCGCGCTGGGGGTGGTGTTCCTCCGGCCGGAGGAACGACTCGAGTTCGTCTAGGAAAACGCGTCGAGGTCGGGGACAATCCTTCCGGACCGTCCCCCCTCAGATCCCAGCGTGCGGAACCACCGCACTGTTGGAGTGGTCCAGCGATCTTTCGTGTACACCCGATAGAGCCCAACCTGTTGAGAATTGGAAAAGTTATCGTGTTCTCCTAGCGAGTTTGGTTGGGCTGCCAAAAGCGTCAATGCCCAAGTCAGAAGCGAAGCGACTGTTTACTGCGTACCAAGACTTGACCGTTCTGTAGATTTCGTTTGGGCGACGACCCTGGCCTTTCGGTGTGGGAATATGCTACTGAATTGAGCAGGACAATCGTCATGAGAGTATCCATCATCGGCGGCGGCATCGTGGGTTGTTCCATTGCCCTGGAGCTGCGCAGGCTCGGATTTGAGGTCAACGTACTGGAACGAAACGGTGCGGTGGGTCATGGATCGACATCCGCCTCGTGCGGAATCGTGCGCCGCTTCTACTTGCAGCCGGGCATGATCGCTCTGGCTCATGAAGGGGCTCACATCTGGGCCGACTGGGACAACTACATCGGTCGGATCGAGGATGACGGGATCGTCTTTCACAGGCCCGGAATGTTGTTTATCCCACCCCGCATCGACGACGGCACTCGCCGCATCGTCGAGCAGATGAAAAACCTCGGCATCGCCGTGTCCATCCTGACGGCCGGCGAAGTGACGAAGCGATTCCCGTTCCTCGAGACCGAGTCCTTTTTTCCTCCGCGAAAACCGGACGACGAGGCGTTCTTCGAGTCGACTGGCCGCCGGATTGACGGAGTAATCTTCGAAGAGGACGCGGGCTACGTCGTCTCACCCGACCTGGCCACGCAGAACCTTCGCAGCGCCGGGGAGCGGGAAGGAGTCAACTTCCTGTTGAAACATGAGGTATGTGGGATTCGAAAGGTCGATTCTGAGCGGTTTCAAACCCTCAATCGGGACGGGAAAGTCACTGAATCGGAGGTGGTCGTCAATGCCGCAGGCCCCCACTCGACTATCGTCAATCAGATGGCCGGCGTGACGCTGCCGTTGGAAATCCGTCCTCTGAGAAGGGAGGTCCACGCCTTGGACAACCCCCTTTTCGACCTGCAGAAGGGATCCCCCCTGCCGATGGTTGGCGATCTGGACGGGGGGTTCTATTGCCGCCCTGAATCGGGTGGACGCAATCTCATCGTTGGCACAACGGACCCGAAATGCGATCAACTGGACTGGGTCGAGGACCCGGACGATTTCGACGAAGGAGTGACCGGCCCCTACTGGGAGCGTCAATGTTTGCGCCTGATGAAACGTATTCCGCAGGTCCGCCTGGGCCCAAAGCGAGGATTGTCCGCTCTCTACGATGTCACGCTCGCGGACTGGTATCCCATCGTCGACCGCACTGACCTTCCGGGATTCTACGTGTGTATAGGCACGAGTGGCTCCTCGTTCAAGACCGCCCCTGTCCTTGGCTTGATGGTCGCGAAGATGATCGAGAGCTGCGAAAACGGCCGCGATCCAGATCGCCAGCCGACCCAGCTGACTCTTCCCTACACGGGTGTGACGGTCGACGCCGCGTTCCTCTCCCGCAGACGCGGCAGGCTTCAGTCGACGGGAACCGTGATCGGCTGAGGAACGCCACGGGTTGGCACGGGTGTCCTAATCCACCAGTGGCATCGGGTCCCGCTGCTCTCCTGCAGGCGCGGGCCTCCAGATGTCCCAGAGTGTCATGCTCCATTGCAGCGCGAAGCCGGTGCTCATCAACGCTCCGGAAAGGACCACCCCCAAGGCCCACGTAGGAGCGGCCTTGGTCAACCACCAGTGACCGATGTCCATGAACACTCCGATGAACGGCAGAACGATGATCACGGCCTTGAGACGCTCGGGGTAGCGGGTTCTCACGTAAAGGGCACCCAGGATATAGAACAGCAGGGGAATGCCGAAGACGTGGACGTGCGTCATGCGGGCCAGGACCTGGATATCGATGCCCTCATCCACCGCTGCCAGCTGCTTTAAGTCCGCGTAGTTTTCCACCTTCGGGTAATAGCCGCCCTCGGCGTGGCAGGAGGCGCAGTTGTTCTCCACGATGGGAGCCACGCCGGCATACCCCTCTTCGGTGGCTCCTTCGACAATCCAATCCGAGAAGGCGACGAACTCTTGGCCTTCAATCATGGCGGACATGCTGCCCTTCAGGGAGGCTATCAACGCCGTCTCCCCAGGTACGCCGTGGTAGGTCTGGGCAATCCCCTCCACCAGGCCGACGCCCTGCTGACGCGACGGCTTGACCTCCTTGGCATAAAGATAGAGCAGCGCCAGCCCGTATGCGGTACCGAGGGTGAGCAGCACAGTGGTGGCAAAAACTCGGACGGAAAGTGGAGTCTGGTTGAGAGTCATTGTGATGGTCTCCTCTCTGGCGCACGCGACGTATTGATCAACCTTTTCTGGATCCGGAAGCTTGGGGAGCCTCGATACATCTTCTTCGGTCAAAACCGCAGGGATGGTGAACACCCCCAGATGTCCTGGAAGCGATCCTTGGCTTCGAACTCGAAGAGGTAGCGGAGGGCAAGGTTGAGTCTCTGAGACTTCGTAGTCCATCCGGCGGCCCAGAGCGAATCCGCGAATGGCCAATCCGGACCGGGAAGGTCGAACCATGTGTCTCCCTGTCGATTCGGGCGCTCACGGCTGATGGAGCACGACGGCAAGTGCGGGTCCTCTTCCTTGATGTGTGGATCAGCTTTGGGCCGGATGGGTTCGATCCTGGGGGCATTCAACGGCGATTATAGCCGCGACCCGCCCGTGCCGTGAATCCAAACATGCGCGAAGGCCGATGATCTCCGACTCGCGTCCTCAAGCGTGGCAGTGTCCTGAGCGCCTTCCTGGCTGGATTCCGCGATCAGCTCTGGGTACTATCTGGAAACAAAGCACGGACAATGGACTTGTCTGGAAAACAGTTGACCAGTAGTCAGCCTGCAGGGATGCGTCCTTGCTACTGAGGAGTAGGCCATTGCTGATCGAGCACTGCGGAGCGCGACCGATTGTCGACGAGTCCGCATACGTTGCGCCCAACGCGGTTCTCTCTGGCGACGTCGTCATCGGTGCAAACTGCGCCGTATTGTTTGGGGCAGTAATCACCGCCGATGGCGGGACCGTTCGGATTGGGTCAGACTGCGTGGTCATGGAGAACGCCGTGGTCCTTGGGACACCCAGGCATGCGACAGTCCTCGGCACTCGGGTGCTGGTCGGTCCCCACGCCCACGTGACAGGTTGTTCCGTTGCAGATGACGTATTCCTGGCGACTGGCGTAGCAGTCTTCAACGGAGCGAAGATCGGGCAGCGTACCGAAGTCAGAATCAACGGCGTCGTCCATGTGAATTCAGTCGTGCCTCCGGATACGACCGTGCCGATCGGATGGGTGGCGGTTGGAACGCCCGCCCGGATCTTCGCCCCGCATGAGCACGACTCCATCTGGGAGGTGCAGCGTGGGATGGACTTTTCGGGTACGGTGTTCGGCGTTCCACGGACTAAGCCGCAGGGCGAGACCACTCAGCGCTACGCACGAGCATTGCGTGACCGACACTCAAGCGATGTCGTGCTGGGTGGGAAAGCAGGCTGACAGCACCGAGCTGTGGCTATCTCCCCATGCAGATTCGGCGACCCACCTGGGTACTTCCCATCCGGAAAAACGGGGAGACCCCATCCAATGGAGTTCGCGGCGGTGGGGTGAGATGGTCGTCCGTTTGCTCCTGTATGGCTATCGGACTATAAAGCTGGGAGATGGCACTCGATCAACGAATCCTCGATTGGCGCAACTCACAGCTCAGTGAAAGAGACGAGTCTGCCAAATCCCTTGCTCAAGAGGACGGACGACGCCGCAAGAACGAGTTTGCGCTGTTTGTCGTCTGTTTGATCGCGGCGCTTTACACCTATCCGGTCACCAACCTGGAGTCGGCTCAGCAGAGCATCAAGATACCCGCCATTTCACTCGAACTGCCCCTGGGAGACGCTATCGCTGTGTTTCCGACACTGATCGCAGTCGCCTTTCTGGTTTTTCTGTCGTCAGCAATCCGGCAGGAGTCTTTGAACCGTAAGCGCGTGAGAGCGGAAGTCTATCTCGGGATCTTTGACCACACCGGACTGACTCTCGGAACGGATTTGTCATCGAAGGCTCTTGAGGGTCTGATGCGCCAGCAAAGAGACGAACTCAAGCGCCTAGGCCGCCGCCACGATGAGTTGTCCCATTCCATCGCTGTCCTGGAGGAGCAGATTGCTATTGGACAGGACAAGGGACGCGTTTACGAACACGAGGATCAGCTGAGTGATCACGAGAGAGAGAAGCGGCAGAGTGAAATCGAGATGGCGGAAGCGGAGTCCACTTTGGCATCACTGAAGGTACGAGCTACAGGCCAAGATGATCTGCTGAAAGCACGGGCCGTCGAAGAGATCAACGACGGTCTCACTGGTTCCTACAAGTACGTACTCCTTCCCAGTGCACTCCATTACGGTTTCAAAGCGGTTTCCGATCCCGCACTGACGATAGCCCGCGCCTTCGTGGGCTTCGTCTGCTGGATCGTGCCTTTCGGTTCTGTTGGGTTTATCACGTG
>CAJHYB010000166.1_pt1 | contig 10697 bp, 9 predicted proteins | sample 9198631 | NCBI WGS metagenome assembly CAJHYB01 (sample SAMEA7708354, study PRJEB35096) | sediment metagenome | biome: marine neritic benthic zone biome [ENVO:01000025]; feature: sediment [ENVO:00002007]; material: shallow marine sediment [ENVO:03000034] sea grass bed [ENVO_01000059] ... | reverse complement strand
GGAACCGGAGCGCCGCGAGATTGAATCAGAGTTTCCGGTTCCGGAGGCACTATTGCAGGAGAAGCAGGTCGTCATGGATGGTAGCCCGACCTCTTGCCGAATCTTCCTTCGAGATAAGCTGAAACCTGGAAATCGGATCGATGGACCGGCCGTGATCGTAGAGTACAGTTCGACAACGCTCTTGCCGAAGGGATGTCGCGCACGCGTAGACGAGTGGTTGAATCTGGTGATTCAGACCGGAGCCGAGCAATAAGGCACTTCACAGGAACAGGAGAAGTGATTCTTGTGCAAAGCTGCAACGTCCGGAGATCTTGCGAACTCGCCGAGAGCGAATCTTGAGTGGTTTGCCCGTAAGGGGATCGAACGAGCAACCCAGCTTCTCTGGGCGATGCTCTCTTATTCGCGAATTCCGGCGACGGCGATCTCCAGCTTTCTGCGTCGAAGCTTTGTCTGAACCCGAGTCAGATTCGGCCGGTCCGATTCTCTAGAACGTCGGCGGCCGCCGCTCGTGGTTGTTCACCGCCAGTTCTGTCGACTCATGCTTCAGAAGGAGTTCACTTTCGAGAAGAGCCGGTTGATTCACGGAGTGTCCGAGATTGTCGAGGACATTCGATCGACCCTCGAGAAAGACTTCCGGGATATCTGGGTTCAGGGAGAGATCTCGGACTTCGCGGTTCCGAGATCCGGTCACTTCTACTTCAACCTGAAGGACGATGAGGCCCGCCTGCGCTGCGTCTGCTTTCGTATGGAAAACCGATACCTGAGGTTCCGCCCCGAGGAGGGTCTCGAGGTCATCGCGAGAGGGCGGATCAGCGTGTATCCCCCTCGCGGCGATGTTCAGTTCATCGTTCAGCATATGGAGCCGGTCGGCCACGGCGCATTGCGGCTGGCCTTCGATCGGCTGAAAGAGAGGCTCTGGAAGGAAGGTCTTTTCGACGAGGAGCGCAAGAAACCGATTCCCAGGCTGCCGGCGAAGATCGGTGTCATTACTTCCCCGACAGGGGCCGCCGTTCAAGACATTCTGCGGGTTCTGGCAAGACGCAACATCGGACTCGACGTTCTGATCTACCCCGTCAAGGTCCAGGGCGAAGGAGCTGCCCGTGAGATCGTCCGGGGGATCAAAACCCTCGATCGCCGGGACGACCTCGATACGCTGATCCTGGCCCGAGGTGGAGGCTCCGCCGAAGACCTTCAGGCTTTCAATGAAGAGATCGTTGCCCGGGCGATCGCTGAAACCGGATTGCCGCTGATATCGGCCATCGGTCACGAGGTGGACGTCACGATTTCCGATTTTGCCGCAGATCTTCGCGCTCCGACCCCGTCAGCAGCTGCTGAAATAGTCACCGGGGCCCGGGAGGAACTGGCGGGGCAGGTCGACCAGCTGAACACGCGTTTGACCCGAGCGATCCAGGTTCATCTGCACACCCTCCGGAACCGACTGCAGACGCTCATCTCCAACAGGAGTTTCGTAGACTCCGAGACCCGGCTGCGTTTGTACCAGCAACGCCTGGATGACTTGACCATTCGGCTGATGAAGCCGGTGCCTCTTCGGCTCGGGAGTGTGAGGGAGCGGAAACTTCACCTCGATACCGGTCTTCGACGGACCATTGGTCAGGTCCTCGCGCAGAAGCGAACCTATGTCGAGAATCGCACAGCCCGGCTCACCGCTGTGTCGCCGCTTGCGGTGCTCGACCGCGGTTACGCGATCGTCACGGGAGAGGGGGGAGATGTCGTCGTCGATCCGAACCTGGTGAGAGTCGGCGATCGAATCAGCATCAGAGTCGCACGCGGTGATTTCGCCGCAAAGAGAGTTGAATCGGAATGAAGTACGATGATTTTGAAAAGGCGATCGAGCGGTTGGCCGAGATCGTCGCTGAGCTCGAGAAAGGTGATTCCTCCCTGGAGTCCTCCCTGGAACTCTTCGAGGAGGGGATGAGGATTTCGCAATTCTGTGGAGAGCGGTTGAGTCAGGCGGAACGGAAGGTTGAGATCCTGCTGAAAGAGAGGGGGCGCGACAAGGACGTTCCCTTTGAAGTCGGGGACGGATCATGACCGGAACCGCCGAGGAATCGACCACCGACTTCGATGTTGCAGGCTACTTGAAGAGAACCAGGACCGTCGCCGATCGGCACCTCGACAGGTTCCTGACGAGAGCGGAGGTCGGTCCGGAACCGATCCACGAGGCTATTCGATACAGCGTCTTTGCCGGCGGAAAGCGCCTGCGACCGGCGCTCGCGCTGGCTACAGGCGAAGCTTTGGAGGGAAGGTTCGATCGACTGATCCATTTGGCCTGTGCATTGGAAATGATCCACGTGTTCTCATTGATTCACGACGATCTTCCAGCTATGGACGACGACGACTTCCGGCGCGGAAAGCTCACTCTCCACAAGAAATATGACGAGGCGATCGCTGTTCTCGCCGGCGACGCACTGCTCGCCCTGGCGTTTCACACCCTTGCCGGAATGCCGCCGAAATCGGGCCGGGCCGGGACCGACGACGATCGCCTTCGCGTGATCCTGCTCGTGAGCGAAGCGACAGGCTCGGTCGGAGGCATGATCGGTGGCCAGGTGGCCGACATCAGGACTCAAGGCCACTCCTTTGACCAGAAAGAGCTCGAATACATACACAAATCAAAAACCGGTTCTCTGATCAGAGCCTCGGTCCTTGGCGCCGCCCTTCTCTCGGACGCCTCCTCCGAAGAGTCGAGCGCCCTCGACAGCTACGCCACCAGGGTTGGGCTGGCGTTCCAGATCGTTGACGATATTCTGGACATCGAAGGCTCTACCGAGCAGCTCGGAAAAACCTCCGGGAAAGACCAGGCGGTCCGGAAGGCGACTTATCCGGCTCTCCATGGAATCGAGACGAGCCGGAAGGCAGTCGTTGAACTTGTTGACAGTGCCGTCGAAGATCTGACGATCCTGGGTACTCGGGCCGATACGCTCTGCGAGCTGGCCCGATTCGTTTCGATTCGGCGGTTCTGAGACCATGGAAAAGACCCGGGTGGACGACCTCCTCATCGCGGAGAATCTCGCCGCGGATCGAAAGGAGGCGCTTGCGCTCCTGCTTGCAGGGCGAGTGCTTGTCGACGAGCAGCGAGTTGAAAAGCCCGGTGATCTGATCGATCCGGCCAGCCGACTTCGCGTCAAAGGCCCGGAACACCGCTTCGTTTCTCGTGGTGGACTGAAACTCGAGGGGGCTCTGCACGATCTTTCGGTCGATGTAGCAGGCTCTGTGTGCGTCGACCTGGGGGTCGCTACCGGAGGCTTCACCGACTGTCTTCTTCAATCAGGAGCCCGCAAGGTCTTTGCTTTCGATGTGGGTCGTGGCCAGCTCCATTGGAAGCTCCAGAACGATCCACGGGTCGAGTGGCGAGATTCCTTCAACGTCCGTCATCTGGACCGGGCGACGATAGGAGAGAAGGTCGATCTGATCGTCGGAGACCTCTCATTCATCTCGATCACGGCTGTTCTTCCATCGCTGAAATCGTTCGATGACGCCAGGTTGTTGCTCCTGGTGAAGCCTCAGTTCGAGGCGAGAAGGTCAGAGGTCGGTGACGGAGGACTGATTCTCGACGATCTCCTGCGGAGCCGGATCCTGGACAGAGTCAAAGCGACTATAGAATCGCTTGGATTCTCTTTACTCGGAGAGGCTCCGGCCGTCGTCAAGGGGCGGAAGGGAAATCAGGAAGTCTTTTTGTTGCTCGAGTGCGCAGGAGACTGAGCGAGGTCCCGGATGGGAGCGAACTGCTAGGATGGTCACCGATGAAAGTCTTTCTTCGCGTGGGGGTGCCGATCCTGCTGATCGGTTTACTGATCTGGGACTGGGACGGAACGTCTCCTTCAATCGAGTGGGTCGACGAATCGAAGACCGTCGGCCTGGAATCGCGGATCGTCCTGAGGGCGACCGATTCGGGGAAAGGCCTGAAGGGCATCCAGGTGAGAGTGAAACAGAAGGATCGAACGGAGGTGGTGTTCGATGAATCATTTGGAAGGTCCTGGGTCCCGTGGGCAGACAGCACACCCGAGAGAGAATTGGCACTGATTCCATCCTCGTGGCCCTCCTTTCTCGAAGAAGGAGCCTTCAACCTCGAGGTTTCGGTGGCGGACCACCCGAACTGGTGGATCTTCAATCGGGAAACCATCGATTCACGAGATATGACGCTGGATCTGACGCCTCCCAGGATGGAGGTTCTTTCGAGCCAGCACAACATCCGCCAGGGAGGCGCAGAGGTCGTCGTCTATCGCGTCTCGGATGACGCATCATCATCGGGAGTCCTGGCAGGGGGAGAGCGCTTTTCCGGTTTCAGACTGACGTCGCTGGGCGATGGTGTGATGGCCTGTATTTTTGCGCTTGGCTACAACGCGGGGAGCGACACGCAATTCATGTTGTGGTCGGAGGACAGGGTCGGGAATGCTGTCGAGCGGCGACTGCCGGTTCGCCTCCACAAACGACGCTACCGGCAGAGGAGAATAGAGATCTCGGATCGTTTCATCGACGGCGTTGCACCGGAGATCCTGAGCCGGTCGGGGGTCGAACGTCCGGAATCGAACGGCGAAACCTTCACTCTCATCAACGCGAAGTTGCGTACCGAGAATCATGACCAATTGAAGGAAATCAACGAGAAGTCAGCGGGTCAGTTTCTCTGGACCGATCCGTTCCTCCAGTTGAGCAATTCCAAGGTTGAGGCCTCCTTTGCCGATGAGCGAACCTATTTCTACAAGAAAGAGAAGGTCGACCAACAGACTCATCTCGGATTCGACCTCGCCTCGGTAGCGCGCAGCCCCGTAGAGGCCTCGAACGACGGGATTGTCCTGTTTGCTGATTATCTGGGAATCTACGGAAACTGCGTCGTCGTCGATCACGGACTCGGGCTCGTTTCTCTCTACGCTCACCTCAGCCGGATCGATGTCTCAGCCGATGATCCGGTGAGACGGGGACAGTCGCTGGGATTGACCGGGCAAACAGGCCTGGCGGCTGGAGACCACCTTCACTTCAGCATGTTCGTCCAGGGTCGACCGGTCAATCCGCTGGAGTGGTGGGACCCGAAGTGGATACGAGAGCGTGTCAAGGCTCGCATCGAGCCCGGCGCCCAGGACGAGTAGTTTTGCACCTCACAACTACTGCAATGCTTTACGGTTCCCGACCCGGGCTCGTTCAGCAGTGTTATGTGCCAGCCTTCCCGAAGGCCGAGGTCGACCTCAACAGGCGCATTCCGTTCAAGGTCACGACCAGGGACGTTCCCACGTCGGCCAGCACGGCCATCCACATCGTTCCCAGGCCCACGACGACTATGATCAGGAAAAGCAGTTTGACACCGATGCTGAGCGCCACGTTGGCCCGGATCGTTCGCATGGCCTGACGGCTCAGACGGATCGCTTGCGGGACTCGTCTCAGGTCACCACCCGTGATCGTAATATCGGCCGTCTCCAGAGCATAGTTCGTCGAGATGGCCTTGCCGCCCATTGCGATTCCGATGCTTGCTGAAGCCAGCGCCGGGGCGTCGTTCATCCCGTCACCGACCATCGCGACATTTCGGCAGTCCTTCTTGAGTTCCTCGACGATGGTGACTTTGTCTTCCGGCAGCAGCTCCGATCGAAATTCCCGGACTCCGACTTCCTCCGATACTTTCTGTGCAACCGAGGAGTTGTCTCCGGTCAGCATCGTGATTCTGCGGAGCCCGAGTCGCTGAAGCATTGAAACCGCTTCCCGACTGGTCCTCCGAACGGTGTCGGCGAGGCTCAAGAAACCGAGGTAGTCGCCTTCAGAGCTGACCAGGACGGGTGTACGTCCCTTCTTCGCTTCTGCGCCGACGTCGTTACAGTGGCGGTCATGGGGGATCCCTTCGTGGAAGAAGCGGTGGCTTCCGAGTTGAATCTGTCGCCCTTCGACCAGCCCGGCGACGCCACGTCCGACCTTGGCGCTGAGGGTTTCCGCGGCTGGGTATCGTTGTTCGACGCCCCTGTGGACCGACTCGCTGACCATCGCTCTGGCCAGGGGGTGCTCGCTTCGCCGGCCGACGGCGCTGGCCAGCGCCACGAGGTCATCACAGTCATCGCATTCGCTGTGCGCCTGATCCGGACAGCGTGCCGTGCGGACCTGGACGACTGCAGGATCCCCTTCGGTCAGAGTACCGGTCTTATCGAGGGCGACGGCGTTGACCCGGCTCAGTTGCTCCAGCGATGCGCCTCCCTTGAACAGGACCCCGTGTCGGGCCCCGTTGCTGATCGCGGAGATGATAGTGACGGGCGTGCTCAGAATAAGAGCGCAGGGGCATGCGATGACCAGCACAGCGAGTCCCCTGTATAGCCATCCGGTCGAGCCGTCACCGGAGTCCCAGAAAGGTTGACCCAACAGGAGTGGTGGCAGAATCGCGACGCCTGCGGCGAGTGCGACGACCAGTGGAGTGTAGATCCGCGCGAAGCTGTCGACGAAGCGCTGAGCCGGAGCGCGCCGTTCCTGTGCCTTCTCCACCAGCCTGATCATCCTGCTCAGGGTTGTCTCAGACGCCGGCCGGGTGACCTCGACCTCGAGGGAGCCCGAGGAGTTGATGGTTCCGGCGAAGACATCGTCCCCGATTCCCTTCTCGATCAGCTGGCTCTCCCCGGTGATCGGCGCCTGATTTACCGCTGACAGGCCTGCCAGGACGACCCCGTCCATGGGAAACCGTTCTCCTGGCTTGACCAGGATTCGATCCCCGACCGAAAGGGCCTCCACTCGGATAGGAACCGGCTCCGGACGGCCTTCAATGAAGACCAGGGCAGTGTCCGGCGCGACCTCGATCAATCCGCGGATAGACCGTCTCGTCCTTGTGGTCGTGTAACCCTCCAGGAGTTCTCCCAGCGAAAAGAGAACCATGACCATCGCTGCTTCGGTGAAGGCTCCGATCACGACCGCGCCGATCGCCGCGACGGACATCAGGACGTACATGTTGATCTGTTTGGTGACGAGCAGAGTCTTAGCGCCGGTCCGAAGAACGGGGCCGCCCGCAGCGAGAAGCGCGAACAGGGAAATCAGGTTGACAATCGCCGATTCGCGGCCCAGGACTTCGACCCACACCAAGCCCGGTAGAACGAGTGCTGAACCGAGAAGCGTAAGCTTCCCGTGAGGGTGGTTCCACAGATAGTGCAGGATCCCTTGTTTGGGGGCGTCTTTTGGGGCGGGGGATGTCGAGCCGGACTCGACGGGGTCCTCGTCAACTTCGAAACCCATTGAACGAACACGATCGATGATCTGTTGGCGCGGAAGGCTGCCCCGGACCCTGAGCCTCTGTGTCGAGAAGCTCAAATCACAGGCGGTCACGCCAGGGGATTTCTCCAGTCCGATCTCGATAGTCCTCGCGCAACTCGCACAGTCCATTCCCGTGACCAGGAAGACATGCTCGGGCTCGAGGTTGGCAGTCGGTTGGGCCATATCAGTCGTGATCGCTGTTCCGGAAAACTCTCAGATCCAGCGATCCAAGGGAGGATGCCTCTATCTGCTGCCGCCGCCCACCGCATCGGAAGGACCGCCCACGAAATAGCCTTTGCGGTGAGTGACCTTGAGGCCCCTCTTCTTGAGCTTGATCTCAATCTTCCGGAAGCCCGGCACCCGGTGTCGGTTTGTGGAAACGTACGCGAGGCTGTACTGGTTCTTGATCTCTCCGTTAATCCGCATGAAAGCCTCTCGGATCTTCTCAAGGCTGACGTTTGACTTGAAGAAGACTCCACCGGTGGACTTGGAGAGGTCATTCAAGGCGCCAAAGTCGGAACGAAACCCTCGCGATTGGACGCCGATCCCGAATATGACGACATCGGAGTCCTGGGCGACGCGAGCGGCTTCGTCTTCTGTCGTCATGCTGCTCGTGTCTTTGCCATCTGAAAGGATGACCATGACCCTGCGGCCGACCTGATGCTTGAGCACGTCTTCAACAGCAAGATAGATTGCGTCGTAGAGCTTGGTTCCACCTCCGGCCCGAATCGCGTAGATCTTGCGGGAGAGGGTATCGAAATCGAAAGTGAAATCTTGAACGAGGTTGATCTCGCTGTCGAACTGAAGGACTGCAGCGATGTCCTTCTTTTCGCGCAGCGTGCCTTTCAGGAATTCGGTTGCCGCCTGTTTTTCGAAAGACAGCTTGTCGAGCACGCTGCTGCTGGTATCGACGAGCAGCGCCACGCTCAATGGCTGGGCTTCGTCACCGGATTCGAACGTGAAATAGTCAAGTGACTGCGGGACCCCCTCCTCGAGGATTTCGAAGTCATCTTTGTTGAGATCCGTGATGTAGTTGCCTTTCTTGTCCTTGATCGTGCAGAGGACGTTGACAACCTCAACCTTCGCTCGGATGACCTGCCCGACCGCGGTTGAACCGACGGGTGATGTGAGGATCCCGGCGAGAACAATCGCCAGACCCGGAAGCAGTGATTTCATAAACTTAGTGCAGTTCCTCACGAGTCTCGAGTTACTCCCCGGCGGCCCTCGCCGCCTTCGACCCAGTTGCGCTCGCTTGCCATATAGTCGGAATCCCTCTTCTCGCGCCGCCTCGTCAGCGACGAAGGATGGCTCACCGAAGGCGGCACGGCACTTCTGACGCGCTACAACTAGCCTACCAAAATATCAAACTCGGCAAATAGACGAGTGCGCGCTGCACCAGGAACCACGGCCTGAGGCGTCGCCCGCCGATTCTCAATCCTTGACGGTCGGAGCGACGACCTTTGTGGTCGCTGTGTAGATATAGATCGCCGCCGTCACCAGATAGATGAGATGAAACAGGAATCCGCTCAATCCCAAGACTGTTCCGAACAGTTCGATCAGGATAGCCGGCGTCAGTCCGTAGACGGCAAGGGTCAGGTACTGCCTGAAGGTGAGTCGGATCGCATGGCGGGCGCTTGCCGAGTAGCCAAAGAGACTGAAGATCAGCGCCTCGGCCGGGCGAAGAAAGAGCATAGACGCCAGCAGAAGGAAAAAAGTCGCAGGTGGGAAGATCCACTTTGCGGCTCTCATCAACGAGCCTATGTCACTGCTCGAAATGAGCTGATCCTGAAAAAGACTCCACTTCCAGACCGGCTGGTCCTGATCCGGAAGATAGAGTCCGTCTTCCGCGAAGATCATCGCCGGCGGCTGGAAGTCCGGCAAGGGGTCAGTGATCTGTCGGGTGAAAATGAAGCTGGGCGCATCGCCCCCGGAGTACCGTATGACGATCGGCAGGTCTTCGTCTACTCTCAGTTTCCCGTCGACGAAATTCATGTCAGGAAAACTCACTTCGGCCCAGGAGGCGAAACCTCTGATTTCGGGAAGGAACGTCAGCGTCAGGAAGAAGGCGTTGAGTGCCGAGACGTGAATCAGCAATGTGCAGAGGTAGAGGGCGGTTCGCGCGATGGGTTGGCTGTAAACCTGCCGGTAGGAATCGAAGTCCGTGACTGAGGCGTACGCGCGCCGGTAGAAGTCGACGAGAAAGACGACGCAACGACTGAGGATTGCTCTCATCCCGCAGCCGAGCTCGACGCTGTCTTGGCAGCCTTTTCCGGCACGGGGACGAAATAGAGGATCCGGCTGCAGGACTCACAACGAAAGATGGACTCGCCGACTTTGAGTTCGGCGAAGAACTGCGGTCGGAGTCTGACATGGCAGGCCTGACAAGACTGCTCTCGAGCTTCGGCGAGCGCTTGACCATTCCGGATAGAAGCGATCCTCTGGTAGTCGGCCATCAGGCCCTTCTGAATCTTCTTGATCAGTCCCTCTTTTTCGGTCGAGCGGCTCTGGATCTCCTGCTCAGCCTCAACGATCGCCGCCTCCAGTTCCTGCCTCTGGCCAGCGATCTCAGATTCCTTCGATTTCAGTTCTCGACTCGCGTTCGCGATCTTTTCTGCTACGTCATCCGCTTCGAGCATCGATTCGAGGATTTCATCCTCACGCGAGCCGATTTCTTTCTCGACGCCGGCAATCTCGTGGAGCATCGCCTGATACTCCCGATTCGACTTGACCTCCATCAACTGGGTCTTGTACTTGGCGAGTTTCTGCTTGAGATCATCAACCTCGCTTTCGAGGCGCTTTCGATTCGATCTGGTCTCCTCCAGGACATGGTTCGAGTTCTCGACTTTCTGGCGACTCTCTTCGAGGAGGTGTTGGAGGTCTTCAATCTCGGCCGGTAATTCCTGGATCCTTTGCGTGAGTTCAGCGATGCGAAGGTCTGCTTCCTGCAGACGGATCAACTGACCGAGTTCTGAATTCACTTCGGCCGCCCCCTGTCCTGAGTATCGTCCGGGCCTGGGCGCCGAGTGTCCCCCCTCCTCGGGCTGCGAGGGGCCCTCGGCCATTGTCCTGTTCTTTGACTAGATTGCTCGGAAAACACTCGCATGCTCCTGCTAACGAGAAGCTGAGAATTCTACCATAGTCGGCATTCGAATTCGGCCTGCTGTCCCGAAACATTTCGGCGGGAGAAAAAGGGCGGCAAACCAGGGGACACCTTCGAGATTCAACACACCCGGGTTCGGCGCGAATCTGGATCGTCTGCCGTATGGAGGCGGTAGGGAAGTACGCTGCCACCGAGACACGCAGGATGACGTGTCCGGTGTACGAACAGTCACAACATCAGCTGATCAAGCCCACTGCTTGAAGTCCTGAATCGCCTGTGAATCGGAGTCGACAGGTTCCTCAGATTGGGCTGGGGCGGCTTCTTGCTGCGAAACGGCGTCGAGACTGTGAAGAACCTCGATCTCGCCTGC
>CAJHYB010000061.1_pt1 | contig 10715 bp, 8 predicted proteins | sample 9198631 | NCBI WGS metagenome assembly CAJHYB01 (sample SAMEA7708354, study PRJEB35096) | sediment metagenome | biome: marine neritic benthic zone biome [ENVO:01000025]; feature: sediment [ENVO:00002007]; material: shallow marine sediment [ENVO:03000034] sea grass bed [ENVO_01000059] ... | reverse complement strand
TCTCGCTTTCAGCGACCAGACTCTGAGACTGAAGTGGCGTAAAGCTGAGGCATGGCCACACCAACTCTCCTGTAACTTTTCTCCCATTCAGGTGTTATCCATCTGAAAGGCCCTTACTGATGAGAGAGACCGACGCCGCATTCAGTCGAGTTTTCATCGAGTGGTTCCCGCGGGTGACGCGCTATCTTGATTGTCTGACCGGAGAGCGTTCTCTGGCGGAAGATGTTGCACAGGAGACCTTCCTCAAGCTCTACCGGCGGTCTTTGGACGGGTTCGATGGCGACGGTTTGAGGCTCTGGCTCTTCCGGGTGGCGAAGAATCAGGCCTTGAATAAACTCCGCAGGCGGAAGACGCGCTCGCTCCTCTCAGAGAAAGTGAAAGAATTGACGCCGGGTGCCGTTCGAGATCCCGAAGCTTTGCTTCAGACGAAACAGAGGCTCTCACGGCTCACGGACCTTCTGGACGCTCTTTCCACCGATCAGAGGTCTGCGATCCTCCTGAGAGAGCAGGAAGGGATGAGCTATCGCGAGGTGTCCGAAGTCCTTCAAGTCTCCGAGAGCAAAGTCAAGATCGACATATTCCGGGGCCGACAGGCCTTGAGAGCGCGACGCGAGGGTCGGAGTCCGTCAAGTCCGACTCGACTCAAGCGGGGCTGAGCGTTTACTGAGGCCAACCTGGCTTCAAGCAGAAAAGAAAAGGGAACAACAGATGTTCTGCAAATTTGAAAAACAAGTCTCGATGCTGATCGACGGTGAGTTGGACGCGAGGAAGCGGGAGCTCCTTGAGGACCACATCCAGGAGTGCGACGTTTGTCGTTCTGCTCACCAGGAGTTTTTGGAATTGCGCCAGGAGCTGGGATCGTATCCTCCGCTGACCCGGTCGGATTTGATCCAGGGTCGGCTCGAGCAGATTTTCGGCGCTGAGTCCCAGATCCGATGGTGGCAGCGCCGCATCAGTGTCCCGGTCCCTGTCCTGGCGGCGCTCATCGCCGCCCTGCTGACGATCTCGGCAGCCGGCCTGGTGGAATGGCCTCGGACTCTGACCACAACGCCGGCAAGGACTCCGCGCGAGGCGGGCTCTTTCGACATTTCTGACTACGACCGAGGCGGTCGCGCAGCCCTCTACCGTGTTCCCCGGGCTCGACAGAACCAGGAGGGGAGCCGATGAGAAAGAGTCGATCGACGTCACTCTCGACAAAGTCGAGAGGAGCATTTGTCTTCGTCCTGATTCTGTGCCATCTGGCTGCCTCGCCCAACGAGACGAGCGCCTTGGGTCAGATTGCGGGCCAGAAAAAGGACAGTACGGGGCAGCGAGTTCATTTCCGGATCGTCACCAGGGTGACGGACTCCGAAAGCGAGGAGACGATTTCCGAAGCCGTCGTAGAAGGTCCCAACGGAACCGACTTTTCGATTCTTCTGAACGGAACAAGTTTTCGGATGCGCGCTCGTTTCATGACCGATCTCATCGGCCCGAATCTCAATATGCGAGCCCATCTCGAAACGAGGCGGCATCTCGGGGATTCCGTACGAGGTCTGCCGCTGTACGAAGAGGACGTTCAGAAGCACCGGATGGACGTTGGCTTGGAAGAAACGGTCGTTCTGCGCCCCTTCGGAGGAGCGGTTGGGGAGGAAGGACTCCAGGTCGAAATAGAGCCCTCGATCAGCAGTTTCGGTGACAGTACCCAGGAGGGCTCGCCGCCGTTGAACATTCGGATCCTCAAGCAGAGCCCGGATGGGAAGATCAGTATTCGAGCACGGAGAGTTCCACACTTCTACGACGTCGTTGCCGAACTGGTGTCAGACGGCGGGGTCGTTGGCAGAGCTGCTGGAACAGTCGTACTCGAGGAACCCGCCCGGCTGCAGTTCCGGGGGACCGCGGGCGAATCGCAAGAAGAATGGGAGCCTCTGGGGATCGACTTCACGGTTGAAGAGTTCGCCAGGAGCCGCCCTGAGGACCATGTGACTTTTCGATTTGATGTACGTGGAGACGATGCGCTCTTCGCGAACAACTGGGCCGGAGGGGCCTGGCTCGGGGCAACAACACCCTACCGACTCGAAGACCTCGGACTGGAATTGAGGATCCGAGTGACCGTGAGCCGGTAATAGTCAGACGAGTGAGTTCCGCGGTTTGCACCAACGACACGGGAGCAGGTCAATGAAAGGGAAGATCGACTTGGCTCGGGGCCTCTGGACTCTCGGCGTCGCCTTCTCGGTTTCGGGACTGCCTTTGCAGGCCGGGATCGATCGAGAGCTGGCGTCCCGCCATTTTCAGGAGGCGTCCTCGATGTGCGCACAGGAGGGAGGCCATTTATGGAATCTCAATCTGTGCGGCCCCATTCTCTTTGTCGATCCTCGGACACGGGAGATTGCCGCGAACGAGATCGACGAAATGGGCCATCTGAAGGAGCAGAGCGGGGTCTTTAGCGGACTTCTCCCCGAGTCCGTTAACTGCGCTAATACGGCGACCGACTGGGCTGGGAAACGGTGGACGATGATTCTCTGGCCCCTTCCGGAATCAGACTTTGACCGAAGAAAGCTCATGGCTCACGAACTCTTCCATCGTGTCCAGGACGGAATCGGGCTTCCTATGTCGAACCCGTCCAACTCTCATCTGGACTCGCAGGCCGGGAGAATCTGGCTTCAGTTGGAGTGGCGTGCCCTCGCGGTCGCTCTCCGCTCTCAGGGAGTTGAGCGAGCGGCAGCCAGCCGGGACGCTCTGAGTTTCCGAGCCTGGAGAAGACAGCTCTTCGAGGACGCGGCCGACGAGGAGCGCGCACTCGAGATGAACGAGGGACTGGCCGAGTACACTGGTTTTCGGCTGGCCGCCGCCGGGCGCGACGAGCGGGAAGAACTGGTGGCCGAGAAAATCGCCAGGGCCTCCGACCGACCATCATTCGTCCGTTCCTTCGCCTACGAAACCGGACCGGCCTACGGAGTCTTGCTCGATTCGAGCGATCCCGATTGGAGAGAAGACCTCGATCCAGAGGATGACCTCGGGGAGATCCTCTCCGCCGCCCTCGACCAGGACTCGAGTCCTCTGACGAGAGAGAGGGTTCTGGCGCGAGCGGCTCTCTACGATGGGGCGACGCTTATCGAATCGGAGCGAAGACGAGAGGAGAACCGGGAGTCTCAACGCCGGGAGTATCGGAGTCGGCTTGTCGAGGGACCGGTCCTTCTCCTCGAGGCCGGCGAAGGGCTTCGCTATAGCTTCAATCCCTCCAACCTCATCCCACTCGATGAGAACAGGACAATCTATCCGACGCTCCGAGTCGTCGATGCCTGGGGGATCCTGGAGGTCGAGGACGGCGCTCTGGCGGTGAAGGAGAAAGGTCGGATGACCGGGTTTCGGGTCCCGGCTCCTGATTCCGTGGACGAAGGCGTCGTAGTCGGACGAGGGTACCGTCTGGATTTGACAGAGGACTGGGTCCTCTCACCTGCCGAGCGTCCGGGTGATCTGATCGTACAACGCAAGAAGTGAAGCCAGGCCCGTCACGCTTCCCCTGCCCCTGCCCCTGCCCGCCAATATAGAATCTGCGCATGATCTCTGAGGGAACCCTTTCAAAAGTCTATCTTGCGGCCCCGCTTTTCTGCCGGTCCGAAATCGGATTCAACCTCGCTTTGACCGAGCGTCTGGAAAAGGCCGGGTTCTCCGTCTTCCTGCCGCAACGCGATGGCCCGGACGCAGGAGCCTTCTCTGGCGATGCCGCGGGACTCGCGTCCCTTCGCCGGACGGTATTCGAGACGGACCGTGACGAGGTCCTGCGATCGGATATCCTGATTTTTGTTCTGGACGGGCGAGTGCCGGATGAAGGGGCTTGTTTCGAACTGGGAGTCGCGTACGCTCAACGGCTCCTGGAAGGCAGGGAGAAACTGCTGGTCGGGTTGTCTACAGACCGGCGCGGAGCTTTTCTCGGGTCCCAATACAACCCGATGCTGGCGGGCGCTTTTGATCGGGTCGTGACCAACCAGGAAGAGCTATTGTCGGTGGTGACGGACTTCGCCGGTCGCGGGTAGGGACGCCGCTGGTGGCGCCAGAAACTGAGCCTGTGATGGGGTTTTTGGCGACGGCGGTGTGCTGCGCAAATCCCGCCTTTCGAGAAGTCCGGGTCGATTCCATCGACCCCTACGGGCCACCCGCCGACCGACTTTCTCACTCTCACGGTCGAGGCTTCGTCGAAAACTCCGACTCGGCAGAGTCGGCCGCAATTCCGACCCCCACGGCCTGAATCTGCCAGCGATATCGACGGCCTTCCACCGCCTCCCAGGGGATCTCGGCGGAATCTGGTCCTGCGGAGAGGATTGTCCTCCGACTCGAGACGGGGACCCCCCTCCCGTCCAGTTCTTCGACGATGACGCGATAGCCTTCGCGTGGAACGCCTCGCCACGTGGACGCGGACCAGCGAAGCCGGACTTCTCCCTCGGACACCTGCTCTCCTGCCACCGGAAATGTGGGTATTGGAGTCGTCACACCCGGAAGCACCTGGTCGAGAACTCTCTTGAAATTGAGGCCGTAGATCTTTCGAATGTCGTCGTCCCTGTAGCCGAGATCGTGTCTCAGTCTTCTGGCGACGACAAACCATCGATCCATCCCTGCCAGAACATCGTCCGCGTAGTGAATCTCCCCGACTCCCCAACCGTCGAGCCTCGCGTCGGAAGCGATGCCGACATGGTTGATGCCGACCAGACGGACCAGGTAGTCGATGTGCGCCAGGAAGTCGTCGATGTCCGCCTTGGCGTCTCCGTCGCGATCCAGCATCCAGGCGACGGTCGTGACACCGATGACACCGCCGGTTTCAGCGATCGCCAGAAGTTCGCGATCGGACTTGTTGCGGCCGAGAAGATACGGGCCGCGTGAAGCCAGGGTCAGAGCTTTGGCGTTAGCGTGATTTGCCAGGATCGGTACGCCGGTCATCTGGATGATGTCGAAAGTCGTCCTCTCGCTGCAGTGAGAGACGTCGATGATCATGTGGCGCTTGACGAGTTCGTGAATCACGCGCCGGCCCAGTGAGGTGAGTCCTTGATCCGGCTCGTCCGCCCCGCCCGCCAGTTTGTTCTTCGGACGAAGTCCGGGGGACGGAAGATTGCTGCTGTAGGCCGGCTGAACGATCCTGAGCCCGGCGTCGAACCATTCCAGGACGCCTGTGGGATCGCCATTGAGGAGCGGAACCTGCTGGGTGTAGAGAATGGCTCCGTACTGACCGGACCGCCGGACCTTCTCCAGGTCGTTGAACGTCCGTACAACCATCGCTCCGGGGGTCCGGTCGATACTCGAGCCGTAGCGGACGACCCGCTCGACCTCGCGTGATATCGTCAGCATTCCCACGTCGACTCCTGTCACGTCGGGAATTCGCGATAGATCGAAGCGTTCCGTTTCGCAGTCCCTTCGACACGTCGGGTCCTTCTTCACCGTGTAAGAGAGGACTCCGTCTATGACAAGCGAGTCTCTGACCAGCTTCTCTATCGGAAGGCTGGAACTTCGTGAAGATCGCGACAGGCGCTTCGACAGGTCATCGTCGACCCGCGGCGGGCTTTCCGGGTCCCAGCGAGCGGACTCGAGCTGTTCCACAGTCAGCCCTCGAGCTTTCCAGAGGTCACCTCCCGAGAGATCCGCCCGATCCAGATTCGCTCCGGTCAGATCGGCTCCGGCCAGCGTCGCGTTCCTGAGAATTGCGTCGCTCAGGTCGGATCCTCGAAGATTCGCGTCACGCAGGTTCCGACCGGTCAGGTCCGCGCCCGCCAGGTCGGGCCCTCTCAAGGTTGTGAGGGCACCGCCATCGTCACCTGGAGCAACAGCGTCCGCCAGTTCGGAATCGACGATCGGGGAGTTCCCCGGAGGCCAATACGCCGTGCGGAGCTGTGCGACCGTGAGGTTTCGAGATCCGCGAAGATCGGCATATGCCAGGTAGGTTCCTTCGAGAACGGCTCCCAGAAAGTCGGCACCTCGACAATCCGCCCCGATGAGATTGGCATGCTTGAGATTCGCTCGCCTCAGCGACGCATCAACCAGGATCGCGCGGCTCAGGTTGGCCCGGCCAGCCCGGGCGTCGTCGAGACGGGCACCCGTGAAATCGGACTTGGCCAGATTCGCGCCTTCCAGAGTCGAGTCGCGGAGGATTGCCTTCTGGAGCTGTGAGTAGGCCGCGTCGACCAGCCTCAAGTCCATCTTGCTCAGGTCCCGGCCCCTGAGGTCGAGGCCGCGATCCGGACTGTCGTTCGTCCCCGTGGATTCGCTCGCCATCCTCTGTAGACGGGCCGTATTGAAGAGCCCCAGTTCCTTCGGCGATTTTTCCTGGGGGAGCGCCGGCACTGCGGCGAGCATCGGAACGATTCCAATTGCAGCACAGAAGTGAAATTGAATCTTCATCGCCATCTCTCCGCGGGTCAGACCAGAGGTACGAGGTGACTCATTCTCCTTCCCAAGGATAGAGACTGGGGAAGCGGCTGCTCCGGTACGACCCAACCCTCGTCCCGGGAACGTCCTTCGACCGCCACATCGAAAACGACTTCGGGCTCTTCGGTGTGAGTCACCTTCAGGATCCGGGCCGAGAATGTCCGGTCGGGCCCGAAATCCGCAAAGTGCCCTTCAGAGTCTCGGATTCGACCTCCATCGGTGGGCTCCATGAGTTCAGGCTTTCGACTCCTGGTGCTCCTGGTGGTCAACTTCGGGAAGCTCTCAGGGTAGGACGGGGTCGTCCACTGGAGAACCTGGTCCGAAACGAAACCTTGGCCGGTCGAATCCACCGCGACGACCTCGATCCGGTGGAATGTGTCGGGCCTCATTCCGAGGACTGGCAGGCGATGCACTGTCTGCGCAGGTCCAGGGAAGGAAATCTCACGCGCCTGGTCGCCGTCCGAGAGTTTCAGAACTGCTTTGGTCGGCTCGTTCGTCGTGAAGTCCACGAAGGCGATCAGCGGAACCGATTCGACCGGGTTGGCCGTGATCGTGGGGGCTGATTCGAACCGGGGGTCGGCCGAACAGGCACAGAGCAGCAACACGCAGACCAGAACCTGGACAGACGAGAGCACCTTCCACATGCATTCTCCTTGGATGGAATGACGTCGATCGTAGGAGCGAGCACTGAAAAAGTCAAAGCGTAGGCCGATCGGCAAAGTTGTCCTCATCAACTCGCCTGGGAAAGGTATCGAATCTTTCCCTGAGGCCGACTTCGTCGTCGAGTCATCCCGCTGACCCTGGAGATCCCATCCGCCGGACGTCCCGGACGTCCCGGACGTTCCCCGCCTTTTGTGCGACAATCCGCTCCAAACCGAGTAGGAGAAGAAATCAATGAACCTCGTCAGACTCCGAATGCTCATCCTTTTCTTGACCCTGTCATCGACGGCTCTGGCGGCTCAGGGACCTGCGGTCGAGGAGGACCAGGGTCCGGACTACGGAGAGCTTCTGTCGTCGATGAAGTACCGGCATATCGGTCCCGTCGGCAACCGGGTCAGCGCCGTCATCGGAATCCCTGGAAACCCTGATGTCTACTACATCGGCGCCGCGTCCGGCGGTGTCTTCAAATCCGAGGACGGAGGGGTTCACTGGAAGCCGATCTTCGATGGCCAGCCGGTTGCGTCGATCGGCTCGCTGGCCGTGTCCAGGTCTGATCCAAATGTCGTCTGGGCGGGAACCGGAGAAGCGAACATCCGGAGCAACATCTCGGCCGGGATGGGAATATACAAATCGGTGGATGCCGGCACGTCCTGGAAGCTGATGGGGCTGGAGAACACGGGACGAATCTCACGCGTCCTCATCCATCCGACCAATCCCGACTTCGTCTTTGCGGCCGCTCAGGGTCACGGCTACGGTCCCCAGGAGGAACGTGGGGTCCACAGGACGCTCGACGGTGGAGAGACTTGGGAAAAGGTCCTTTTCGTCGACGAGAACACGGGAGCTTCCGACCTCGTCATGGACCCGAACAATCCCAGGGTCCTCTTTGCCGGCATGTGGGAAATGAAGATCTGGACCTGGGGACGCCAGAGCGGAGGCTCCGCGGGCGGCGTCTTCGTCTCCCGTGACCTGGGAGCGACCTGGGAGAAGATCGAGGGGAAGGGAATCCCAAAGCCACCGACGGGGAACATTGGCCTGGCGATGACTCCGGATGATTCCAACCGCATCTATGCCCTGATCGAGACAAACTCGAACCGCGACTTCGCCGATCTGACGGATCACCAGGGAGTCCTCTGGCGGTCGGATAACGGAGGCCGCCAGTGGAGGCTGATCAGCAGCGACAACACTCTCGTCCAGCGTCCCCACTATTACACTCGAGTCTACGCCGCTCCTGATGACGCCGATGAAGTCCACTTTCTGGCGACGCGGCACAGCCGCTCTTTAGATGGGGGTCGTAGTTATGACAACTTGAGATCGGGAGGAGATCACCACGACATCTGGATCGACCCGCTCCAACCCGATCGGATCATCGTCGGACACGACCAGGGCATCAGCATTTCAAGCAATCGTGGCAAGAGCTGGATGCGTCCGCGTCTGCCCATCGCACAGATCTATCACGCATACACAGACAACAGCATCCCCTACTTCGTTTACGGCAACCGTCAGGACGGAGCGTCTCAACGCGGGCCCAGCAATTCGCTGACCCGGGGAGACATCCCTATCGGGGCCTGGCACTCGGTCGGCGGATGCGAATCCGGCTTCGCGATTCCCGACCCTGAGGACGACAACATCGTCTGGTCGGGCTGCTATGAAGGCATCCTGGATCGCTACAATCGGCGGACCGGACACTCCCGGACAGTCAGCGTCTGGCCCGACAATCCGGAAGGCTGGGCCGCCGCCGACCTCAAGTACCGTTTTCAGTGGACCTTCCCTCTCGTAGTCTCCCCGCACGACCACAACCGCGTCTACGCCGGCAGTCAGTACGTTCATGTGACCACGGACGGCGGCCACAGCTGGAAGGTGATCAGTCCCGATCTGACGACGAACGACAAGAGCAAACAGCAGAAGACCGGCGGGCTGACGTTCGATGACGTCAGCCCGACCTACGCTGCCGTTCTCTTCTCGCTGGCGGAATCGCCTCTTCAGGAGGGTGTGATCTGGGCTGGTTCAAACGACGGAAAACTTCACCTGACCCGGGATGGGGGGACCAGTTGGACGGACGTTGGACGGAACATCTCCGGCCTTCCTCCGTGGGGCACGATCAGCAATATTGAAGCTTCTCGGCACGCTGTGGGAACCGCCTACATCACGGTCGACCTGCATCAGGTCAACAACTTCGACCCCTTTGTCTACAGGACCGAGGACTTCGGTGCGAGCTGGACCTCGATCTCGGCGGGATTGCCGCGACATCCGCTATCCTATGCTCATTGCGTCCGAGAGGACACGGAAAAGAAGGGACTGCTCTTCCTCGGCACGGAGAATGCTCTTCACTTCTCCCTGGACGACGGTGCGAGCTGGCAACCTCTGCAGAACAACCTCCCTCAGGCCCCGGTCCATTGGATCACGGTCGAGCCCCGGTTCAGCGATCTTGTCGTGGCTACCTATGGGAGAGGCTTCTGGATCCTGGATGACATCAGCGCAATCCGAACCCTCTCCGACGAAGTCCTCGATTCGGAGATTCATCTCTTCGCTCCCAGGCCTGCGTATCGCTTTCGGATCAAAGAGGCTCCTCAGAGCCAGCCCGAGGATCCGGGCGCAGGAAAGAACCCAGCCTATGGTGCCTCGATTCACTACTACCTGAAAGAAAAGGCCGAGGAGGTCTGGATCGAGATTCGGGATTCGGAAGGCCTGCTCGTTCGAGAAATGCGAAAGGTCCCCGCCAAGGACACCGCGAATGGTCGTCAGGTCGATGGCCCCCCAGGTCGAGAAGGGATGAACCGAATCTACTGGGATCTTCGGCACGAGCGGTCGGATCTCGCCAGACTCCGGACCCGTCCGATCGAGAATGAGAAGACCCCACTACCGGATCGTGGCTGGCGGCCGCTGGTTGAAGGCCGGCGAGTGGCTCCGCTTGCGTCTCCCGGAAGTTACACGATCAAGGTCCATGCCGACGAACTGGAGGCCACTCAGACCCTGAAGGTGGTCAAGGACCCGAATTCGGAAGGCAGCGATGAGGATGCCCGGGGTCAGACCCACCTGTTGTTGCAGATTCGTGATGACGTCAATAACGTCGTCGGCTTGATCAACAGGATCGAGTGGCTGCGGAAGCAGGTCACCGATCTGCAATCTCGCCTCGAGCAGTTTCCCGGTGACGGTCAGCAGGAAGTCACAGACGCCGGCAGGAAACTGAACGAGGAGCTCGCTGAACTCGAAGGCCGCTTTTTTGATCTGCGTATGACCGGTGGGAATGCCCGACAGGACTCTCTTCGATATCCGCGCCGCCTCTACTCAAAGCTCACCAGCTTGCACGGCTACATCGATAAAACCGATTCTCCCGCCACCACACAGCAACTGGAAGTCTACGAGATCTATCGCGAGCGACTCCTGGCAGCAGAGGAGCGTTTTCAGGAGATTCGCGACGGAAGCCTGGGAGACTTCAACCGGCTGTTGAACCGAAAGGGTCTGTCCGGGGTGATAATGGTCCCGTAGGGATTCCGGTTGGAAAGTTGGAAAACTGCGGAATTGTGCACTTGATGCAAGTCAGGGCAGAAAGTGTAGATGCGGTTTGCGACCCACACCGTAATCCGACCCTCATGGCACCATGGGTCAGCCCGGCACAAGAGTTCTTCAAAGTGGCCGTTTTCAGGATCCTTCTCGGTTCAATCCCG